>Ga0209934_1001242_pt1 | contig 15663 bp, 15 predicted proteins | sample ThiBiot_750_plan_2_FD_183950 | JGI IMG/M metagenome (GOLD analysis project Ga0209934, IMG submission 183950) | Wastewater bioreactor microbial communities from Cape Town, South Africa - Thiocy_expt_750_plan (SPAdes) | ecosystem: Engineered > Bioreactor > Thiocyanate-remediating >...
TGCGCGACCGCGTGCTGCTGCCCGTCGCGCCGCACGCGACCGGGCTGTCGATGGGCATGTCCGGCGACTGGCGGGAGGCGATCCGGGAGGGTGCGACACACCTTCGGATCGGCACCGCAATCACCGGAAACCGGCCGGACCCCGCCTACGCTCGGACCTGAACCGAAGCCTCGGTGAAGGAGAGGACACGATGGCCAACCCGTTCCGCAATGCCATGGCCTTCCTCGGTCTCGTCGAGGAAGAGGAGTACGAGGAGCACCCCGCGCCCCAGCAGCGCGCCCAGGCCGCCGCCCCCGCGCCGCAGCCCGCCCCTTCGCGCGCGGCCGTGACCCCCATCCGCCGTTCCGCCCAGCAGCAGAAGTCGGCCGACATGAACGAGATCCTCACCGTCCACCCCCGCGCCTTCAGGGACGTCAAGACCATCGCCGAGCACTTCCGCGAGGGCGTCCCGGTCATCATCAACATCTCGCAGATGGCCGAGCCCGAGGCGCGCCGCCTGATCGACTTCTCCTGCGGCCTCGCCGAGGCGCTCTACGGCCGCATGGAGCGCGTGACCGGCAAGGTCTTCCTGCTCTCGCCGTCGCACGTCGCGGTCAGCGGCGACCAGGTGGACGCCGCGGACGACGTCGACGCGTCCTTCTTCGAGTAGCCCCGCGATCCCGGTGCGCCCGGCCGCGGCCGGGCGGCCAATAGGCTTGCCCGATGGTCGTGGTCCAGATCGTCCTGCGCGTCGTCCACGTCCTGCTGATCCTGTATCTCGTCGTGCTGTGGGCCCGGATCATCCTCGACCTGGTGCAGGCGGTCTCCCGGCAGTGGCGCCCGAAGGGCTTCGTGCTCGTGCTCGCCGAGATCGTCTACACGACGACCGACCCGCCGATCCGCGGGCTGCGGCGCGTCATCCCGCCGCTGCGGGTGGGCCCGGTCGCGATCGACTTCTCGGTCGTCATCGTCATGCTCGCGGTCATCGTGCTGATGTCGATCGTCGGCGCGTTCCTCGCGGCGACCTGATCGGCGCGGGGGCCGCGCGGGGCCATCGGGTAGGCTGCATGGGTCCCGCGGCGAGCGGGCAATAGGATGACCTGACCTTCATCCAGAAGTCGAAGCAAGCGAGGTGACGGAATGGCCCTGACGCCGAACGACGTGCTGAACAAGCAGTTCCAGACGACGAAGTTCCGCGACGGCTACGACCAGGACGAGGTCGACGACTTCCTCGACGAGGTGCTCGCCGAGTTCCAGCGGCTCGTCGCCGAGAACGAGCAGCTCAAGGCCCAGCTCGCGGCGGCGCCCGAGGCGTCGGCCGCGCCCGCCGACTCCGGCGAGGCCGAGTCGCTGCGCGCGCAGCTCGCGGCGGCCCAGGCCCAGCTCGCCGAGTCCCAGCAGGCGCTGCAGACCGCGCAGCAGCAGGCGGCCGCCGGCTCCACCCTGCTCGACGGGATGAACTCCGCGGAGTACCTGCAGCTCGCGCGGCGGGTGCACGAGGAGCACGTCCGCGAGGGCGTGGTCAAGCGCGACGACCTCATCGCCGAGGGCGAGACCAAGGCTGCGACGCTCGTCGGCGACGCGCAGGCGCAGGCGTCGCGGCTCACCTCGGACGCGCAGGCGCAGGCCGACTCGCTGCTCGCGGACGCGCGCGGCAAGGCCGAGACGCTCGTCTCGGAGGCGCAGCAGCAGCGCGACACCACGCTCGAGACCCTGAACGGCGAGGTCGCGGCGCTCACCTCGCAGCGCGACGGCCTGCAGAGCGCCGTCGACGGGCTCAAGGAGTTCGAGCGGAGCTACCGGGCCGGCCTGAAGGGCTACCTCGAGACCCAGCTCGGCGAGCTGGCCGCCTCGGAGCCCGCGGCCCCCGCCGAGGCGGGCGAGGCGAGCCCGGAGGCGGCCGCCGAGGACCCGGCTCCGTCGAGCGAGGTGCCGACCTTCACCGGCTCGCAGTCGACGTTCGCCGCGGAGGCCTCGGCGTCCGCGGAGGGCGACGCGGGATCGGAGACCGGCGAGACCGTCCGCTGGGGAGGCCTCTCCGTCGAGGCGGAGACCGTCGCCGAGGAGTCCTCCTCCGAGGAGGACGAGCGGCCCTCGGCGCCCGGCTTCGGTGGCGCCTGAGCCCGAGCCGATCGTCGCGCCCTCGTCGGCGCGGCCGCGGATCGGCGTGCTCGTCCTCGTCCTCGGCCTCGCGGTCGGCATCCTGCTGCTGGACCAGCTCGCGAAGTGGCTGGTCGTCTCGAACCTGCCGGAGGGCGTCGCCGTCCCGGTGATCGGGGAGCTCGTCCAGTTCGAGTTCGTGCGCAACCCCGGCGCGGCGTTCTCGCTCGGCATCGGCGCGACCTGGATCTTCGCGATCATCGCCTGCGCCGTCGCGGTGTTCATCGTCGTCTTCGCGCGCCGCATCCGATCGCTCGCCTGGGCGACGGTGTTCGGCATGCTGCTCGGCGGCACCATCGGCAACCTCGTCGACCGGCTGTTCCGCGAGCCGGGGTTCGGCCAGGGCCACGTCATCGACTTCATCCGGATCTGGGGCTTCCCGGCCATCTTCAACGTCGCCGACATGGCGATCACCTTCAGCGTGGTCATCCTGGTGATCCTCACGATCGCCGGGCACGGCCTCGACGGCCGCCGCAGCCGGGGGAGCGCGGCCGAGCCCGTGGCGCCGGCGGCCGGCGCGACGGATGGCGACGCGTAGCCTGCCCGTCCCCGACGGGCTCGACGGGCAGCGCGCGGACGCGGCGCTCGCCAAGCTGCTCGGCTTCTCCAGGACCTTCGCCGCCGAGGTGATCGAGGCCGGCGGCGCCGTGCAGGACGGCGCCCCGCTCGGCAAGTCCGACCGGCTCCGCGCCGGCGCGTGGCTCAAGGTCGACTGGACCGAGCGGGCCGAGCCGGCGATCGTCGCGGAGGTCGTCCCGGGCCTCGCGATCGTCCATGAGGACGACGCCCTGATCGTCGTCGACAAGCCGGCCGGCGTCGCGGCGCACCCCTCGCCCGGCTGGGAGGGCCCGACCGTCGTCGGCGCGCTCGCCGGGCTCGGCCGGCGCATCTCGACCTCGGGCGCCGCGGAGCGCCAGGGCGTCGTGCACCGCCTCGACCAGGGCACCAGCGGCCTCATGGTCGTCGCGAAGAGCGAGCGCGCCTACACGGAGCTCAAGCGGCAGTTCCACGACCGCGAGGTCGAGAAGGTCTACCACGCGCTCGTCCAGGGGCACCCGGACCCTCTCGCCGGCACGATCGACGCGCCGATCGGCCGGCATCCATCGGCGTCCTGGCGGTTCGCCGTCGTCGCGGGCGGCCGCCCTGCGGTGACGCACTACGAGACGCTCGAGGCGTTCCGCGCCGCGTCGCTGCTCGAGATCCGGCTGGAGACCGGCCGGACCCACCAGATCCGGGTGCACATGGCCGCGCAGCGCCACCCCTGCTGCGGCGACGCGCTGTACGGCGCGGACCCGGGCCTCGGCGCCCGGCTGGGGCTCGAGCGGCAGTGGCTGCACGCCCGCCGGCTCGGGTTCGCGCATCCCGACGACGGGCGCCGGATGGCGTTCGAGTCGCCGTACCCGCCCGACCTTCAACACGCGCTCGAGGTCATCTCGGCCGACTGACCGCGCGTGCGCCCCACGAGGTCGGCGGGGCTGCCTATCGTGGAGAGGTGAGCGCCTCGGACTCCTTCGTGCATCTGCACGTCCACACGGAGTACTCGATGCTCGACGGCGCGGCCCGGGTCGGCGCCCTCCTCGACGAGGCCGTCGCGCAGGGCATGCCGGCGATCGCGATCACCGACCACGGGAACAACTTCGGCGCGTTCGACTTCTGGAAGCAGGCCAGGGCGCGCGGGATCAAGCCGATCATCGGCACCGAGGCGTATCTGACGCCGGGCACGCACCGCTCCGACAAGTCGCGGGTGCGCTGGGCGGAGGGCGAGGGGCTGAACGCGGACGACGTCGGCGGCGGCGGCGCCTACACCCACATGACGATGCTCGCCGAGACCACCGAGGGCATGCACAACCTGTTCCGCCTCTCCTCGCTCGCGAGCATCGAGGGCTACTACTTCAAGCCGCGGATGGACCGCGAGCTGCTCGCGCGGTACTCGAAGGGCATCATCGCGACGACCGGCTGCGTCGGCGGCGAGGTGCAGACCCGGCTCCGGCTCGGTCAGTACGAGGAGGCGAAGGCCGCGGCGGCGGAGTTCCGCGACATCTTCGGCAAGGGCAACTTCTTCGCCGAGATCATGGACCACGGGATCGAGATCGAGCGGCGCACCCAGGCCGACCTGATCCGGCTCGCGCGGGAGCTCGACCTGCCGCTGCTGGCGACCAACGACCTGCACTACACGCACGCCGGCGACGCCACGGCGCACGCGGCGCTGCTCTGCGTCCAGTCCGGATCGACCATGGACGACCCGAAGCGGTTCCGCTTCGAGGCCGACGAGTTCTACCTGAAGACCCCCGCACAGATGCGCCACCTGTTCCGCGACCTCCCGGAGGCCTGCGACTCGACGCTGCTCATCGCCGAGCGCTGCGACGTCGGCTTCGACCCCCAGGAGGGCCGCTACATGGCCCGCTTCCCGGTGCCGGAGGGGGAGACCGACGTCTCGTGGTTCCGCGGAGAGGTCGAGCGCGGGCTGCTCGAGCGCTACCCGGACGGGATCACCGAGCGCGTCCGGCAGCAGGCCGACTACGAGATGGACGTCATCATCTCGAAGGGCTACGCGAGCTACTTCCTGGTCGTCGCCGACTTCATCAACTGGTCCAAGCGCAACGGCATCCGGGTGGGCCCCGGCCGCGGCTCCGGGGCCGGCTCCATCGCCGCGTACGCGATGCGGATCACCGACCTCGACCCGATCGAGAACGGGCTCATCTTCGAGCGCTTCCTGAACCCCGAGCGCGAGTCGATGCCGGACTTCGACGTCGACTTCGACGACCGCCGCCGCGGCGAGGTGATCCGCTACGTCACCGAGAAGTACGGCACCGACCACGTCGCGCAGATCGTCACCTACGGCACCATCGCCGCGAAGCAGGCGCTCAAGGACGCCGCCCGCGTGCTCGGGCATCCCTTCGCGATGGGCGACAAGCTGACCAAGGCGATGCCGGACCCCGCCCAGGGCCACCACATGGCGCTCGCCGACGTGCTGGACCCCAAGGCGGAGCGCTACCACGAGGCGAAGGACCTGCGGGACCTCATCGAGACCGACCCGGAGGCGCGCACCGTCTTCGACACCGCGGTCGGGCTCGAGGGGCTGAAGCGCCAGTGGGGGGTGCACGCGGCCGGCGTGATCCTGTCCAGCGAGCCGCTGCTCGACGTCATCCCGATCATGCGCCGGGAGCAGGACGGCCAGATCATCACGCAGTTCGACTACCCGGCGGCCGAGGCGCTCGGCCTCGTCAAGATGGACTTCCTCGGGCTGCGCAACCTCACGATCATCGACGACGCGCTCGACAACATCGAGGCGAACCGCGGCACGCGCCCCGTGCTCGAGGAACTGCCGTACACGGACGAGGCGACCTACCGGCTGCTGTCCAGCGGCGAGACGCTCGGCGTGTTCCAGCTCGACTCCGGCCCGCTGCGCTCGCTGCTGCGGCTGATGCGGCCGGACAACTTCGGCGACATCTCCGCGGTCATCGCGCTCTACCGGCCCGGCCCGATGGGCGCGGACTCGCACACCAACTACGCGCTACGCAAGAACGGCCAGCAGCCGATCACCCCGATCCATCCCGAGCTCGCCGAGCCGCTGAAGGACATCCTCGAGGAGAGCTACGGCCTGATCATCTATCAGGAGCAGGTCATGGAGATCGCGCAGCGGGTCGCCGGCTACACGCTCGGACAGGCCGACATGCTGCGCCGGGCGATGGGCAAGAAGAAGAAGGAGATCCTGGACAAGGAGCTCGAGCCGTTCTCGGCCGGCATGCGGGCGAACGGCTACTCCGATCAGGCGATCAACGCGCTCTGGGAGATCCTCGTCCCGTTCTCCGACTACGCCTTCAACAAGGCGCACTCGGCCGCCTACGGGGTCATCTCCTACTGGACCGCGTACCTCAAGCAGCACTATCCCGCCGAGTACATGGCCGCGCTGCTGACCAGCGTCGGCGACAAGAAGGACACCATGGCGATCTACCTCGCCGAGTGCCGCCGGATGGGCATCCGGGTGCTGCCGCCGGACGTCAACGAGTCGGTCGGGTTCTTCAGCGCCGTCGGCGACGACATCCGCTTCGGCCTCGGCGCGGTGCGCAACGTCGGCTTCGGCGCGGTCGACCAGATCCGCGCGGCGCGGGAGGAGCAGGGTGCCTTCACCTCCTTCCACGACTTCCTCCGCAAGGTGCCCGTGCAGGTCGCGAACAAGCGCGCCGTCGAGTCGCTCGTCAAGGCCGGCGCCTTCGACTCGCTCGGCGCCTCCCGGCGCGCGCTCTACGAGATCCACGAGGGAGCGGTCGAGGCGGCGGTCGCGCTCAAGCGGAACGAGGCGACCGGCCTGGTCGGCTTCGACTTCGACTCGCTCTGGGACGAGCCGGAGCAGGCCGTCGACGTCGTGCCAGAGCGGCCGGAGTGGACCAAGCGGGACAAGCTCGCCTTCGAGCGGGAGATGCTCGGCCTCTACGTCTCCGACCACCCGCTCGCCGGGCTCGAGCGCCAGCTCGGCCGGCTCGCGGACACCTCGGTCGCGGCGCTGCTCGCGGACGACGCCGTCGCCGACGGCGCGCAGGTCTCCATCGCGGGCCTGCTCACCAGCGTGCAGCACCGCGTCGCCCGGCAGAGCGGCAACGCCTACGGGATCGTGACGATCGAGGACTTCGGCGGCGAGATCCAGGTCATGTTCCTCGGGAAGACCTACACGGAGTTCCAGCCCGTGCTGCAGGAGGACTCGATCGTCGTCGTCCGCGGCCGGGTGAACGTGCGCGACGACGGCAAGGTGCTGCACGCGAACTCGCTGACGGTGCCGGACCTCGCCGGCGCCTCGGCGGACACCGCGCCGCTGCCGCTGACGGTGACGATCCCGGAGGAGCGGGCGACGACCGAGACGGTGCAGGCGCTGGGGGACATCCTGATCCGGCACGAGGGCGACGCGGAGGTGCGCCTGCGCCTGGTCCGGGAGGGCAGCGCTCGGGTGTTCGAGCTGCCGTACCGGGTCACCCGCAGCCAGGGGCTCACGGGCGAGCTGAAGACGCTGCTCGGCGCGAACTGCCTCGCCTGAGGGGCCCGGCCCCGATCCTGCGCCGCGGGCGCCGCCGGTAGGCTGGACCACCGTGATCCAGACGATCGACCTCCGCGGCGAGGCGCTCACGCCCCGCCGGCTCGCCGAGGCGATGCCCCGTGCGCGCGTCGACGTCGCCAAGGCCGCGGAGTCCGCGGCGGAGCTCGTCGACGACGTCCGCGAGCGCGGCATGGTCGCGCTCGTCGAGCAGGCGCGGCGGTTCGACGGCGCCGACCCGCGGCACCTCCGGGTGCCGCGGGAGGAGCTGGCCGAGGCCCTCGCGGCGCTCGATCCCGCGGTCCGCGCCGCCCTCGAGGAGGCGATCGCCCGGGTCCGCGCCGCGACCGCCGTCCAGGTGCCGCCGGACCGGGTGACCGAGCTCGGGCCGGGCGCCCGCGTGCGGCAGCGGTGGCAGCCGGTCGACCGGGTCGGGCTCTACGTGCCCGGGGGCAAGGCGGTCTACCCGTCCAGCGTCGTCATGAACGTCGTGCCGGCGCAGGTCGCCGGGGTGCGCTCGATCGCGATCGCGAGCCCCGCGCAGCGCGAGGCCGACGGCGGCGTGCACCCGACGATCCTCGCGGCGGCGGCGCTGCTCGGCGTCGAGGAGGTCTACGCGATGGGCGGCGCCGGCGCGATCGGCGCCTTCGCCTACGGCGTGCCCGAGCTCGAGCTCGACCCGGTCGACGTCGTCACCGGGCCGGGGAACGTGTACGTGGCGGCCGCGAAGCGCATCGTGCGCGGCGTCGTCGGGATCGACGCGGAGGCCGGTCCCACCGAGATCCTGGTCATCGCCGACGCGACCGCGGACCCCGCGCTCGTCGCCGCCGACCTGGTGAGCCAGGCCGAGCACGACGAGAACGCGGCGGCGGTGCTCGTCACCGACTCGCCCGAGCTCGCGCGCGCCGTCGAGGCCGATCTGGAGGGACGCGTCGGCGGCACCCGGCACGCGGACCGGGTCCGCGTCGCGCTCGCCTCGCAGCAGTCGGCGATCGTGCTCGTCGACGACCTCGCGGCCGCGGTCGCCGTCTCGAACGCCTACGGACCCGAGCACCTCGAGATCCAGACCGCCGACGACGAGCGGGTGCTCGCCGGGATCACCAGCGCGGGGGCGATCTTCCTCGGCGCGAACTCGCCGGTCAGCCTCGGCGACTACCTGGCGGGCTCGAACCACGTGCTGCCGACCGGCGGCCAGGCGAGGTTCGGCGCCGGGCTCGGCGCGACGGCGTTCCTGCGTCCGCAGCAGATCGTCGAGTACAGCGCGGAGGGCCTCGGCGCGGTCCGCGACCGGATCGTCGCGCTGGCGGCGGCGGAGGACCTGCCGGCGCACGGCGAGGCCGTCGTCGAGCGCTTCGCGGACCGGACCCCGTAGCGGCCGGCGGGCTAGGCTCGTCGCGACATGTTCTGCCCCTTCTGCCGCCATCCCGACTCGCGGGTCATCGACTCACGGACGAGCGACGACGGGCTGTCGATCCGCCGCCGCCGGCAGTGCCCGGAGTGCGGAGGGCGGTTCTCGACCACGGAGACCGCGACCCTCGGCGTCATCAAGCGCAGCGGCGTCGTCGAGCCGTTCAGCCGGGAGAAGATCGTCGCCGGCGTCCGGAAGGCCGCGCAGGGCCGGCCGGTGACCGACACCGAGCTCGCCGAGCTCGCGCAGCGGGTCGAGGAGACGATCCGCTCGACCGGGGCCAGCCAGATCGACGCGAACGAGATCGGCCTGGCGATCCTCGGACCGCTGCGCGAGCTGGACGAGGTCGCCTACCTCCGCTTCGCGAGCGTCTATCAGGCCTTCGAGTCGCTCGAGGACTTCGAGGCGGCGATCGCCGTCCTCAAGTCCGGGGCCGGGGCCCGGCCGGACAAACGGGTCCGCTGAGGTGTACCGCCTGCTGTTCCGCGCGATCCTGACGCGTCTCGACCCGGAGCGCGCGCACGGGCTCGCGCACCTCGCCATCCGCGTCCTCGGCTGGCCGGTCCTCGCCTGGGCGCCCCGGCTGCTCACCCGAGCCGCGCCGGGGATCGGCGTCACCGCGATGGGCATCCGCTTCGCCTCGCCCTTCGGCATGGCGGCGGGCTTCGACAAGGACGCCGACATGACGATCGGCCTCGGCGCGCTCGGCTTCGGGCACGTCGAGGTCGGCACCGTCACCGCGGTCCCGCAGCCGGGCAACGAGCGCCCGCGGCTGTTCCGGCTGCTGGCCGACCGGGCGCTCGTCAACCGGATGGGGTTCAACAACCGCGGCGCGGCCGCCGCCGCGCGGGTGCTCGCCCGCACCCGCCGCCGCCCGCTCCGGCCGGTCATCGGCGTCAACCTCGGCAAGTCCCGGGTCGTCGCGGTCGAGGACGCGGTCGCCGACTACCTCGAGTCGACCCGGCTGCTCGCGCCGCTCGCGGACTACCTCGTCGTCAACGTGTCCTCGCCGAACACCCCGGGGCTGCGCGGCCTGCAGGAGCTCGACCGGCTCCGGCCGCTGCTGGCGGCGGTGCGCGCGGCCGCCGGGGGCGTGCCGCTGCTGGTGAAGATCGCGCCGGACATGAGCGACGACCAGGTGACCGCGATCACGCGGCTCGCGGTCGAACTCGGGCTCGCCGGCCTCGTCGCGACGAACACCACGGTCGCCCGGGACGCGCTGGCGACCGACCCGGCCGTCGTGGCGGCGGCCGGCGCCGGCGGGCTCTCCGGTCCGCCGCTCGCGCGCCGCGCCCTCCAGGTGCTGCGCGCGGTGCGCGCCGAGGCGCCCGACCCGGCGTTCTGCGTCGTCTCGGTCGGCGGCGTCGAGACGGCCGAGGACGTGCGGGAGCGGCTCGCCGCCGGCGCGACGCTGGTGCAGGGCTACACCGCGTTCATCTACCGCGGCCCGCTCTGGGCGCGCGCCGTCAACCGCGGCCTCGCCCGCGCCGTCAGTCGGGGAACCGAAAGCGCTTGACCTGCGGCTTCGGCAGCCGCATCAGGCGCAGCTGCAGCGCCCGCATCGCCGCGTACCAGCGCACCTTCTCGACCCGGTCCGCGCCGTACTTCGCGGCGAGCCGCCGGCGCACGATGAGGCCGAGCACGACGGAGTCGATGATCACCAGGCCGAAGTAGCCGATCAGGGCGACCGTCGCGTACGCCGAGATGGCGGGGAACGGCAGGTACATCACGACGATGACGAGGAACATCACCGGGATGACGAACTCGCCGGCCGACAGCCGCGCGTCGACGTAGTCGCGGACCCACCTGCGCTGCGGCCCGCGATCGCGCACCGGCAGGTAGCGCTCGTCGCCGGCGGCGTAGCCGGCGCTCTGCCTCGCCCGCTCCACGCGGTCCTGCTCCCGGCTGATCCGGCGAGCCTCGGAGCGGTCGGCGACGACGATGGGGCGCTTGTTCGCCGCCTCGCGCTCGCGTCGGCTCGGCGTGGGACGGCCCTTCCCTCCGGCGGGCTGCTCCGCGGGCTCGGGATCCGTCTGCGTCTTGGCCATGGCCTCCTAAGATTACCCGCATGTCCGCCAGCATCCCGTCCGGTCCGGTCGAAGCGGCCATCCGGGAGGCGGTGACCGGGGGCCTGCCCGCGACGATCGCCGACCTCTCCCGGCTGGTCCGCATCCCGTCGGTGTCCTGGGACGGGTTCGACCCGGCCAGGGTGCAGGAGAGCGCGGAGGCCGTCGCGGAGCTGCTGCGCGGGCTCGACGTGTTCGAGACGGTCTCGATCGAGCGCGCCGACCGCGCCGACGGCTCGCCGGGACACCCCGCCGTGCTCGCGCGCCGCGCCGCCCGCGACGGCGCGCCGACGGTGCTGCTCTACGCGCATCACGACGTGCAGCCGCCCGGCGCCGACGAGGACTGGGAGACCCCGCCGTTCGAGCCGGTGCTGCGCCCGACCCCGCAGGGGGACCGGCTGTTCGGCCGCGGGACGGCGGACGACAAGGCCGGCGTGCTCGTGCACGTCGCCGCGATCCGCGCGCTCGTCGAGGCGCTCGGCCAGCTCGACCTCGGCCTCGCCGTGTTCGTCGAGGGGGAGGAGGAGTTCGGCTCGCCCTCGTTCAAGGACTTCATCGTGCGGCACCGCGACGCGCTCGCGGCCGACGCGATCGTCGTCGCCGACTCGGGGAACTGGGACGTCGAGACCCCCGCCATCACGGTCGGGCTGCGCGGGAACGTCGCGTTCAACCTGACCGTCCGCACCCTCGAGCACGCCTCGCACTCCGGCATGTTCGGCGGCGTGGTGCCGGACGCGATGATGGCCGCGACGCGGCTGCTCGCGAGCCTCTGGGACGACGACGGGGCCGTCGCTGTGGAGGGGCTCCGGCGACGCGCGGCCGAGGTGCCGGCGTACGCCGAGGCGCGCATCCGCGCCGAGGCCGGCGTGCCGGACGGGGTCGCGCTGATCGGCGACGGACCGGTGCTCGACCGGAACTGGAACCAGCCGGCGATCACCGTGACCGGGATGGACCTGCCGAGCGTGCAGCACGCCTCGAACACGCTGATCCCGGCGGTCCGGGTCCGGGTGAGCGCGCGCGTCGCCCCCGGGCAGTCGGCGGCCGAGGCCTACGCGGCGCTGCGCGCGCACATCGCCGCGCACACGCCGTACGGCGCCGAGGTGGCCTACGACGAGAAGGTCGACCTGGGGGACCCGTTCCTGGTCGACACCGGCGCCGGCCTGTTCCGGCTCGCCAAGGACGCGCTGACCGCCGGCTGGGGCCGCGAGACCGTCGAGATCGGCATCGGCGGCTCGATCCCGTTCATCGCCGACCTGGTCGAGGTCTTCCCGGACGCGCAGATCCTGGTCACCGGCGTCGAGGACGCCGACACCAGGGCGCACAGCCCGAACGAGTCGCTGCACCTCGGCGTCCTGCGGCGCGCCATCGTCTCGGAGGCGCTGCTGCTGGCCGCGCTGAACGGCCGCGGCTGAGCCGTCGTCGCGCCGTCCGCGGCGTAGAATGACGGCATGACCGACGCGACGCTCGCCACTGCGAAGACCGAGACGCCGGAGCACGGCGTCCAGCTCACCGAGGCCGCGGCCGACAAGGTCGCGCGCCTGCTCGAGCAGGAGGGTCGCGACGACCTGCGCCTGCGCCTGGCGGTGCAGCCCGGCGGCTGCTCCGGCCTCGTCTACCAGCTCTACTTCGACGAGCGGGAGCTCGACGGGGACGCGATCGTCGAGTTCGGCCCGGGCGTCGAGGTGATCGTCGATCGGATGAGCGGCCCCTACCTGGAGGGCGCGGTCATCGACTTCGAGGACTCGATCCAGAAGCAGGGCTTCACCATCGACAACCCCAACGCGGCGGGCTCCTGCGCCTGCGGCGACTCGTTCCACTGACCCGATAGGGTTGAGGCGTGAGCTCGAATCGCCGTCTGATGAGGTGGGCCGCACTCCCGATCGGCGTCGCTGCGGCGATCGCCCTCGCCGGGTGCACGCAGCAGGAGATGCAGGGCTTCCTGCCGGGCGACGGCGTGAACACGACCAACCACACGCCGGGCATCATCGCGATGTGGACGACGGCCTGGATCCTGCTGCTCATCGTCGGCATCATCACCTGGGGCCTCATCCTCTGGGCCGCGATCGTCTACCGCCGGCGCCGCGGGCAGAGCGGCCTGCCGGTGCAGATGCGCTACCACCTGCCGATCGAGATCGCCTACACGATCATCCCGTTCGTGCTCATCATCGGCTTCTTCGCCTTCACCGCGAAGGAGCAGACCTCGATCGAGCAGCCGCACGACCCGGAGGTCGAGATCCTCGCCTACGGCAAGCAGTGGTCCTGGGACTTCAGCTACGTCCAGGGCGGCGTGGTCGAGGAGGCCGTGCACGAGCCGGCCGGCGTGCAGGCCCAGATCCTCGCGAACGGCCAGATCGACGGCGAGACGGTGCCGACCCTGTGGCTGCCGGTCGACAAGCAGGTCAAGATCGACCTCGGCGCGCGCGACGTCATCCACTCGTTCTGGGTCATCGACTTCCTCTACAAGAAGGACATGATCCCGGGCAAGGACAACTTCATGTACTTCATCCCGACCAAGGTCGGGGAGTACTACGGCAAGTGCGCCGAGCTCTGCGGCGAGTACCACTCGCAGATGCTGTTCAAGGTGAAGGTCGTGGAGCAGGACGAGTTCCAGGCGCACCTGGCCGAGCTGGCGGGCGACGGCTTCACCGGCGAGCTCGGCGCCGACCTCGACCGCAACCAGAACTTCCCGGCGACCGGCACCCAGCCGAGCGCCGTGCACGAGGAGAGCTGAGATGACCGCGACGCTGAATCCCACGACGGGCCTCGTCCCCGGCCGCAAGGTCGAGCGCAAGGGCAACGTCTTCGTCAAGTGGGTCACGACGACCGATCACAAGATCATCGGCCACCTCTACCTGATCACCTCGTTCATCTTCTTCCTGATCGGCGGCGTGATGGCGCTGATCATCCGCGGCCAGCTCGCGCTGCCGGGCCTCGACGTGGTGCAGACCGGCGAGCAGTACAACCAGCTGTTCACGATGCACGGCACGATCATGCTGCTGATGTTCGCGACGCCGCTGTTCGCGGGCTTCGCGAACGCCATGATGCCGCTGCAGATCGGCGCGCCGGACGTCGCGTTCCCGCGGCTGAACGCCTTCGCCTACTGGCTGTTCCTGTTCGGCTCGCTGATCGCGGTGTCCGGCTTCCTCACCCCGCAGGGCGCGGCGTCGTTCGGCTGGACGGCGTACGTGCCGCTCGCGGACGCGGTGTCCTCGCCGGGGCTCGGCGGCAACCTCTGGGTGTTCGGCCTCGGCCTCTCCGGCTTCGGCACGATCCTCGGCGCGGTGAACTTCATCACGACGATCATCACGATGCGCGCCCCCGGCATGACCATGTGGCGGATGCCGATCTTCTCGTGGAACACGCTGATCACCTCGCTGCTGGTGATCCTGGTCTTCCCGGTGCTCGCGGTCGCGGTGCTCGCGCTCGGCGTCGACCGGGTGTGGGGCGGGCAGATCTACAACGCGGAGACCGGCGGGCCGGTGCTGTTCCAGCACCTGTTCTGGTTCTTCGGCCATCCCGAGGTGTACATCATCGCGCTGCCGTTCTTCGGCATCGTCTCCGAGATCTTCCCGGTGTTCAGCCGCAAGCCGGTCTTCGGCTACAAGTCGCTCGTCTTCGCCACGATCGCGATCGCCGCGCTGTCGGTGACGGTGTGGGCGCACCACATGTACGTCACCGGCTCCGTCCTGCTGCCGTTCTTCTCGCTGATGACGATGCTCATCGCCGTGCCCACCGGCGTGAAGATCTTCAACTGGGTCGGCACCATGTGGCGCGGCTCGGTGACCTTCGAGACGCCGATCGTCTGGGCGCTCGGCTTCCTGGTGACGTTCGTCTTCGGCGGGCTCACCGGCGTCATCCTCGCCTCGCCGCCGCTGGACTTCCACCTGGCCGACGGCTACTTCCTAGTCGCGCACTTCCACTACGTGGTGTTCGGCACGGTGGTGTTCGCGATGTTCGCCGGACTCTACTTCTGGTGGCCGAAGCTGACCGGCCGGATGCTCAACGAGCGCCTCGGTAAGGTGCACTTCTGGATGCTGTTCATCGGCTTCCACATGACCTTCCTGATCCAGCACTGGGCGGGCGTCATGGGCATGCCGCGCCGGTACCGGACCTACCTGGAGTCCGACGGCGTGACCTGGATGAACACGCTGTCCTCGGTCGGCGCGCTCGTGCTCGCGCTGTCGATGCTGCCGTTCTTCTACAACGTGTGGATCACCTGGCGCCGCGCGCCCAAGGTGACGGTCGACGACCCGTGGGGCTACGGCCGCTCCCTGGAGTGGGCGACGAGCTGCCCGCCGCCGCGGCACAACTTCACCTCGATCCCGCGGATCCGGTCGGAGTCGCCGGCGTTCGACCTCCACCACCCGGAGTACGCCGCTTCGGCGGCCGTCGGCGCGGGCAAGGAGCACTGAGCCATGAAGACCAACACCGGGATGTTCTGGATCGTCTCCGCGTTCTTCTTCGCGAGCTGGGTGGCCTACACCCTGTGGACCTGGCTCGAGTACGGCTACCCGGAGTGGGTCGGCGCGGTCGGCATCCTGCTCGCCTCGGCGCTCGGCGCGTTCATCGCCTTCTACCTCGGCCGCGCGCACAAGGCGCAGGGCGGGGAGCTCCCGGAGGACCGCCTCGACGCGAACATCGAGGACGGCGACTCCGAGATCGGGCACTACAGCCCGTGGAGCTGGTGGCCGATGGTGCTCGGCGCCTCGCTCGCGGTGACCTTCCTGGGGATCGCGACCGGCGTCTGGCTGGTCTTCATCGGCGTCCCGCTCGTGGTCATCGCGCTCGTCGGCTGGGTCTTCGAGTACTACCGCGGCAACTTCGCCCGCTAGGCCGTCGCTCGCCGGACGGAGCCGTGCCGCAGCGCCATCGCTTCAAGCCGCGGTCGGCGGCGCGCATGCGCCGTCTCATGAACGCGTGGCCGACGTTCTGGGCTGCCGGGATCCGGATCCTGGAATGGGATGACGACTTCCGGCGGATCCGGGTGCGGCTCGCCAGGCCGAACGCGCTCACGTCGAACGCCT
>Ga0209934_1001258_pt1 | contig 15431 bp, 16 predicted proteins | sample ThiBiot_750_plan_2_FD_183950 | JGI IMG/M metagenome (GOLD analysis project Ga0209934, IMG submission 183950) | Wastewater bioreactor microbial communities from Cape Town, South Africa - Thiocy_expt_750_plan (SPAdes) | ecosystem: Engineered > Bioreactor > Thiocyanate-remediating >...
CGTTCCCTCGGCATCGCGTGCTCCATGCGGGCGTCCGGACCTCCCGGGCGCGGCCCGCCAGTCTACCCCTGGCGGGGTCAGACGCGGAGGTAGCGCTTGATCGCGACCGAGGCGGAGATCGCGGCGAGCAGCACGCCGATGACGATCAGGATCGGCGCGACCAGCAGCGCGTCGCCGAGCCGGACGAGCAGGCCCCCGCCGCCGAGCACGGTGCTCAGCTGGCCGTTGACCCAGAACTCGACGATGAGGGCGAGCGCCGCGCTCGCGAGGATCGAGCCGATCAGCGCCGCGATGACGCCCTCGAGCACGAACGGCGTCTCGATGAGCCGGTTCGAGGCGCCGACCAGGCGCATGATCCCGATCTCGCGCCGTCGGGAGAACGCCGAGAGCCGGATGGTGGTCGCGATGAGCAGCACCGCGGCGACCAGCATCAGCGCCGCGATGCCGATCGCGGCGGCCGAGGCGACGTTGAGCATGCTGAAGATCGGCTCGAGGTACTTCCGCCGGTCGTCGACCGAGAGCACCCCGGCGAAGCCGGAGACCGACTCGACGATGACGTCCGCGTTCGACGGGTCGTACAGGGTGACGTTGAGGATCCCGCCGACGTAGTCCTCGGTGAGGAAGCTGCCGACCGCGGTGTCCGCGTAGTACGAGCGCACCTGCTCGAGGACCATCGCGGGCGAGTCGTACTGCGCGCGCTCGATGTACTGCGCGATCGCCGGCTCGGCGAGCTTCGCCTGGACGGCCGCGATCTGCTCGTCGCTCGCGGCGGCCTGCTCGCAGTTGCCGCTGCGGTCGACCGAGGAGCAGAAGTTGATCGCGACCTGCGCGCGGTCGTACCAGTACGCCTTCATCTGCGAGATCTGCCCCTGCAGCAGGATCGCGACGCCGACGAAGGTGAGCGAGATGAACGTCACCAGGACGACGGAGACGACCATGGACGCGTTCCGGCGCAGGCCCTGGAACGCCTCGCCGAGGACGAGGCCGAGCCTCATGCGGAGGTCCCGGCGGCGGGGGCCTGGAACGACGCGGTCGCCGGCCCGGACGGACTCGGCGGCACCTGCTGCATCTGCGTGGTCTGCACCGTCGGGATCGCCTGGGTGACGTAGCCGCCGCCGCGCTCGTCCCGCACGATGCGCCCGGTCATCAGCTCGACCACCCGACGCTGCATCCGGTCCACGACGTCGGCGGCGTGCGTCGCCATCACGACGGTCGTGCCGCCGAGGTTGATGCGCTCGAGGAGCGCCATGATGCCCTGCGCCGTCTCGGGGTCGAGGTTCCCGGTCGGCTCGTCGGCGAGCAGGATCGCCGGCTTGTTGACGACGGCGCGGGCGATCGCGACGCGCTGCTGCTCGCCGCCGGAGAGCTCGTGCGGCATGCGGTGCGCCTTGCCGGCGAGGCCGACCATCTTGAGCGCGTCCGGCACCGCCTCCTGGATGAAGCCGCGCGACTTGCCGATCACCTGGAGGGTGAACGCGACGTTGTCGTAGACCGACTTGTTCGGCAGCAGGCGGAAGTCCTGGAACACGACGCCGAGGTTGCGCCGGAAGTACGGCACCTTGCGGCTCGGCATCGCGGAGAGCTTCTTGCCGAGCACGTGGATCTGGCCCTTGTTCGGCTTCTCCTCCTTGAGGATGAGCCGCAGCAGCGAGCTCTTCCCGGAGCCCGAGGCGCCGATCAGGAAGACGAACTCGCCCTTGTCGATCTCGAGCGACACGTCGCCCAGGGCAGGGCGGGTCGTCCCCGGGTACGACTTGCTGACGTTCTCGAACCGGATCATCTCGCCAGCCAGGCTAGGCGGGCCGTGCAGACGCGGCGGGAGCGACACCCGGCGAGGGCGGACTCCCAGGTTGCGGGGCGGCCGCGGAGGTCAGTCGTCCTTGCGCTTGCGCCACTTGATGCCGGCGGAGACGAAGCCGTCGAGGTCGCCGTCGAAGACCGCCTCCGGACGCGAGACCTCGTGGTCGGTGCGCAGGTCCTTGACCAGCTGCTGGCCGTAGAGGAAGTAGGAGCGGATCTGGTCGCCCCAGCTCGCGGTGATGTTGCCGGCGAGCTCCTTCTTCTTCGCCGCCTCCTCCTCCCGCTTGAGCAGCAGCAGCCGGTTCTTCAGCAGCGTCATCGCGGCGGCGCGGTTCTGGATCTGCGACTTCTCGTCCTGCATGGAGATCACGATGCCGGTCGGCAGGTGCGTGATCCGCACCGCGGAGTCGGTCGTGTTGACCGACTGGCCGCCGGGGCCGGAGGAGCGGAACACGTCGACCCGGATGTCCGTCTCCGGCACCTCGATCTCGTCGGTCTCCGGCAGCAGCGGGATCACCTCGACCGCGGCGAACGAGGTCTGCCGCTTGTCCCCGGAGCCGAACGGCGAGATCCGCGCGAGCCGGTGCGTGCCGGCCTCGACCGAGAGGATGCCGAAGGCGTAGGGCGCGTCGATCTGGAAGGTCGCGGACTTGATCCCGGCCTCCTCGGCGTAGGAGGTGTCCATCACCTTCGTGGGCCAGCCCTTGCGCTCGCAGTAGCGCAGGTACATCCGCAGCAGGATCTGCGCCCAGTCGGCCGCGTCCACCCCGCCGGCGCCGGCCCGGATCGTCACGACCGCGGGATAGGCGTCGTACTCGCCGTCGAGCAGCGTCTGCTCCTCGAGGCCGTCGATCGCGGTGCGCAGCGCCTGCAGCTCGTCCCGCGCCTCCTGGGCCGTCGCCTCGTCGTCGGCCTCGTTGGCGAGCTCGACGAGCACCTCGAGGTCGTCGAGGCGCTGCGCGACGCCGCCGACGCGCGCCAGCTGGGCCTGCGCGTGGGAGAGCTTCGAGGTCACCTGCTGCGCCTTCGCGGGGTCGTCCCACAGGTCCGGCGCGCCCGCCTCGGCCGACAGCGCGTCGATCTCGCCGCGCAGCCGGTCCAGGTCGACGACCGCCGCGATGTCGGAGAACGTCGTGCGGAGGGCGGCGATGTCGGCGCTGAGGTCGAGTTCCATGGCCGGTCAAGCCTACCGGCGACGCGAGTAGCCTCGTCCGGTGAGCGATTCGACCCGGGGCAGCCTGCGCCGGTTCGCGGTCATGATCTACGGGCCGACCACGATCTTCGCGCTCGGCGAGGGCGCGCTGCTCCCGCTCCTCCCGATCCTCGCGGCGGAGCGCGGGGCGGACGCCGGCCTCGCGGCGCTCATCGCGGGCCTGCTCGTGATCGGCCAGCTCTGCGGGAACATCCCCGCCGGCGCCGTGCTGCCCCGGCTCGGCGAGCGGTTGACGATGGCGATCTCCGGCGTCGTGGTGCTCATCGGGGCGGTCGGCATCGCGCTCACGCCGGGCCTCTGGCCGCTCGGCGCCTCGGCGTTCCTGGTCGGCGTCGGCGCGGCGGGCTTCGGCGTCGCCCGGCACGCGTTCATGACGACCCGGGTGCCGCTCGCCTTCCGCGCCCGGGCGCTCTCCCTGCTCGGCGGCACGTTCCGGCTCGGCATGTTCATCGGCCCGTTCGTCGCCGCCGGGCTGCTCGCCCTCTGGCACGACCAGCACGCGACCGTGTGGTTCCTGGTGGTGTGCATCGTGGCGGTCATCCTGATGGTGCTGCTCGGCCCCGACCCGGAGCAGCGGATCGCCGAGGAGGAGCGGCGCCGCGCCGCCGATGGCGGGAGCGCGGCGCTCGTCGTGGAGGACACCGGCGAGGCGGTGACCGGGGCGATCCCGCGCATCGAGCGCGTCGGGGTGTTCCGCACCATGTGGCGGCACCGGGAGGTGCTCGCCCGGCTCGGCATCGCCGCCGCGTCGCTGTCGGCGGTCCGGGCGGCCCGGCAGGTGGTGCTGCCGATCTTCGGCCTCATGATCGGGCTCGATCCCTCCACGATCGCGCTCGTCATCGGGATCGCCGGGGCGGTCGACTTCGCGCTGTTCTACGCGAGCGGCCAGGTGATGGACCGCTTCGGCCGGCTGTGGGCGGCGCTGCCCGCCATGCTCCTGATGGGCGCGGGCTATCTCGGGCTCGCCCTGACCGATCCGCTGCCGCAGGACGAGATGTGGTTCGCGATGTTCGCGATCGTCATCGCCGTCGGTAACGGGATCTCCAGCGGCATCCTGCTGACGCTCGGCGCGGACACGGCGCCGCCGGAGGACCCCGGCCCCTACCTCGGCTCCTGGCGGACGCTCACCGACGCCGGCGGCGCCGCGACGACCGTCCTCGTCTGGGGCGTGACCGCGCTCGCCTCGCTGCCGTGGGCCTCGGTCGTGATCGGCCTCATCGCCGTCGCGGGCACCTTCGGCTTCGTCCGCTGGATCCCGCGCTACGTCCCGGGGCGGCCGGAGGGATGAGCGGCGAGCGGGTGCTGCGGATCGCCGCGGCGATCATCCTCGACGCGCGCGGGCGGATGCTGGTGGTGCGCAAGCGCGGCACGACGGCGTTCATGCAGCCGGGCGGCAAGCTCGAGCCCGGCGAGACCGGCGCGCAGTGCCTCGCTCGCGAGCTCGAGGAGGAGCTCGCGCTCCGCGTCGAGCCGGCGGCGCTCCTGCCGCTCGGCCGCTACACCGCGCCGGCGGCGAACGAGGCCGGCTGGACGGTCGACTGCGAGGTGTTCCGGTGGGACGGCCTGGAGGCGGGGCCCGGGTCGTCCGGGCGGACGGACCGGGCGGCGCGGATCGGGGTGCGGGCGGAGCTCGCCGAGGCGCGCTGGGCGTCCCGCGCCGAGCTCCTCGCCCTCGCCGCGGAGGGGCGCCTGGCCCCGCTCACGCGGGACAACCTCGCGGCCTTCCTCCCCGGCTGAGCGGGCGCTCAGCGTCGACGCGCGAGCGATCCCGCCACGACCACCACGATGAGGCTGACGACCGCCGGCAGCACGTAGACCAGCCACTGCAGGCCGGGCGTGTTCCCGATGCTGATCGAGGCCCACAGCTCGAGCGCGAACAGCACGAACGCGACGAGGATCGACCAGAGCACCTGCGGGCGGCCGCGCACTGCGACGACGTAGCCGACCGCGAGGCCGGCGAAGCCCGCCGCGTAGAGCATCGCGGTGAGGATCAGGGCCCCGGCGACGCCGGCGCCGCCGAGCAGCGGACCGACCGTGAGCGTGATCAGCAGCGGCAGCCCGGCGCCGACCACGACCGCGAGCGCGCCGAGCAGCTTCCGTGCGAGGCCGCGACCGGTCACCAGCGCCGCGACGACGCCGATGACGACCCAGAGGTACTGGATCCACTCGAGCGTCGCGATCTCGGCGTCGACGAGCGCCTGCGGGGCGTGCGCCGGGTCGATCGCCCACACCAGCAGCTGGGAGGCGCTCGGGACGAGCGCCCAGATCAGCCACGCGGCCCACCACCAGCCGAGATCGCGCCTCGTCGTCGCCATCGCCCGTCCCCCATCGCCTCAGGTCGCCGCGAGCGTAGACCCCGCGCGGCACCGGGCGCAATGGTCCCGCGGCGCGAAGACGCGGCGGGGCGGGTCAGGAGTACATCGCGGCGACCGTGCGGCGATCGTCGAGCAGCCACGGCCAGAGCCGGCGACGGTCGCGCACCACGAAGCCGCGGGCGATGAACCGGTCCTTGCCGTCGAAGCGCGGCGTGTACATCGAGCGGCCGTGCATGGCGCGCGGGTTGTCGAGCATGAGCAGGTCGCCGGCCGCGAGCGCGACGCCGTCGCGGTGGTCGATGTAGGTCTGCACGACCTTGTTGAGCAGCTCCTGCGACTCCTTCGTGACGCCGTGCATGAGGTCCTGGTCGATCAGGATGTACGGGTCGTCCTCGGGGCCGGTGAGGATCGGGTACGGGCCGCGGACCGCGTTCGGGTCGGGGATGAACGGCTTGAACGAGTCGTCGATCTGCGTCATCCAGCGCGGCTCGCGCAGCTGCTTGAGCTCGTCCTCGGTGAAGTGCTCGACGAACTTCCGCGCCGCGTACGCGAAGGTGTAGGCGTCCGGGTCGCCGCGCAGCGCGCCGAGGATGACGTAGTCGGGCCGGTACTCGCTGAAGCACTGCTCGGTGTGCGCCTCGAGCTCCACCTTCGACGACTGCGACTGCTGCGTCATGGCGAGCTTCGGGTTCGGGACCATGTCCTGCACGAGGCGGCCGCCGTTCTCCGCCTCGTAGCCGACCATGGTGCCGAGCAGGTGGGCGATCGCGCCCATCTCCTTCACGAACTCGGTGCGGCCGGCGTGGCCCTGCGCGTTGTCGAGCGGGGTGTCGACGAGGTCGTCGTCGACGTAGAGGCCCCGGACGACCATGACGCCGGAGTCGGAGCCGACGTCGGAGAAGTTGAGGACGGCCTTGCGCAGCTCGCCGGGGAGATCGAACGACGCCTCGAGCGCCTGGCGGCAGAACGCGTCCGCGTCCTGGTTCGGGAGGGCCGTGATGCGCTGCGCGGCCTCGCGGACCTGCGCGGCCTGGTCGGCGGTGAGCTCGAAGAGGGTCTGCTGCGGAGCGGGACGCGTGGTCGCGGTCGTCGTCATGCAGCTAAGGTACCCCTTACCCCGCCGCGAACCGGGGAGATTCCTGATGAATGGGTAACCTGGTGCGCGTCCCCGCGGGAGTGGTGGAACTGGCAGACACGCAGGATTTAGGTTCCTGTGCCCCGGCGTGCGGGTTCGAGTCCCGCCTCCCGCACCGAGAGCGTCCGACTCAGTCGCGGTCGAAGCGCTCGCGCGCGGCGAGCACCTCGGCGGTGTGCTCGGCGGCCCAGGACTCGAGCGCGCGCAGCGGCTCGACGAGGCCGCGCCCGGCCGGGGTGAGCTCGTAGACGACCCTGGGCGGCAGCTCGGCGTAGCGGGTGCGGGTGATCAGGCCGTCGCGCTCGAGCGAGCGCAGCGTCTGGGTCAGCATCTTCTGCGAGATGCCGTCGACGCGCTCTGCGAGCTCGCTGAAGCGCATCGGGCCGTCGGCGAGCGCGCCGACCGCGAGCACGGTCCAGAGCCCGCCGATGCCCCCGAGCACGCCGCGCGAGGGGCAGGCGCGCCCGTACGGGTCGAAGCCGGTCCCGTCCATCGCCGCCCTCCCGTCCCCAAGAGTCTCCCGCAGATCGCCGGCCGCGGCCGTTCGGGCGCGGCGGTCGGGTCCGTCGCGCCCGAGCCGGCGCTCAGGCCTCGACGACCGCGAAGCCGCCGTCCCACGGCGTCTGACCGGTGACGGCGAGGCCGATCTGCAGCGCGCCGGCGCCCTCGAGCTCGTGCGCCCGCTTCAGCGGGCCCGCGTCGAGACCGCGCAGCCCCGCCGCGGCCAGCAGCGCGGACAGCGCCTGCTTCGCCTCCGCGTCGTCGCCGGCGATCAGCACCGCGGTCGGCGCGCCGCCGGTGACGCCCGACGCGAGCGTCGCCGAGAAGTTCGTGTTGAACGCCTTCAGCACCTTCGCGCGGGGCAGGCGCTCCGCGAGCTGCGCGGCCGCCGAGGAGCCGGCCGGGAGGAGGGAGTCGAGCGTCCCGAAGTCGACCGGGTTGGTCGGGTCGACCACGATCCGGCCCGCGAATCCGTCCGGGTAGGCGGCGAGGACGTCGTCGAGCGCGCCATAGGGCAGCGCGAGCAGGACGATGTCGCCCGTGATCGCGTCGCCGACGGCGCCCGGGGTCGCCCCGGCGATCGAGGCGGCCTGCTCCGGGTCGCGGGTGAGGACCTGGACCGCGGCCCCGGCCTTCAGCGCGATGCCGGCGACGGCGGATCCGATGTTCCCGGCGCCGATGACGGTGACCGACTGGGACGGGGTGCTGCTCATGCTGACTCCTTAGGAAGATCTCGGCTCTCTCGCGGAGAGTCCCATGACTCTCCCGCAGAGAGTCATACAGCGGGATCGGCGCGGCTATTCCCGTCGCCCAGCTCAGTCGAGCCGTCGGCCCGCGCCGAGCAGCAGCATCCGCCAGAGCCACCCAGTCGCCACCGGCACCGGCGCCCGTGGCTCGCCCTCCACCCAGGCCCGCACCGCCCCCAGCCCGGAGCCAGCGACGCCGGCCGCCACGATGTCGTCCGGGATGCCCTCGAAGGGCGCGTCCTCGGCGAGGGCGAGGTGATGCAGGACGAGCGCCTCGACCCGCGACCGCAGCCGCGCGGTGACCACGGAGGAGCCGTGCGGGCCGAGCGCCCAGCGGTAGAGCTCGGCGTGCTCGTCGACGTGCCCGATGAACCGCAGGAAGGCGGCCGGGGGCTCGTCGATCCGGTCGAGCGGCCCCTCGAGGCTCGCGCCGGTCTCCTCGACGACGGCGTCGAGCGCATCGGCGAGCAGGGTCTCCTTGTCCGAGTAGTGCTGATAGAAGCTGCTGCGGTTGACGCCCGCGCGCTCCGCGATGTCGCCCACGGTGATCTCGTCGAGCGCGCGCTCGGTCGCCAGCTCCAGCGCCGCCTGCCGCAGGCTGCGCCGAGTGCGGACGATCCGCGGGTCCATCCCGGCATTCTGGCAGAACGCTGTGATCTCGACGCCATCTCAACGACAACTGTTGGTTTTCCGACAATTGTCGATATAGTCGTCCCGGCCCGACGGCGCGCCTCCCTCGTCTCGAAAGGTGCCGAACGTGGCCGCTCTCCTCGCCCGCCTCGGACGATCCGCCGCCCGGCGGGCATGGATCGTCCTCGCCGCCTGGATCGGCGCGCTCGCCATCGCGGTCGGCGGCTTCCTCGCCTTCGGCGGCGCGCTGAGCTCGAACTTCAGCATCCCCGGCACTGCCACCGACCAGGTCACCCAGCGGCTGGAGGCCGCGCTGCCCGACTACGCCGGCGCCGCGGCGACCGTCGTGCTCCGCTCCGAGAGCGGGGCCTTCGACGCCGAGCAGCAGGCCGCGATCGCCGGGTTGCTCGTCGAGATCGCGGGCGTCGACGGCGTCGCGAAGGTCGTCGACCCGTTCGCCGCGGAGGCTGAGCGCGCCGCTCAGGCGCAGCAGCTGCAGGACGCCGCCGCACAGCTCGACGCGTCCGCCCGACAGCTCGAGGAGGGGCAGCGACAGCTCGACGCCGCGGTCGAGGCCGCGCAGGCCGGCGGGGTCGCCGATCAGGCGGCCGAGCAGCTCGACGCCGAGCAGGCGCGGCTCGACGCCGGGTGGGCGCAGCTCGAGGACGGCCGCGAGCGGCTCGACGCCGGCGAGCGGCTGCTCGACGCGGCGGCCGGACTGCGCAGCGTCTCCGATGACGGCTCGACGGCGCTCGGCGCCGTGCTCTTCGAGCAGGACTTCTTCACCCTGTCGAGCGAGGTCAAGGCCGCCGTCGCCGGGATCCTCGACCACGCCGAGATCGCCGGCGTCTACATCGACTACTCCTCGGAGCTCACCGCCTCGCTCGACGGCATCCTCGGCGTCGGCGAGATCGTCGGCGTGCTGCTCGCGCTCGTCGTGCTGCTGGTCATGCTGCGCTCGCTGCTGCCCGCCCTGCTGCCGATGCTCTCCTCGATCCTCGGCGTCGGCGTCGGCATCGCCGCCTCGCTCGCCTTCTCCGGGACCGTCCAGATGTCGAGCGTCACCCCGGCCCTCGGCGTCATGCTCGGCCTCGCCGTCGGCATCGACTACGCGCTCTTCATCATCAACCGGCACCGCCGGCAGCTCGCCCAGGGCATGGAGCTGCACGAGTCGATCGGGCTGGCGAACGGCACCGCCGGCAGCGCCGTCGTCTTCGCCGGGGCGACCGTCGTCGTCGCGCTCCTCGCGCTCGCGGTGACCGGCATCCCGTTCCTCGGCACGATGGGCGTCGTGGCCGCGGGCTGCGTGCTCGTCGCCGTGGCCGCCGCCGTCACGCTGGTGCCCGCGCTGCTGCGGCTGATCGGCATGCGGGCGCTCGGCCGGCGCGCCCGAACGGCGGCCGCCGCGGCTCCGGCCGCGCCGGCCGCCCCGAGGCCGCTGCGCACCGGCGGCGCCGTCGCCGCGGTCGTCGTCGGCGTGGTCGGCCTGCTCGCGATCGCCGCCCCGGTGCTCGGCCTGAGGCTCGGGCTGCTCAGCGCCTCCTCCGAGCCCGTCGACTCGACCCAGTACCGGACGCACCAGACCGTCGCCGAGGAGTTCGGCCCCGGCCGGAACGCGCCGCTCGTCGTCGTCGCGACCCCCGACGCGCCCGTCGCCGAGGACGATCTGCTGGCGGTCCAGGCCGGCTTCGTCGACTTCCTGACGGCGCAGCAGGACGTCGTCGCCGCGGTGCCGATCGCCGCGACCGGCGACGGGGACCTGCTCGCCTTCCAGGTGATCCCCGCCGAGGGGTCCACGAGCGCGGCGACCGAGGCGCTGGTGCACGCCCTGCGCGACGCCGCGCCGCCGGACGGCATCGCCGAGGTAGGCGTGGCCGGCTCCGCGAGCGCGGCGATCGACATCTCCGAGCAGCTCGCGGCGGCGCTGCCGCTCTACCTCTCGCTCATCGCCGGCATCGCCGTGATCCTGCTGATCGCCGTGTTCCGCTCGATCCTGGTGCCGCTGCTCGCCGCAGCCGGCTTCGTGCTCTCGCTGCTCGCCGCGCTCGGCGCCGTCACCGCCGTCTACCAGTGGGGATGGCTCGGCGGCGTCCTCGACGTGCACGACCCCGGACCGGTGCTCAGCTTCGCGCCGATCCTCGTCATCGGCATGCTCTTCGGGCTCGCCATGGACTACCAGATCTTCCTCGTCTCCGGCATGCGCGAGGCCTATGTGCACGGCGCACCGCCGCGGATCGCCGTCGTCACCGGGCTGCGCAGCGGACGGGCCGTGGTCACCGCGGCGGCGATCATCATGGCCTCGGTGTTCGGCGGGTTCGTGTTCTCGCACATCGGCACCATCCGGCCGCTCGGCTTCGGGCTCGCGGTCGGCGTGCTGCTCGACGCGTTCGTGGTCCGCATGCTCGTCATGCCGGCCGTCCTCCACCTGCTCGGCCGCGCCGCGTGGTGGATGCCGAGGTGGCTCGACCGGATCCTGCCGGACGTCGACGTCGAGGGGGCCGCCCTCGAGCGGCGCCATCGGGCGGCCTGAACGGGTCCAGGCCATCGCCGCGGGGCCGGGCTAGACTCTGGCAACCGACACGACGACAGGAGCCCGCCGTGACCCTCGCCGCCGCGCCGATCGCGCACAGCGCCCTCATCCCCTGGCTCGATCCGCACGCGATCATCACCGGCGCCGGGCCCTGGGCGCTCCTGGTGGTCTGCCTCATCATCTTCGCCGAGACGGCGCTGCTGATCGGGTTCATCCTGCCCGGCGACACCCTGCTGCTGATCACCGGCCTGCTGACCTTCACCGGCACGATGGTCCCGCCGTACACCGGCATCCAGATCCCGATCTGGATCTCCTGCCTCGCGATCAGCGTCGCCGCGTTCGTCGGCGGCGAGGTCGGCTATCTCATCGGGCACAAGGGCGGCCCGCGGATCTTCGAGCGCAAGGAGTCCGGGCTGTTCTCGGTCGAGAACGTCCGGCGCACCAACGCGTTCTTCCACCGCTTCGGCGGCCTCTCGGTCATCCTCGCCCGCTTCGTGCCGGTGGTGCGGACCATCACCCCGGTGATGGCCGGCGTGGGGCACATGAACTACCGGAAGTACACGCTCTTCAACGCGATCGGCGCGGTCCTCTGGGGCACCGGCCTCACCCTGGTCGGCTTCCTCATCGGGTACATCCCGTGGCTGAGCGACTTCGTCATCCAGTACATCGACCTGATCCTGATCGCCGCGGTGCTGATCACCGTGGTGCCCACGGCCATCCACTTCTTCACCGCCCGCGCCCGCGCGAAGCGCGCCGGCGCGCACGTGCTCACCGACGCCGAGGCGGAGGAGCTCGTCGTCGACCTCGAGGACGGCCACGAGACGGCGCCCTCGCCGAAGGGCGACTGAGGCTCAGCCCGCCAGCACGAGGGCGATCAGCAGCGCGTTGAGCGCGGTGACGATCGCGACCGCGGCCCAGCCGAGCACGCGCAGCCAGACCGGGTGCACCCAGCGGCCCATCACCCGGACCGAGCCGGTGGCCCGCACCAGGGGCACCAGCGCGAACGGGATCCCGAACGACAGCACGACCTGGGAGAGCACGAGCGCCCAGGTGGGGTCGACCCCGACCGCGAGCAGCCCGACCGCCGGGACGAGCGTGACGAGCCGGCGCACCCCCACCGGCACGCGCACCCGCAGCAGGCCGCCGATGATCGACTGGCCGGCGTAGGTGCCGACCGAGCTGCTGGCCAGGCCCGAGGCGAGCAGCCCGACCGCGAACACGGCGGCCACCCCTGGCCCGAGCGCCGCCGCGATCGCGGCGTGCGCGCCCTCGATCGTGTCGGTCCCCTCCGCGCCGCGCAGCGCGGTCGCCGCGAGCAGCAGCATCGCGATGTTCACGGCGCCGGCGACGACGAGCGCCGCGAGCACGTCCGTCTTCGTCGCGCGCAGCAGCCGGCGCAGCCCCGCCTCGTCCCGGACGTGGCCGTGGCGGTCCCGGGCGAGCGCGCTGTGCAGGTAGATGGCGTGCGGCATGACGGTCGCGCCGAGCATGCTCGTCGCCAGCAGCACCGAGTCGGTGCCCTCGAACCTCGGCACCAGCCCGGCGACCGCCTCGCCGGCGTCGAAGCCGGAGACCACGAGCCCGAACACGAAGCCGATCACGATGACCGCGAGCAGCCCGATGATGGTCAGCTCGAAGGCGCGCTGCCCGCGGCGCGACTGGATGGCCAGGATGAGGATCGCGACGATCCCGACGACGACGCCGCCGAGCCAGAGCGGGAGCCCGAAGAGCAGGTGCAGCGCGATGGCGCCGCCGATCACCTCGGCGACGTCGGTCGCGGCGGCCACGAGCTCGGCCTGCAGCCAGTAGAGCCGGCGCGGCCAGGGGCGCATCCGCTCGCCGAGGTGCTCGGACAGGCTCTGGCCGGTGACCAGGCCGAGCTTCGCCGAGGAGTACTGGACGAGCACCGCGATGGCGTTCGCGAGCACGAGCACCCACAGCAGCAGGTCGCCGTAGCGGGCGCCGGCGGTGAGGTTCGCGGCGACGTTCCCCGGGTCGACGTAGGCGATCGCCGCGACGAACGCCGGCCCCAGCAGCAGCAGCGCGCCGGGCCCGGCGCGCCCGGCCGGTCCGGGGCGCTCGCCCGGTCCCGGCCCCTCGTCCGGCGTCGTTTTCGGCACGCCGAAAACCTAGCACGCGGGACCCGGCCGCGGGCGCGCGGTCAGCGGGCGGCGGCCCAGGCGGCGACGGCCGGGAGGATCGCCCGGAACGCCATGGTGCGATGCGACATCGCGTTCTTCTCCGCCGGGCTCAGCTGCGCGAGGCTCACTCCGTGGCCGGTCGGTCGGAACACCGGGTCGTAGCCGAAGCCGCCCTCGCCGACCGGGGCGTCGAGCACGACGCCGGGCCACTCGGCGACCTCGACCGCCTCGGTGCCGTCCGGCGCGACGAAGGCCGCGGCGCAGACGAAGCGCGCCGAGCGGTCGGCCGCGTCGCCGAGGCTGCGCAGCAGCAGCTCGATGTTGTCGCGGTCGTCCCGGGTGCCCGCGTAGCGCGCGGAGTGGATGCCGGGCGCGCCGCCGAGCGCGGTCACCGCGATGCCCGAGTCGTCCGCGAGCGCCGGCAGGCCGGCGTGCGCGGCGGCGGCGCGGGCCTTGATGAGCGCGTTCTCGGCGAACGTCGCGCCGTCCTCGACCGGCTCCGGGCCGTCGGTCGGCACCAGCTCCCAGCCGTCGAGCGCGTCGCCGAGGATCGCGGCGAGCTCCTCGGCCTTGTGCGCGTTCCTGGTGCCGAGCACCAGTCGGCGGGGCTCAGCCACCGAGCGCCTCCCGCTGCAGTCGCGCGAGGCTCGCGGTGCCGGCGGTGGCCAGCTCGAGCAGCGCGTCCAGCTCGCGCTTGTCGAACGGCGCGCCCTCCGCGGTGCCCTGCACCTCGACGAAGAGCCCGCGGCCGGTCGTCACGACGTTCATGTCCGTCTCCGCCTTGGAGTCCTCGCGGTACTCGAGGTCGAGCAGCGGCACGCCGCCGACGATGCCGACGCTGACCGCCGCGACCGAGTCGATGAGCGGCTCGGCCGACCGCGGGATGTGCCCCTGCGCCCGTCCCCAGGCGATCGCGTCCGCGAGCGCGACGTACGCCCCGGTGATCGACGCGGTCCGGGTGCCGCCGTCGGCCTGCAGCACGTCGCAGTCGATGACGACGGTGTTCTCGCCGAGCGCCCTGGTGTCGACGACCGCGCGCAGCGCGCGGCCGATCAGCCGGGAGATCTCGTGCGTGCGGCCGCCCACCCGGCCCTTGACGGCCTCGCGGTCGCTGCGCTCGTTCGTCGCGCGCGGCAGCATCGCGTACTCGGCGGTCACCCAGCCGCTGCCCTTGCCCGCGAGCCAGCGCGGGACGCCGGCGGTGAAGGAGGCGGTGCACAGCACCCGGGTGCGGCCGAACGAGATGAGCGCCGAGCCCTCGGCCTGCTCGCTCCAGCCGCGCTCGATCGTCACGGGGCGGAGCTCGTCGGGCCGCCGGCCGTCGAGGCGGGCGCGGGGTTCGGTCGCAGAGGTCATGGACCGACCCTACCGAGGCGCGTCGCGTGCTACCCGACCGACGGAGGCAGCGGGGCGAAGGGCTCGACGCGGACGATCTCCGGGCCGAGGAAGCGCTGGGCGAGCCGCTTGAACGCGACCGGGTCGCCGCCGGTCGCCTCGAAGTGGTGCCGCGGCGGCGCGACGTCGGACCGTTCGATGCCGTGCCGGACGAGCGTCCGGTAGACGTCGAACGCGGTCTCCTCGGCGCTGGAGATGAGCGTCACCTCCGGACCCATGACGTACTGGATCGCGGCGGCGATGAGCGGGTAGTGCGTGCAGCCGAGCACCAGCGTGTCGACGCCGGCGGCGCGCAGCGGGGCGAGGTACTCCTCGGCGACGGCGAGCAGCTCGGGCCCGGTCGTCACCCCCGCCTCGACGAACTCGACGAATCGCGGGCAGGCCCGCGTCGTGATCTCCAGGTCGCTGGCCGCGGCGAACGCGTCCTCGTAGGCGAGCGAGTTGACCGTGCCGGCCGTGCCGATGACGCCGACCCGGCGATTGCGGGTCTGCCGCACCGCGGCGCGCACCGCCGGCTGGATGACCTCGATGACCGGGATGCCGGCGGCGAGCGTGAAGCGCTCCCTGGCGTCGCGGAGCATCGCCGCCGACGCCGTGTTGCACGCGATGACGATCGCCTTGACGCCGGTCGCGACCATGTCGTCGAGCACGCCGAGCGCGAGCTCGCGGACCTCGGCGATCGGGCGCGGGCCGTACGGGCCGTTCGCCGTGTCGCCGACGTAGAGGATCCGCTCGTTCGGCAGCTGGTCGATGATCGCCCGCGCGACGGTGAGGCCGCCGACGCCGGAGTCGAAGACCCCGATCGGCGCGTCGTCCACGCCTCCATGGTAGGCGGGGCTCCCGGCCGGCCCCGCTACCCTCGGATCCATGCGATCGACCGCGCTGCTGACCGACCGGTACGAGCTCACGATGCTCGACGCGGCGATGGGCTCGGGCCGGCACGAGCGGCAGGGCGTGTTCGAGGTGTTCGCCCGCCACCTGCCTGCGGGCCGGCGCTACGGCGTCGTCGCCGGCACCGGCCGGCT
>Ga0209934_1001289_pt1 | contig 15079 bp, 16 predicted proteins | sample ThiBiot_750_plan_2_FD_183950 | JGI IMG/M metagenome (GOLD analysis project Ga0209934, IMG submission 183950) | Wastewater bioreactor microbial communities from Cape Town, South Africa - Thiocy_expt_750_plan (SPAdes) | ecosystem: Engineered > Bioreactor > Thiocyanate-remediating >...
CCGGTCACGGTCAGCGTCTGCCGGCCCTCGAGGGCGTTCAGCGTCGCGCCGTCGATGATCGTCAGCGGGGCGTCACCGGTGGACTCGACCTGGTAGTCGTACTTCGCGGCCGGCGCCGGCGCCGCGCGCACCACGATCCCGACCGCCAGCAGGACGGAGGCGAGGGCGAAGGTGATGATGGCGAATACGAGGCGCAATGTCTGTGAACTCCGGGAAAACGACAGTCCACGGTACCGGAGGAGTCCCGTCGAGGGCCAACCGGATCGGTCGCGAGCGGCCAACTCCCACTAAACTCGGAGGGTTGCCAGCGACCCGCCGGGAGGCCAGCTTGCCGGAAGAGAGCCGATTCGGCACCGAGATGCGCGGCTACCGGCGCGAGGACGTCGACCGCTCCATCGCGGCGCTGCGCGCCGAGCTCGACCGCGCCGCCGCCGAGCGCACGAACGCGCAGCGGGAGGTCCAGCGCCTGCTCGCGGTCAACGAGGACCTCCAGGCGGAGCTCGACGAGATCGGGCGGCCCACCTACGCCGGGCTCGGATCCCGGCTCGAGAGCACCCTGCGGATCGCGGAGGAGCAGGCGACGAGGCTGATCGGCCAGGCCGACATCGACGCCGAGCGGCTGCGCGCGTCGGCGACTGCCGAGGCCGAGGCCGTCCGGAAGGAGGCCGAGCGGATCGCCGAGCGCCGGATCGCCGAGGCGACGAGCCGGGCCGAGGCGCTGGTCGCGACGGCGACCGCCGATGCCGAGGCGCTGCGCGGCGGCGCGCGGCACGACGCGGAGCTCGCGGTCGCCACCGCGCGGCAGGAGGCGGAGACGCGGCGCGGCGCGGCGGCGACGGAGGCGGCGGAGCTGCGGGCGACCGCGCAGCGCGAGGCCGCCGCCGGGATCGCCGCCGCGCAGCGCGAGGCCGCGGAGCTGCGCACCGCCGCCGAGCGGACCGCGGCCGAGGCCGCGCGCGACGCCGAGGCCTCCGCGCGGGAGGCCGAGCACGGGCGGGCGGCATTCGCGAGCGAGGACGCCGCGGCGCGGGGCACGCTCGGGCGGGACCTCGCGGTCGGGCGCGCCGAGCTCGAGCGGGAGCTGGCGGCCGGACGCGCCGAGCTCGCCGCCGAGCAGGAGCACGCGCGCCGCAGCGCCCGCCTGGCCGCCGAGACCGCCGACGGACGCCGCCGACTGGAGACCGAGGTCGAGACGCGCACGGCGGCGCTCGCCGCCGAGGTCGCGGACGCCCGCGCGGCGCTCGCCGCCGAGCAGGACGCCGCCAGGGCCGCGGTCGAGCGCGAGCTCGCCGCGGCGCGCACCGCGGCCGAGACCCGGCTGGCGGACGAGCTCGCCGCACGCCGCGCGGCGGTCGACGCCGCGATCGAGACGGACCGGGCCGCGGTCGCGCAGGAGACCGCGACCGCCCGCGCCGAGCTCGCCCGGGAGTCGGAGGAGGCCCGCGCAGCGCTCGCGGCCGAGCTGGAGCGGATCCGGCAGGACCACGAGCTCGCGATCGCGACCCGCGCGGACGAGGCCGAGCAGGGGGCGCTCGGCCGGCACCGGGTCGCGCTCGAGGAGACGCAGGCGTTCCTGACCACCGCCGAGGCGCGGCTGCAGGAGGCGACCACCCGCGCCGAGGAGCAGCGCGCCGAGGCGCTCCGGCTCCAGCAGGAGTCGACGGAGCACGCGACGGCGACGCGGCAGCGGGCCGACGCGGTGGCCGCTGAGGTGCTCGGCAACGCCGAGGCGCGCGCCCTGGCGATCGTGTCGGCGGCCGAGGAGCGGGCCGCCGCGATCATCGGCGACGCCGAGGCGCGGCTGGCCGCGCTGCGCACCGAGCGCGACGCCGTCGCCGCCTTCCTGGAGAACCTCCGGGGCGCGATCTCGCAGGCAGAGTCGTTCAGTGCGGAAACCGGCTCGGCCAGGGCAGACTAGGCGTCGTGAGGATCCTCAACCCGTTCCGAGCCGGCCTGTTCGCCGGACTCGGCGTGCTGGTCGCGATCATGATCGGGGCGGCGATCGGCTCGATCGGCACCATCCTCACCTACGTCGGCGCGGCGCTCTTCCTCGCGCTCGGCCTGGATCCGATCATCACCTGGCTCGAGACGCGGAAGGTGCCGCGCTGGGCCGCCATCATCATCGTGCTCGTCGCGTTCGCGGGCCTGCTCGCGGGCCTGGTGTTCGCGATCATCCCGGTCGTCGTCGACCAGGTGTCGACCGCGGTCGACGCCTTCCCGGAGCTCGTCGCCCGATTCCGGGCGGACGGCGACATCGGGCAGTGGATCACGCAGAACCTGCCCTGGCTGCAGACCGACCAGGTCGTCAGCCAGGTCGAGGCCTGGCTGAAGAACCTCGACTACTCGCAGATCGGCCTCGGCGTCGTCAACTTCGCCTTCGCGATCCTCACCGGGCTCGGCGGCGCGCTCATCATCCTGATCCTGACGATCTACTTCACCGCCTCGGTCACCAGCATCAAGCGGGCGATCTACCGCCTGGTGCCGGCGAGCAAGCGGCCGATCTTCATCGAGATCGCCGAGGAGGTCAGCGTCTCGGTCGGCCGCTTCGTCATGGGCCAGGGCGCGCTCGGCCTGCTCAACGGCGTGCTGACCTCCCTGATGCTCGGGGTCGTCTTCCCGCTGTTCGGCCTGCCGGTCGACTACTGGGCGCTGCTCGCCTTCCTCGCCATGCTCGGCTCGATGATCCCGCTGGTGGGCACGATCACCGCGACCATCCTCAACACGCTGCTCGTGCTGCTGTTCAACGGCGGCCCGAGCGCGCTCGCGGTCGGCATCTACGCCGTCGTCTACATGCAGCTCGAGGCATACTTCGTGAGCCCCCGCATCATGACGGAGGCGGTCAAGGTGCCCGGGCCGGTCGTCGTCATCGCGGCGCTCGCCGGCGGCGTGCTGCTCGGCCTGCTCGGCGCGCTGGTCGCCATCCCGGTCGCCGCGGCGATCATCCTGATCATCAACAAGGTCCTGATCCCCAAGCAGGACACCATCTAGCCGCGCTCCCGGTCCCGCGGCGAAGGGCCTGAGCCACCCGCCCCGTCGGCGACCGCCCGGAAGCGTCCCGGGGGCTACGACGCGGGCCAGCGGGTCGGGAGGGGGAGGGCTGCGGGGTTCAGCCGGGCGACGATCTCGGTGAGCACGCGGTAGGTCTGCTCCTCGCCGACCCAGAGGTGACGGCCGCCGGCGACCTCGACGAGCTCGACGTTCGGCGCGACGGCGAACCGCTCGCGCGCCTCGGGCGGCCGCAGGAAGTCGTCGAGCTCCGGGATGATCGCGACCACCGGGACGGACGCGTCGGCCCAGCGGGCGAGCTCCTCCCGGCTGGTGCGCCGCAGCGGCGGCGAGAGCAGGATGCCGCCGGCGAGCCCGGAGTCGCGGCCGTGCTTCAGCAGCACCTCGGTGCCGAACGACCAGCCGAGCAGCCAGGGCGCCGGCAGGCCGCGCGTGCGGACGAACGCCATCGCGGAGTCGAGGTCGTGGCGCTCCGTCTCGCCGTCGCCGAAGGAGCCCTCGGAGGTGCCGCGCGGCGAGCCGACGCCGCGGAAGTTGAAGCGGAGCACGGCGATCCCGGCGAGCGCCGGCAGCCGCGCCGCCGCCTTGCGCAGGATGTGCGAGTCCATGTAGCCGCCGGCGGTCGGCAGCGGATGCAGCGTCACCAGCGTCGCGACCGGGTCGCCGGCGACCGGCAGCGCGAGCTCGCCGACGAGCGTCAGCCCGTCCGCGGTGCGCAGCTCGACGTCCTCCCGCCGTGCGGGCAGCTCCACCGGGCCACGGATCTCGACCCTCCCGTCCGCCGGCTGCGTCCCGCTCACGCGCGGATCTCCCAGCATCGGCGGTGCCAGTGGCGGCGCTGCGCGAGGGCGTCCGCGTCGCCGAGGATGCTGTCCGCGCGCCAGACGACGAGATGCGCGGTGCCCGGCTCGATCGTGCCGGAGCAGCCGGGGCAGGCGTACGCCTTCACCGAGTTCGACGCGGCCATCGGCTGGACCGTCCACTCGCCGTCACGCGCCGCGACGGTCCGCCTGGCGCCGCTCAGGATGCGCTCCGCGTCGAGCGGCGGCGCCTCCTCCTCGCGTCGGCGGTTCGTCCGGGGCATCGCCCCAGCGTATCCCGAGCGGGTCAGTACCAGCCGCGCTCCTCGGAGTGCTGCCAGGCCCCGCAGGGGGTCCCGTAGCGGCCGGTGATGTAGGCGATGCCCCAGCGGATCTGCGTCTCCGGGTTCGTCGCCCAGTCCTCCCCGGCGGAGGCCATCTTCTCCCCCGGGACGGCCTGCGGGATGCCGTAGGCGCCGCTGGACGGGTTGAAGGAGTACGCGTTCCAGTTCGACTCCCTGGTCCACAGCGCCGCGAGGCAGTTCCACTCGTTCTCGTCCCACCCCATGGCCATCACCATCTGGTAGCCGATCGCCTGCGCGGTGCCCGGGTCGGGGACGCCGACCGCGGGCGCCGACGCGAGCGCGGCGGCCGGCGCCGCCGGAGGCGCCTCCGCGGCGAAGCCGTCGCGCGCGACGGGGGCGCCGACCGCGGCGGCCTGGACGAGCTCGAGGGCCTGGCTGTCGGCCTGGCCGAGCGCGCCCTGCCAGGCGGGCGAGGCCTCGGCGGAGCGCTGCGGCGCGATCGCGGCGGCCGTGAGCAGGCCCGCGACGGCGACCACCGCGAGCCCCGGCAGCACCCGGCCCCAGCGGGCGCGGGCGCCGCGGCCGTCAGGACCGGCCGGGTCGCGTCGGGAGTGCAGGAGGCTCACAAACGCTCAAGTCTAGATTGAATGCCTGAACGCCGGAAGGCCGCCCGCCTCAGCGGACCGCGAGCATGACCTCGATGACGGCGTCGAGCACGGCGTCCACCTGCTGCTCCTGATAGCCGCCGCGGACCACCCGGAAGCTCGCCCGCCGCACCTCGTCCGGGCTCAGCGGCAGTCCGCTCTGGAAGTAGTCGACGATCCGGCCGCAGAAGTCGTCGACGTCCCGCAGGTGGTACCCGCGGGTGAACGCGCTCACCCGCTTGAACTTCTGCTTCGGGGGGCGCGCACTGCGGTCGAGGATCTCCTGCGCGAGGCTGCGCACGGAGCTGTACCATTGGTTCTCCCCGACCAGCGCGAGGGCCGTCTCCCGCTCGCGCTCCGCGAAGGCGTCCTCGAGCCGCTCCAGCGCCGCGTCGACGTGCTCGGTCGAGTAGCCCCCGGCGCGCAGCGGGAAGGCCGTGGCCCGGATCTGCTTCGCGGTGAGCACCGCCGGCGTGCCGGCCGGCGCCGAGTACGCGCGCTTCGCGTCGTCGAGGAAGTCCTCGACCTGCACCGGGTCGTAGCCCTTCGTCCCCCGACGCGCCTTCGGGAAGGTGTTCGAGCTCATGCAGACATGCTATCCGCGACCATCGCGCGGTCCCTGATCAGGCGGAGCGAGTCGGAGGCTCAGGCGAGCAGCGCGTAGAGGCCGAACGCGATGACCAGCGACGGCGCGATCGAGTCGAGCCGGTCGAGCACGCCGCCGTGGCCCGGCATCCAGCCGCTCATGTCCTTGATGCCGATGTCGCGCTTGACGAGCGACTCGGCGAGGTCGCCCATGGTCCCGCTGCCGAGGAACAGCAGCCCCGCGATGATGCCGACCCACCAGGGCTGCTGCCACATCAGCGTGGCGACCAGGACGCCGGCCACGAGCGAGGCGGCGATCCCGCCGGCGAACCCCTCCCAGGACTTCTTGGGGCTGATCGTCGGCGCCATCGGGTGCCGCCCCAGGGTGAGGCCGACCGCGTAGGCGCCGATGTCGTTCGCGATCACCACGATGAGGCAGCCGAGCAGCCACCACTCCCCGAGCGGCTGGGCGTGCAGGACCATCGACCAGGAGCAGAGGAAGGTGACGTAGAGGATGACCAGCGTCGAGGCGAGGACGTCGCGCACCAGCAGCGCGGCGCCGACGCGACGCGCGGGGGCGACCTGCTCGACGATCCGCCAGAGCGCGACGAACGCGATGCCGGCGAGCGTGGCCGCCCACAGCCCCGCGCTGCCGAGCCAGTAGCCCGCCGGGGGCCCGGCGATCGCGACCACGATGACCGGGATGCGGGGCACGCGACGGCCGGTGCCGCGCAGCGCGTTCGCGAGCTCGGAGGAGCCGGCGACCGTCGCCGCGACGGCGACGATGACCATGACCGGCTTGAAGAAGATGCCGGTCATGACGAGGCCGCCGAGCACCAGGCCGGTCAGGACGGCGGCGAGCAGCGGGCGCCCGCTGCGGCGGTTGATCTCCTCGTTGGCCTCCCGCAGCTGCGCTTCGAAGGTCTCGAAGTCGGCGGCCATCAGACCTCGAGGAGCTCGGCTTCCTTGTGCTTGAGCGCCGTGTCGATCGCGTCGACATGGGTCTTGGTGGCGGCGTCGAGCTCCTTCTCCGCCCGGCCGATCTCGTCGTCGCCGACGCCGTCGAGCCGGTCGAGCGCCTCGCGGGTGCTGCGGCGGAGGCTGCGCAGCACGACGCGCGCGGCCTCGGCCTTGTCGCGCGCGAGCTTCACGTACTCCTTGCGCCGGTCCTGGGTGAGCTCGGGGATCGTGGCCCGGATCACGGTGCCGTCGTTGCCGACGGTGGCGCCGAGGTGCGAGGCGCTCACCAGCGCCTTCTCGATCTCCTTGAGCGCGGACTTGTCGAACGGCGTGATGAGCAGGACGCGGGCCTCCTGGTTCTGCAGGGAGGCGAGCTGGGCGAGCGGCGTGGGGCTGCCGTAGTAGTCGACGAGGACCTTCTGGAAGAGCGCCGGGTTCGCGCGGCCGGCGGTGATCGTGCTGAAGTCGTCCTTGGCCACCTCGACGGCGAGGTCCATCTTCTCCCTGGCGTCGGCCAGGACGTCGCTGATCGTCATCGGGGCTCCTTCAGTTCGAGACCAGGGTACCGATGCGCTCCCCGCGCAGCGCCCTGGTGAGATTGCCCGCGGGCTCCATGCCGAACACGAGCATCGGCATGCCGTTGTCCATGCACAGCGAGAACGCGGTCGAGTCGACGACCTTGAGCCCGCGCACGAGCGCGTCCTGGTAGGTGACGTGATCGAGGCGCTCCGCGTTCACGTCCTTGCGCGGGTCGGCGGTGTAGACGCCGTCGACGCCGTTCTTGGCGACGAGCACCTCGTCGGCGAGGATCTCCAGCGCGCGCTGGGCGCTCACCGTGTCGGTCGAGAAGTACGGCAGGCCGGCGCCGGCGCCGAAGATGACGACGCGGCCCTTCTCCAGGTGGCGCACCGCGCGCAGCGGGATGTACGGCTCGGCGACCTGCGTCATCGTGATGGCGGAGCATGCCCATGTAGTCCGCGCGGCCGCGGTCCATGCCGCGCTGGCTGAGCTCGGCCCCGCGGAAGAAGTTGCCGCCGCCGACCACGACGGCGATCTCGACGCCCTCGGCGCTGGCGACGGCGATCTCCTTCGCGATCGCGCTCACCACGTCCGGGTTGACGCCGAGCTGCCCCGCGCCGAACGCCTCGCCGGAGAGCTTCAGGAGGACTCTGCGGCGGCGAGCGTCGGTCACGGCTCACAGCCTAGCGCGCGTCCCGCGCCGTCGACCCGGCGCGGAGCGGCCGGAGGAGGCGCCCCGGGCGATAGCCTCGGCGCGTGAGGGACGAGGGCGAGACGGCGCTGCGGCGCACGCTCGACGCGCTCGTCGACGGCGGGCCCGCCCCCGGGCTCGGCGCGGACGCCTGGGAGCTCGCGCTCGCCGCGTTCGCCGCGTCCTGGCGGCTCGAGCACGGGGAGGCGGCCGAGTCCGCCCGACGGGCCGCCGCGGCGCTCCCGGCCGAGCCCCGGGACGACCCCGCGACGACGGTCCTGGTCCGCGCGATGCTCGCGCTCGCCGCCGCCGGCACCGGCATCCGGGGCGGCTGGCGGGACACGGCGCCCGGGAGCACGCCGTCCGGCGACCCGCTCGAGGACGCCCTGCCGCTGCTGCCGCTCCTGGACGACTCGGACGGCGCCCGCTTCGCGCGGTACGCGCTCGGCGAGGCCGCGCTCGCCTGCGCGCGCGTCGGGCTGTCGGCGACGCTCGGCAGCGGACCCGCGACGTTCTCCGGGCCGCTCGCCGGCCACTCCTTCGAGACGATCATGGCGGTGCTGGCGGCCCGCGTCGCGGCGTTCTCCGGCCGCATCGACGAGGCCGGGGCGGTGCTCGACCGCGCCGCCCCGACCGACTCGCCGCGGCTGGGCGACCTGATGGCGGCGACCCGCTCGCTGGTGGCGGGCAACGCCGCCGAGCCGGCCGCCGTGCGGGCGATGGCGGCACGGGTCGGGCGCATCGATCCGGAGCGCGACGACCGGATCGAGTCCGGCATCGCGCTGCTGACCGCCTACGGCCTGATCGCGATCGACGACGTGCGCCGGGTCGCCGCGCTCGTCGCGGGCTTCAACTGGGACCGGGCCATGGTCATCGATCGCGCGCTGACGCTGGAGATGCTCGTGCACGCGGCGATCCGGGAGGACGACCAGGGCGCCGCCGAGGCCTGGCTGGCGCGGGTCGAGGCCTTCGCCGGCGACCCGATCGCGGACTCCACGGTGGCCCGCGCCCGCAGCCGGGTGCTGCTGTTCGAGGGCGACGCCGACGCGGCCGTCGAGGCGGCCGAGACCGCGATCCGCCTGGCCGACGCCGCCGGCCGCGGCATCGAGGCGGGCGAGGGCGAGATCCTCGCCGCCCGCGCCCGGATCGTCGCCGGCCGGCGCGGGGACGCCGCCCGGCGCCTGGAGACCGTCGTCGCCGGCGTCGGCGAGGACTACCGCGGGCTGCTGCGCGCCGCCGCCCGCGAGCTGCGCGGCACCGGGCGTCGGCTGCGCCCGCCGGCCGGCAGCGGCGCGACGGCGCTCTCGGCGCGCGAGCAGCAGGTCCTCGAGCTGCTGCTCGACGGACGGGAGAACGCCGAGATCGCCGAGGCCCTGCACATCTCGGTCAACACGGCGAGGATCCACGTCTCCCGGATCCTCGCCGCCTACGGCGCACCGACCCGCCTCGCGCTCGCGACCGGAATGCTCGCCGAGTCCGGCGCGGCGCCCTCCCGGGTCGACCCCGCCGACGTCGACGCCGCCGGCGAGCTGACCCCCCGTCAGCGCATGGTCGTCGCCGAGGCGATCACGGGGGCCGGCAACGTGGAGATCGCGCGGCGGCTCGGGATCGCGGTGCGCACGGTCGAGAAGCACCTCACCGAGGCGATGCGCCGCTCGGGCGTGACGACCCGCGTCGGCCTGGTCATGCACGTCGCCGGACGGCCGAGCGCCGCGGACGCCGAATGACCCGGGACCGCGACGTCGTCGCGCGCTCCCGCGGCCGGGAGTCGAGTCATGCACCGCTTCGTCCGTCGTTCCACGCCCCTCCTCGTCGCCGAGGTCGCGGCGGCGAATAATCCGAGACCGCACTACCTGCCGCGACGACGACTGACGAGGATCGGACCATGGCCCCCAGCTCTCGACGCCTCGTCCTGCCCGTCCTAGCCCTCGCGGCCCTGCTCGCCGGCTGCACGACCGCGCCCGCGGGGGGCGGGAGCTCCGACGGCGGCGGCTCGGCGCCCGCCGGGGGCGGCCAGGCGGCGGGACCGGACTGCGACGGCGTGACGACCGGCGGCTTCGAGCTGTTCCGCGAGCCGCGGCTGAGCGTCACGCCCGACGTCGCGGTCGCGCCGATGACCGAGGCCGGCGAGCGGCTCGAGTTCGTCGACTCGGAGTTCCAGGAGGGCACGACCTACAGCTACGAGTACGCCTACGTGGCCGACGGCAGCGCCTTCACGCAGACCGGCGCCCCGTTCTTCGACTCCGAGGGCATGAACGGCGTCGACGAGGGCGGCGGCAGGTTCCGGCTGGAGGGGCCGCTCGAGCTGACCACCGCGAGCGGCGGCCCCTACGCGGGCATCGTGACCATCACGGCCACGACCTCGAGCTCCAGCAAGGCGCTCGCGAACCTCTGCGTCCTGCTGCCCGCCGGCTGAGCCCGCCATCCGGGCCCGCACCGGGTGCACCGGCATCGCACGGCCCGACGGCGGCGGACGCGTCTCGTCGCGACCGGGCCGCCCACGCGTGACGAGAGGCCCCGACCCGTCCGGGTCGGGGCCTCTCGTGCGGAATGTTAGGCGCCGACCTTGAAGCGGGCGAAGCCCCCGACGGCGAGCCCGGCGTCCTTCAGGACCTGGGCCACCGTCTTCGAGTTGTCGCGGGCGTACTCCTGCTCGGCGAGCGCGACCTGCTTGGTGAAGGCGCCGAGGCGGCCCTCGACGATCTTCGGCAGCGCGGCCTCCGGCTTGCCCTCGTTGCGGGTGATCTCCGTCACGATGCGGCGCTCGTTCTCGATGACCGACTCCGGGATGTCCTCGCGGGTGAGGTACTGCGGGTCGGCGAACGAGATGTGCTGCGCGATCGAGCGCGCCGTCTCCGAGTCCTCGCCCGTGTAGGCGACGACGACGCCGATCTGCGGCGGCAGGTCCTTCGAGGTCTGGTGCAGGTAGACCGAGAAGCGCTCGCCCGGGATGCGGGCGACTCGGCGCAGCTCGATCTTCTCGCCGATGGTCGCCGCCTGGTCCTCGATGAGACCGGCGACGGTCGTGTCGTCCACGGGCACCGCGAGGGCCGCGTCGACCGTCTCCGCGCCGGAGTCGGCGAGGGCCGCGAGGATCCGGTCGGCGAGCGCGACGAACTTCTCGTTCTTCGCGACGAAGTCCGTCTCGCAGGCGAGCTCGATCATCGTGGTCGCCGTGGCGGACTCGACGACCGCGACCAGGCCCTCGCTCGTCGAGCGGTCCGCCCGCTTCGCGTTGCCCTTCGCGCCCTTGAGCCGCAGGATCTCGACGGCCTTCTCGATGTCGCCATCGGCCTCGACCAGCGCGTTCTTGGTGTCGACCATGCCGGTGCCGAGTCGGTCGCGGAGCGCCTTGATGTCGGCGAGGCTCACGTCAGCCATGTGTTGGTTCCTTCGCGTTCGCGGTCCGGGAGTCCTGGTCGCCGATCACTCGGCGGCGGGCTCCTCGGCCTTCTTGGTCGTCTTGCGCGCGGGCTTCGCCGGGGCGGGCTCCTCGGCCTGCTCGGCCTCGATGCGGGCCTCGGCCTCCGCGTCGGTCTCCGGGTGGTGCTCCGGCTTCAGATCCGGGTCCGCCGCGGCCTCGTGCTCGGCGACGAGCGCGTCCGCGTCGTTCTCCTCGGTCGGGGTCTCCGCGGCGATAACCTCGGCGACCTGCTCGGCCGCGTCGGCGCCCTGGTCGACCGCCTCGATCCGCTCGGCGACGCTCGCCGGGGCGCTCGAGGCCTCGAGCAGCTCGCGCTCCCACTCGGCGAGCGGCTCGACGTCGGTCACGGCGCTCACGTTGCCCTCGGCGGCCGGAGCCTGGTGCTTCTGGATGAGCCCCTCGGCCGCGGCGTCCGCAATGATGCGGGTGAGCAGAGCGACCGAGCGGATCGCGTCGTCGTTGCCCGGGATCGGGTACTGGACCTCGTCCGGGTCGCAGTTCGTGTCCAGGATGCCGATCACCGGGATGCCGAGCTTGGCGGCCTCGTCGATCGCGAGGTGCTCCTTCTTCGTGTCGACGACCCAGATCGCGCTCGGGGTGCGCGTCAGGTTGCGGATGCCGCCGAGCGACTTGTGGAGCTTGTCGAGCTCGCGCTTCTTGAGCAGCAGCTCCTTCTTGGTGAACCCGCTCGCAGTGTCCTCGAAGTCGATCTCCTCGAGCTCCTTCATCCGCGCGAGCCGCTTCGAGATGGTCTGGAAGTTGGTGAGCAGGCCGCCGAGCCAGCGCTCGTTGACATAGGGCTGGCCGACGCGCTGCGCCTGCTCCGCGATGACCTCCTGGGCCTGCTTCTTGGTGCCGACGAAGAGGATGGTCCCGCCGTGCGCGACGGTCTCCTTCACGAAGTCGTAGGCCTTGTCGATGTAGGCGAGCGACTGCTGCAGGTCGATGATGTAGATGCCCGAGCGCTCGGTGAAGATGAATCGCTTCATCTTCGGGTTCCAGCGGCGGGTCTGGTGCCCGAAGTGGACGCCGCTGTCGAGCAGCTGGCGGATCGTGACGACGGCCATGGCCGCACTCCCTTTCCTGCGGGCCGGCGATGCCGGTCCGCGTCTCCTCGCCGCACGACGCAGCCGGCGGCGGTTTCTCAGTTGTCCCGCCGGACTCGGATCGGTCCGGCGCCTGGCGTCCCGGAGTCCCCCGCCCCGGTGGCCTGCTGGCTCTCGGGGACCGATGGGTTCGGCCGTTCGCGGACGCGCGAAGTCATCCCTCGCGGAATGCGACGTCCATGGTAGCAGGAACCGGACCTCCGACGTCGGCCCCTCGCAGGACGGCTGCTCGGCGCGCTCTCCACACCTGCGGTCGTGATCGATCCCCCGCTCGGCCGCGACCGTCAGGATCGCGCGATGCGACGAGCTCGGAGCCCGCGACTCGCCCGCCTCGTGCGGACCGCGATCGTGACGACCCTGCTCGCGACGGCGGCGCCGACCGGGACGGCGGTCCCGGCCGAGGCGGCGACCGCCGCCGCCGAGGGTCGCGACCTCCGCCACGGTTCCTCGGACAGCCTCCCCTGGCTCTGGCCGGTCGAGTCCCCGAGGCGCCTGCTCCGGCCGTACTCCGCGCCGCCGCGACCGTGGATGCCCGGCCATCGCGGCATCGACATCGCCGCGACCGGGACGGTCGTGCTCGCGCCGGCCGACGGCGTCGTGCACTTCGCCGGCTGGGTCGTCGACCGCGGGGTGCTGTCGATCGACCACGGCGCCGGAGTGCGCTCGAGCTTCGAGCCGGTCACCACCGGTCTCTCGGCCGGCGATGCCGTCGTGCGGGGCCAGGCGATCGCGACGATCGTGCCGGGGCACTGCGACCTGCTCTGCCTGCACGTCGGGGTACGGCAGGACGGGGAGTACCGGAACCCGCTGCTCTGGCTCGGCGGCGCGCGCTGGCCGGTGCTGCTGCCGATGCAGGCGGTCGGCTGAGCCCGGACGGTCTGGCGGACTCCGGGCAGTGGGGCGAGCGGCCGGACGAGCGGGGGCCGGCGGCGACCCGTGACCCCCGGATCAGGCTCTCGGATGGGCGAGGCGGTAGCCCTCGCGGAGCTTCTCGATGCTCACATGGGTGTAGAGCTGCGTCGTCCCGAGGCTCGCATGCCCGAGGAACTCCTGGATGACGCGCAGGTCGGCACCCCCGTCGAGCAGGTGGGTCGCTGCCGCGTGCCGGAGCGAATGCGGTCCCCGGGGGCCGGTCGCCGCATCGTCCGGCAGCAGCCGCTCGACGAGCCGGTAGACCGCGCGGGTCCCGATCCGCGCACCCCGCGCGCCCAGGAACAGGGCCCCGCTCGATGCCGCTCCCCCGAGGAGCAGCGCCGGACGGGCGCGGAGCCAGCGGCCGAGCGCCGCGGCCGCGGGCGCGCCGAACGGCACCACCCGCTCCTTGGCGCCCTTGCCGAGCACGCGCACCGTCCGTCCTCCGAGGTCGAGATCGGGGAGGTCGAGCCCGGCCAGCTCGCTCGCCCGCAGCCCCGAGGCGTACAGCAGCTCGACGATCGCGAGGTCGCGGACGGCGAGCGGCTCGCCCTCCGAGGCCGCGGCTCCGAGGCGATCGAGGATGCCGTCGACCTGACCGAGCGTCGGCACCCGCGGCAGCCGCCGGCCGGGCTGCGGCGCGCGGAGCCGGGCCGCGGGGTCCACGGCGATCAGCTCCTCGCGGGCGAGCGCGGCGAAGAGGCCTCGAGCCGCCGCCGCGCGACGTGCCATCGTCGAGCGCGAGGCGCCGCCCCGCTCGAGCGACCAGAGCCAATCCCGCAGCAGCTCGAGATCGACGTCTCCGGGACCGTCGACGCCGCGCTCCCCCGCGAACGCCGCGAGATCGGCGAGGTCAATCCGATAGCCGCGGATCGTGTTCGCGCTCAGCCCGCGCTGGAGCGCGAGCCGGTCGAACCAGCTCTCGGTCACCGACGCCCAATCCATGAGACCATCGTCCCGCCCAGGCCGCACCTCGGCTCCGTGCGACACGGTGGCGCTCCGAGGTGCCGACCCGCCATGTATGCCGCTGCAGCCGCCCGGTTCATCGACGGAGATCAGCCTTCACCGGTCGGCAGCGCGCCGGCGGCGCCGTCCGCGGCCTCCCCGGCGAGCAGGTACTCGGCGGCGCGCGACAGCGAGTCCTTGCGGGAGAGCAGCTCGCGACGCTCCTCGGGCCGCAGGGCCGCGGCACGGGCGAGGGCGGCGGGAGGCAGACCGCTGAGCAGCTCGGCGTCGGTGATCGGCATGGTGGTGTGGACGATCCGGTCCTCGTAGACGCTGACGATGTCCATGGCCTGTGCAGCATCCACACCGGCCAGCAACCGGGGGCTGGCGAGCGCCATCGTGTAGCAGGTGGCGGAGGCCACCGACACCGGCACCCCGGCGAACGTCGAGTGGCTCGAGTAGTGCAGATGGCCGCCGAGGATGCCCCGCACGTCGCTGCCCGCGATGACCTCCGCGAGGGCGGGCTGATCGGCGAGCTCGAGCACCGCGAAGAGCGGGTCGAGCGGCATCGGCATCGGCGGATGGTGCATCGCGAGGAGCGTGCCGTGCGGCGCCGGCGAGGCGAGCTTGGCGGCGAGCCACTCGAGCTGGCCCGATTCGAGCGCTCCGTGGTGGTAGCCGGGCACGCTCGTGTCGAGCACGATGATCCGCAGGCCGCGGATGTCGTAGACGCGATCCTGCGGCGCCGTGGCACCGGCGCCCCCGGCTCCGTCGTCGCCGAACAGCACCCGGGCGTACGGAGCCCGCTCGTCGTGATTGCCCATGACCCAGACCAGCTGGGCCCCCATCCGCCCCGCGGCGGGCCCGACGAGCTCGTCGAGCCGCTCGTACGCCTCGTCCTCGCCGAGGTCGGTGAGATCGCCGGTGAACACGATCGCGTCGGGTCGGATCGTCGACGCCTCCAACAGGTCGAGCGCGGCACCGAGACGGGCGACGGTGTCGACCAGCCCATACAGCGTCTTCCCGCCCGCGAGCAGGTGCGGATCGGAGAAGTGCGCGATCGTATGCGACGGCGCCGGGTACTGGCCGAGCTGCATGGCCCCACGCTAGTGCCGCCCCTCGCCCGCTCCGCCGATGCGCGCGGAACTCCGGACCCAGCCGGACTCGATCCGTCGGATCGCC
>Ga0209934_1001296_pt1 | contig 15047 bp, 8 predicted proteins | sample ThiBiot_750_plan_2_FD_183950 | JGI IMG/M metagenome (GOLD analysis project Ga0209934, IMG submission 183950) | Wastewater bioreactor microbial communities from Cape Town, South Africa - Thiocy_expt_750_plan (SPAdes) | ecosystem: Engineered > Bioreactor > Thiocyanate-remediating >...
TCAGATTCTTCTGGGTATCCTGCTCTTACGTATGATACTGATAATCTCGGTGATGATAGACTTAGTGATATCATTAAGAATCTGAAAGAAACCTTAGCTCGTTACACTCGTGAGGATGAACGAATTCGTAGTTCCTCTAAGTATTATGCTGCTAAGGATGCTAACAAAGCAGCATATCCTCCTGAACGTCTTCCCAATACGCGCTTCTTGGACGACTTTGAAGGTCCCGAGGATAATGACGTGATCATTGATGAGGTATCAGATATTGAAATGAGTCTTAGTAGTGGTGATGAGTCTATTAACTTCTCTGGTAAATAGCCCCCCAAGAGAACCCCCGGGCGTAAGAAGACTGCAAAGAAATAGTATTTCCTTAATTAAGGAAACTTCTTTTTTCTTCTTTACTCCTCATCACTCTCCATTAGCTTAGCAACCTCTGAACGAGTCGTCTTCTTAACACCCTTCTTTACAACACGACTCTTAGTTTTACTAGTCTTAGCCTCGCTCTTTACCTCAGTTTGTTCATCCTCATCGTAGTTAATAAAGTCCTCGAAATTACCCTCAAACTCATCAAAGTCATCATACTGCTGAGCAGATGTAACAACATTCTTCACAATTCCCTTCACAATTCCTTGATTAAAGTATGTAGTAACCGCCATTTTCTCTGAATTAAGGTAGATAAAACTGACATCAATGATAGGCTTGATCTGAAGAGTATAATAACAATCATCAGATTGAGTAATTTTGTTATGATTCAGAGGTACTACAGCCTGCTTCTCTTTATTTGGAACATAGAATCGTCCCTTGTTAACTCGAACATTGAGGAAATCATGACCCTTCTCGGATTTCTTATAGAAAGGTTCGAGCTTTCCTGTACGAAGCTGCATATTACGACCTCTATGTTTAGATGCGAGTTCTGCAATAGTTTCCTTAAGCTTATCGAGGAAGGCAATAACGGTATTATCCGACACTTGAGCAGTAATTGAGCTAATTTTGTATCCATCGTCTAGAGTTGTGGTTCTAATCCCGGAAAATGTCATGTACGGTAACTCAAATTTGGCGCGTTGACCATCATATCGAATTTGAAGCGTCTGATAGCCATCACCTAGAACGGGTGGCTCTACAGTAACCTTAGAAAAGTCGACACTGCTAAACGGTGTGTAGTTCATCTTGCTATTTCTTTTATATATAATATAATATTTTTTTTAAAAGAAAAAAAATTAAAAAGTGATTGTCATGATGTGATTTTAAACGTTTGTTGGATTATGGACAGTGAAAGGGGGTATTCTAACAGAAAGTGTTAGCAGAAAAGGGTATTTTCCTGGTTTATCGTTGCTGTTGTTGTACTGTCTTCTTATTAATTTTATGAAATATTTTTTGTTAAAAAAAATATTCTATTCCTCTCTAAAAGGAGGCTAGTTTAAAATATGACTCTTCAACAATATCGATGGAGAAGAACAAGAGGATTAAACAATGCATTCGACTTTTCTCTACCACAATATACAGAACCAACTTTCGATGAATTTTTCGATGATGATATTCGCTTAGCAATTGCGATAAAATTAAGAGATGTGTTTAGATCAATTGGGCAATTCAATTTTTCTATTAGAGTTCTTGGTGTTTATGAAAATTCTGAAAAACCAGAAGAACAACCTTATTATCAAAATGTCTATTCAACCATTTCTTTATTAACGAGGGATACTAATTTTGTAGTACTCCTCAACGAAATTCTCGATGAAATGAGGGAGGCTATGAAAGATCCCAAATTTGATAAATATCAATTAAAACTTGTTCGGATTTTGGATCTCAGGTTAGAAATCAATAAGTATCGTCCTTTACAGGGTAGAGGATGGTTAGATTTACCGACATGGATCAAGAACAAGAAATGCATTCGCAACATTAAAACACCTGATGATGATTTATGTTTCAAGTATGCTATTATCTTTGCTCTATTTGCTGAACAAAAGTATACGACATTTGATAGATATATGAAAGCGTATCATGAGAATATGAACATTGTGTCATTCGATGGGTTGACATTTCCAGTTGATTTTGAGCAAATCAAAATTTTCGAGGAGAATAATGAAACTAGGATAACCGTTTTTGGTGAGAATGATTTCGAGCAAACAATTGATGTTTTATATCGCCCTAGTAATATGTCATACGAGAAGCATATTGAATTATTCCTAATTGAGCATGGGGAAAGAAGCCATTTTTGTTTTGTGAGTAGGTATTCAGCGTTGATTAATAATTCAAATAGTCAAAAAGATCATTTCTGTACTAGATGCTTCCAAAGCTATACTAAACCTGAGTTAGCGGCAAAATGTGAAATAATGTGTCAACAATCATCAGATACTTTTTTTACTCCTAGACAATGTTTCACTACCCCAGACGAAGGTACAGAATTGTATTTTACAAATATACAAAATCAATTGGTTCATCCATTCGTTGTTTACTGTGATTTGGAATCGATTATTCGATTAATGGAAGGAGAGAATGATAAAAATATGAAAGAACATATAGCAAATGGTTACTCACTGGTTTTAGTGTCTCGAGCCAAACCGGAATTAAATAAAGTAACTGTATGTCAAGGATTAGATAGTGTTTACAAGATGATTCTTGAACTTGTTGAAATATACGAACTGTACAATTATTATCTTGAGAATCCTCAACCAATGGAAATAACCGAGGAGGAAAAAAAAGCGTTTAAAGTTGCTAAATTCTGTCATATCTGCGGTAAAAAGAAACATTTTAACAGAATTATCGAGGAGTATATCCCATTTGTAAAGGATCATTGTCACGTTACAAAGAAATATAGAGGTCCTGCTCATAACAACTGTAACCTAAAATATAAAATGGGTAAGAAGATGCCTATTTTCTTTCACAATTTCAAGGGATATGATTCCAATTTTATAATCAAGGAGATTCATAAGTTTGAGCATATGAAGAAGAGTTTGTTAGGTCGCGAAGGTAATATTATATCTCTTGATTTGGATTATCTAAACTTTAAAGATAGCTTCATGATTCTACCTGAATCATTAGATACACTCGCTAAGAGTATTCCAGAAGAAGCTCTTGTATTAAGTAAGCAATTTTTCGGTGAAGAGCTTCATCCCTTTATTAGAAAAAAGCTACCATATTGCTATAGTTATATTACTTCAATGGATGTATATAATGAAACAGACTGTCCTAGCAGGCAGTCTTTCTATGATGATCTTAATGAGAAAGAATGTTCTGAAGAGGATTATCAACTAGTTTTAGATGTTTGGAAAACAGCTAAATGTCAAAATCTAGGTGAGTTCGCCGCAATATATAGTAAACTTGATGTTCTATTACTTGCTGATATTTTTGAACACTTCAGAACAACATTATTAGCGTTTAATGGTCTTGATTGTGCTCATTATTATTCTGCTAGTGGAATTGCTTATGATAGCGCGTTAAAATCCGGTGTGAAAGTAGAATTAATGAGTGAACTAGAAGACTATGAATTCGTTGAAAGTAGTATTGTCGGCGCATTATGTGGAACTGCTTTAAGATATGCGGAGGCAAATAATAAAGACATGGGAGATGAATATGACCCAAGCAAACCAGATAGTTACTTAATGTATTTGGACATTAATAATATGTATGGTCGGGCTATGATGGAATATTTACCATCTGGTGAATTTGATATTATTGATGGAGATGAGTATGAAGTAGAGGAAATTCTAGAGATGGAAGATGAGGGAGAATATGGAGCAATATTTGAGATTGATTGTGAATATCCTGAAGAATTGCACGTACTACATAACGATCTACCATTTGTTCACAGAAAGATGAAAATAACGCGAGATATGTTATCTAAAGCCAATAGTGATTATCTTAAAAGAACCGGTACTCCAATGAGAAGTACTGAATGTTTAGTTGGAACCTTTTACAAGAAGGAGAATGTTATCATGCATTATCGCGAATTAAAGCAAGCAATTAAATATGGACTGAAAGTAACCAAGATTCATAGAGCCTTACAGTTTAGACAATCACCATTTTTAAGGGATTTTATCGGTGGTTGTGTTATTCAGAGAAGAAATTCGGAGAAAGGCAGTTTTCAACAAAAATTTTGGAAACTCATGATTAATAGTTTATATGGTAAATTGATTGAGAATGTGAGGAAATACACCGATTTCAGGTTTGCTCAAACTGATTTTTATGCGGAGAAATATGGTAGTAAGAGAAATATTAAGTGTAGAACTATTTACGATGAAAATCTCGTTGGTTATGAAATTTATAAAAGCAATGTAAAACTGAACAAACCAATTTTTGCAGGTAGTGCAGTCTTGGGTATTAGTAAGACTTATTTGTATGACTTCTTCTATGGTGTGATTAAGGAGCTTTACGGAAATAAGGCTAGATTGATGTATTATGATACTGATAGTATGATTTTACACATTCAAACAGATGATGTTTACGCAGATTTGAAAGAAAATAGTAGCTTCTTTGACTTTAGTAGCTTACCAAAGGATCACAGAGCTTATAGTGATGAGAATAGGATGATCCCAGGTAAATGGAAAGATGAAACGGGGGGAAGAATTATTAAAAGTGTTGCAGCTTTATGCGCAAAACGTTATATTATTGAATATATGGATGGAAGTAATCATACAAGAGTTGCCGGTGTGAAGGGCTCTACTGTAGCTAAATTAAAGATGGATGATTTTAAGAATGCTATGAATGGAGAAGTGTTACCTTTGACCAGTAATTATATCAGAAGTAAAGATCACAATGTTTATAATATTACTGAAACAAGGAAGAATGGATTAGGCGAGATTGATATCAAAAGATACGTTTATAAGAATGGGCTTGATAGCCTGGCATATGGAAGTAAATTTATCCAGATGTAGTTTGATGGTTTGATTTTGAGAATAGTACTTTCAATTGAAAGTATTCGTTGTTGTTGTTGTTGTTGTTGTACTGTCCCATTTTTAAATTTTTTTTCTGTTAAAAAATATTTTTAATATTATATAAAATACAACAACAAAATTATCATGGATGCCAGCATTGACCAGCTTATGAGTAAGGTTCAAGAGAAGGGAGTTGTGAGAAAGACTGTAAAGCAGGAAAGACGTAGTGTAAATGAGAAAAGATATGAGAATGATGATGATGAGAATAAGAATGTCGAAACTGTTGTTCATGAACATCTTCAATGTGCGAAGGTTATTGGGAAGGGGAAAGATAGTAGATTATGTAATAATCCTGTAGATGGAAAGTATAGAATTGAGAACAATACTTATTGTACTCGTCATTACAATGAGATTATGAATATTCCTGTTGCTCATGTGAATGAAAGAGTTGAAATTGTTGAAACTGTTCCTGTTGAAAGTAAGCCTGTTGAAAGTAAGCCTGTTGAAAGTAAGCCTGTTGAAAGTAAGCCTGTTGAAAGTAAGCCTGTTGAAAGTAAGCCTGTCGAAAGTAAGCCTGTTGAAATGAAGCCTGTTGAAATGAAGCCTGTTGAAAAACCTGTTGAAACTAAGGTTGTAAAGCCTGTTGAAATGAAGCCTGTTGAAATTGCCATTCCCCTAATGTTTCAATGTAATCATAAAAAAGCTAGGGGGGGCTTTTGTAATATTGAATTGTTCAGTTCTACACCTGATAAAAAATGTAGGTGGAATGGTCACGAAAATACTTATAATAGTAAACTCGCTGAATGGAAAAGAGAAATGAATCGTGAATTACAAGATGAAGAAGAACGTAATCAAAATCCCCCCAAGAATAACCCTGTTGAAACTACTGAAAGTACTGAAAGTACTGAAACTAACGAGGAATCTTTCCAGAAAGAAGAACCCGAGGAAAAGAAAGAAAAGAATGTTACATTCAAGAATATCATTTCTAAGATGATCACTCTATTTAGTTTCAATATTAAAGATGTTGATGATAGTATTCAGAAGTATATAACTTCCGGTACGGATGTCAATAGAGCAAAAATGCTGATTTCACTAATTGAACATGGTTTAATCCCACATGTTCAAAGTGTAGGAAATGGCGTATATTATGTTTATAATAAAGTACAGCTTATTTGGGAAAAGAAGAAGATTGAAGGAACAGTAATTCCATATTTCGATATTGTGAGGGAATTACTCGAGAATCGCGTAAACTATTTGAAAAACAAGGTTTTAATCGCCGAATCACTTGAAGTTTCTTCTCGTACAATCGCTTCAATCAAGGATGAATACAAGGAAGAGTTTGATAATTTAATTTCTCTGTTAGAAGGAACAATTAAATCACTTCAGACATGCCAACCCTTGGTAAATGCAATTAAAATAACTGAAATTCACAATGAGGAGTTTATCGAAAGGTTGAATAAAAAGATTGGCTATCTTCCTATCAAGGGTGGTAAGGTTGTTAATATGAGAACTGGAGAAATTATTGATAGAACTGAAGAGTTTGTTTTCACGTATGAAATTCCTTACACATATAAGAAGGAATACACCGGTAACAATTTCAAACCTTTCATCAGCAGATTCTGTTGTGATGATGATAAAAATATCAAAAGTTTACAATTAATTCTTGGTAGTGCATTGACAGGTGATATTTTCAATCGTGTCATGTATGTACTTTCAAATGATGGACAAAATGGTAAGAGTGCTTTAAACAACTTACTAAAGAAAGGACTAGGAGATGAATTAATCGGTAGTGTTTCCTTTAATACATTATGTAAATCATTCAACCCACAGGATCCCCAACCAAATATCATTAGATTTATGGAACGGAGAATTACAACATTTAATGAAGGAGAAGCAAAGGATCGAATTAATGGTAGTGTTTTCAAGAGATTAACGGGTGATCTTTACATTGATGAATTAAGAGATTTATACGGTAAACCAATGTCTCGGTTAAATCAAGGTTCGGGATTCTTGTTTACAAACAAAACGATTATTGTAAAACCTGGAGATGAAGCTGAATTTGTGAGATTCTATAATTTCCCCTGCTATGCTAGATTTGTAAAGAATGAGAAAGAAAGGGTTGATTGTGAGAAATTGTTAAACGATGGGCGCTCAACCTTTGCAAAGGTCTATTTATCAACTGAAGATCCAATTCTCCAATTTACAGATGATGATTTCGAAGATTTCCTCAAATTTATTATTGATGGTGCTATGGAGTGGTACAATCGAGGGAAAATGTTAATGTCAGAAGAAGAAATGAAGGGAAGTATTAAACCCCCGATGATGCCCAATATTTTATACAAAGATAAGACTGAAGAGTTTGAAGATTTCCTCTGTAAGTACGATATTGGAAGTGAGTACAAAATTGACTGTGATATCTTTAGGAACGCTTGGAAAGCTTGTATTGGTGGAACAAAAGCAACATTGGATGAAAATGTTGAAATGCTTGAATCCCTATTAAAGAATAGAGGAATTTACAGAATTAAAGAAGTTGGAGTTGCCAGCTATTATTTGGGAGTTCGTGCCCAAATGTATACTAAACATGCTGATATTAAAAATAGAATGGGTGTTGATGAAAGTGAAGCATTCGAGGATGGAGATACAATGTAGAAAGATGAAATGTTATAAACGAAATTTCGTTTATAAAGCAAAGATTTACTCCTCGACCTCTTCGTCAGATTCAGAAATAGTAGTTTCATCAATCATATCGTTCAAGATTTGAACAGTCATATCTGAACCCTTTCTGTAAATAGTATGTTTCTCAATAACTCCATCGATGATAATGTCAAGAGTAATCTTCCTCTCCTTACGGTTATATAGAATGTTCGTAGCACTGACGGAAACGGGGGTTATTAACTTCTTGTGGCGCTTTGTAATCTTAATAAAATTACGAAGCTCCCTAATAGCGGGGCGCTTATCTGATTGCTTTGAATTCAGAATTACCAAATCCTGAGTAGAAACTCTTGTCTCTAAATTGTGATTCTCAAAAACATGATTCAGTTGATCCGCTAGATTCGACAGTTTGTTAATACTGTAGAGTGAAGCGAGTTCAACCTCATTATCATTTGGGTCATAAACAACCACGTCCCAGAGCATTTTTAATTGAAGTGTTCGAAGCTATGAGCTCACCAATGAAGAGAATAATTGTTCTATTTTATATAGATTATAATAAAAAAATTGAACGAAAAAAAATGTTGTTAAAAATTTTTTTTTATTTTATATTAAATATCGTACAAATAAAAAATGTGGATAACATGTAGAAAGGATGGTTACTATCTTAGTTTTGGTGCTACTACATACTCCGCATTGGGAATTATGAAAGGACCTCTTAGGTTACAGATATCAAAGAATGTTTCCAAGCGTGATAATTATCGGTCATTTGAAAGTTTAAAACCATTCTTTTCAAAGGTTAGTAGTATTATATTAGTTAGTGATCTCCCCCCGTTCATGAGAGAAATGAACTTTCCAAATCTCGGCGATATTCAAGTATGTCATAATCCCAATAGTTATAGTATAACTGATTCAGAACGATTTTTCTTCTTTCTGATCAAACATAGAAATACATTGACAAACATTCATTTTTCGGATATATCATTCCATTACTTCGAAAGAAACAAATTACCGGAGAATGTGCTAGATAAACTAGTATGGTCAAAATTAACATATCTTGATATTACCGGAGATATTCTAGATATGGATTTAATTAGAACTATGGTTAAATCTCCACATTTAGAATCAATCAAAATTAGAAATACGTATTCAAAAATCAATAACAAGTATCATGGTATTCGTTATCAATTTTCTATTAAACGGGGTTCAAACAAATTATTAGAGACTCTTTGTTCTGTGAAACGATCTAAACTACAATGTCTTTCTTTAGTAAATTGTGATATTGAAGGGTTACCTAACACAATGTCGAATTTGACAAATTTAACTTATTTAGGTCTTGATATTAACCATTTACGTATTATCCCTGAGGCAATTAGAGGGTTAAAAGGATTGAATGAGCTATCACTAGATAATAACTATATTGAAACAATCCCTTCATGGCTATCAGAAATAGAAACGCTAACTGAATTTAGTATAAATAGTAATCAAATAACAACATTCCCAATTCTTCCATCATTGGAGAAAATCAACCTGAACAATAATTCAATCGGAGAAATCCCCATTGAAATTGATCAAATGGTTAATTTAGAAAGATTAAACATTTGTAACAATAAGATTACAACTATTCCCGTAGAAATTACAACATTACATAATTTTAATATTATTAACTATCATGAGAATGAGATCATATATTTACCACCACAAGTTGAACGATTTCTATTACGTATACAAGATCAGTATCATTACGGAACGGTGTATAATGACGCACAAAATGTTCATAATACAATGATTCAAAAATGCTTTCGCGAGAGTATGAATAGATTAACCCGAAATAAACCAGCTTTAACATTCCCTCAAACAATGAACGAGATTGAAAGTAGTACATTGAAAGGGGGTAATTTCAAAAAGTTAACGGCATTTTGTGAATGTGATGAGGTTGTAATGGGTCTTAATTTAACAATTTCTGAAGTAATTGTAGCTGTATGGGATAGAATTAGAAATCATAAGGATCGTGAGGAAATAATCAATGTTTTAAACATTGAGATTCAAGACGCTAAAAATATGTGCTTTACTGGCAGAGTGACAAGAATAGTAAATTGTCTGTGTGGATTTGATAGTGATGTAGTTATGAATATATCAGATAGTGAACAAATTAGTAATATCATCAATATGTTGAAGATTAAGTACCCTGATGATGAATCATTGGAGAAATTGAGAGAAGAGTTTAAAGGTGAGATGAAAGAAAGGGGATATAATGACGAATTAATTGAAGAATGGGCTGTTCACATTGAATAAATGAAGATGTATGTATTCTGAATTCAGAATATATTGATGAATTAAGGAACGATCAAATTTCTAATGTTATCCATTGGTTCCCAGGTGTTGAATCGTTCATTGTTGGGGTAACCTTGCCAATGGATATAACCGTATTGTACTCTTTGATTATTTACCCGTCTATATTCGGTTCTGATTACTTTATCTATCTTGTACTCAACTGGTTCTGTCACTTTAGTTAGTTCATTGGCGTAATAATGGCGAAATAATTGTCGAGGAGGTCCTCGATGAGGATTATCTTCGAGAATATACATATCTTTATTCATTTCTTTAATTTTATAGACAGCGATAGACTGCCTTGTATGATGGGACCGAGTAAAGATATCAACGCCATCATAGGGAATTCTCACAAAATCGCCAATTTGAAGATAATCTTTCTTTGTTATTCTCTTTTGTGGTTGTTTATCAAGGATCTCATTAACTTTATCAATATTCCTTGGATCGTTTGCTTCCAAGGGAGTCATTTTTAACACCCGATGTTTAGTATTATTGTAATTATGTACAAGATCTTGTAAATGATCAACCCATTTATAGGTGGTTTTTGCATCTACGAGTCTGCCGATACGAAGTTTGAGCGTTAAATTAAATCGTTCGACAATTGGAGCTTTAATTTTTGTAGTTGGGTGCCAAATTTTAATATTGTTTGTTTGGCAATATGCGGCAAAAACACCTTCAAACTCTGTACCCCTGTCACATATAAGAGTTTTCGGGGGTTGTTGGAACTCGTTTAAATTTGGATCTTCGTATTTGAGTATTTTTTTAAATGCGGCGAGTACTTCATCGGGTGTTTTTGTCTTTAATGGTTGACAATATGCATATCGCGAGAATTGATCAACTAAACAAAGAATATAGAGATAACCGTTATTATGTGGAGCCCAAAGATTCGATGATAAATCTTGTAAATCCATTTCCCAATTAAGGCGAGGTTGATAAATTACAACCTTTCGACGATTGAATGCATTCTTGGGTGGAACATTGAGATTGTAAGAGTCTACTGATTGAAGAAGAGAATCAACTCTTTTGATGGGAATATTGAACTTTCTCGCAAAATCATATTTTCCGATTAATCCTGTTTTGGGGTCATTATATAGATCGATGATTTGTTGGTCTGTTAAATCCATCTTTTACTATCTGTAGAAAATAAAATATGAAAAAATATTTTATGATAAAGGTATAATCTGACAATTATTGAAGGGGTTGTATAACTGGGAATGGTGGGAAATCACCGGAGATTGCCCCATGTTTTGAGAAAAAGGATTATATAGAATGATTTTAAAGGATTGTTAGACTGTTTGGTAGTGTACAAAATATTTTTAATTAAAAATATTGTTTTATTTATATTAAAGAGAATGAGTACTTTAGGTAATCTAGACCTAACAAAGTTGATAAGTGTCGATGATTATATTAAATTGTGTGAAAATCGGGGGAATGATGACAATGTGAAGTATACTGTATATCATATTATGAATGATAATAATAATTTCATATTGAAATTGTTTGATGATTACTCTGATATGATATTCCACTGTATAAAAGAACAAGATGATACTTATCAATTATCAGGTATACCTATGAGGGAACCTAAATATCACCTGACATTTCATAACCCACCAACAGAGAAGGATATTAGGCTACTCCATCAGAAAAGAGTTGATTATTATAAAACTATCGAATATATGAGTATATCATTAAATAATAGTAAACAATTATCACATATACCAATTTCATTGGACGATATGAGTTCATTAAACAATTTAAGGTTTGATGATCTTTTTTTCTTAAAATCCCCAAATAACAATCAAGAAACACTACCAGGAAATCTAGAGGGGTGTAAATCTAAATTGACCGTACAGTATATTAAGGATTGTTATAATTGTGGAAGATTACCTAACAGTATAGGTAATCTACATAATTTGAAGGAATTACATTTTACGGGTTGTTATAATCTTACATCATTACCAGAGAGTATAGGTAATCTACATAATTTGAAGGAATTACATTTTACGGGTTGTTATAATCTTACATCATTACCAGAGAGTATAGGCAATCTACATAATTTGAAGCGATTATATATTTCAAGTAATAATCTTACATCATTACCAGAGAGTATAGGTAATCTACTTAATTTGGAGGAATTAAGTATTTCGGGTAATAATCTTACATCATTACCAGAGAGTATAGGTAATCTTGAGAGTTTAATTAAATTGGATATATGGGGATGTTATAACCTGAAGAAATTACCAGATAGTATAGGTAATCTAAAGAATTTAACTGAATTGAGTATTAAAATGTGTACAAATCTGGAGAATGTACCAAACTCAATTGGAAATCTAAAGAATTTAACTTGGATATCTATTTCAGGTCATACGAATCTGGATGAATTATTTGATTCAATTAGAAACTTGGATAGACTGACCAAATTAACTATTTCAGGGTATGAAAAGGATATTAATCATCTGACTGGAATAACTATTCCAGAGTGTAAAAATATGAATAAGATACCAAACTCAATTGGAATGCTTAAGAATTTAAAAAGTCTCAAAATATTAAATTATTCTGAACTAGAGATTTTACCCGAGTCAATTGTAAATTTAACAAATTTGAAGGTATTATTTATCAATGATACCATGATGCAAACACTCTCAGATTGGATCGGAACTTTATCAAATCTAACTCGTTTAGATATTTCTCACAACCAATTAACAGAAATACCGAAGAGTATAGGCAATTTATCAAATCTAACTCGTTTAGATATTTCTCGCAACCAATTAACAGATATACCGGACAGAATAGGCAATTTATCAAATCTAACTCATTTAGATATTTCTTCGAACCGCTTATCAACACTTCCTGATTGGATAGGTATTCTACGGAATCTAACGACCTTAGAAGTTAATCGCAACAATTTAACATCACTTCCAATTTCATTAATAAATTTAAGGAATCTCGCCTTCTTTTATTACTATGATAACCCAATCGAGTATATTCCTCCTCAAGTAGAGCGTTTGATGGGAAGAAGAAATGGTAACAACTTATACAGTGATTCTCAATCAGTTCACAATACAGATATACAGAGATCATTTAGGGAATCAGTCGAAAGGATAACAAAGAAGAAATGTAAATATGATTTTGATGAGACAATGAGGCAGATATTGAACTCTTCATTAAACAAACACTGTAAAGAAAGTCTTGTTGAATATTGTAATAATGAGGAACCTCATGTAGTACTACAGATTACATTCAAGGAATTATTACCCTTTGTATGGGAAAGAATAGTTGATAATGAACATAAGGAAGAGATACTAAGGATTCTTGAAAATGAAATGTCAGATAGTGAATGCAAATGTTTTACGGGAAGATTAACAAGACTTGTCAATACACTGAATGGATTTGATAGTGATATAGTCATGAATATCAGCGATAAAGAGCAGATTAATAATTTGTTGATAATTATTAGGGGAATGAATGATGAGATTGATAAGAAAGTAGAGTATTTTGAGAAGGAAATGATGGAAAGAGGATATAGTGAGGAAATTATCAACGAATGGATTGAATATATAGAGTAAGAAAGGGTGGGTTGGATTGTAAGACACTACGTAGTTTACATTCTCTCGAGAATGTTAGACTGTGTCATTGTGTAATTATTTTTAATTAAAAATATTTATTATTTATAGTAAAGAGATAATCAAATATGGATAACACACATCGTAAGAGAGTAAAACTTGATTATGAATGTCCATATCCAACGAAGAATATTAATTGTTTAGTTCCTCAATTTACCCAAAATAGTCCATTTAGACTTGTTGTTTGTGGAATAGCAGGATCTGGTAAAACTCAAATGTTGGGAGAATTAGTAAAACAACTGCATATTGATAAAGTATGTATTTATGATAAAATAGATGATCCCGTTTACAAGGATATACAAAATTACATTAAAGACTTTCACATCGGAAAAGATATGATGGACATACCAGATAATCATTTTGATATTTCGAAACAAAATCTCATTATTGTTAATGATATCGTTGTTGGTAAAGATGATATTGACAATTTCATTATGGAGTCAAGAATGTATAACCGCGCAATGATATATATAACTCATTCTTTTTTTAATATCCCGCGGTGTAGTTGCGAACAATCAAATTATTTCATCTTATACGGAGGAATTACGAAGGAAAATTTGAGATTAATATATCGTAAAATAAAAAGTAGTGTTGAAGAAGATGATTTTATCAGTGCATATAATTATGCAACAGAGAAACCCTTTAACTTCATCTTCATTGATAAAAACAATGAAGATAATATGATGTATTTGAGAAAGAATTTTGATGAACCCATAAAAGTAAGGAGATTATTATATCCAGCTAAAACCAATGAATGATCATAAAGTTGATGGATATACAGGATTGTTAGGTATTTCATAGTTTAATTCTCGCAAGAGAATGAAAGACTGTGTCATTGTGTATTATTTTTAATTAAAAATATTTTTATATTTATAGTAAAAGAGAGAATCAAATATGGATAACACGATCTCTACTCATCGTAAGAGGGTAAAACTTGATTATGAATGTCCGTATCCAACGAAGAATATTAATTGTTTAGTTCCTCAATTTACCCAAAATAGTCCATTTAGACTTGTTGTTTGTGGGATAGCTGGGTGTGGTAAATCTCAAATGTTGGGGGAATTAATTAAACAACTACACATTGATAAAGTATGTATTTATAATAATTATAGGGATGATCCCCTTTATGAGAATATACAAAATTCCATCAAAGACTTTCACATCGGAAATGATATAATGGATATCTTACAAGATGATCATTTTGACATTTCGAAACAAAATCTTGTGATTGTTGACCGTTTCCCTAAATCTAGTATGATTCATAGTAAGTTAGATGACCAATTCATGCGAGCTAGACAATATAACCGCGCAATGATATATATAAATCATTCTTTCCTTCATACCCCATCGATCGTTACCGAAAAATCAAATTATTTCATCTTATACGGTGGAATTACGAAGGGAATATTGAGATCAATCTATCGTAAAATAAATAGTAGTGTTGAAGAGGATGATTTTATCAGTGTATATAATTATGCAACAGAGAAACCTTTTAACTTCCTCTTCATTGATAAAAACAATGAAGATAATATGATGTATTTGAGAAAGAATTTTGATGAACCCATAAAAG
>Ga0209934_1001308_pt1 | contig 14887 bp, 10 predicted proteins | sample ThiBiot_750_plan_2_FD_183950 | JGI IMG/M metagenome (GOLD analysis project Ga0209934, IMG submission 183950) | Wastewater bioreactor microbial communities from Cape Town, South Africa - Thiocy_expt_750_plan (SPAdes) | ecosystem: Engineered > Bioreactor > Thiocyanate-remediating >...
TCGCGTCGAGCTATCCGCTCATCTCGATCGAGGACGGCTGCTCCGAAGACGACTGGGACACGTGGAAGCTCCTCACCGACAAGCTCGGGAAGAAGGTCCAGCTCGTCGGTGACGACCTCTTCGTCACCAACGTCGAGCGCCTTCGTCGTGGCATCGAGGGTGGCTACGCCAACGCGATCCTCGTGAAGCTGAACCAGATCGGCAGCGTCACCGAGACGTTCGACACGATCCGCATGGCGCAGGAGGCGGGCTACCGCAGCGTCATCAGCCACCGCTCCGGCGAGACCGAGGACACGTTCATCGCCGACCTCGCGGTCGCGACGAACGCGGGGCAGATCAAGACCGGCAGCCTCTCCCGTTCGGATCGCGTTGCAAAGTACAACCAGCTCCTCCGCATCGGCTTCGAGCTGGGCGTTGGCGCGGTGTACGCGGGCTCGAGCCCGTTCCAGCGGCGCTGACCGTTCCCGGTCGATCACGACCCGGGGGCGCGATCGAGCGGCGCTGACCGCTGCCGCTCGATCGCGACGCCTCCGCGGCCTCCTGAAGTCGACGCGAGCCGAAGGGCCGTCGGCACCCGGTAGCTGGGAGGTGGGTGCGAGCCCTGAGGCTTCTCGGGGCAACGTTTTCACGGAAATCCTCGGCTCGCGCATTCGCGCGGCGGAGGCCGTCGCCTGTCAATGCACGAAATCGCCCCAAAGCGGCGCGGTCGTGTAGTCTGAACGCTGGCATTGCCAGGCTGATGAAAACGATCGAGGAGCTGCTCACTAACCTCGCTCGGCCCGAGGTGCTGGAGTTTGGTCTCGTCACCAATCGGCTGCCGAGCGTGAACATCGGCGGGAAGTTCGAGCCGGTCGACGACGAGGCGCCGAGCACCGAGCGCCTGATGGCGATGCTCGTGACGATGGGCGGTGGCCGCTACGTCGATTCGCTGAGCGACAAGCCGGTCCAGTGGACCACGCGCCTCGATGGCGTCGGCGTGATCGCCGTCGCGGCCATCCTGCGGAAGGACATCGTCCAGGCTCGCTTCACAGTCGCGAAGCGCGATGCCGGAGCCGCCTCCGCGCGCTCACCTGTTGCGGCGGCACCGCCGAGCGCTGGGAATCAGGCGGTCGGTCGTCCCGCGGAGAAGGCGGCGCCGGCGAACCAGCCGGCCTCGGCGACGGTCGCAGCCACGCGTTCGTCCGGGCAGCAAGGCGTCGTCCGTGCTCCGGAGAGCCGTCCGATCCCGGGCGCCGCGCCCTCGCCGCAGCCAACTTCCACGAAGTCTTCGAGCGGCGCGCATCCGCCGGCGTCGTCTCCGTCGACGCAGACGCGCGCGCAGCCCGCGCTGGGCGCGCCGCCGTCGTCGTCGATGAGCGCCGCGAAGGCGACGGCGCAGATCCAGCCGCAGGTCATCAGAAACGTCGTCGGAGGAGCGCCGGTGCAAGCGGGGCGGGTGCAGCCGTCACCCCAAGCGCCGCCCGTGCAGCCGGCTCAAGCCGTGCCGCCGCCGGAGGACGAGTGGGACGACGACGACGAGCCGACGCTCCAGACCTTGTCGCCGCCGGTGAGCCGGCCGCCTGGCACCGGTCCCGGCGGTCCGCGCCCGAAGCCGGCGCGCCGCCCCGAAGAGGTCTCGCGTCCCGACGTTGACGAAGCCCCGGGGCAGGACAAGGCCGCAGCGGAGAAGGCCGCAGCGGAGAAGGCCGCAGCGGAGAAGGCCGCAGCGGAGAAGGCCGCAGCGGAGAAGGCCGCAGCGGAGAAGGCCGCAGCGGAGAAGGCGGCTGCGGAGAAGGCGGCTGCCGAGAAGGCGGCTGCGGAGAAGGCCACTGCGGAGAAGGCGGCCGCGGAGAAGGCCGCCGCGGAGAAGGCGGCTGCGGAGAAGGCCGCGCAGGAGAGAGCCGTCGCGGAGAAGGCTGCGCAGGAGAGAGCCGCCGCGGAGAAGGCTGCGCAGGAGAGAGCCGCTGCGGAGAAGGCTGCGCAGGAGAGAGCCGCTGCCGAGAAGGCTGCGCAGGAGAGAGCCGCCGCGGAGAAGGCTGCGCAGGAGAGAGCCGCCGCGGAGAAGGCCGCTGCCGAGAAGGCTGCGCAGGAGAGAGCTGCTGCCGAGAAGGCCGCCGCGGAGCGCGCGGCGCAGGAGAAGGCAGCGGCCGAGCGAGCGGCGCAGGAGCGGGCTGCTCGAGAGCGCGCCGCGCAGGAGCAGCGCGCGGCCCAGGCGGAGCGCGCGAAGTCGGTGCCAGCGCCCGCGATGGGCAGCCGGCGGATCAACACACCCACGTCGGTCGACGTCGTCGACGTCGAGATCACGACGAGCGACTCGGCGGCAGCGAAGCGCCCGGGGGTGAGGCTCGACATCGACCTCGACGCCGATGGCGCAGACAACACCGTCTCGCTGCCGGGGGCGGATGGAGCACCGGCGTATGCCGCCGAGAAGGATCGACCGCGCGTGGATGCTTCCGCGGCCGTCGATTCGTTCCTCGCGATGGCGGTGGCGGCCCGTGCGAGCGATCTCGTCATCGTCGCCGGACGACCGATCTTGCTTCGCGTCGCGACCGACCTGCTCCCACGCACGCAGTCGCTGACGGCCGAGCATGTCGAGCGGATCGCGAAGGAGATCGTCCCGGTGCGGCTCCGCGAGACTCTCGAGCGAGAGGGCTCGTGCGAGTTCGCCGTCGAGCATCCGTCGCACGGACGCTTCCGCGTGAACGTCTCGAAGCAGCGAACGGGCTTCAAACTGAACCTTCGGGTCATTCCGAGGGAGCTGCCGACGCTCGCGGCGCTGGGGCTGCCCGAGGCGCTTGCGAACGCGCTCCGTCATCAGCGCGGTCTCGTCCTCGTCACCGGTCCAGCGAGCCAGGGGAAGTCGACGACGCTTGCCGTGCTCGTCGAGCAGCTCAACCGCGAGACGGCGCGGCACATCATGACGATCGAGGACCCGATCGAGCATGTCCACCCGCGCAAGAAGAGCGTCGTCAGCCAGCGCGACGTCGGCCTTCATGGCCGGACTCGGGTACGCACGGTCCAGACGGCGCTCCGTGAAGACGTCGACACCCTCGTCATCGCGGACATGCGCGACGCCGACTCGGTCCGTGATGCGCTCGTCGCCTGCGAAGGCGGGCGGCTCGTGCTCGCCACGATGAACATGCCGAGCGCGGCGAAGACGGTCGATCGCATCCTCGATCTCTTCTCGCCCGCCGAGGAGCCGTGGGTGCGCCTGAGCCTCGCCTCGTCGCTCCGCCTCATCGTCGGCCAGCGCCTCGTGCCGAGCGCGGATCGCACGCGCCTTCACGCAGCCGTCGAGCTGCTCCCGTGGTCGGTGGCGCTCTACACGCTGATCCGCGACGGACGCACGCATCAGATCCCCGACCTCCAGAAGCGCGGCAAGGCCGTGGGCGTCGTCCGCCTCGACGAGTCGCTCGCCGATCTCGTCCGCGCGCAGAAGGTCACCGCGGAGGTGGCGAAGCAGTTCGCCGAGTCACCGGCCGACTTCGACGGCCACGTGGCGCGTCCTGGCGCTGGCCTCGTGGTGCAAACGAGGAAGGGATAGGCCGTGCCGGCGATCGACGGGATCTTCGAGGACCTGGTCAAGCGTGGCGGCAGCGACCTCCACCTCGCGGCCAATCAGCCCCCCCTCGCACGAGTTCGGGGCGAGATCGTCCCGCTCCGGGACGCTCCGATCAGCGCCAAGGAGCTCGAGGACCTGCTCCTCGAGCTCGTGACCCCCGCGCAGCGCGCGCGCCTCGCCGCCGACCTCGATCTCGATCTGTCGGTAGCGTACAGGGACGTCGCGCGCTTCCGCGCGAGCTACTACGTGAAGCACTCCGGCCTTGCAGCCGCCTTTCGCCTCGTCCCCGGGCGGGTGCCCTCGCTCGCCGAGCTCGGCTGCCCCGAGGTCCTTTGGAGGCTCGCGGATCGCAGGAGCGGGCTCGTCGTGGTCGCCGGTCCCTCGTCGAACGGCAAGACGACGACGATGGCCGCGATGGTCGACCACATCAACAAGACCCGCCCGTGCCACGTAGTGACGATCGAGAACCCGATCGAGTTCGTGCACGAGTCCCTTCGCGCGCAGATCACGCAGCGCGAGGTCGGGGTTCACGTTCCCTCGTCGGTCGCGGCACTGAAGGGCGCCTCGCGCGAGAACCCGGATGTCGTCGTCGTCTCGGAGCTCTCCTCCGCAGACGAGATCGAGCAGGCCCTCCGTCTCGCCTGCGACGGTCAGCTCGTTCTCGCGACGTTCCCGGCGAGCGGCGCAGCCGCCGCGCTCGAGCGGCTCGTCAACACGTTCGAGTCCGGGACGCAGCCGCGCATCCGCGGTCTCCTCGCCGAGTGTCTGGCAGGCGTGGTCGTCCAGCACCTCGTCCGCGCGACCGACGCGAAGAACCGCGTGGCCGTTCACGAGATCGCGGTCGCGACCCCGGCGATCGTCTCGCTCGTCCGCCAGGGAAAGACGGAAGCGCTCGTCGACGCGATGAAGGCGGGCGCCGGGCAGGGGATGCAGACGCTCGATGCAGCGCTCGAGCGCCTGCTCGGCGCGGGGAAGATCACCGCCGAGGCCGCGCTCGACCGCTCGATCGACAAGGAGGCCTTCGCGCGCGTCGTCGCTCGCGTCCGGCCTGATCTCGTCGACCTCTCCTCCTGACGCTCTTCAACCGGTGCGCTTCCGCGCGAGATCGAGCCGGAGGCGGGCACGGAGAGCCGCCGGATCGGGGATCGTGAGCCGATCGCCGTCGACGTCGAGTACGAGGCCATAACGTGCGATCGCGCCGAAGAGCGCCACGGGCGCGAGGCCGAGCTGCGCCTCGAGCTCGGGCGCGAGCTCGGTCCACTTCATCCAGCGTCCGCCGTGCTCGTCGACCTCGCCCCACGTCTCGAGGTTCATGAGGACCTGGTTCGCGATGCGCGCCGGCGAAGGCGTCGCCGCGTAGGTCGCGCGGTTCTGGGTGTCGATGTCCCGGAACCGTGACGCGAGCGACTTGAGGAGCGTCGCCATCCACGGCTTGAGCGCGGCCAGCTCCTGCTCGAGGACCTGCGAGGTGATCACCAGGACGGTGGTCGGCTCGGTAGCGACGACGGTCGCCGTGCGCGAGCCTTCGGTGAGGATCGCCATCTCGCCGAAGACGTCGCCGGCGCCGATCGTGTGGAGCGTCTGCGTTCCCTGGGGCGTCTCCTTCCGGATCTCGCACCGGCCCTCGACGATGATGTACGCAGCGTCGCCCGGCTCGCCCTCGCGCACGATCGCGTCACCGGCGCGGAAGGACCGGCGCGGAAACTCGGCGCCGCCGCGCATGAATCGAACGACGTCCTCCTTCAGGGCGGCCACGGACGGATAGCGATCGGCCGGCTCCTTCTCCATCGCGCGCAGGACGATGCGCTCGAGCTCGAGCGGGACCGCCGCCTCGCCGGCGATCTTGCGGGGGCTCGGGAAGACTCCGGCCGTGGCGAGGGCGAGCGTCTCGTTGCGATCGCCGCTCACGTACGGCGGTCGATGCGCGAGCAGATGGTAGAGCATCGCCCCGAGCAGGAAGACGTCGGAGCGGACGTCGAGGCTCTTGCGATCGCCGCGCGCCTGCTCGGGTGACATGTAAGAAGGCGTTCCGATGACTGCGTTGTCCGCCGGCGTGTGCGGTTGCGCCTTCTTCGCATCTCGCGGCGAGGTCGCGTTGCCATCGCCCGTGGCAGGGACCGGAGCGGGCGGCGCGGCCTCTTTCACCACGAGCCGCGCGATTCCCCAGTCCATCAGGAAGACCTGACCGAAGTCGCCGACCATGACGTTCGCCGGCTTCACGTCGCAATGGAGGACGCCGCGGCTGTGCGCGAATGCGAGGGCGTCGCAGACCTTCGTGAACACGTCGAGGAGCGTGTAGAGCGTCGTCGTGTCGAGCACCCCGCGCGGGAGCGTGCGAGCGAGCTCGGCGAGGGTCCGTCCCTCGACGTGCTTCATCGCGAAGAAGAGCTGACCCTCGCGCTCACCGAGGTCGTAGACCGGCACGATGTGCGGATGATCGAGGAGGCCCGTGAGCCGCGCCTCGCGGAGGAACATCCGCACGGTCTGGTCGTCGGAGCGGAGGTGCGGATGGAGTGTCTTGATCGCGATCCGCCGATCGAGCGCGCGGTCGACGGCGATGTCGATGGAGCCCATCCCGCCGGAGGCGACGTGTGCCTCCACCTCGAGGCGGTCGGCGGGAGGCTTGCGGACGTGGTCGAGGATCGACCTCACGGTCGCCGCCGACGGTACGATCTGTTCGCGCGGGGCGGGCGGCGAGGACAGGCTCGCGGGCGGCTGGTACGAGTCGAGCGGCAGGGGCACGATGCTGTCGAGCGTCGTCGCGCTGTTCGGGACGAGCGACGGCGGCGCCACGACGATGGTCGCGTCGCGAGGTGTCCTCGCGCGCTCCGGTACCGTCGCCTGGAGATCCTTGATGCGCTCGTGACTCATCGTCGGTCGTCGGCCAGGGTACGCTGCCTTCGAGCCCCTCGGAACCTCACTATGTCTTGCTGCGTGGTGCGAAGGGCGAGATCGGCGCGGGAGCGGAGGGCGGAGGCTGGTCGGGGCTGGATCGGGGCGTCGCGGCGCGGACGTGCTAGTGATGCCGTGAAGCCGTGGCGCGCTCCCGTCTGAAGCTCGAGGAATTCCTGCCGTACCGTCTCTCGCTGGCGTCGAACGTCGTCAGCCTGGCCATCGCGCAGTCCTACGAAAAGCTCTTCGCGCTGAAGATGCCGGAGTGGCGCGTCATCACCGTTCTGGCCGAAAGTAACGAGCTCACGCAGCAGGAGATCGTCGGCTTGACGCAGATGGACAAGGTGACCGTCAGCCGTGCCGCGCAGGTCCTCGAGCGGCGCGAGCTCTTGCGGCGGGTGCCGAACGCCGAGGATGCGCGCTCGCTCCGGCTCTCGCTCACGGCGACCGGGCGCGACCTCTATCGCCGGGTGGTCCCGGCAGCGCTCGAGCTCGAAGCCGAGGTCCGCGAGGGGATGAGCGACCGCGAGGTCGAGGCACTGAAGGGCCTGCTCCGTCGGCTCGAGGCCTCGGCGACGCGTCTTCTCGCACGTGGCTGACGTTCGACTTGCGTCGGATGGTTGCGGTTGTTACTACCGGAGTCGTAACAATTGTTACTACCCCGGCGGTAGACGGTAAGGAGAAGCACAGATGAGCAACGTGTCGGATAACCCCCTCGGTCTCGACGGGTTCGAGTTCGTCGAGTTCACGTCGCCCGAGCCGGGCAAGATGATCGATCTCATCGAGAAGCTCGGCTTCACCGCCACCGCGACGCACCCGACGCGCGACGTCGTCCGTTTCAAGCAGGGCCGTATCAACCTGCTCGTGAACCGCGACCCGGCCGGCCAGGGCGCCGAGTTCCGTGCGGCCCACGGCCCCTCCGCGAACGGCATGGCCTTCCGCGTCGCCGACGCGAAGCGCGCCTTCGAGATGGCGCTCGAGCGCGGCGCACGTGCGGCCGACGCGTCCAAGGGCGTGCTCGGCTCCGACAGCTTCGCGCTCGAAGGCATCGGCGGCAGCCTCCTCTATCTCGTCGATCGCCACGGCGCGAAGGGCTCGCTCTACGACGACTGGCGTCCGGTCCCCGGCGCCGAGGAAGCCGAGGCGAAGAACAGCGTCGGCCTCGATCTGCTCGATCACCTCACGCACAACGTCCGCCGCGGCGAGATGCGGACCTGGTCGGGCTTCTACGAGCGCATCTTCGGCTTCCAGGAGCAGAAGTTCTTCGACATCAAGGGCCAGGCGACGGGCCTCTTCTCCCAGGCGATGATCGCGCCCGACCGCGCGATCCGCATCCCGCTCAACGAGAGCCAGGACGAGAACTCGCAGATCGAGGAGTTCATCCGTCAGTACAACGGCGAGGGCATCCAGCACCTCGCGCTGACGACGGAGGACATCTACACGACGATCGACAAGCTCCGCGCCAACGGCGTCATCTTCCAGGACACGATCGAGACGTATTACGAGCTCGTCGACAAGCGCGTCGGTCCGCACAAGGAGGACCTCGCGGCGCTCCGGAAGAACCGGATCCTCATCGACGGCAACGAGAAGGAGGGCTTCCTCCTCCAGATCTTCACCGACAACCTGTTCGGCCCGATCTTCTTCGAGATCATCCAGCGCAAGGGCAACGAGGGCTTCGGCAACGGCAACTTCCAGGCGCTCTTCGAGTCGATCGAGCTCGACCAGATCCGCCGCGGCGTCATCAACGTTCCTGCCGCCGGCCCTGCAACGCCGGCCACGCCGTAGTAGAAAGGCCTCGTGAGCTACCTCTCCGGCTTCGGAAACGAGTTTGCGACGGAGGCGGTCTCGGGCGCGTTGCCGCGCGGCCAGAACTCGCCTCAGCGCGTGCCGTACGGGCTCTACGCCGAGCAGCTTTCGGGCTCGGCGTTCACTGCGCCGCGGAAGGAGAACAAGCGCTCGTGGCTGTACCGGCTGCGGCCGAGTGCGGAGCACGCGGCCTTCCAGCCTCACCCGCAGGGCCTCCTCCGGAGCGGGCCGTTCGACGAGGCGCCAGCCTCGCCGAACCGCCTCCGGTGGAGCCCGCCGGAGCTCCCTTCGGCGCCGACGGACTTCGTCGACGGTCTCGTGACCTTCGCGGGCAACGGTGACGCCGCGGTCGGCTCCGGCCTCGGCATCCACATGTACGTCGCGAATCGCTCGATGGTCGATCGCGTCTTCTACGACGCCGACGGCGAGCTCCTGATCGTGCCGCAGGCGGGCAAGCTCCGGCTCTTCACCGAGCTGGGCGTGCTCGAGATCGCGCCGGGTGAGATCGGCGTCGTGCCGCGCGGTGTGCGCTTCCGCGCGGAGCTGCCGGATGGGAAGGCGATCGGCTACGTCTGCGAGAACTACGGCGCGCTCTTCCGCCTGCCCGAGCTCGGACCGATCGGCTCGAACGGCCTCGCCAACGCGCGCGACTTCCTCACGCCGGTCGCTGCGTTCGAGGACGTCGATCGGCCCACCGAGGTCGTGCAGAAGTTCCTCGGCCGCCTCTGGTCGACGAAGCTCGATCACTCGCCGCTCGACGTGGTCGCGTGGCACGGCAATCTCGCGCCGTACAAATACGACCTCCGCCTCTTCAACACGATCGGCACGGTGAGCTTCGATCACCCCGATCCGTCGATCTTCACCGTCCTCACCTCGCCGAGCGAGGTGCCCGGGACGGCAAACTGCGATTTCGTGATCTTCCCGCCGCGCTGGATGGTCGCCGAGAACACGTTCCGGCCGCCGTGGTTCCACCGCAACGTGATGAGCGAGTTCATGGGCCTCGTGCACGGTATCTACGACGCGAAGGAAGGGGGCGGCTTCGCTCCCGGCGGCGCGTCGCTGCACAACTGCATGAGCGCGCACGGCCCCGACAAGACGAGCTACCAGCGCGCGGTCGAGGTCGAGCTCGGCCCGCACAAAATCGAGGACACGCTCGCATTCATGTTCGAGAGCCGTTGGGTCATCCGGCCCACCCGCTTCGCGATGGAGAGCCCGGCGCTGCAGGCCGACTACGACGCGTGCTGGTCGGCGTTCGAAAAGGCGAAGCTCCCCGGCACCACGGGCAAGTAGTAGGAGAACGCGTGATGAAGCTCGCATCGTTGAAGTCCGGGCGCGACGGGCGCCTCGTCGTTGTGTCGGACGACCTCGCCTGGTGCGTGGACGCCTCTTCTGTCGCGCCGTCGCTCCAGCGCGCGCTCGACACGTGGGCGGAGAGCGAAGGTCGCCTTCGCGAGCTCGCCGCGGCCCTCGGGCGAGGGGAGGGCGCGAAGGAGCCGTTCTCCGAGGAGGCGTGCTCTTCGCCGCTGCCGCGCGCTTACCAGTGGGCCGACGGCTCGGCGTACGTGAACCACGTCGCGCTCGTCCGCAAGGCGCGCAAGGCGGAGATGCCGGAGAGCTTCTGGACCGATCCGCTGATGTACCAGGGCGGCTCGGACATCTTCCTCGCGCCGCGCGATCCGATCCCGCTGGCCGACGAAGGATGGGGCTGCGATCTCGAGGGCGAGGTCGCGGTCATCGTCGGCGACGTGCGCCAGGGCGCGACGCGCGAGGAGGCCCTCGCCGCGATCCGCCTCGTGATGCTCGTCAACGACGTCTCGCTCCGGAACCTGATCCCGGCGGAGTTGGCGAAGGGCTTCGGCTTCTTCCAGTCGAAGCCGGCCTCGGCGTTCTCGCCCGTGGCGGTCACCCCCGACACACTCGGCGACGCGTGGAAGGACGGCAAGCTCCATCGCGTGCTCGACGTCTCGCTCAACGGCATGCCGTTCGGGAAGGCGAATGCGGGCGTCGACATGACGTTCGACTTCGGCACCCTCGTCGCACACGCGGCAAAGACGCGCGACCTCGCGGCCGGCTCGATCATCGGCTCGGGCACCGTCTCCAACCGCGACGAAGGCGGCGGCCCCGGCCGTCCGATCGCCGCCGGCGGTCACGGCTACTCGTGCATCGCCGAGGTCCGGACCGTCGAGACGATCCTCTCCGGCGCTCCGATCACGCCGTTCCTCCGCCGTGGCGATCGCGTGCGGATCGAGATGCGTGACGACGCCGGCCGGTCGATCTTCGGCGCGATCGACCAGACCGTCGCCGCCCCGACGCGCTGACGTTTCTTCGCGCGCAATCGGTCTCTCGGTCTCGGGTGAGCACCAGACCGAGCGGCACCGAGATCGAGCCCGATCGCGCGCTTCGGCGATTGACCCGACGCCCGGGCGCGGCGAATGCTCTTCGGAGCGCGCCGCGCGCGGACGTTGGCCTTCGGAAGCTCCCCTCCGCGGCACGTGCTCGGTCGAGGAGCCTGTCGGCGATCCGCATCGCCGCGGAGCAACCCGGGCGACTCGCCCGAGCTGGTAAGGTTCGAGCGATGCCGGAGGCCGACGACATCGTGTTCTTCCCGACCCCTGCTGCGTGGCGGCAGTGGCTCGCCCGGCACCACGATCGGAAGACGGAGCTGTGGGTCGGCTTCTACAAGACGAAGTCGGGCAAGCCGAGCATCACGTGGCCCGAGTCGGTCGACGAGGCGCTTTGCTTCGGGTGGATCGACGGTCTGCGAAAGAGCATCGACGAGACGGCGTACAGGATCCGCTTCACGCCGCGTAAGCCCACCAGCATCTGGAGCGCGGTGAACACGAAGCGCGTCGCCGAGCTGACGAAGGAAGGCCGGATGGAGCCGGCGGGGCTCGCGGCGTTCGGAAAGCGAACCGAAGCGAGGAGCGGCGTGTACTCGTTCGAGCGCGAAGTGCCCGCGGAGCTCACGTCCGAGCTGCAGCGCCGGTTCGAGAAGAACGTGCAGGCGTGGACGTGGTTTCAGACGCAGGCCCCGTGGTACCGGCGCACCGCGATTCACCTGGTGATGAGCGCGAAGAAGGAGGAGACGCGCCTCCGTCGCTTCGAGGAGCTCGTCCGCGTCTCGGCGAACGGCGAGCGTCTCGGTCAGCTCACGTCACCGAAGGGCAGGGCGACGAGCGGATCGTCGGAGCCGAAGGCCAAGAGCGGCAAGGCATCCATCACCCGCGACCGCTCCACGGCGCGGCAGACCTTGAAGCGTCTGGCTTCGCGTCCGTTCGCTTCGAGCGGAGCGAAGCGCTGACGCGGGGGCCTACTTCCAGCGCTCCCAGACCTCGGGCTGATACCCGAGCGTCGCATCCTGCCCGCGCCTCACGATCGGCGTCCTGAGGAGGAGCGGATCGTCGAGGAGGAGCGCTTCGATGCGCGGGCCCGTCGGCGCAGAGTACTTCAGCCCCTTGTCGACGTAGCGCTTGCCGTCGCGATCGATCAGCGCCTCGACGCCGCCCACGCGCGCGGCGACGCTCCGGAGCTCGCCGGGCGAGAGGCCCTTCTGGGAGAGATCGACGCTCTGCACCTTCATGCCGCGCTCCTTGAACCAGCGCTCTGCCTTGCGGGTGTCCTGGCACTTCTTGGTGCCGAAGATCTGGATGACGGCTGCCGACACGGCCAGCAGCCTAGCACCAGACGGGTGAGCGAAGCCCCCTTGGTTCAGTCGTAGCGACGAGCGGCGAGTCACTGCACGGCGACGTCGAAGTGGACCGCCCAGTTGAAGAGCTCGTAGCCGTAGTTCGAAGGGGTGGTGTCCGAGTCGCGGAGGTTGCCGCGGGCGACCGTCCCCGTGCCCCGACACTCCGTGAACGTGTACGCGTAGCGAAGGCGCTTGCTCGCGCCGGTCGGCGCCGATGCGAGCGTCACCGCGACGGTGTCCGGGCCCGCGAGCTCGACCTTCGTGATCGCCGGCGGCGCGCCGCTCGCGTCGTACCACTCGAAGCCGTAGCGTCCGGGGTCGCTCACGCGCGTCGTGTCGAAGACGAGGGGGGGCGAGGGGACGTGGAACTTCACGGTGACGACGTTGCCGGCGATGGTCACCTGCGTGGGACGGAGCGGCTCCCACGTCTTGCCCTCGAGGACGACGCGCGCATAGGCCTTGCCGAAGTACTCCCCGAGCTGGCGTTCGGCGTGATTGGTGAAGTGGAGACAGTCGCTCGAGTAGCCGAGCGCGTAGGTCGGCCCGACGACGATGACCTTGCCGGGCGCGCGGAGATGCGCGTCGAGCTGCATGTACGCGATCCTGGTGCTGGGCGTGTTGTTCCAGTGCGAGAACTGATTGATGAAGAGCGGTACGGCCGCGGTCTGCCCGGTGATCGCGTTCACGCCGGCCTCGTAGTCCTTCTGCCATTCGATGAGCCCAGCGGCGTAGTCGTTCACGACGCTCACGCCGTCCGTGCCGTTCATCGGGAAGGCGGACTCTCCGGTCTCGTAGGCGAAGTGATCGTGCTCGCCGTGGACCGCGGTGACCGCGCGCACCGCGTAGGACTTTCCGGCGGCGTCCGCGATCGCCTTTGCGTCGCTCACCTGCATCATCGCTTCGGCGAACGGTTCGACGTAGCGCCTGTCCGGCCACCAGCCGCAGCTGCCCTTGCGCAAGCAGCCGTAGGAGTTGCCGCTTCGGCCGTGCACGCTCACGAGGAGAGCGTGGTTCTTCGCGAGCCCGAGCCTCGCCGCCTCGTTGGCGAGTCCGGAGGACATCGTCTCGACCGGGTACCAGAAGGAATCTCCTTCCACGAGCGGAAGGAAGCTCGACGGCTTCTGGTAGGCGGTGCATCCGTCGCCGTCGCAGTCGGCGGCCGTCATGACGCCCACGTCGAACATCAGGTTCGAGTACGGCTGCGCGGTCGTGAGGACGGGGACTCCGTCATTGGCGACCGAGTTCGACTGACCCGTCGAGAGGACGTGATTCACGTCGTAGTGAACGTAGGGGCGGGCCTCCGGTTCCACCGAGCCGCTGTCGACGGTGCTGCCGCCGCCGTCGTCACTGGGCCCCGCGCCTGGCTGCGTCGGGTCGGCCTTTCGCGGCCGCGCCCCTGGGCCGCTGGTGTCGTCCTGACACGCCGAGGCAGTCGCGAGAGATGCAAGAGACGCAAGCAGCGCGAGGGCGCGTATGGCTCGCATGATGGTGCCCGAATGTGCAGCAGGCATGCCTGAGCGCCGGGGCTTGGATGCTCGCCTCGGTCGCGCTATCGAAGCGCAGGGCGTGGAACTGGGACGAGCGTCTTCGCCCCGGACGCCATCGCGGCTAGGCTCCCGCCTCGATGGCTCTTCGCTCTGCCGGTCTCCGACCCGTCGTCGCTCTCCTCTTCCTCCTCGGTTGTGCTGGCGGAGCACCCGCGCCCGCGCCCGCACCCGTCGTCTCCGCGGCGCCTGCGCCTGCACCTGTTGCCGCGCTCGCGGATGCATCGACCACGCCCAGCGATGCGGGCGCGACGGCGAATCCATGGCCCTACCAGACGCCGGTCGTCGTCCGCGGCGCGAACGGCATGGTCGTGACCGACAACGCGATCGCCACGAATGTGGGCCGCGACGTCCTCGCTTCGGGAGGCAACGCGGCCGACGCCGCGGTCGCGACGGCCTTCGCGCTCGCGGTCGCTTATCCGACTGCCGGCAACATCGGCGGCGGCGGCTTCGCGGTGACGCGCATGCGCGGCGAGGTCCGCGCGCTCGACTTCCGCGAGACCGCGCCCGCCGCGGCGACGCGCGACATGTTCCTCTCCGCCGACGGCAAGCCGAAGCCGGAGGCGCGCGACGGGATCAAGTCGGTCGGCGTCCCTGGGAGCGTCGCGGGGCTCTGGGAGCTCCATCGCACGCTCGGCTCGAAGAAGAAGACGTGGAAGGAGCTCCTCGCGCCTGCGATCAAGCTCGCGCGCGACGGCTTCGTCGTCGACGACGCGTTCCTCTCCACGCTCGAGTTCGGCGCGAAGCGCCTCGAGAAGCACGCCGTGAGCGCCGCGCTCTTCTTGCCCGGCGGCGCGCCGCCCGTGAAGGGAACGACGTTCAAGAACCCGGAGCTCGCGACGGTGCTCGAGCGGATCGAGAAGGGCCCGTCGGGCTTCTACGAGGGGCCGACCGCCGCCGCGCTCGTCAAGCAGATGAAGGACGAGGGCGGCCTCATCACGCTCGCCGACCTGAAGAAGTACCAGGCGAAGTGGCGAAAGCCGATCGAGTTCACGTACCGCGGCCACAAGATCACGTCGATGCCGCCGCCGTCGTCGGGCGGCGTGACCCTCGCGATGATCGCGCACATCCTCGAGGGCTACGAGCTCGGCAAGCTCGAGCACCAGTCGCCCGAGCAGCTCCACTACGTGTTCGAGGCGATGCGGCGGGCATACGCCGCGCGGAACGCGAAGCTCGGCGATCCGGACTTCGTGAAGATGCCGCTCGACGAGCTCCTCTCCGAGAAGTGGGCGAAGGAGCAGCGCGCGACGATCCTGCCGGATCGCGCCACGCCGTCGTCCGAGCTCGCGGCGGGCCCCGCGAGCGCGAGCGGCCCGCACACGACGCACTTCTCGGTCGTCGACGCCAACGGTGATACTGTCTCCCTGACGACGACGATCAACTGGTGGTACGGATCGGGCGTCACCGTGAAGGGCG
>Ga0209934_1001312_pt1 | contig 14825 bp, 13 predicted proteins | sample ThiBiot_750_plan_2_FD_183950 | JGI IMG/M metagenome (GOLD analysis project Ga0209934, IMG submission 183950) | Wastewater bioreactor microbial communities from Cape Town, South Africa - Thiocy_expt_750_plan (SPAdes) | ecosystem: Engineered > Bioreactor > Thiocyanate-remediating >...
GGTGATCACCGCCGTGATCATCGGCGGGACCGCCGTCTCCGGCGGCTCGGGCGGCATGGTCCGCACCGTGTGGGGCGCGCTGACGATCGTCGCGATCGAGCGCGGCATGAGCGTGCTCGGGCTGAAGTTCTACGACAACCTCATCGTGCTCGGGGTCGTGATCCTGCTCGGCACCCTGTTCCACCGGGTCAAGTCCGGCCGGATGGGGTAGGTCGCCCGCTGCCCCGCCAGCGGTGGTAGTAAGGGACTCTCGAGGAGAGGAGCCGCCGATGAGCGAGGCCGAGGAGCCGAGCCCGATCCAGCGCCTGCTGGGCGATTTCGCACCGAAGTTCGCGGACCTGACCGACGAGGTGCTGTTCGGCGACGTCTGGAGGCGTCCCGAGCTGTCCCCGCGGGACCGCAGCCTGATCACGATCACGAGCCTGGTGAGCACGGGCAGCATCGCGCAGCTCGAGATGCACATCCCGTTCGCCCTGGCCAACGGCGTGACCGAGGAGGAGATCAAGGAGGCGATCGTGCACGTCGCGTTCTACGCCGGCTGGCCGCCCGCGCTCTCGGCGCTCACGCTCGCGAAGCGCATCCTGGCCTCCTAGTCCGATTTCCCCGGTGGATCGCTTTGGCACTCCACCTGAACGAGTGCTAGCCTGACTGTTGGCACTCGACGGGCTCGGGTGCTAATCCGCAGTCGTTCAAGAAGAAGAGGTCTCAACCGTGTCGGTTTCCATCAAGCCGCTCGAGGATCGCATCGTCGTCCAGCAGGTCGAGGCGGAGAACACCACCGCGTCCGGTCTCGTCATCCCCGACACCGCCAAGGAGAAGCCGCAGGAGGGCGAGGTCGTCGCCGTCGGTCCGGGCCGGGTCGATGACAACGGCAACCGCATCCCCGTCGACGTCGCCGTCGGCGACCGCGTCATCTACTCCAAGTACGGCGGGACCGAGGTGAAGTTCGGCGCCGACGAGTACCTCGTCCTCTCGGCGCGCGACGTCCTCGCCGTCGTCGTTCGGTGACATCCGCCGAATCCGATTCGCGAACGCCCGCGGGACCGCAGTCCCGCGGGCGTTCCGCATTCGGCCCCGGACTCGCCTACGCGATCGGGGCCTATCTGCTCTGGGGCGTCCTCCCCGGCTACTTCGTGCTGCTCGACCCGGCGGGGCCGATCGAGATCGTCGCGTGGCGGGTCCTGCTCTCGCTGGCCTTCACCCTGCTGCTCGTCGCGATCGTGCGCGGCTGGCGCCGGCTCGGCGCGGTCGTCCGCGACGGCCGCTCGATGGCCTGGCTCGCGCTCGCCGGATGCCTGGTCACGGTCAACTGGCTGGTCTTCGTCTTCGCCGTCCTCACCGGTCACGTCGTCGAGGGCTCGCTCGGCTACTTCATCAACCCGATCGTCACGGTGCTGCTGGGCGTGCTGCTGCGCGAGCGGCTGCGACCGCTGCAATGGGTCGCGGTCGGCGTCAGCGGGGTCGCGGTCGTCGTGCTCGCCGTCGGCTACGGCTCCTTCCCCTGGATCGCGATCCTGCTCGCGCTCAGCTTCGGCTTCTACGGCCTCGTGAAGAACCGCGTCGGCGGCCGGGTCGACGCGATGAGCGGGCTCGTCGTCGAGACCGCCTACGTCGCGCCGGTCGCCGTGGTCGGCCTGGTCTGGGTCGGCGCCACGGGCGGCGTCGCGTTCGGCCAGCACGGGGCGTGGCACACCGTGCTGCTGCTGTGCGTCGGCGCGGTCACGGCGGTGCCGCTGCTGCTGTTCGCCGCCGGCACGCGCCGGCTGCCGCTCAGCGTCGTCGGGTTCACGCAGTACTTCGCGCCCGTCCTGCAGCTCGTGACCGGGGTCGTGCTGCTCGGCGAGCCGATGCCGCCGGCCCGCTGGATCGGCTTCGCGATCGTCTGGCTCGCGCTCGGCATCCTCACCGTCGACATGGTCCGGCAGCTGCTCCGGACGCGTCCGGCGCGCGGAATGCCCGGAGCCGCCGGACGTTAGCATTGAGCATGGCTGACTACGACCCGTTCGGATTCGTCGGACTCACCTACGACGACGTCATGCTCCTGCCGGGGCACACCGATGTGATCCCGAGCGAGGCCGACACGACCACCCGGCTCACGAGGCGGGTCAGCCTGCACACGCCGCTGCTCTCGGCCGCGATGGACACCGTGACCGAGTCGCGGATGGCGATCGCGATGGCGCGCCAGGGCGGCATCGGCGTGCTGCACCGCAACCTCTCCATCGAGGACCAGGCGGCGCACGTCGACAAGGTCAAGCGCTCCGAGTCCGGCATGATCTCGAACCCGGTGACGACGACCCCGGACGCGACGGTCGCCGAGGTGGACCGCGTCTGCGGCCAGTTCAAGGTCTCCGGCCTGCCGGTGGTCGAGGGCGACGGCCGGCTGGTCGGGATCATCACCAACCGCGACATGCGCTTCGTCTCCCCGTTCGAGAAGGACACCACCTACGTCCGCGACGTCATGACGAAGGCGCCGCTGATCACGGCGCCGGTCGGGGTCGACCCGAACGCGGCGATGGCGCTGCTCGCCCAGCACCGCGTCGAGAAGCTCCCGCTCGTCGACGCCGAGGGCCGGCTGAGCGGGCTCATCACGGTGAAGGACTTCGAGAAGAGCGAGAAGTACCCGAACGCGACCAAGGACGCCGAGGGCCGGCTCCGGGTGGCCGCGGCGATCGGCTTCTTCGGCGACGCGTGGGACCGCGCCCAGGCGCTGCGCGAGGCGGGGGTCGACGTGATCGTCGTCGACACCGCGAACGGCGACTCGCGCGGCGTGCTCGACATCGTCGCGCGGCTGAAGTCCGACGCCGCCTTCGCCGGCGTCGACGTCATCGGCGGGAACATCGCGACCCGCGACGGCGCGGCGAACCTCGTCTCGGCGGGGGTCGACGCGGTCAAGGTCGGCGTCGGGCCGGGCTCGATCTGCACCACCCGGGTGGTCGCCGGCGTCGGCGTCCCCCAGGTCACCGCCGTCTACGAGGCCTCGCTCGCCGCGCGCGAGGCGGACGTGCCGGTCATCGCCGACGGAGGCCTGCAGTACTCGGGCGACATCGCGAAGGCGCTCGTCGCCGGCGCCGAGTCCGTCATGCTCGGCTCGCTGCTCGCCGGCACCGACGAGGCGCCCGGCGACCTCATCTTCGTCAACGGCAAGCAATTCAAGCAGTACCGCGGCATGGGCTCCCTCGGGGCCCTCCAGACGCGCGGGAAGAGCACCTCCTACTCCCGCGACCGCTACTTCCAGGCCGACGTGCCGAGCGACGAGCAGCTCATCGCGGAGGGCATCGAGGGCAAGGTCCCGTACCGCGGCCCGGTCGGCTCGGTCGTGTACCAGCTGCTCGGGGGGCTGCGGCAGTCGATGTTCTACACCGGCGCCCGCACCGTCGAGGAGCTGCGCGCGAAGGGCCGCTTCGTGCGGATCACCGCAGCGGGGCTCAAGGAGTCGCACCCGCACGACATCCAGATGGTCGTCGAGGCGCCGAACTACCGCGGCTGAGCGGCGGTCCCCGGCCAGACACGCGCCTGGGCGGGATCGGCGGCGACGGGGTCGCCGAACCAGAAGAACCACAGCCGCCAGAAGTTGTAGTTGCCGTACGCCTGGCAGTCGCCGTGGGCCCCGGCGAGGACGTCGGCGCTCGGCTGGTACGGCGTGTAGTCGTAGAGCGCCGCGGTCGCCGCGTTCCGGATGAGCACGGTGCCCGCGCCGCAGCCGGGCGCGTAGAGGATCTCGTTCGCCGCGTAGGGCTGGTAGTTGAACAGCTCCGGGCGCTGCACGTAGAGCTGGTAGGTGCGCGCCGCGTGGTAGACCTGCCCGACGAAGCCCGCGTAGGCGTCCACGCAGGGCGCCGAGTCGTAGCAGGCGTAGCCGGTGGCCGCGGCGTACTGCACCTCCCACGGCCAGCGGTCGGTCACCAGCCCCTGCTCCTTCTCGAGCGTGACCAGCAGCACCCTCGGGCTGATGCCGCAGGCCGTCGCCACGATCGAGATGACCTCCGCGGAGGTCGCACGGTCCCGGCCCTCGATCGGCTCGCAGTACCGCGATCCGTCGTCGCCGACCTCGTCCAGCGCCGGCACCGTCCAGACGAGGTCCTTCAGGCACCGGTAGGGCCAGCCCGAGTCGGACTCCCGCTCGCTGCGCGCGTGCCAGGTCTCGCAGTACGGCACCTGGGCGTCGAGGAACGCCTGGATCTCCTCGGCCGTCATCGAGTCGGCGTCGAAGAAGTTCGCGTCGCTGACGATGAGGCCCGGATCCCACCACTCGGCCGGCGGCGCCGGCACGGACGCGACGCGATCCACGCCGTTGTCGTCCGGGTAGGACCAGCCCGCCAGCGAGCGATCGAAGGAGGCGGCCGCGCTCGGCGTCGGCGCGGGCTCCGGTGCGCCTCCGGAGCCGCCCCACGGCGCCGCCGGACCGCTGCATCCGGCCAGCGCCGCCGCCGCGGCGAGCCCGAGCAGCGCGCCGAGGATCCTCCGCATCGGGCCAGCATAGGCGGGCCCCCTGACCCCCGATCTCGGGTCAGGCCGGGCCCGGCGGCCGATGCCGCGCCGTCCTAGGCTGGAGTCCTATGTCGGCACGGCGCAGCGCGGTCCTCGTCACCCCGGCGGAGCTCGCCGACGAGCTCGCCTCGGAGACGCCGCCCGTCGTGCTCGACGTGCGCTGGCGCCTCGACCGGCCGGACGGCTGGGACGCCTACATCGCCGGTCACATCCGCCGCGCGGTCTACGTGCGCCTCGACTCGGAGCTCTCGGACCCCTGGCAGCCCGCCACCGCGGGGCGGCACCCGCTGCCGAGCACCGCGGACCTGCAGAACGCGGCCCGCGGCTGGGGGATCACCAGGACCTCGCGGGTGGTCGTCGTCGACGACAGCAACGGGCTCGCCGCCGCCCGCGCCTGGTGGCTGCTGCGGGACGCCGGACTGTCCGACGTCCGCCTGCTCGACGGCGGTCTCGGGGCCTGGCGGGCCGCGGGGCTCCCGCTGGACACCGGCGTCTTCGTGCCCGACCGCGGCGACGTCGTGCTCGCCCGCGGCCGGATGCCGGTGGTCGACATCGACGGCGCGGCCGCCTTCCCCTCGCACGGCGTGCTGCTCGACGTCCGCGCGCCCGAGCGGTTCCGCGGCGAGGTCGAGCCGATCGACCCCGTCGCCGGGCACATCCCGGGCGCGGTGAACGCGCCGACGACGGGACATCTCGCCTCGGACGGCTCGTTCCTCCCCGAGGAGGAGCTGCGCGAGCGCTTCCTCGCGCTCGGCGTCCGGGACCGGGTCGCGGTGTACTGCGGCTCCGGCGTCACCGCCTCGCACGCGGCGATCGCGCTCACCCTCGCCGGCTTCGAGCCGGTGCTCTATCCCGGGTCCTGGTCGGAGTGGTCGAACCACCCGGACCGGGCCGTCGCCCTCGGCGACTAGGCGTCGTCACACTGGGGCGGCGCCCCGACCCGCTTCGCTAGGGTGAGGCCGTGGCAATTCACGACGACATCACGACCGCGTTCGGCGGCACCCCGCTGGTCCGGCTCAACCGCGTCAACGACGGCGGCGCCCGCGTCTACGCCAAGCTCGAGTTCTACAACCCCGGCTCGAGCGTCAAGGACCGTCTCGGCATCGCGCTGATCAACGCGGCGGAGGCCTCGGGCGAGCTGCAGCCCGGCGGCACCATCGTCGAGTCGACCTCCGGGAACACCGGCATCGCGCTCGCCCTGGTCGGCGCGGCGCGCGGCTACCACGTCGTGCTCACCATGCCGGCGTCGATGTCGAAGGAGCGGCGCGCGCTGCTGAAGGCGCTCGGCGCCGAGCTGGTGCTCACCGACCCCTACAAGGGCATGACCGAGGCGCTCGCGGTCGCGGAGCGGATCGCCGAGGAGCGCGGCGGCCTGCTGGTGCGGCAGTTCGAGAACGAGGCGAACCCCGCGATCCACGAGGCGACGACCGGCCCCGAGATCTGGGAGGACACCGACGGCGCGGTCGACGTCCTCGTCGCCGGCGTCGGCACCGGCGGCACCATCACCGGCGCCGGCCGCTACCTGAAGCGGCGCAAGCCCGGTGTCAAGATCGTCGCGGTGCAGCCGACCGACTCGCCGATGCTCACCGAGGGCCGCGCCGGCGGCCACCGGATCCAGGGCATCGGGCCGAACTTCGTGCCGCCGATCCTGGACCGGGAGCTCATCGACGAGGTGATCGACGCCGAGTTCGACGACGCGGTCGCGACGGCCAGGGCGCTGGCGACGCAGGAGGGCATCCTCGCCGGCTTCAGCTCGGGCGCCGCCGTGTGGGCCGCGGTGCAGCTGTCGAAGCGGCCGGAGCACGCGGGCCAGACGATCGTCGTGGTGGTGCCCGACTCCGGCGAGCGCTACCTGACGACGACGCTGTACGAGGACCCGGCTCCGGAGGCCGCCACCAGCTGACGAGCCGGAGGGCCGGCTCGGGACCGGAGCCTCAGCGCGCCGTCGCGATCCGGCGGACCCCCTCCTCGAGCACTTCGGGGGAGCAGGCGAAGTTGAGCCGCGCGAAGCCGCGCCCGGTGTCCTTGCCGAACGGCCGCCCGGCCGAGAGCGCGACCGCGCCGCGCTCGAGGATGCGCCGCGCCGGGTCGTCGCCCCAGCCGAGCGGCCGGAAGTCGAGCCAGGCGAGGTAGCCCGCGCGCGGCTCGTGGTAGACCGCCTCGGGCAGCTGCTCCGCGAGCAGCTCGCCGAGGCGCCGCCGGTTCGCCTCGATCGAGGCGACCACCCCGGCGAGCCAGTCGCGGGACTCGTCGAACGCCGCCGTCGCGGCGTGCGCGCCGAAGTGGCCGGCGCGATGCCGCACGCTCTCCGGCATCCGCGCGACGCGTCGCGCCGCCGCCTCCCCGCCGGGGACCCAGAACGCGCAGCCGAGGCCGGGGATGTTGAACGCCTTGCTCGCCGAGGTGACCGCGATGCCGGTGGCGCGGGCCGCCTCCGACACCGCGAGGTAGGGCACGAAGCCGCCGTCCGAGTGCGCCAGCGGCCCGTGGATCTCGTCGGAGAGCAGCAGCACGCCGTGCTCGGCCGCGAGCTCGGCGAGCCGCGCGAGCGTCTCGCGCGGGTGGGCGACGCCGACCGGGTTGTGCGGGTGGCAGAGCACGTGCACCCGCACGCCGTCGGCGTACGCCGCCTCGATCGCGTCCAGGTCGAGGGCCCAGCCGGCCTCGCCGAGCGCCAGCGGCGCGTCGGCCACCACGCCGCCGGCCTCCTCGATCAGCCCGTAGAACGGGTAGTAGACGGGCGAGTTCAGCAGCACCCGGTCGCCGGGCTCGATCGCCGCCCGGACCAGCTCGGTGAGGGCGACCACGACGTTCGTCGTCGCCTGCACCGTCGCGGGGTCGAGCTCCCAGCCCCACAGGTCGGCGGCGAAGCCCGCGAAGGCCCGGCCGAGGCCCGGCCCGCGCGGCTCGTAGCCGGTGTCGGAGCGGCCGATCATCCCGACCAGCCGTGCCGCGATCGCGGGCGCGAGCGGGAAGTCCATCTCCGCGACGAACATCGGCAGCACCTCGGGCGGGTACGCCGTCCACTTCGAGGAGGTCCGCTGCCGCAGCAGCGCGAGCGGATCGGCCTGGACGCCGGTCGGGGTGGTCATGACACCAGTCTCCCACCGGCCTCGGACCGGGCCCGGATAGGCTGATCCACTGTGACGGACATCGAGATCGGACGGGGCAAGCGAGCCCGCCGCGCCTACGCGTTCGACGACATCGCGATCGTCCCGAGCCGTCGGACGCGGGATCCGCAGGACGTCGGCGTCAGCTGGACGATCGACGCGTTCACCTTCCCGACCCCCGTCATCGCCGCCCCGATGGACTCCGTGATGAGCCCCGCGACGGCGATCGCGCTCGGGCGCCTCGGCGGGCTCGGGGTGCTCGACCTCGAGGGCGTCTGGACCCGGTACGAGGACCCGGTCCCGGTGCTCGAGGAGATCCGCGGGCTGCCGGCCGAGCGCACCACGACGCGGCTGCAGGAGCTCTACGCCGAGCCGGTCAAGCCGGAGCTGGTCACGGCGCGGCTCGCGGAGATCCGCGCCGCGGGCGTCCCGGTGGCCGGGGCGCTCAGCCCGCAGCGCACCGCGGAGCTGCACCGCACCGTCGTCGACGCCGGCGTCGACCTGTTCGTCATCCGCGGCACGACGGTGAGCGCCGAGCACGTGTCGAAGAACTGCGAGCCGCTGAACCTCAAGCGCTTCATCTACGAGCTCGACGTGCCGGTCATCGTCGGCGGCGCGGCGACGTACACGGCGGCGCTGCATCTCATGCGCACCGGCGCGGCCGGTGTGCTCGTCGGCTTCGGCGGCGGGGCCGCCTCCTCGACGCGCTCGACGCTCGGCATCCACGCGCCGATGGCCTCGGCGGTCGCCGACGTCGCCGGCGCCCGGCGCGACTACCTCGACGAGTCGGGCGGGCGCTACGTGCACGTGATCGCCGACGGCGGCCTCGGCACCAGCGGCGACGTGGTCAAGGCGATCGCCTGCGGCGCCGACGCGGTCATGCTCGGGACGGTCCTCGCCCGCGCCGCGGAGGCGCCGGGCGCCGGCTGGCACTGGGGCGCCGAGGCGCACCACGCCGAGCTGCCGCGCGGCAGCCGGGTCGAGGTGGGCACGGTGGGCACGCTCGAGCAGGTGCTCTACGGCCCCGCGCACCAGGCGGACGGCCAGGTCAACCTGATCGGCGCGCTGCGCCGCTCGATGGCGACGACGGGCTACTCCGACCTCAAGGAGTTCCAGCGGGTCGAGGTCGTGGTCGCGCCGTACGCCCCCGGGACGCGCTGAGCGGGGCCCGGATGCCCTCGCCGGAGCACGGCCGGATCGGCCCAGCGGAGCGCGCGGCCGCCATCGAGCGGATGAGCGGCTCGTCCGACGAAACGCTCGACGTCCTCGTCATCGGCGGCGGCGTGGTCGGCGCGGGCGCCGCGCTGGACGCCGCGACGCGGGGGCTCTCGGTCGGCCTGATCGAGCAGCGCGATCTCGCGTCGGGGACCTCCAGCCGCAGCAGCAAGCTCGTGCACGGCGGCATCCGCTATCTCGAGCAGCTCGACTTCCCGCTGGTCCGCGAGGCGCTCATCGAGCGGGGCCTGCTGCTGGAGCGGATCGCGCCGCACCTCGTCCATCCCATCCGGTTCCTCTACCCGCTGCGCACGCCGCTCGTCGAGCGCCTCTACGTCGGCGCCGGCATGACGCTCTACGACCTCTTCTCCTGGACCGGCGGACGTCCGCCCGGCGTCCCGCACCATCGCCACCTCAGCCGGCGTCAGCTCGCCCGGGCGATGCCGGACCTCCGCCGCGACGCCTTCCTCGGCGGCCTCGTCTACTCCGACGGCCAGGTCGACGACGCCAGGCTGGTCGCGACGATCGCGCGGACCGCCGTCGCCTACGGCGCCGCCGTCGCGACCCGGGTGCGCTCGGACGGCTTCCTCGTCGAGGACGGCGCGGTGGTCGGCGTCCGCGCCAGGGACCTCGAGTCCGGCGCGGCGCTGGAGATCCGCGCCCGTCGGGTCGTCGTCGCGACCGGCGTGTGGACCGACGACACGCTCGAAGCGGCCGGCGCCGAGCGGTCGATCCGCGTCCGGGCGTCCAAGGGGGTCCACCTCGTCGTGCCGCGGAACCGGTTCCGCTCGAAGGTCGGGCTGCTGCTGCGCACCGAGAAGTCCGTGCTGTTCGTCATCCCGTGGGGCCGGCACTGGCTCATCGGGACGACCGACACCGACTGGGAGCTCGACCTGGCGCACCCGGCGGCGACCGCCGCCGACATCGACTACCTGCTCGCGCACGTCAACGCGGTGCTGGCGACCCCGCTCACCCGCGACGACGTCGAAGGGGTGTACGCGGGGCTGCGGCCGCTGCTCGCCGGCGAGTCGGAGGAGACCTCGAAGCTCTCGCGCGAGCACCTCGTCGTCCATCCGCTGCCCGGCCTGGTCGCGATCGCCGGGGGCAAGCTCACCACCTACCGGGTGATGGGCGAGGACGTCATCGACGCCGCGGCGATCGGCCTCGACGGCGTGCCGGCCTCGGTCACGACGGACATCCCGCTCGTCGGCGCCGACGGCTACCCGGCCGCCCGCAACCGTCGCGGCCGGATCGCCCGGGCGACGGGCCTCGCGCCGGATCAGATCGACCGCCTGCTCGGGCGCTACGGCGCCCTCGTCGACGACCTCGCCGCGCTGATCGTCGAGCGGCCGGAGCTCGCGGCGACGCTGCCGGGCACCGACTACCTCGGCGCCGAGGCGGTCTACGCGGTGACGCACGAGGGCGCGCTCCACCTCGACGACGTGCTGACGCGTCGCACCCGCATCTCGATCGAGACCTGGGACCGCGGCGTGGCCGCGGCACCGGTCGTCGCCGGGCTGATGGGCCGGACGCTCGGCTGGGACGAGAGCAGGGTCGAGCGGGAGATCGCCGCCTATCACGAGCGCGTCGTCGCCGAGCGCGCGAGCCAGGACCAGCCCGACGACGAGTCGGCCGACCGCGTGCGGCTGACCGCGCGCGACGTGCTCGACCGATGAGCGAGGCGCACGAGGTCCGGCCGGTCGAGCCGACGTTCTGGCAGGTCGCCCGACGGGCGCGCTGGATCGCGGTGCTCGTCGTCGCGCTCGTCATCGCGGCCGCCTTCGCCTTCCTCGGCCGCTGGCAGCTCGAGCGCTCCATCGACTCCTCCCGCGCGACCGGCCCCGACACCGAGACCGCGGTGCCGCTCGGCGAGATCGCGCGACCGCAGACCGGCGTCGGCTCGGAGTCCGCCTGGCGGCGGGTCAGCGTCGACCTCGTGATCGTGCCCGGCGACACCCTGCTGCTCTCCGGCCGGGTGAACACCGCCGCGCCCGGCTGGTGGGTCGTCGCGCACGCCGTCGACCCGGACGGCGCCAGCCTCGCGGTCGCCGCGGGCTGGGCGGCGACCGAGGCCGAGGCGCAGGCCGCGGCGGCCGCCTTCGACGCCGCGGGAGCGCTCGGCGAGGTGACCGGCCGCTATCTGCCGAGCGAGTCGCCGCAGGAGTCCGACTTCGAGTCCGGCCGGCGCTCGGCGCTCGCGACCGCCGAGCTCGTCAACCTGTGGGGCGCCGTCGGCGACGCCTACGGCGGGTACCTCGTGCTCGACGTCCCGCCCGCGGGCCTGACGGCGATCGACGCCCCCGCGCCGGCGCGGGACGTCGAGGTGAACCTGCTCAACCTGTTCTACGCGCTGGAGTGGGTGCTCTTCGCCGGGGCGGCGGTGTTCATGTGGTGGCGGCTCGTCCGGGACGCGCAGCAGCGCGAACTAGAATCGGCTCGTGGCGGCCCCTAGAGTCTCGGATCTTCCCCGCATCCGCGTCGCCCTCGGGTTCTACCGGGTCAGCGCCGCGGTCACGGGCGTCTTCCTGCTGCTGCTCGTCGTCATGATGGTGACGCGCTACGGCTTCGGCCTGGACCTCGAGCTCGGCGGGCCGGACGGCCTCGTCTCGCTCGCGCCGAAGGAGATCATCGAGGCGGACGCCGCCGTCAACCTCTCGACGATCATCCTCATCGTCCACGGCTGGCTCTACGTCGTCTACCTGATCTGCGACTTCGCGCTGTGGCGCTTCGTCCGCTACTCCTTCGGCTACTTCTGCTTCGTCGCGCTCGGCGGCATCATCCCGTTCATCTCCTTCTACTTCGAGTGGCGGGTGCCGCGGGACATCCGCGCCTGGACCGCCGCGGTCGCCGAGCCGGCCTCGGACGGCGAGCCGGCCGGGGACGAGGCGCCCGCCGGTTCCGGGGTGCCGTCGTGAGCGCGCCGCGCCCGGTGCTCGTCGTCGACTTCGGCGCGCAGTACGCCCAGCTGATCGCCCGCCGCGTCCGCGAGGCGGGGGTCTACAGCGAGATCGTCCCGCACTCGGTCACCTCGGACGAGGTCCGTGCGAAGGACCCGCTCGGCATCATCCTCTCCGGCGGGCCGTCGAGCGTCTACGAGGAGGGCTCGCCCGCACTCGACCCCGCGATCCTCGGGCTCGGCCTGCCGGTGCTCGGCATCTGCTACGGCTTCCAGGTGATGGCCCAGCAGCTCGGCGGCGAGGTGGCGCGCACCGGAGCCCGCGAGTACGGCCGCACCCCGATGCGCGTCTCGGGCGGCGGCGGGCTGCTGCTCGGCGACCAGCCCGCGGAGCAGACGACCTGGATGAGCCACGGCGACTCGGTGGTCCGCGCGCCGGAGGGCTTCGAGGTGCTCGCGTCCACCGAGGCGACGCCGGTCGCGGCCTTCGGGAGCGCGCAGCGCCGGATGTACGGCGTGCAGTGGCATCCGGAGGTGCGCCACAGCGAGTTCGGCCAGCGGGTGCTGGAGAACTTCCTGCTGCGCGCGGCGGGGCTGCCGGCCGACTGGAACTCGGGGAGCGTGATCGCCGAGCAGGTCGAGCGCATCCGGGCCCAGGTCGGCGCGGGGCGCGTCATCGCGGGGCTCTCCGGCGGGGTCGACTCGGCGGTCGCGGCCGCCCTCGTGCACCGCGCGGTCGGCGACCAGCTGACCTGCGTGTTCGTCGACCACGGGCTGCTGCGCACCGGCGAGCGGGAGCAGGTCGAGCGCGACTACGTCGCCGCGACCGGCATCCGGCTCGTCACGGTCGACGCGAGCGAGCGATTCCTCATGGCGCTGTCCGGCGTGACCGAGCCGGAGGCGAAGCGGAAGATCATCGGCGAGCAGTTCATCCGGGTGTTCGAGCAGGCCGAGCGCGAGCTCGTCGCCGAGGCGGCGGCGGACGGCGAGCCGATCCGCTTCCTGGTGCAGGGCACGCTCTACCCGGACGTCGTCGAGTCCGGCGGCGGCGCGGGCGCCGCGAACATCAAGTCCCACCACAACGTCGGCGGGCTGCCCGAGGACCTCCGCTTCGAGCTCGTCGAGCCGCTGCGGACGCTGTTCAAGGACGAGGTGCGCGCCATCGGCCGCGAGCTCGGCCTGCCGGAGGCGATCGTCGGCCGCCAGCCGTTCCCCGGGCCGGGGCTCGGGATCCGCATCGTCGGCGAGGTCACCCGCTCGCGCCTCGACCTGCTGCGCGAGGCCGACGCCATCGTGCGCGCGGAGCTGACCGCCGCCGGCCTCGACGACGAGATCTGGCAGTGCCCCGTGGTGCTGCTCGCCGACGTGCGGTCGGTCGGCGTGCAGGGCGACGGCCGCACCTACGGGCATCCGATCGTGCTGCGGCCGGTGAGCTCGGAGGACGCGATGACCGCCGACTGGACGCGACTGCCCTACGACCTCCTCGCGCGCATCTCGAACCGCATCACGAACGAGGTCGCCGGGGTGAACCGGGTCGTGCTCGACGTCACCTCGAAGCCGCCGGGCACCATCGAGTGGGAGTGACCGCCGCCGGCTGACCGCTGCCCGACCGGCGCCGCCCCGATCGGAGCTAGGCGACCACGCGCAGCACGACGTCGCCGCCGACCTGGGTGAGCGAGACCTGCCGCGCCCGGTCGCGCAGGTCCTTCAGGCCGATGCCGCCGCCCGATGCCGCCCCGATGCGTCCCGGGTTCGCGACGACGACCTCGACGGCGTCGGCCGAGTCGGGCACCACCCGGATCGCGACGGCCGCCCGCTCGCCCCGGCCGTGGCGCACCGCGTTCGTCAGGCCCTCGGTCAGCGCGTCGTGCGCGACGGCGGCCGACGGCGGCCGGTCGGCGAGCCGGTCGAGCGCCGCCGACTCGACCTCGACGGCGAGGTCGAGCGAGAGCGACCAGGCGTGGAGCGAGGCGCGGAACCCGTCGCGGATCGCCGTCGACGAGGCGGACAGGTCCCCGTCCCCGGTGACCGGGTCGGCGAGCAGCCGGTCGACGCGCTCGATCAGTCGCACCAGCGGCTCGTCGCCGGCGGTGCCGAGCCGCAGCTGCAGCGAGGTCGCGATGAGGTCGCCCTGGATCTCGGTGTGCAGCAGCCGTCCGGTCGCCCGGCTCACGGTCGCCAGCCGCTGCCGGGCGCGGAACGACCGCTGCTCCGCATCGGACACCGCGGTCGCGATGCGCTCGTGGTGGCCGGAGACCTCACGCATCCGGCTGGCGAGGATCCCGAGGCAGAAGCCGACGACGCCGTAGCCGACCGTGCCGATGGTGAAGTAGTACCAGTTCTTCGGCGTGGCCCAGACCGGCCCGAGCATGGTCGCGGTCACGAGCGCGCCGAGCAGCAGCTGCGAGATCGCGAGGCCGGCGGTCGCCGCCCTCGGGCGCGTCGGCAGCGGGACGGCGCGCAGCAGCAGGCCGCCGGCGAGCGAGACGGCCGCACCGGCCGCCGCGAGGGCGGCGCCGAGGGCGAGCCCGTTCGCGTTGAACTCCGCGGGCACCAGCACGACGACGGCGACGAGCGTGGTGAGCCAGGCGGCGGCCGGGGCGATCCTCGACTGGTGGAGCTCGCCGCGGACCACCGGCTGCGGCTCGACCGCCGCCGGATCGATCCCGACGTCGCCGAGCGCGTCCCCGAGGTCCACGTCCGAGGCGCGATGGCTCAGGGGCCGCACCACGTCGTGCGCGACCTGGCGCAGCTCGTCGGAGAGCTCCGCCGGCGGCAGGCGACGGGGGACCAGCGCGTCGAGCGCCTCGAGCACCGGACCGCGGACCTCCCGCTGGAACTCGTCGGCGACGCGATCGGCGGTCGCCTCGATCCGGTCCGCCTGGGCCTGGATGGTGGTGAGCACGACGAGCAGCCGCTGCCGGCCGTCCTCGCGTCGGGCGAGCGACTCGCGCAGGCCGTAGATGAGCGCGCAGCCGGTGGCGATGACGAACAGGTTGAGCAGGAACCGGATCCAGGTCTGCGTCTCGACCAGGTCCAGGCCGAACGCGTGCTGCAGCGCCGAGACGAGCGCCGGCCGCCCGACCGCGATCGCCAGCAGCGCGACGGCGACGACC
>Ga0209934_1001328_pt1 | contig 14742 bp, 13 predicted proteins | sample ThiBiot_750_plan_2_FD_183950 | JGI IMG/M metagenome (GOLD analysis project Ga0209934, IMG submission 183950) | Wastewater bioreactor microbial communities from Cape Town, South Africa - Thiocy_expt_750_plan (SPAdes) | ecosystem: Engineered > Bioreactor > Thiocyanate-remediating >...
CCATTACGAGTCTTCCATTATCACAATCGATGATACAAATGATCAATATTCCATAATTAAAGCTTCAAAAAATGGTGATTTAGAAAGTGTGAAACATTTAGTTTCAATTAAAAAACATGTTGGTTTTGCCATTCATGGTGCTATATGTTTAGCATCAAAATATGGACATGTTGATATTGTCAAATATTTAGTTCCGGCAACAAATAATGCTGACATTTTAATACCAGATTTTCTAGATATAGCGATAAAATATGGACATTTAGAAGTAGTGAAATATTTCGTTTCTTTTGGAAAAGATATATATGCTCATGATAATGTGATGATTGCGGCATGCAAATTTGGACATTTAGATATCGTAAAATATTTAGTATCATTAGGTTTGAGTATTCACATTCGTGATGATGTTCCAATCTATTGGGCCTCCAAGATGGAGCATTTGGAATTGGTTAAATATTTAATATCAAAAGGAGCCAATATAAAAAGAATATATGGTGCTCGTGTTCATATACCTTATTTGATAAAACACTTTTTTGTGGAATCAGAATTTGACATACTTATTAAATTTTTAGATAAGTCAATGATAAAAGACAAAGATATCAAAGAAACAATTATTAAGATAAAAAATAAGAGAGAAATTTTTTTCGTTAATTTAAGAAAAATAAATGACACAATGATAATAACAGAAAACTAGAGACCTAAACGTTTTTTATCTTCTTCAGTCAAATCATCGTATAAATTTTCATTTATTTGTTGATCACAAATATTTCGAGTATTTTGTCAATTACAGTATCGAATTGACAGATTACGATATTATTATCAAACATTAAAGTAATTCTAAATTATATTAACTATCAATATAAACAAAATTTCATTTTTTTTATGAGACTCTGAGTTATTTTGCGACATTGACAGAAAACGATTGTCTATAGTGAAAGATTCTAATAAATACTCTTTGGTATCTTTTTCATAACCATTATCTGTTTTTATTATTCGAGGTAATACAATTGAATAATTTATAATTTCATTTTTTTTAGCTAATAACAACAAAAAATTGATTATATATTGATTTAATTAAAATATAGATTATAAAAAAAGCAATATATGTATCAAGATAATAATTTGTACAATGCTGTTAAAAATAATGATCTCAATGCCGTAAAGAATATCACTAAAATTGAGAAGTCACCCTCTTCATTATCATTTGCAACTTGTTTGGCGGCAAGAGATGGACATTTAGAAATAGTAAAATATTTGGTTTCTATAGGAGCCAAAATACAATATGGTGATGACAATGCAATTGGTTCAGCTTCCAAAAATGGACATTTAGAAATGGTAAAATATTTGGTTTCTGTTGGAGGAGACATAAATTATAAACATTGTAATCCACTATGTATCGCATCAGAAAACGGACATTTGGAAATAGTTAAATATTTGATTTCTTTAAAAGCAGATATAAATGAAAAGTTGTATGGCAGATGTCCGATGGTTTTGGCATCAGGAAATGGACATTTAGAAATTTTACAACATTTGGTCGCAGCGGGAGCAGATGTTAGGAAAGAAAATGATTTTGCTGTGCGAGTGGCATCAGAAGGTGGGTATTTGGATATAGTAAAATATTTGGTATCTTTGGGGGCAAATATAAGAGCAGAAGATGATTGTGCAGTTGGCGTTGCGTCACAATATGGTCATACTGAATTAGTGAAATATCTGGTCTCTTTAGGAGCCGATATAAATTCTGGTAATAATTACGCAATAAATTGGGCATGCGTAGAAGGACACATGGAAACAGTAAAATATTTGGTTTCTTTGGGGGCCGATATAAAATCTGAAAATAGTAGGGCAATAAGTCTAGCAATATACGGAGGTCATATAGATATTGCAAGATACTTGATTTCTATTGGTGCAAATATACGTGGATGTAAGGATGCCGCATTATATAATGCAGCATCAGGAGGTTATTTGGATCTAGTAAAAGAACTAGTGTTTATGGGAGCTAATGTGACAGCACAAAAAAATTCTCCTGTTCATTTGGCATCAGCATATGGACACATTGACGTAGTAAAATATTTGGTTTCATGTGGAGCCAATGTAAAAGACAATAATAATAAAGCAATTATTGATGCATGCAGAAATGGAAATTTAGAAGTAGTAAAATATATTATTTCGCTAGGTGTTGACGTAAGAATGAACAATGATATTTTGATTCGCACAGCATCTAAAATGAGTTGTATTGATATTGTTGAATATTTGTTTTCGAAAGGCGCAAACATAAAAGATGATGATGATGGTGCAATGCGTTCGACATTAAAATATAATTGTGTTAGAGTTATTAAATATTTGATTTCGATTGGTGCAGATGTTAGGAAAATAGATACTGATACAGCTGATGAAATTATAAATGGATTATTTTTAGAACACAATTTTGATGATCTTTACAAATTTTTAGAGCATTCAATGATAAAAAATGATGATATTAAAAAAACAATAAGTAAAATAAAAAATAGTAGAGAAAACTTTTTTGTCAATTTGAGAAAAATTAATGATACGATAATAATAACAAAAAATTAATTTATACATTTCCAAATAAATAATAATTAGTGATAGTCAAAATGGTTTATAGTTATGAAATAAAAGATTGTATGACTACCGGTATTGACAGATCAATAGACAAAAATTATGAGATTCGTTGTGCAATTGAAAAAGGAGATTTGGGCTGCCACTAGGAGCTGATATAAGATCTGGTGATGATTTTTCAGTTTGTGGAGTATGTGAAAATGGTCATTTTAAATTAGTTAAATATTTTATTTCAATAGGAGCTGATATAACACAAATTGATTCAAAAGATAAAATAATAAATAAACTATTTTCGAGCCACAAATTTGATATTTTATTCGAATTCCTGGATAAATCAATGATAGAAGATAAGCATATTGAAAAAACTATTCGTAAAATAAAAAACAACACACAAAATTTTTATTCTAATTTGAAAAAAATAAATAATGTTACAATTATAACAGTCAATTAATGTTCTTTTAACTCCAAATATAATGATTTCAAATATTGATACTCATATTGTCCACCTTTTAGATTTTTTATTTGAATATCTTTATTGTCATCAACATATTTGGTTAAGTAAATGAATTTATCATAATTTATCAAATTCTTTTCATGATCTTTCTGCATATCTCTTATTTTATACAGAGAATCCATTACAGAACCATATGAGAGGATTCTACCTTCCTCAAAATTTCTTTTTAAAACATTTCTCAAAACAAATTTGTACACACCATCTATTTCATTCGATTTTAGATTAATACCCACATAAATCTTTTTACAACCTATTTCACAACCAAGCATATCATCAAATATTTTTCCAAATCTGTGAAAACCAGTTTCATATATCAGATCCACATTATAATTCAATGATATTCTCTTCATAAAATCAGCTATATATCTTTTAAATGGAGCCAATTTATCAAAATTATCTTGATGGTAATCTTTTATTGACTTGCCATTTATCATTAATTGTGGATCAGCTGTATTTTTAAAAAAGTAACCATAGATTTTTTCATAATCGTTTATGCTTAATGACAAATAAGTTTTATCGCTGGTAAACAAATCATTTAAATAAATTTTATTGCCATTTTCTAAAACAAATGAACTATTCACAAAATTTTTCAGTTGATTTTTTATATTTGTTATGACGTTTTGATAGTAGGGAATGGAGTATAAGGCATTGTCCAAATTATATTCTAATACATTATTACTATCCACTGATTCTCCAGTGTATTTATCTAAATTACTAATAATATTTGATTTACCGGCTCCATATGCCGCATTGACAACAAAAATTCTACGCGAATTTATTGGTCTATTTAATTTTACATTTTTTACTTTACTCAAAACATAATTATTAAAACCGTCTCTGAAATTGGCCATATATCTTATATTTATGTTGCTAAAAGGATGCATTATATCTTCATTAATATACATATCATCTTTTATCACATTTATCATATCAATTAATTTTATATATTCCATGTCAATAAATCTATTATAAAGTTTTGTCAAATCCCTTGTTGAATCATTTTCATTCAAAACTCCCATAAAATGTTTAGCACTCTGAATACGTCCGTTGTTATCTTTTCTTTGAACCCATATTACAAACGATAAATGTTCAGCCGAACTAATGAAATACGAAACAAAACTATATATCACCGAAAGTTCAATCATATTGAATAGCTTGAATAAACAATCTATCATGTATTTATTGTTGTTTGGATCAGAAACATATTTCTTTTTAAAACTCAAAACGTATCCTCTATACCCATAATTTGTTTCAGTAAATTTATAAAATAAACCAAATTTATAATTTTTGTGATATGCTGTTTCATATAAAACTCCAGCCACATTCCCTTTTATAGATCCGTAATTTCCATTATCTCTCGTTTTGTCCACTAAGTTAAACAATTCTGAATTAATCATCTTCACAAGTTTATCTATTGGATATTTATTGTTTTTTTGTCTTCTGAATAAATGAAAATGCAAATGGTGTTGGGATCCTGAATTACCATAATTATGAGCCATTGAATATGACATATTGACGTTACTGTATATTGTCACAATCTCTTCCAAAACTTCTCTGTTTAAAATGTCAAATTGACTTCCTTTTATTTTATCAGAATTATGGTTGGTTGATAGAACCATCAAATGATCCGGAAAATAGGGATCATTGTTGGCTGTTATAATATAATTTTTCCATCTCACTAGTTGCATGTCTTTTTCCGGTACAGGTGATCCTGCTATTGTCAAATATTTCAAAATACTATTGTGTTTTGGATGTAGTTGGTTTTTTGCCCAAATTTTACACAATACACAGTCCACGTTGTATGATTCATACACATAATCATATGGTGGAGGCATATTCTTCCTCATCACTTGTATCGGATGAAATTCGTTTAGTTTATAGTTATCAAATGATAATTTAATCATTTTATCCGCTTTGACCACATTTGTTCCAACCACTCTGTTCCAATAATTACTTGTACTTAAGCTCGACAATAATCTGTTTAGTGATGGAACTATATTTTTGATATCAATCAGTTCAAAAAATTGACTTTTACAAGTACTTGACATATTTATATTATATACGTATAATAATATACAATATAATGATCAATTATAGTTACAAAAATTCGAAATATCTTCATAAAATCAATAGTTTGAGAGGAGGAAATCAAGCTTTGTTGCAAGAGATAAAAAAGTCAATTGATGATATTAAAAAAATCTCCATACAAAATGCTGAATATTATACTAACAATGAAGATGAATTAAACTTAATTGTCACTGTCAATGGCAACATTCGCAAATTGGTTCTTAATAATAATAATATGATTGAAAAAGACAGTATGAACAAAATTATATTGTTAGATGATATTAACCAGAGATACGCAAACGAGAAAGAAAAATTTAAATTCGGTTCTGATGGTCTAGTCATTTTAAATGATTTTGTATTGGCATTATGTGTATTATCCACCAAATTCCCCGATTTTAATCTGGACAAATTCATTAAAAAGGGATCGTTGTTATTTAAAGTCTATTCAGTTCTAAAAGATCAACTTTAATATTTTTTTATACGTTAATATGTACATTAATATATATACGCAAATATGAACGTCAATGTGATGTACTACGATAAATACTTGAAATATAAGAGTAAATATATGGCACTTAGAGGAGGCACAAACGATTTCTTTAATAAACTTCTTAACAATAATCCAAAATTTAATTCATCCATTTTGACTCTATTTTCTTTTTCAACGGGTTCCGGCGAAATGGAATATAATTTGTGCAAATATATTAAAACGGCTAATCCAAACATCAAAATTGTCATGGTTGTGTTTGAATTAGAAGCAGTTTATAAAAATAATATATCTAATTATAAAAAAATGGTGGATTCTCAACTAATATCGTCATTCCATTTTTTCAAAGAATTTGACGACACCCTGAAATCTAGAGAACCCGATAACACTCACAGATCAATGCTAAAAGTTAGAGTATTAGCTTTAGATAAAATAATAAATGTTCCCGATAAAGTAGTTCAGAAAAATAAATTATTGGCTTTAGTAGAAAATATGTTAAATGTTTATAATTTGGGCGATATTATTTTCACTGGTAGATCCATCCAATTTATCAAAGAAATTAATAAAAAGTCAGAAAATGAATATATGCCACTATTACAATTATTAGATTGTTTTCAGAAATATTCAAAAAATAGATTTTGTTTCGGATTTGACCAAACAACTGGATCTCCAGAATCAAACAAAAGGATTACTAGTTTATCTACTGTATCCGAGTTTATAAACTATTTGGAACATATTTAAATATGTGCACAATTAATATAACAATTATGGATAACGATATTGAAGAAAAAATAAGATTGTTAAAAATATATTTGGATAAAACAGATGATCCGAATAAGATAAACAAATTATTTGATATATATAAAGAAAATAATATTGTGCCCAATAAAGTAGAAATGGTGAAAGAGCAGCCAAAAGAGCAGCCTAAAAAAGTATTAGACAAAAACAGTTATAAATATGTAATGTTTCTTAAAGTATTGAACAAAATTCTTGTTGCCAACGAAATGAATCCCATTAACGATATTTATGATTTTAAGAATATGACCAGAGATCATATAATAAAAGACAAAGAGGCTAACAATTTATTTGGTTGGGACAAAGAAATATTCAAAAAGGGTGAAGGATTTGACAAAGCAAAATGCCAATGGTACCTAAGAAAAAAAAATGACAACTATATAATTTCTTTTCTCAAAGGAGCGTGTGGGGAGATGGAATTAACATTTGATTGTCAATATAAAAGAAAAGTCATTAAGAGCAGAATTATTAATTTTGTTGTTTATTCAATAAAATAAAAATATATAGATTTTATAAACTGATGTATACGAAAAAAGTTCGAAAATTTTTTTCTTATAGTATTGTATTAACAAAAAAACAAAATGAATAAACTTATATTATTCACAGAAAAAAATTTTTTTGGTTTGAGCGAAAATATTAAATATTGCAGAAATGATGTCACTCAGAAAGTAAAGATAGGTGTCAATGTCATCGATAAAAAGTATGACAGGAAAACAAAAAAGTATATGGAAAATTATGTTTGCCATCGTTTTGCAGGCTTTGACACTTACGAGGCATTATTCGATTGTATGCAGAAATTAGATGATCAGAAGAGATGTTTATTCGAAATTATACAAGATAATTGTAAGCCATATTTGGATGTGGAATATGATCCTCAGCAGCATCCAGACATAAAACCATCCATCATAAACAATATTATTAGCGATATTATTAAAATATTTAATGTTAAATATAAATTGAAATTAGAGGAACAAGATATTATAGTTTGCAATGCTCATAAATATAGAGACAATGTGATCATAAAATATTCATGGCACATAATTGTTTCTCCACTGAAATATAATTGTGTTTATCAAAATAATAATTTTAATAACGAAAATAGTGCAGCAGATTTAGTATTCTGTTTATGCGAAATGGATTTCAGTTATATTGAAATCATAGATAGAAGCGTTTATAGTAAATTCAGAGAAATGAGAATGTTTTTGTGCAATAAAATTCCAACTGAAATCAGAGTTCTTAAATGGAATGATTATGATATCAAAGATATGGACTTCAAAACATATTCCAGATCATTGATAAATTATATTGATCCAAATCTAGAAATTATTAGTTTGGAGACAGCTTATAGACCAAATCCCGACACTTTCTTTAAAAGCAAAAAGGAGTTGGAGGATATTGATAAGAAAAAGAAACTGTTCGAAAAAGAAAAAATCAATAGAGTCAATAAAATGAAAGAAAATGATAAATTAGCCGAAAAGAAAAGTAATAAGAAAACCAATAATAAAAAGACATCTAGTAAAATATTGGATAGATATAAATTTGTGGAAGAGATTGTGGACAATATTGCGGATTACAGATCGGATAAATACAATCAATGGATTAAGATAAAGTGGGCTTTAAAAAACCAGTCTGTTGTGGACAATGAAGATTACTTTAAGATTTTCGATAACTTTTCAAAAAAATCGGCCAAATACGATTTTAGCGAAGTTGAGCAAGTGTGGAACAATAATATGTATAGATCAGATGGTTTAACACTAGGAACTATAATTATGATGTTAAGAGAAGACAATAGTGAGGCTTATGATTATATTCTAAAAAAATATATATCATATGATTCGACCAAAATTATAGATCAATTCTACAATCCAGATGTCACAAAATATTTCAAGAATATTGTTAATTATGATGACATTAATACTCATGATTATGCAATTGCAAAAGGACAAAAAGGATGTTTTATTAAAATTGATATGGCCATGGGCAAAACTGATACGCTCTTCAAACAGATCAGAATACACAACAATAAAATGTTAACGAAAAATATTGTCAATAAAGGAGCAGATGGAACGTTCTTAAATTATGACAAGATTTATAACAGAATTTTAGTGATCTCTCATAGAAGAACATTGGTTAGCAAGTTTTATGCAGATTTAACGGCTCTTAACTTTGAAACATATTATCAATATAAAAGTAAATCCACTATTTATACTAATAGATTAATCATTCAGTTGGATAGTTTACATAAGGTAAATTTAGAAGCCTTCGATTTAGTCATATTGGATGAATGCGAGTCATTGTTCAGTCATTTTAAATATGGCAAGATGAAGAATAAAAATGCAAACATAAATGCATTAAATCATTTCATTAAAACAGCAAATAGAGTTATGTTAATGGACGCCAATATGTCGATAAAAACATTTGAAATTATGAAAGATATAGATAATCTGGACAATTATACGCTAGTTATTAATGCTCATAAAAAGTTAAATGATTGGGAATTAGTTTTTATTAATGGTGCTGAGCAAACTGATATGATTAAGAAGGATTTAGAAAATGGGAATAATTTTTGCGTGGCATCATTATCGAAAGCGATGATAGATTCTCATTATAGTATATTGGCTCCTGACAGTTTAATTTATTCATCTGAAACAGACAATGATGAGAAAACAAAGGATATAATGAATATTAACGAATCATGGAAAAATAAGAATATTATATACACTCCAACTATATCGTCAGGTGTGAGTTGCACTATAAAGGATCAGTTTAAACATATATATGGATACAGTACCAATATGTCTGCATTGGCCACTGATTTCATACAAATGTTGAGAAGAATTAGACATCCAACAGAACATTCATTTTTTGTTTATAATGATTCAGTTCCATATTATACATCTTTATTATCAATCGAAGAAATCGAAAAATATATTCAATATACTCATATTATTGGTAATTGCCATGATATTGTGAGCGATATTCCAAAATATATAAACGACAATAAATGTGTAATTGAAAAGAATCTCGCATATAAGATTCATATATACAATATATTGGAAGAAGAGATAAATAAAAGATATTTCAAGGAGGTTTTAATATATTTGGCAAAAGGAAAAGGAATGAAAATTGTTGAGGATAATAGTTGTAAGAAGAGCAATAAAGAATTTAAAACAGAAGTTAATAAGATTAAAGAGAAAAATGAAGAAAAAGAAATTGAGCATATATTCAAATCAGATATTCTCAACAACGAAGAGTATGAATACATCAATAATTTGATCACTAAAGAGGAGAAAATAACTTCTGATCAGCGATATAGCCATAAACTGAAAACAATGCTTATGAAATTTAAGTATGACAATGAAAAGTATGAAAAATTGTCAGATGAACATAAGAAGCAATTGGTTATGTTTATGAACAATGATGATAATTACAATAAGTTTGTTAATAATTGTGTCATTAATGTTGACGAAGCTGAAATCGATAAAAGAATTGAAAATGTTAGGCAAAAAGATATTAATAGAAGGAAGGAAAAAGAGGCACATGAATATAAACTATATTATAGACAGCATTTTCTGATCAACAAAATGCTCCAATTGGTTGGTTTCAAATCGATTAAAGATAAGAATAAATATACTGTGGATTCAATTAATAATAAAATTAAAGCGAATAATAAAGAGCTAATAGCAATTGTCAATGAGATTATGTATATTGATAAGAATCCATCCAAAACTGCTATAAATATAAAAACTATTGGCTCTATAATAAGGAAATTTTATGGTATTACTTTTAAGGGCACAAGCACTTGCAAAAAAAAGATAAAATATCATGCATATACGTTGGAAAATATGATTGATTGGAATACTGCCTTTTATCCGAACCTTTTAAAGGGTAAAAAATTTGATGAGTATGCTTTTGATTAAATTTGTCCCCGTAATTATGATGTTTTTTGGAAACTCGGTAAAATTATAAAAAGTAATAAGAAGGCTAAGTCAAAATCGGCCGTATATATATTTTTAGAAATTAGATTTCACAAGTCGGTAAAAAATAAAAGTGAACCAGTCAAATAAAATCAATAAAATAAACCCTAAAAAATGAGAGAAAAACGATTACGCTATCGAAGTCGTTTTATTGATTAATAAAAAGAACATTATAAGACAAAAAATTATAACATTTATTTGTAAAAATAAAATTCAATAAAAAGACTAAATTTTATTGCTCAAAAATAGGTAAAAAACGTGGTTTCCACTCATTATGATAAAATAATGTTTTTCAAATGACAGTTTCAAATGTTCCAATAATAAAAACTCTAAAAATGAGGAAAAAACGATTACTCTATCAAACTCATTTTATTGATTAAATAAAATGTATATCTAATGACCATATAGAATGGCGCTGTAAGATTTCAATAAAATTGCCTGAAAATTATAACGTTTGGTTTGCTAAAATAAAATTCAGTCAAAAAATTATATTTTATTTCCCAAAAACAGGTTAAAAATATGAAGAAATAATATTAATTGAACATAATATATCCAATTAATTGCAATAAAATTAATGAATGCATTCTTCACAAAATTCTATTTCTTTTTTTTCATAAAAACGAATACGGCAATCATAATATATATATGAGATTTCGAAAAGTATAACAGTGTCAAATCATCACTTAAATCAACATATATTTTGAGTAAATAAATTGCTAAGTGAGTAAGAAAAAAAAGTGTATCGGTCTAATAAAATCAACCCTAAAAATGAGGGAAAAACGATTACGCTATCGAAGTCGTTTTATTGATAAAATGAAAAGTGCATCAAATGACCATATAGGATGCCGCAATAAAATCCCAATTAAATTGTCCAAAAAATTATGACATATGTATTGCAAAAATAAAATTCAATCAAAAGACTAAATTTTATTGCCCAAAATTATGTAAAAAATGATTTCTACTCGATGCGAAATAAAAAATACCTTTCAAAAATTAATTTCAATTGTTTTCAATAATCAACAAATAAATGAAATTATATTGCAATAAATTTAATGATTATATTTTTCGCTTAATCTATTTCGCCATTATATAAAAACGAATACAGCAATCATAATACATATATGATATTTCGAAAAGTATAACAATCTATAATTTCCCCAATTAAATCCACATATATTTAGATTAATTAATTGAGCAAGTGGGGAAAAATAAAAAATGTATCAGTCTAATAAAATCAATTAAATAAACCTCAAAAAATGAGTTAAAAACGATTACGCTATCGAAGTCGTTTTTTTGAAAAACAAAAAGTATATCTAATGACCATATAGAATGCCACAATAAGATTTTGATTAAATCTTATTCCGTATTTACAAATATAATTATGGTGTTTTTGGGAAACTCAGTAAATTTATAAAAAGTAAATAAGAAGACTAAATCAAATTCGGCCGTATATATAATTTAAGAAATTAGATTTCACAAGTCAGTAAAAAATAAAAGTGTGTCAGTCAAACAATTTCAAAAAAATAAACCCCAAAAAATGAGTAAAAAACGTTTACGCTATCGAAGTCGTTTTTTGATAAATAAAAAAGAATATCAAATGACTATAATAAATGCCTTGATTAATTTTATCCCATACTTACAAAATATAATTATGATGTTTTTTGAGAACTCGGTAAAGTTATAAAAAGTAATAAGAATGCGAAATCAAATTCGGCCGTATATATATTATTAAGAATTCATTTTATTGATAAAATAAAAAGAACATTAGAAGACTATAATAAATGCAAAATAAAGATTCGATTTAAATTGCCCAAAAAATCATAACATATATTTGCAAAAATAAAATTCAATCAAAAGACTAAATTTTATTGCCAAAAACAGGTTAAAAATATGGTTTATATTCAATACTAATCAAGAATACCTTTCAAATAACATTTTCAATTGTCTCCAATAATCAAACAATATAACATTATACAAATTCACCACTTGGCTGTATATACAGAACAATAAAATTGTTTAGTGTATCAGTCAAATAAAAACAAAAAATAAAAAACAAAAAAATGAGTAAAAAACGATTACGCCATCGAACTCATTTAATAAAAAATCAGAGTAAGTATATCAACTAACCATATAGAATACCGCAAAATGACACATTCTAATTGCCCAAAAAACAGGGCAAAAATATGGTTTCCACTCAATACGAATCAATAATGTCTTTTGGATGATAGTTTCGAGTGTCTCACAATAATCTAACAAATGGATAAAATTATATTGATTGAGCATATATATGTCCTTTTAATTGCGATGAAATAAATAATTATACTTTTCACTTTATTTGTCCCGTTATTTTATAAAAACGAATACGACAATCATAATATATGTATAAGATTTTGAAAAGTATAACAGTGTCAAATCATCACTAAAATCAACATATGTATTGAGTAAATAAATTGCTAAGTGAGTAAGAAAAAAAAGTGATTCAGTCAAATAAATTCAATAAAATAAACCTCAAAAATGAGGAAAAAACGATTACGCTATCGAAGTCATTTTATTGAAAAACAAAAAGTATATCTAATGACCATATAGAATGCCACAATAAAATCCTAATTAAATTTTATCCCATATTTACAAATATATAATTATAGTGTTTTTGGGGAAATTCAGTTATATATAAAAAAGTGTATAAGAATGCTAAATCAAATAATACAAACCCAAAAAAATGAGGAAAAAAACGATTGCGCTATCGAACTCATTTGTTTGATAAAATAAAAAGAACATTAGAAGACTAAAATAAATTCCAAAAGAGAAAACTCCAATTAAATTGCCCGAAAATTATAACATTTGGTTTGCTTAAATAAAATTCAATCAAAAAGATTAAATTTCATTGCCCAAAATAGGTAAAAAATATGGTTTCCACTCAATACGAATCAAGAATGGCTTTCAAATAACAGTTTCAATTGTCTCCAATAATCAAACAACATATAGTTTTTTGAAAAAGTATAACAAACTACAAATTCACCACTCAGCTGTATATAGAACAATAAAAATGTCAAGAGGGTTAGGAAAATAAAGTATTTATATTTGATTGAATCATTTTTTCACTGACCCACTTAGAACACATATATAGAAAATCTTATTGCCCAAGTGGGTAAAAAAATAAAGTGATTCAGTCTAATAAAATCAATAATATAAACCCTAAAAAATGAGGGAAAAACGATTACGCTATCGAAGTCGCTTTATTGATAAGATAAAAAGTACATCAAATGACCATAAAAAAAACCAATATAAAGATTCCATTTAATTGCCTTTAAAACGTTTAAAAAGTGTTGTTAGGGCTTTTGTGGAATTCAATAAATATTCATTTAAAAGGCCATAAGAACGACCATTTAAATTACCCAAAAAACAATCAAAATGCTCTATTACATTGACTCCAAAACGAGCAAAAAGTATATCAAAAGGCTATTTCGCATCTAAAAAATAAAGAATTATTGATCAAATAACCAATAAATCCAAGTAGTCATATATAATCAACACAAATGAGCTAAAAAATATAACAACTAGCAACATATAATAAACTTAAAAAGAAAACTATAATTCTAATACAATGAATGATCTATACATACTCAATTCAGAAAACGAACAATATTTTAGAGAAAACAACATTAATTATGAAATTATGGAGATAAAAATTTCGACACATATTGTTGATTATAAATGGAGTTCAGTGGGCGCCGGCAAAGATATCACTGGAGTGGTTCTGAATATTGATGATGATTCATATCTATTGGAAAAGGATGGAATAGGTGATTATTGTGATTTTAGTTATTATGAAGGTACTTTATATGGATTTGACTATAAAAATAAAGAGATAGGATGGGAGGGAGTTTTTAAAGCGATAAGGAAGATATTATAGATAAAATTGAAATGTAAAGTGATAAAGATGATTTTATAGATAAAATTGAAATGTGTGATTGTGGCGAGAAAATAATTCCATTATGTTGTTATCAAGAAAAAGGAGAATATTCTATTGATCATATGTCATATTGGGATTTAATTAAGAAAGTTAATATAAAAAAGAAATATTCAGAATATTGTGACAAATGTGGTAAATCAACAGAAGTCATTAAACATATTGATTGTTCGATATGCAAAGAGTGTAAAAATGTTATTGGAAAAGAAGAGAACAATTATATACTGCTCGATAATTGTTCTTTTAATAATAAATGTTTAAAATGTCTAAAACAATACCAAAAAAAAAGCAAATTTATTTCTTCGAGTGACTTGAAACAGTGCGATAATTGCAACACATATGTGAACATCAATTGTAA
>Ga0209934_1001341_pt1 | contig 14588 bp, 15 predicted proteins | sample ThiBiot_750_plan_2_FD_183950 | JGI IMG/M metagenome (GOLD analysis project Ga0209934, IMG submission 183950) | Wastewater bioreactor microbial communities from Cape Town, South Africa - Thiocy_expt_750_plan (SPAdes) | ecosystem: Engineered > Bioreactor > Thiocyanate-remediating >...
TACCATCAGAATGGTAGAATATATGATGAAAGCAACTATTTATTGGGCGAATTACATGGTAGATATATTAGTTATTTTGAAGATGGTAGAATATCTACTAAAGCTAATTATAAACTTGGTAAATTGAATGGTAGATATATTGAATATTTTATTAATGGTAAAATAGAACGGAAAATTTATTATTTAAATGGTCAATATCATGGTAAATATATTGAATATTTTGATAATGGTAAAAAGGCATATGATATTGAATATTTCAATGGATGGAAACATGGAAAATCTATTGAATACTTTGAAAATGGCAATATCAAAAGATTGTATAACTATAAATATAACGAATTATACGGCGAATGTTTTAGTTATTATTCAAATGGTAATATGTGCACTAAGTTTAACTATCTATATCATCAAGGTCATGGGAAGAGTTTAGTCTGGTATAAAAATGGTAATCTAATGTGTGAATATAATATGAAATCTGGAAATATTGATGGCTTGTTCATCAAATATTATAGAAACGGCATGATTAAATATAAAATCTTATATAAAAATGATTTAGTTAATGGAGACTTTATTAATTATGATATTAAAGGTAATAATAAATATGAAGCTGTAGCGATTAATCAAATTGTGCAAAACGAAACATTCTATAAAAATGGTAGCAAAAGAAAAAGAATTTATTATTACAATGGTTCTACAAAAGGTTTAATCAATGATGGTAAAAGAAATTTAAAGCATTATAATAATGCAGAAAGAAAAATAATTAGGTATTACAAAAGTGGTAATATCAAATCAGTGTCTATTTATTGTGATACACAAAGAATTAGCTTTGTTCGTTATGACGATTTGAGAGAGACATCATAATAATTAGTAAAAGATTAACTCATGTTTACTTTAAATTAATTAATTTAAATAATCAAAAATGAACTCTATCATTGCGGCTCATTTACCCGATTTAGAGGCATTACAAACTTATCAATTATTAAGTAATACTTTACCTTACAAAGTAGAAAATATACATGATAATATCGACTTGTTTGTTTACTCAAGAAATATTGTTCAACTAACTTTATTCGGCAAAGTAATCTATAAAATTGTGAAAACTAATTTTAACGTAGACGGTTTTGATGATGGAAATATTATTGAAATTACAAATGACTTTTATTTGAAGTATAAGAATACTATTCAAATTAGAAGATTACACCTAAATGAGTTTCACGGTAAATGTATCGATTTTCATCGCAACGCAAATATAAAAAGAGAATATAACACTAATCAAGGTATAAATATTATATCTATAATTTAACCGGTAAAATGAAAACACAAAGAAATTATAAACACGGACTACTTGATGGAGAATATGTTAAATACTATGACAGCGGGTTTATACATCATAAATCTTTTTACTCAAAGGGTAAAAAGGAGGGAGAATATGTTAAATACTATGACAGCGGGTTTATACATCATAAATCTTTTTACTCAAAGGGTAAAAAGGAGGGAGAATATGTTAAATACTATGATAATGGTAAGATGCATTATAAAAGTTTTACTCAAAGGGTAAATGAATGGTAGGCACATTTTATGATAATTTATCACATAAAATAACTTATGTTAATGATATGGTATACGATAAATATCATGAAAATGGTAAAATTAAAAGAACCTTTCCTTGGCTAGTTAGCTATTATTTATTTTAAACTTTAGTATATAAAATTTTATATACAATATATTTTTAAAACTTATAAATGGAGAGAATTATAGCTGAACATTCCCAAAATAAAGATGTTCTTTCTTTACTTTTTGACTGTACAACTTTTGAAATTAAGCATACAATAATAAGACAAGATGAATTCATTGATTTAACCACTAAAACAATTAGATATAACAAAGCCTTAAGAAATAAAGAGAAAGTATATACGGAACATATTGAGAAGAAAGGTTCCTATACACTGATGATATTTTATAGTATTCAGACAGATGCTTTTGAGTTAGATTATCAAAGTAGATCAAATAGTTTTACTTTCCATTGGATATCTGGACAACTTCGTAAGAAATTATTAAATGACGAAAATTTAATTATTAAATTTGATGACCAAGAAAAACTAAGTAGTATCGAAATAGAGATTAACAACAAAAGATTATTCTTCGAATTTGATTTAAGAGATACTAAAGAACTCGATAAAATGCTGAAAGAAGATGATTATCAATCAAAATATTTTATGTATCATGACGATGAAGGACGTTTGAACAGTTTGACATCAATGAGAGATGATCTATTTTCTTTTATTTTACTGAATGATGCAGAATTAATTGAATTAATTGAGAAAATTAAGTATAATCCAGAAAATTATAATCTATATTATGAATTATTTAATTAGTTGTTATCAATATTATATTCATTGTAGATTGGCTATACATTGAAAAAATTAGTAAATTAGCAAACATAATAAATGAGATTTATTCTAGATCATCTGAGTGAAGAATGTATCCCGGTTATGCAATTATTGTATGACTTTCCCATTGTAAAAATAGGTTATATGTCAGAAAAGAACTATTCAGAAAAGTTTGAAAATCTAAATGAAACTGAGAATAAAGATTGGATAGTTATTCATAATGATGAGTTCTACTATGTTTCCTCATTAGTAAATGATGGCGACATGGTAGAATTCATTGCAACTAAAGAATACAGATTAGTATCTTTAGCAGCGGATATTTTTCAAAATTACATTCGTTTAACGATAGAGTCTACTAATGAAATGGTAAATGAGAAATTTATGACATTGACTAATGGAATCATCACTTCTGAATTAGGATTTCGTAACCTTAATACTCGCGTAGAATGGAATAATAAAAATGAAGCCGTCGGTATAACTTATTATGAATATAACTTGCCTAATGGTTTTTCTATCTATTATAATAAATATTTAAAAGATGAACGTCAAAATATACACTTTATTAATTTAAATGATTTAATTATAAAAATTTCTTATGTGATTAATAATAAAATCATTAAATTTCAAATTAAGAATAAAGAAAGGTTTACTGAATTACTTTTAGAACATCGAAAGTATCCCTTCGATAATAAATATGCAACATTACTTCTTGAATGCATTGAGTTTTAATTTAAAAACTGTTGTAGAAGAAGAGCCGCCCTGTTACGCGGTGAATATTTTAATTTTTCTTCTATAGTTAATGTAGCAAAGGAGCCTTTCGGTTGTCCATTCGCTTCAAAGATGGGATCCCAGCTAAACCCATGGTCACCAATTGGGGCTACAATTTTACCCATAGTTGAACCCGTAAAAAGTTGAATACCCCTTCCATCAATATAGCCAATGATGCAAGTCGCCGTAGCTTCTTTATTCATATTTACCAATAGGTTAAAAATATCTTCGCAGGTGTTATGTTCCATGAAGGGTTTAATGTAAGGTCCTGGCATACCCTTCCAAGCTTGAAAAGAAAGGGCACTATCTTCCACAATAAGAGGTCTTTTTAGAATATTATAAGCATATAAACACTTACCTCTGACTATCTCTTCATGACTTCCTTGATACTCCGGAATATCCAGAGAGTATAACTCTAAATTCGGGATGATTTGCTTGAGCTCTTGATACTTCGCCCGATTGGAAGAGACAAACAGTAACTCCATGATTACCAAAAGACCTTTTAAATAATACATAGTAAATAATTATAAGTCAGTTTTGATTAAGTATCAAATTTGATACTTAATATATAGATCTTAAATGTTCATCTCAATGCGTTCTTTGGAGGCGTTGAGTTTTGCCTTTTGTGGCATGCGAGGATTGCGGACACGACGTCCTCCTTTGTTCTTCTCGGTTTCATGTTTTCTCTGCATTTCCTCAATTTGTGCCATCGTGTAACCATTGATCAATTCTTCATAATGATACATCCACTTCTTCTCAACAAGAACAGGTATCAATAAAATTTCTTCATCAAACGTTAAATTGTGATATGGGCAGAAGTATTCATCTTCATTATTACAATATCTACAAACATGAGGCCCTTTCTCCAAAACAAGAATAACCTTAAACGTTTGAGGCATCTTCTCGAATTCTAACTGCAAAATCTTCTTCAATTGTTCTTCGGTAATCTTCATGATTCAGAATGTTTTCACCGCTCAAGATCTTCTTCGCTTTTAGAAAGTAAACAGGGTAAAATACCCCAATGTATATTTTAATAATCATTTAGAAGACAGTCTGTTTAACTATGTGTAAAAAAATTTCACATACTTTCTACAAAATAAATTATTCTTATAATCATTATTAATTATAAGTCAGTTTTGATTAAGTATCAAATTTGATACTTAATATATAGATCTTAAATGTTCATCTCATAGTAAATCTCAATGCGTTCTTTGAAGGCGTTGAGCTTTGCCTTTTGGGGCATTCGAGGATTGCGGACACGACGTTCTCCATTGTTCTTCTCACGATCCTTCTTCTTATACATTTTGACAAGTGTTTCATTGTATCGTTCTTTAGGCAAGAACAAATCCGAAATATCATCAACATCTGAATAAAATTTTTCTACTACCTCCTCTTGTTTTTGTTTAATTTCTTCTTCTTGTTTTCTCTCCATCTCTTCAATTTGTGCCCGTGTGTAACCATTGATCAATTCTTCATAATGATACATCCATTTTTCCCCAACGCTAACAGGTGTCAATAAAATCTCATACTCACAAAAAGCATCATGAAATGGGCAGAAATAGTAGTATTCGTCTTGATTATTACAATAATAGCAATTGTAAGGAGTTTTCTCCAGAATAAGAAAAGCTTTGATTTCTCGAGGCTTTTTCTCGTATATTCTTTTCAAAATCTTCCCGAGTTCTTCGACATCGATCTCCATGTTGTCGAAGAGTTTCATGTTTTCACCGCTTAAAGTGAAAAGAAGTAAAAATCTACTATTTTCAATAATGAAAATTAAAAAGGAGACAGTCTGTCTAATTATGCTATTAAGATATTTATAGACTGCTACTAGAAGGTCCCGGAAATTCACTTTGACAAATTTATATTAAAAATAAAATTTTAATTAAGTCTAATTAAATGATGTCTATTATTGCAGCTCATCTTGAAAGTTATGAAGATTGGAAAAGCTTTAATTTGTTATATTCTAATATACCATTTTATCAACAAAGAATAGGATATTTAAGAGATTATAGTCTATCTTTAAATTTTTATGATCAAGAACTATATAGAAACCAATTTTTATCATATCCTAATAACGAATTTAAAGAATATATTCATACTTTAGATGAGGTGTCTTTATCAATTGGAAAAAATACACTCCTCCTCAAAATAATAACTCCTTCTAAATTTAAAGAAATTTTATATATTAATAATCAAATCCACTATATAAAAGATGGAAAGAATGAAGATGACTATCATATTAGCATCTATTATTCCAATGGTAGTATAAATATGAAAGGTTTCAATCTTTTTAGTAGGAGAGTAGGAGAGTGGATTAGATATAAAATTGATGGAAAAATAGATAATATAGAGATTTACAATCATGATGGAAAATTGGATGAGGTAACATATTATAAAGATGGGAGAAAATATTATAAAGTTTTATATGATATATTTGGAAGAATTGAGAAAAAAAATTTTATAACGAGAAAGAAGAAATAGTTTCTTAATATAAATATTTATACAGACTCTACATAAAAAATTTGATAAGCTGAAAATAAGGTATAAATGCTTAATGAAATAATGAAGCCCCAAAATCCAAATATAGGATAAATGATATACAAAAAGATCAATGCCATAATCATAACACTATAGAAAAATATTTTTATGCGGCTGGGGTTTTCGCAGATCTGTGCTTCAAATTCATCATCTCTTATAACTCTTTGTTCATAAATAACGTCTGGAGCTAATCTTTGAAATGGAGAAGTCCATTTAGTTTCCATTGTTAAATCAAATGTTTCATTGCGAGGAATTACAAGATTCAACAATTGACAAATGGTCATATTACGGAAAACATATTTTGAAATATCGTTTTTGGTCATTGGTGAATTTTGATGTTTTAAATACCATTTACGCAAACATTCTAAATCGTAAGTAAACCCATCAGAAGCAATGATGGGCTCATCAAACTTTCTTAAACAAATGGGACATTCTAAAACCACATTATCCATTTAGTAAACATTAAATAAAAAATTAAAGACATTAAATATATAAAAATCATCAATGTAACCAAGATAAAATTTTTTAGCTTTGGATGAATCTTTATGTTTTTATAGTTGTTTAGAATCAATCTTATCAAGAGTTAAGAATAAAATGAGTAGCTTCAGAGAAAATTTTAAAAAAAGATTTAAAAAATTTTTTAGCCTTGGATGAATCTTTATGTTTTTATAGTTGATTAGAATCAATCTTAATTGATTCATACTACCCGAACGATTCAAGGTGTAAATGAAGAATGAATCTTATCAGAACACAAGAATAAAATGAGTAGCTTCAGAGAAAATTTTAAAAAAAAGTTGGGGAAAAAATTTTTTTAGCTTTGGATGAATTGTTATGTTTTTATAGTTGATTAAGAACAATCTTATTTGATTCATACTACCCGAACGATTCAAGGTGTAAATGAAGAATGAATCTTATCAGAACACAAGAATAAAATGAGTAGCTTCAGAGAAAATTTTAAAAAAAGTTTGGAAAAAATTTTTAGCCTTGGATGAATCTTTATGTTTTATAGTTGATTAAGATCAATCTTATTTGATTCATAGCACCCGAACGATTCAAGGTGTGAATCAATCTTATCAGAACACAAGAGTAAAACAAGTAGCTTCAGAGAAAATTTTAAAAAAAGTTGGGAAAAAATTTTTTAGCTTTGGATGAATCTTTATGTTTTTATAGTTATTCAGTATCAAATAAGAATGATTCATACCACCCGAACGATTCAAGGTGTAAATGAAGAATGAATCTTATCAGAACACAAGAATAAAATGAGTAGCTTCAGAGAAAATTTTAAAAAAAAGTTGGGGAAAAAATTTTTTTAGCTTTGGATGAATTGTTATGTTTTTATAGTTGATTAAGAACAATCTTATTTGATTCATAGCACCCGAACGATTCAAGGTGTGAATCAATCTTATCAGAACACAAGAATAAAATGAGTAGCTTCAGAGAAAATTTTAAAAAAAGTTGGGGAAAAAATTTTTTTAGCCTTGGATGAATCGTTATGTTTTTATAATTGATTAGAATCAAATAATTTATTAAATAGTATATGAAAGATTTTCTGTATATATTTATCATTTTTGATAAACCTTATAAATATTTTCTAAATCTAAAAATATGTAACAATGTTAATAAGATTTTATTATATCTACAAAATAATTTATTTTAGACTGGATTCTTTGACAATACATAGAAGATTTTCTATGTATTAAAATTCATAAGATATAACAATACAGAAATAATTTTGTGTTTACACGACATCAAGATTTAACATGACATGTAGAAAATCTTCTGTGTGCATAGTATATAAAAATTTTTGGTATATCTTATAAATATTTTTTAGACTTAGAAAATATTTATAAGATATACCAAAAAATATAGCAATATAGAAACACAAAATTAATTTCTGTTTGCATGAACACAGAGTTACTTTGTAAACACAGAGTTACTTTGTAAACACAGAGTTACTTTGTAAACACAGAGTTACTTTGTAAACACAGAGTTACTTTGTAAACACAGAGTTACTTTGTAAACACAGAACCACTTTGTAAACACAGAACCACTTTGTGTATCCTTTATAAAAATTTTGGTATATCTTATAAATATTTTCTGAGACTAAAAAAATATTTATAAGATATACCAAAATATTTTCTTCATACATACAGAAAATATTCTGTATGCGAATTAACATATTATCTTTTAAATAAACTTATTTACATTTACAATATCCACTATAAAAATTTAGTTAATACATTCCTCAGAAAGAAAATCTGTCCGTGTATCTACAGACTGTCTTAATAAATAAATTGTTAATTGAATAAACGAATTTAGAGCTACTCACTGAGTATTGATTGTTCAAAATGTTGCGGAAAAAGATTCTCGTGAACAATTTGATTCGAAAATCTCCGCCTCAATATATTCTCTTTTATTCACTTTTGAAGAAGAAAGATTTTGAAGCTGCTTTAACAATTCTACCCGAGTTAGGAGAAATTCATGAAAGTATTCTATCTTTGGTTAGTTCTGAATATATGCCCCAATTTGCCACTCTTTTGATTACTCGAACAACTAATGAACTTGATCTTGCAACACTCCTAGGTGCTGCTGCATTTAAAGCGATTAGTAAGGAATTATGGTTAGAACGTGTCAAATATTTGGGCTTCTTTTCTCTGGTTGATTTTTTAGAGGGTAAATCTTTCCCTTATTGTCTCTTTAGAAAAGATTCTATTGATACCTTTATTGAAGAAATGAGAAATGATCTTTATTTCTTTATTGAGCTTTTTCTTAATGAGATGCATTATATTATCGATGCCAAACTTCCTAAAAAGACTTTACCTTTTGCAGCTTCATTATATCTATTTTATCAACGTCTGAATCAGGAAGAAAGAATTATCTTCAAAGATGAATTTTTAAAAGATGTTCCCTTCATTCCTATAGAATTTATTGAGATTGAGATTCTAATTGAAAAATTTATCAAAGCTTTTTAATTTATCAACATAGACACAGAAAATTTTCTGTGTTTACAAATTGTTTCTGTGTTTACAAAGTGTTTCTGTGTTTACAAAGTGTTTCTGTGTTCATGCAAACAGAAATTAATTTTGTGTTCTGTGTTTACAAAGTGTTTCTGTGTTCATGCAAACAAAAATTAATTTTCCGTATGTCAATGTAAAATCTTGGTGTCAATGTAAAATCTTGGTGTCAATGTAAAATCTTGGTGTCAATCTGAATACAGAAATTAATTTTGTATTTTTGTGTATTATTATTTTTGGTATATCTTATAAATATTTTCTAAGTTTAAAAAAAAAATATTTATAAGATATACAGAAAGTATTTCTATCTAATGGTAAAATTTGAATATACAGAAAATTTTTTCTGTATCTTTTATTGTTTAGAACACTATTTAATAAGCTATAATTATCAATCAAATAAGATTGATTCTAATCAAATATAACGATTTATTCAAGGCTAAAAATTTTCTCTGAAGCTTCTTATTTTACTTTTATATCTTGGTCATAATGATATAGAAAAAGTTTAATTAAGATAGTCTCTAATTTGGAATAACAAAATTAAGTTTATAAAATAAAACAACTATATTTTAAAATGGCTACAGAATTTTTTAAAATCGCGGTTGATAAGTTGCGCGATATTCTTCGCCTTGGTAAAAAATCGATTACCGGAATGGACAGTATGAAACATATCACCATTTATCTAATTCATCGTTATCTAACGACAGAAATGTGTCAAAAATTGAAGATTCCCGAAGAATTTTCATGGGAGAACATTTATAATCGTTGTCTTGAGGATGAAGCATACTGGGCTACATCCCTCGCTCATCTCAGTGGTAAAGCTGACGATCCCTTAATCGAACAAGTTGATGAAATCTTTGGAACTCGTGGTTATACCTTCTCAATTGAAGATTGCAATAAACATAAAGAAATTATGAAGATTATGAATCAAATTGATATTGAGAATGTTCATCTTGATATTGATTTGATTGGTTATCTTTTTGAAATTCATTTGAAGAATGCGGGATCTAACAAACGTGATCTAGGGCAATTCTTCACTGATCGAGACATTACCAAATATATGGTTGAACTCTGTCAACCTAAAATTAATGAAGATGGATTGATTGAAACTGTTTGTGATCCTTCGATGGGATCGGGTGGGTTTCTAACTTCAATCGTTCAATATTTCAATGAAAATTATGAAAATATTAATTGGAAGAAACAACAGCAACAAATTTATGGTTGTGATGTTGACGAGTTTATCACTGCGTTAACGAAGATTAATCTTTTGTTTGAATCAAAGGGAACGTTATTTAACAACATTCAACTTCGGGATTCACTTTCAGAAGATTTAATGTTAACCGAATATGATATTATTTTAGCCAATGAACCTTTCGGTCTTAAAGGACTTAAACACGCTGATATGTGTGATCGAGTTAAGGATCTTAAAATTCGTGGCACTAAATCAGAGCCTCTTTTTCTTCAATTGATTATGTTGAGCCTTGCTGAGAATGGACGCTGTGCCGTTATCGTTCCTGACGGCGTCCTTTTCGACTCCTCGATCATTGCAAAGGGAACTCGAAAGTATCTTCTAGATAATTTCAATCTCAAAAGAATTATTAAAATGGAAGGTAAATTTTTTATGAATACCGGATTGGAACCTTCAATTCTTTATTTCGTTCACGATGGAAGGAAAACTAAGAAAATTCGCTTCACTAAAATTGTTAAAGAGAATGAAGAACTAATTGAATCAAAGATTATTACTGTTGGAGTTGATGAATTAGACTCTAATCTCTCACTGAATTATAAACTCTTTTTACCCGTTGAGAGGACGATTAGAAGTTCTCACCCAATGATGAAACTTGGTGATATTCTGAAACAGGTTAAAGGTCCAACTCATAACGTTGGAGAAGGGAAAACAGAGGGAGAATATCCTTTAATTTGTTCTTCGAAAGATAAGAAATTATATCTTGATAGTTATGATTATGAAGAACTCGCTTTAATCATTGGAACCGGAGGAAATCCTAATGTTCATTTGAAAGAGAAATTTAGTATTTCTACTCATAGTAATGTTTATTATTCAAAAAATGATGATGTATTGATTCAATATGTCTATTATTATTTACTTCTTAATCTAAATATTTTTGAACCTTATTTCAATGGTTCAACAATTAGAAACATTTCAAAAGCGAGTATTGAAAATATTGAAATTCCGATTCCTCCAATTGAAATTCAAAAAGAGATTGTGGCAGAACTTGACCCTCTTTATTCTAGCTATGAAGTATTGATTCAACGCCGCGATATCATTCAAAGGGGTTTAAATCGTATTCATCCGGGATATGATTATGAAGAGGTTAAATTAGGGGAATTGGTAAAATTTGAAACTAAGAAATTAAAGTTAAAAGCGGGTGATGGAAAATCTGAAGGAAAATATCCTTTCTATACATGCGGAAAGAAGAAATTATTTGTCGATGTATGCGAGTATGAAAAATTATGTTTAATTTTCAATCGTGGAGGTTATGCTAATGTTAGAATGGATTACAACTTTTCTATTTCTCATGATGATATATATGTTCTGTCATGTGATAATGAAAAACTAACTACATATTTATACTTTTATTTGAGAAACAATATTAAAAGATTAGAAGTATTCTTTAATGGAAGTACTATTAAACATATCGGTAAAGATTCCATTAATAATTTTATGGTTCAAATTCCTTCAGTTGAAAAACAGGAAGAATTTATTTCTAAATGTGAAGAATTTGAAAAAATAATTGAATCTTATAATGAACAAATTGAAAAGAATGAATGGGTAGCTACTCAAATTCTTCAAAGTTATCTTTGAATATAATAAAAATATTATTATGACATCTTACTTTAATTATTAATAACATATTAAGAAATTTCTTAATATTAATTTTATTTCATTTTCTTGTTGAAAAAAATAGGTTTTAACAAGTTCATCTTTATTATTCAAGAGGGAAAGGGTAATCAGTCTTTTCTATTGTGAGCATTGTAAACAACATAATCTCGTGTCCGAAAGGTCTTGAAGTATCTTCATATCTTCTCTTCAATTCAATTTCTAAATTTTCTTCTTCCGATGTTAAATCACTATGGGCATCATAACCTATAATATTAATATTATAACCATTGTTGACAAGTTTAGTCAGTTTTTTAAATTCTGCTGTTTTTGATGCTAATTTTTGATATTGGCTACAATAAAATTTTCTCGATTCGATGTATCCATAGCGTTTCTCCTTACCTTCACCATCAAAATAGACTGAAAATAGAGGTTTAACACCTTTTACCTTGTGTCGATGACCTTTATCAGATAGAAACATTTCTTTTCGCAGAGAGTAGAATTCTTCTTTAATTTTGCCCTCATCATCAAGTTCGTCAGGGAAAACTTTTGAAAATTGATAATAATTTTCAATACATTTAGCAGGTGGAAATTCAGGTTCCCCGTGTTCTACTGGTCCTAGATTGAAAGGACTGAGTGAAGGCATACCCAAACCATCTTTTCTATTACCGTGGCGATAGTTGGGAAAGATATTTAAATATCCTTCGATCATGGGAATTTCTTTTCTCATTTTCATTCTAGTCATTCTGATTTTTCCAGGAAGATTATTTTCTCTATTCCTTTCTGCTGCCGCTTCAACGCTTTCATCATGATGGTTCAATTTCTCTTCTTTAATTTCTTTAGCCTTGGGATTCTTTGGTAATTCTACTCTGTCGGTTCTACAATGAACACCACATAGTGAAGGTTCATAATATGCTTTATTCTTACACCTTTCACCGTTCTTCTTCACTGCCGAACAAATTTGTTCAGCATAATAGATTCGTTCCATTTTAAATATGAATATTATTGATTTAATAATATTTTTAAGATTATCTTTCTAATCATTTCAACTGTTAAAGAAGATTCTTATATAAAAATTAGATGTTATTATTTTTAACCTTGATCTTAATTCAATAATTAAATAAAGATTGTCTTTTTATTTAATTTTAAAGTATCATCACTTACAAAAAACAAGATGAAAACATTAATCTTTCTTTCTTTGTTAACGTCTGTTTTCTCTCAAGAAGTCAAGTATCTTCAACGTTCCCTTTCAAATGGCCAAATGATTGATATCGCTTATCGCTGCTATGGAGATGTTGAGATAGCAGAACGTCAAATTTGGCTTCTTCAAGGAGGGCCCGGTGGTTCTTCCGATGTTTTAATTGATTTTAATGCTATATTGAATTTATGGGATCCATTAGGTTATTATTGCACAACGGATTATAGAGGAGTTGCACTTTCAAGTGAACTTAGATGTTCTAATCTGACTCAAAATGACTGTCAAATTATTCCCGCTTGTGAACAAGAGATGGAATCTCGGTTTAACCTCTCTGATTTCTACACCCAGAAGGCAGCTGAAGATGTTATTAGTTTAATTGAACATCACAAACTAATAAATCCTAATTTAACAACAATTATTTATGGAGTTTCTTATGGCACCTTCTGGCTTCAAAAGATTATGCAAAATAACGGAAACATTGCCGATAAATGGATCTTTGATGGAGTAGTATTACAGCCTTGGTTCGAAAATGGAGCTTGGCAATATGGATCTTACCAAACTAATGAAAAGATCTTTAAATTCCTCTTTAATTGTTTAGAGAATGAGACATGTCAAAAATATCTCGATGAAGAAACCGTAAATAAATTTATTTATTTAATGAACTTTGAATTAAAAGAATTTAAATATTTATATTCAAATTTATTCTATGAAATCTTCAGTAATCCTCACGATAAACAAAATCATTTCGTAGATGCTATTAATGTGGTTAACTCTATTGTTTATAATAGATCTTTTTTGTCTACTCGTTCCGAATATTGCAATTTTAACTCGATTGTCTATAATATTGTTAAAGCTAATGAATTATATTCAGATTATGATTTAGATAGTTTTCTTTTTCAACTTTCATTCCTACCTATTGATTTAATGACCCCAGATATTGAAAAATCGAAACATTGGATTAATGAAGTCATTAGAGATTATCGCCCAATGTATACCGAGGGAGAAGTTCTCATTTTAGGTGGCGAATGGGATATTCAAACGGTTTCGGAAAATTCGATTTCACTTCATAATTACTTCTTAGATCAAGGTGTCAATTCAAAAGTTTTGATTGCTTCTAATTTTGGACATGGGGTAGTTGGTTTCAATATCAATTCTAATCTTTGTGGTTTAAATATCCTAAATCGCTTCATTCTCGGAGTTGAATTAAATTCAACATGTTTGAATCATTCTGATTTTAAGAATTTTGACAATGCACATTATTTATCCTTTGAAGAAGAAATCGAAGAAAATTTAGTTTATATTATTAATTCTACCGCTGCTATTGTTCTAGGTGTTCTTTTCGCTGTTATGGTAGTTTCTAATTTAATTTTCATCATCATTTTCTTCTATCGTCGTCATAAGATGATCAAAAATAATGAAATAAATTTGACACCTTATAACGAGATGGAATAATTAAATTATTTCTTTTTCTAATTAGAAAAAGATCAAATATTAATGTGAAGAGATTCTTTTTTGATAATCTGAAAAAATATAAATTATTAATCAATATTTTTTTCACGACTGAATTCTTCAATAGCACAATTCATGCACATACTCTTATGGCAGTTTAAAACCCACTGGGGTAATTTTAGATTACATGTTTTACATTTTACAGGATGACAACAACCATTATAAGAATATGAACAATCTTCTTTTTGGGTTAAACATTGGCCATCACCTTCGCAATCGAAACCCCTTAATTCTTTTCGAATCATTTTTAAATACAAATCAGTATCTTCAAAATTAAGAAAGGTAGAAATATACTCATTTCTAAATTCATCATAGTTTTTATATTCTTTCCCATC
>Ga0209934_1001347_pt1 | contig 14485 bp, 13 predicted proteins | sample ThiBiot_750_plan_2_FD_183950 | JGI IMG/M metagenome (GOLD analysis project Ga0209934, IMG submission 183950) | Wastewater bioreactor microbial communities from Cape Town, South Africa - Thiocy_expt_750_plan (SPAdes) | ecosystem: Engineered > Bioreactor > Thiocyanate-remediating >...
CGCGGTCGGCACCACGCGGATGCCGGCGCCTTCGAGGTCGGAGAGGTAGTGCTTGTCGAGGTTCCAGCGCATCGTCGCCGGAGCGTTGACGACGCGGGTGGATGCCGCCGCGCGCTCGAGCCACGCCTGGAACTCATCGGGACGCTCGGGGTGGTCCCACGGAGAGCGGACCGCGAGCAGATCGAAGGCGGCGAGATCGACGGTGGCGTCGTGCCAGACGACGGCCTCGGCCGCCGCGCCGCGAGCACGGAGCGCGTCGAGGAGGATCGGCGTGTCGTGGTCGGGGTCTTCGTCGGAGTAGAAGGCGGTGTCGGTGACGACGATGCCGATCCGCGGTGCAGGCGAGGTCACGAGAGACCACCCTACCGAGGGCGTTCTCCTTGACCGGGCCCCTCCTTTCGCTTCGGGTGAGTTCCGTGCGTCGCCGTAGCGGTCGGCGCGTCGTAGCCTGAACGGGTGCCCTCCGACTCCGCCGCTCCCGTCGTCGGGGCACGCGCCGAGCTGACCGCTCTGGCTCGCGATGGCCGGGACTGGGCAGCCCCGCTGCGGCACCTGCCCGCAGGCGTCTCGCCGCGCGCCGCCGCGGTGCTGATTCTGTTCGGCGTGCTCGATGACGTACAGAGCGCACACGCGGCGCAGGATGCCGCGGTCTCGCGCGATCTCGACGTCCTGCTGCTCGAACGGGCGACCACGCTCCGCGCTCATCCGGGACAGGTTGCGTTTCCCGGAGGACGCCTCGACCCCGCGGATGCCGGGCCCATCGCGGCCGCACTGCGCGAAGCCGAGGAGGAGACGGGGCTCGATCCGGCCGGCGTCGAGGTGCTGGGCGCGCTGCCGCCGGTGCCGTTGGAGTTCTCCGGGCACCTCGTCACGCCCGTGTTGGGGTGGTGGCGGCATCCGTCGCCCGTGCGTGTCGTCGACGATGCGGAGTCCGCTGCGGTGTTCCGCGCCCCGGTGGCCGACCTCCTCGATGCGCGCAACCGTGGGGTGACCGTGATCGAGCGCGAAGGGCAGACGTGGCGCGGGCCCGCCTTCGAGGTGCAGGGCCACCTCGTCTGGGGTTTCACCGCGATGGTGATCGACGCGCTGTTCGACCGGCTCGGCTGGACCGAGCCGTGGGACCTGGGCGCCCAGACCCGGCGCATACCGCTGCCGATCTAGGCTGCCGATTTAGGCGGGGCGCCCTGTGCCCGCGGCGGCGCGGGCCCGGAACGGTGGCGCGATCTGCGGTGCGCGCGACGTCGTGAGCGCCGTTTGCGACCCCGCGTTCCGTGTGGCTGCTGGGCGTTTCGTCAGCACGCCCGATGAACCTGCTCGGTCCGTGGAGTTGGCGCGGACCGGCGTGTGACGATCGGCGAGCACGATCGGAGAAGGAACACATGGACGAACGTCGGCAGGCGCGCGACGCACTCTCGCGACGGACCCTCCTGACCGCGGGCGTGGGTTCTGCAGCGGCGCTGACGCTCTCGGCGTGCTCCGCGGGGAGCAAACGCCCTGCGCAGACGGTGACGCCGCTGGCCGCGAGGTTGGGGCTCGCTCTGGAGACGACGTGGAAGAAGGACGACACGGCCGCGCTTGCCGCGGCGCTGCGTACGACGACGGGGTGCACGCTCGTCGCCTGGGAGCACGAGCTGATCCCCGACATCCTGAGCCACCTCGGATCGATCGACCCGCCCCCGCCCGCCGCGTGGCCGGGGGATCGATTCGACCTGGTGTGGTGACTCAGCCCCGCGGATGCCGGGGCGTGGCGGTTCACGCAGGTGCCGCAGCTGCCGCTGGCCGGGGACCTTCTCGCGACCGCGTGAGCGACAACGGCCGTCGCGGCGGCTGATAGGATCGTCGACGGAAGTGTGTCCGAGCGGCCTAAGGAGCATGGCTGGAATCCATGTAGGCGGGGTAACTCGCCTCGCAGGTTCAAATCCTGTCACTTCCGCTCAGCCGAGAACCCCGTCCACGCGAAAGCCTGGGCGGGGTTCTCGCGTGACGGCGCTCCGTCGGGGCGGCGACGTTCGACCAGGATCGGTGTCGCGCCACTGACCCGCGACGACGCCGCGGTACACCGCGCGGGTCGAGACGGCGGATGCCGCGACCCATCCCGTGACGCCGCCGTCGGCGTCGACGGCGACCAACCGGCCGACGCCGAGCTTGCCGGTGTCGAAGGCCTCCCAGGTGGGCGGCTCAGCCTCGAAGCTTGCGTTTCCCGTGGCGAGGCCTTCGTGATAGATCGCCTCCACCTCCGGCCAATCTTCGGGCCGCATCGCGCGGATCGCGACCGTCTTCACGGGCGGAGCGCGTTCGCGGCCTGGTCGAGGGCATCGGTGACGACGCGGAAGTACGCCCAGCGCCCGCGCTGCTCACGCGTGGCGAGCCCGGCATCCACGAGAAGCTTCATGTGGTGGGACACGGTCGGCTGGGACAGGCCGACCGGTGCGGTGAGGTCGCAGATGCAGGCTTCACCGCCCGGCGATGCGGCGATCAGCGACAGCAGGCGCACCCGCGTGGGGTCGCCGAGCGCCTTGAAGGTGCGGGCGAGGATCTCTGCATCGTCCGTCGTCAATGCATTCGCGGGCGCGGTCGAGCGGCACCCGTCGGCGGTGTTCGTCAGGAGGGGCAGCAGCGTCGGCATCTTTCGATTGTGCACCTCGTATTGACATCTGTCGATGCATGCCGGAATCTTTACCCATCGACAGATGTCGATACGAAGGAGGAGTCCGGTGGATGACGCACTGCCCGTCGTCGTGATCGGCGCCGGCCCCCAGGGGCTCGCCGCCGCCGCCCATCTCGTCGAACGCGGGATGCCGGTCGTCGTGCTCGAAGCGGGAGACACTCCGGCCGCTGCGGTGGCTGAGTGGGGCCATGTGCGGCTGTTCTCCGACTGGTCCGAGCTCGTCGATGCCGCCAGCGCTCGCCTCCTTGACGCGACGGGCTGGACACCGCCGCCGAGCGGCTACCCCACCGGCGCGCAGTGGATCGGTCGCTATCTCGCACCGCTGGCCGACGCACTCGGCGATCGTGTTCGTTACGGCGCGCGCGTCGTCGGCGTCTCGCGGTCGGGACGCGACCGCCTCGTCGATGCCGGCCGCGGCGATCAGCCCTTCACGGTGCACGTCCGACCGACCGGAGGCGACGACTATCGCCTCGCGGCACGCGCCGTCATCGACGCCTCCGGTACGTGGGAGACCCCCAACCCCGCGGGTGCGGACGGTCTGCCGGCTCTCGGCGAGCGCGCGGCGGCCGACCGGCTCAGCTACCGCATCCCCGATTTCCGAGATCGCTCCGGATTCGAGGGCAGACACACCGTCGTCGTCGGTTCCGGGCATTCCGCCCTCACCGCGGTCTTGGCCCTGGCACGGATGGCGCGCCGCGACCCGTCCACGACGGTGACCTGGGCGCTGCGTCGTGCGAGCGCGCGGAAGGCGTTCGGCGGGGGTGAAGCAGACGAGCTGCCCGCGCGCGGAGCCCTCGGCATCCGGGCGAAGGAGTTCGTGGATGCCGGTCTCGTCTCGCTCGTGACGGGGTTCCGCGTGGAACGCGTCACGGATGCCGGTGATGGCGTGGTCCTCGTGGCGGAGGACGGTCGTCACCTCGCTGCCGACAGGGCCGTCGTGCTCACCGGGTTCCGCCCCGACTTGTCGTTCCTGTCGGAGCTGCGTCTGGAGCTCGACTCCACCTTGCAGGCTCCCGTTCGCATCGCCGCCGAGGTGGACCCGAACGTGCACTCGTGCGGCTCGGTCGCCGCCACCGGCGCCGCCGACCTCGCCCACCCCGAACCGGGTTTCTTCATCGTCGGCGCGAAGTCGTACGGCCGCGCGCCGACCTTTCTCGCGCTCACCGGGTACGAGCAGGTGCGCAGCGTCGTGGCCGACGTGGCGGGCGATCACGAGGCCGCACGGCGTGTCGAGCTGGTCTTGCCCGATACTGGCGTGTGCGGCGGTGCCGGGCTCTTCGACGCCTCGGGCGCTTCGCGTGGCGGCGCCTGCTGCGCACCGCCGCCTCAGCCCGTCTCGATCATCCCGACCGCGCCCGCCCTCTCCTGACACCCGAACGAGGAATGCCATGACCGACTCCACCAAGCCCGCCGTCCTCTTCGTCTGCGTGCACAACGCCGGCCGCTCTCAGATGGCCGCCGGATACCTCCGTGCGCTCGCCGGCGACCGCATCGATGTGTTCTCGGCCGGCAGCGAGCCGGGCAACGCGGTCAACCCGGCCGCCGTGGCCGTGATGGCCGAAGAAGGCATCGACCTGTCCTCGGCCACCCCGCAGATTCTGACCACGGACGCCGTGCGCCAGGCCGACGTCGTCATCACGATGGGATGCGGGGATGCATGCCCCATCTTCCCCGGAAAGCGCTACGAGGACTGGCAGCTGACCGACCCGGCGGGCCAGCCCGTCGAGGTCGTCCGCGGGGTGCGTGACGACATCAAGGGGCGCGTGCAGGAACTCATCGCCAGTCTGAGCTGAGAAGCTGCGGCTCTCGAGGGGAGCGGGAACCGAATCCCGACCGCCGGGAATGCACCGGTCATCGCCGTCGTTGGGCTGACGGGCGGTCCGCGCTCGCGTGTCACCCGCGTCATCGTGCGTCATCGTGACTCGCGAGTGCGCCGGCCGCGACGTAACGTCGACACCCTGCGAAGTTCCACCCGGCATCCGCCGAAACAGGAGATATCCCCCCTCATGAGTTCCACCTCCACCACCGCGCCCGCCGCGAGTCCGCCCCAGCCGAAGAAGCCCTTCTACCGGTCGTTCGGCTTCCAGATCACGGTCGCGCTGATCGCCGGCATCCTGCTCGGCATCCTCGCCCTGAATCTGGGTCCGGATGCCGCGGGCAATCCCAACGGCCTGGCCGCGACCCTGTCGACCATCGGCTCGTCCTATGTCACGCTGCTGAAGGCGGCCGTCGTCCCGCTCATCTTCCTCGCGGTCGTGGCCAGCATCACGCAGCTGCGAAACGTCACCAACGCCGCCCGCCTGGCGGGTCAGACGCTGCTGTGGTTCGGGATCACGGCTCTGATCGCGGTGACGATCGGCATCGTCCTGGGCATCACGATCCAGCCCGGCAACCGCGTCGCGCACGACCAGCTCACGACCGGCGCCCCCTACACCGTCGGCACGTGGTGGAACTTCCTCAAGGGCCTGATCCCGCAGAACGTGCTCGGCCTCACCGTGTCGAGCTCGGCGAGCGAGTCGACCGGTGCGATCACCTCGACCGTCGGCTTCAACGTGCTGCAGGTCATCGTCATCTCGGTCGCCGTCGGCATCGCGGCGCTCAAGGTCGGCAAGCGCGCCGAGCCGTTCGTCTCGTTCACGCAGTCGTCGCTGAAGATCGTGCAGCGGGTGCTCTGGTGGATCATCCGCATCGCGCCCCTCGGCACGCTCGGTCTCATCGCCTCGGCGGTCGTGCAGTATGGCACGGACAAGCTGCTCACGCTCGTCTGGTTCGTCGTGGCCGTCTACGCCGGACTCGTGCTGGTGCTGTTCGTCGTCTACCCGATCCTCGTCAAGAGCCACGGCCTGTCGATCAAGCAGTACTTCTCCGGCGTCTGGCCGGCCGTGCAGCTCGGCTTCGTGTCGCGCTCGTCGATCGGCACCCTGCCGCTGACGCAGCGTGTGACCGAGCGCAACCTCGGCGTGCCGCGCGAGTACGCCTCGTTCGCGGTGCCGCTGGGCGCCACGACCAAGATGGACGGCTGCGCCGCCATCTACCCGGCGATCGCCGCGATCTTCGTCGCCCAGTTCTTCGGCATCGAGCTGAACATCGTGTCGTACCTGCTGATCGCCCTCGTTTCGGTCGTGGGCTCGGCGGCCACGGCCGGCACCACCGGCGCGACGGTCATGCTCACGCTGACCCTCTCCACCCTCGGCCTGCCCCTGGAGGGTGTCGGTCTGCTCCTCGCGATCGACCCGATCCTCGACATGGGACGCACGGCGGTCAACGTCGCGGGCCAGGCCCTGGTGCCGACGATCGTCGCCAAGCGCGAGGGCATTCTGAACCGCGAGCTGTACGACGCTCCGCGCGACGGCGAGCCGTTCGCCGACGACTCGGCCGACGACGTGGACGAGCAGGCCCCGGCGCTGTCGCGCAGCTGACGCCGGATCGCGGCGCGCCGGTTCAGACCGCCGCGCCGCGATCGGCGAATCCCGAGCCCGGCCGCACCACCAGCGACCACGGCAGCGCGAGCGTGCGCGCCCGCCGCGCCGCCGGCATCGCCGCGAGCATGGCGGATCGGATGCCGAGGGCGGCGCTCATCGCTGCGGCATCCGGGCCCCCGCTCGCGGCGTCCGCCGCGTAGTTCGCACGCTCGACGGCGGCCACGAGCCGCGACATCTCCTCCGCGGGCGCGCCACCGGCGGCCACGAGGAAGGCGCCGAAAGCACGCGGAGAGCGCGACGACGGCACGGGAAGTCCCGCATCGATCGCGGTGTCCTGCACGAGTCGCCAGGCGGCGGCGACCGTTGCGCGCCGGCGCAGCATGAGCCGCCGGACCGCCCCGGCCAGTCCCGGCAGTGCGGCGACCACGACGACGCCGCCCAGAACGGTGAGGAGCGGACGGAGGTCCATCAGGGTGGGCCCGGAGCCCGCGGCATCCGTCTGCGCCCCCTGCTGCGAGTCGTTCACGTCGGCCGGCGGGGCGGTCGTGGCCGCGGAGGTCGTCTCTGGACGGGGCGACGTCGTCGGCGCCGCGGTCGGGGCCGAGGCGGCGCTGTCGAAGCGCGTCTCGGTGCCGAGGCTCTTGGTCGGCTCGAACGGGACCCAGCCGATGCCGCGGAAGGAGACCTCCGGCCACGCGTGCAGCTGGCGACCCGTCACGTCGATGACGCGCTGACCGTCGACGACCTGGCCGGTGAACGAGCCCGGGAGGAACCCGACGACGATGCGGGTCGGCATGCCGAGGCTGCGTGCCATGAGGGCGAAGGCGCCCGCGAAGTGCACGCAGTATCCGCTCTTGGCCTGGAGGAAGGCGGCCACGGCGTCGACGCCCTGCCCGTCGAAGCCCTCCTGCACGGGCGCGTCGAGCGAGTACGTGAACTCCGGACCGCGGAACCAATCCTGCAGCGCGATGAGCTTGTCGTAGTCGGTGTCTGCCTGCGCGGTGACCTGACGGGCGAGCTGCGCGATGATCGGCGGGCTGCCGGCGGGGACGACGCGCGGATCTGCTCGAGCGTCGGCTGGGCGATGTCGGAGACGACGGTGTACTCCTGGCCCTGCGTCGCCCCGGCCGCGCCGGCGACGGTGCGGTTGTACGGGGCGAACTGCCACGCGCCGGCCAATCCGTCGACCTCGGTGGCCGGGTAGGGGACGGGCGCGTAGGCGGACGCCAGGTTCTTGATCGAGACCGTCGTGCGCGTCGGGGTGAGCGCGATGTCCGGGGACACATCGACGGGCTCGAGCGGTGCCGCGCTCAGATCGACGGTGCTCGTGCGGTCGGGCTGCCAGACCGTGCCGTCGAACAGCGACAGCGTCGCCACGCGCAGGTACGGCACACGGGTGCCGTCGGTGCGCAGGGTGAGCACGGTCGCACCGTCCTGACGGCGCAGGTCCTTGCCGAGATCGAGCGACGGATCGATCATCGTGGAGGTGCCGAACCCCGCCGCGGGCACCGACGCCTGCAGCGTGGGGCCGACGGCGAGAGCGGCGATGATCGCGACGGCGCCGATCGCGGTGGCGACGACCGTCACCCCTCCCGCGTTGACCGTGCGCGCGGATGCGCCGGCGGTACGCGCCTCGCGGGTGCGGGTCTCGGCGCGGATGAGCAGCAGCACGGATGCCGCGAGCACCACGAACGCCACGATGTCGACCCCGGCCGGCACGGCGATGGCGGGGATGAGCCAGACGGCGACCAGGGCGATGCTGGCCAGAAGCGGCATCCGCGCCGTGACGACGACGTGATCGAGGGCGACGGTCAGAAGCCCGAGCGATGCGACGATGACGAACACGAGCGGCCGCGTCGGCGCCAGGGGAGCGACACCGTCCGTGATGAGAGCGGATGCCGTGGTGATCATCCGGGGCAGCGCCTCCACGACGCCGCCGGTCGGGATCACACCCAGAAGGGCGTTCGCCGGGAAGAAGACGGCGGTGACCGTGCCGGTCCACGCGGCGAGCTCGATGATCGTGACGACGATGACCGGCAGTCGCAGCCGGCGCAGTCCGTAGCCGAGCGCCAGCAGCGCGAACGGCAGGGCGATCGCGCCCCACAGCCACGAGCCGCTCTGCACGACGCGGGTGAGCGGAACGAGTGTGCTCAGGATGCCGAGCCACAGCGCCAGTGCGAGGCGCAGCTCTCCGTGGCGGCGCCGCTCACGAGGCGGCACGGTGCACGCTCCGGGTCTCGCGCGACGCCAGGGCGTCGCTCCAGGCGGCCGCGACGTCGCCGCCCGCGGTCAGCGCGCCGACGCGCCACCCGGTGTCGGCGGCGGCCGCCAGCACCTCCTGTGCCTCCGACACGAGGAGGAGGATCGGCATGGTGCTGTGGTGCGGCACGGGTGCGAGCGCGACGACATCCGCAGCCGCCAGGCCACCGGTCACGACGATCACGGGACCGGCCGCGATTCCCGTGAACAATCGGGCGAGCGCCTCGAGGGGGAGATCGCGCCGTGCGGTGATCGTGGCGAGGGCGACGGCGAGACGCTCGACGCCCGCCGTGTCGCCGCCCTCGATCGGGTCGCACAGTACGGCGCCGTCGGCGTCGATGACGGTGACGAGGTAGCCTTCGCGGACCAGTCGCGCCGTCGCCGAGACGCAGGCGGAGACCGCCGTCTCGAAGGTGGGGTCCGCGCCTGCGGCGCGCCCGGCGGCGGGCGACCAGCGCGCCGCGCCGCGATCGAGCACGACCACGGCTTCCGGGGTGGTCTCCTGCTCCTCCTGACGCACCATCAGCTCGTCGCGGTGGGCGCTGGCGCGCCAGTGGATGCGTCGCATCGAGTCGCCGGGCGCGTACGTGCGCGGGATGAGGTTGTCGGCGCCCTGGCCCATCCGATCCGTCACGCTGCGGGTGCTGCCCCCGGCGTCGCCGGGGAGGTCGTGCAGCTCTCCGAGATCGACGATCTCGGGCACGATCACCAGCGGCGAGGTGTCGCCGACCGTCCGGCGCCGCCGTGTGAAGCCGAACGGATCGGTCGTCACGAGTGCCAAGGGCCCCACGCGGCGAAGTCCACGGCGCTCGGCGCGCACGGCGTAGTCGACCTCGACCTGCGACGGGCCGGCGATCGCCGACCCGGTCGGCGGCAGCACGCCGTCCGGCGCGGCGCCGGCCGTGGATGCCGCGACCACGCCGTCGGGCACGGCGTCACGCCACCGCGCCTCGCTGGTGGGCAGAGAGGAACGGATCTCGACGGTGAGGCGCACCCGCACCTCACTGCCGGCGGCGGCGACGTCGGGGGAGAAGGCGCGGGTCGCCCGCGCGGAGCTCGGGAGCAGGTACAGGGTGGCGGCGCTGACGACCACGGCTGCCGCCAGCAGTGCGCCCACGTAGGCGAGCTCCGCGATGCCGAAGCGCTGGGCCAGCATGCCGCACACCGCGGCGAGCACCAGTGCGCCCAGGCCGCGCAGGGTCAGCGGCAGGCGAGACAGCAGGGGCCAGCGGGGCATCGGGCGCTCTCGATCAGCGGGTCGCGAGCGGCACGCGCACCGCGCCGACGATCGCGCGCAGCACGGCGCCGATCGTCTCCGTGCTGGAGCGGCCTCGAGCCGACGCGGTGCCACGCGACCCGATCAGTCGATGAGCGAACACCGGCTCGACGAGCGCCGCCACGTCATCCGGAATGACGAACTCGCGTCCGTCCAGCGCCGCGCGCACCTTGGCGGCGCGCACGAGCTGCAAGGTCGCACGGGGGCTCGCCCCGAGGCGCAGGTCGGGGTGCTCGCGTGTCGCCCGCGACAGCCCGACGGCGTACTCTTCGACGGCGGGGGAGACGTGCACGGCGCGCACCCAGGCGATGAGGGCCCTGACGTCGCCGGCGCCGAGCACGGGAGTGAGCGCGTCGAGAGGGTTGATGCGCTCGCGCTGACGCAGCATCAGGACTTCGCTCTCGGCATCCGGATAGCCCATGGAGATGCGCATCATGAAGCGGTCGCGCTGCGCCTCGGGCAGGGCATACGTGCCCTCCATCTCGAGCGGGTTCTGTGTCGCGACGACGAGGAACGGGTCGGCCAGCGCGTGGCTGGTGCCGTCGACGGTGACCTGATGCTCCTCCATCGCCTCCAGAAGAGCCGACTGCGTCTTCGGTGAGGCCCGGTTGATCTCGTCGGCGATGACGATCTGAGCGAAGACGGCACCCGGCTTGAATTCGAACTCGCGATCGACCGGGTTGTAGACGCTCACCCCCGTCACATCGCCCGGGAGGAGGTCGGGCGTGAACTGGATGCGACGCACGCTCGCGTCGACGGATGCCGCCAGCGCCCGCGCCAGCATCGTCTTACCGACCCCGGGCACATCCTCGATGAGGAGGTGTCCTTCGGCGAGGAGGCAGACGAGGGCGGCGCGCACGGCATCCGGCTTGCCGTCGATGACGCGCGTGATCGAGGACTCGACGGCCTCGGCCGCGCGGGCGAACGATTCGGCGGTGAGCGGGTGGTCGGGCATGCGTCTCCCTGTCTCAGCGGCGGTGCTCGCTCGATGCTAACCCGACTGGCGAGGCGGGAGCCCGTCGTCGGGTAAACTCGCATACAGCTCTCCGCGAGGCGGCACCCAGGCCAACTCCCCCAGGACGGAAACGTAGCAAGGGTAACCAGGCTCTGCCGGGTTCGCGGAGAGTCTTTCTTTTGCCCGGGGGCTTTCGGCGCGTGCGTCGGCGTGCGCCACCCGTCCGGATCGCTGCTTCCGTCCCGGCGGAAGGTTTTCTCCGGCAGATCCCTCCCGGCCTCCAGCGACCCCCACCTAGGCTGGAACCCGTGGCGCAGAGCATCTACATCACCTCCACCGAGGGACTGTCCGGCAAATCGACCATCGTCCTCGGAGTGCTCGACGCACTGACTCGATCCACCCCCCGGGTGGGCGTGTTCCGGGCCATCGCCCGTTCGATCGACGAACGCGACTACGTGCTCGAGATGCTCCTCGATCACATCGGCGTCGACCTCGACTACGAGGAGGCCGTGGGCGTCACCTACGATGACGTGCGACGAGACCCGGATGCCGCGCTCTCGCGCATCGTCGAGCGGTTCAAGGCCGTCGAGGCGAAGTGCGACGCGGTCGTCGTGGTCGGCAGCGACTTCACGGACGTCGGCTCGACCAGCGAGCTCGGCTACAACGCCCGCATCGCGGCGAACCTCGGCGCTCCCGTGCTGGTCGTGCTCAACGGTCGGGCAGACCAGGGCGACCGCCTCGGGGTGAGCGTTCCGCGCACGCCACAGCAGCTGGCGCAGCTCACCGAACTCGCCCTCACCGACATCACGCACCAGCGCGCCGAGCTGTTCGCGGTCATCACCAACCGCGCCGACCCCGCGCACCTCGACGAGATCAACGCGGCGATCGGCGACGTCGTGCGCGGCGTGCCCGCGGTCGACGGCAATCGTGAGGCCGAGGTCGCGGTGTGGTCCATCCCCGAAGACGTGTTCCTCGTCGCCCCGGCTGTCCGCGACATCATGCTCGCCCTCGGCGGCACGCTTCTTCGTGGTGACGAGGCGCTGCTCGTGCGCGAAGTGCTGGACGTGGTCGTCGCGGGCATGTCGCTCAACAACATCCTCCCGCGCCTCACCGAGGGTGCCATCGTCATCGTGCCGGCCGATCGCACCGAGGTGCTGCTCGGACTGCTGCTGGCGAACTCGTCGGGCACCTTCCCCTCGATCGCGGGCATCATCCTCAACGGTCCGTTCCCGCTGCCGCCGGCCGTGCAGGACCTCATGGTGGGACTGGACTCGCCGCTGCCGATCATCCAGACCGACCTGGACACGTACGACACCGCCGTCCGGGTCATGAGCACCCGCGGCCGCCTCGCCGCCGGCTCCCAGCGCCGCTACGACACGGCGCTGGCCCTGTTCGAGCAGCACGTCGACACCGACGAGTTCACGCGTGCGCTCGGGCTCGCCCACTCCACCGTCGTGACGCCGCTGATGTTCGAGTACCAGCTCCTGGAGCGCGCCCGTACCGGCCGTAAGCGCATCGTGCTGCCGGAAGGCGGCGACGACCGCGTGCTGAGGGCGGCGGCCACCGTGCTCGCCCGTGGCATCGCCGACCTGACGATCCTCGGCGACGAGGCGGAGGTGCGTGGTCGCGCGGTGGAGCTCGGCCTCGACCTGAGCGCCGCGCAGGTGCTGAGCCCGTTCGACCCGCAGATCGTGCACCGCTTCGCCGAGGAGTACGCCGAGCTGCGCAAGCACAAGGGCATCACGTACGAGAAGGCGGCCGACACCATCACCGACGTGTCGTACTTCGGCACGATGATGGTGCACCTGGGGCTGGCCGACGGCATGGTGTCGGGTGCCGCCCACACGACGGCGCACACCATCCGACCCGCGTTCGAGATCATCAAGACGCGCCCGGGCGTCTCAGTCGTCTCCAGTGTGTTCCTCATGGCGCTCGCCGACCGCGTGCTCGTCTACGGTGACTGCGCCGTGATCCCCGACCCGACCGCCGCGCAGCTGTCGGACATCGCCATCTCGTCGGCCGCCACGGCACGTCAGTTCGGCATCGAGCCGCGCATCGCGATGCTGTCGTACTCCACCGGCGAGTCCGGGTCGGGGGAGGACGTCGACAAGGTCCGCGAAGCCACGGCGTTCGTCCGCGAGCGCGCCCCCGAGCTGCTGGTCGAAGGCCCGATCCAGTACGACGCCGCGGCCGACGCTGCCGTCGCCAAGGCGAAGATGCCCGACTCCGCCGTCGCGGGACGGGCGACCGTGTTCGTCTTCCCCGACCTCAACACCGGCAACAACACCTACAAGGCGGTGCAGCGCTCCGCCGGCGCGGTCGCCATGGGGCCGGTGCTCCAGGGACTCAACAAGCCCATCAACGACCTGTCGCGCGGTGCGCTGGTCGAAGACATCGTCAACACGATCGCCATCACGGCGATCCAGGCGCAGAACCAGCAGCAGGGAAACAACGCATGACCGTCGTCCTCGTCATCAACAGCGGCTCCTCGTCGTTCAAGTATCAGCTCGTCGACGTCGAGTCCCAGACGGCGCTCGCGTCGGGTCTCGTCGAGCGCATCGGACAGGAGACCGGCTCGGCCCGCCACAAGGTGGGGGATGCCGATCACTCGCGCGAACTGCCGATCCCCGACCACACCGCCGGCTTCCGCGTGATGCTCGACGCGTTCGAGGAGTACGGTCCGTCGCTGGTCGAGACCCCGCCGTCGGCGGTGGGGCACCGCGTCGTCCAGGGCGGCGCCCGCTTCTTCCGCCCGACGCTGATCGACGATCTGGTCGAGATCAACATCGACGAGCTGTCGGTGCTCGCGCCGCTGCACAACCCCGGCGCGCTGCAGGGCATCCGCGCAGCCCGTGCGGCCTTCCCCGCGCTGCCGCACATCGCGGTGTTCGACACGGCGTTCCACCAGACCCTCCCGCCGGCGGCGTACACCTATGCGATCGACCAGACGATCGCGCGCAAGCACCGCATCCGCCGCTACGGCTTCCACGGCACCAGTCACAAGTTCGTCAGCGAGGCCGCCGCGGCGTATGTGGAGCGGCCTCTGCGAGAGCTCAAGCAGCTCGTGCTGCACCTGGGCAACGGCGCCTCGATCACGGCGATCGACGGTGGGCACTCCGTCGACACCTCCATGGGACTCACGCCGCTGGAGGGCCTCGTCATGGGGACCCGCTCCGGCGACCTCGATCCGTCGGTGCTGCTCGTGCTGGCGCGCCGCGAGGAGATGAGCCCGGGCGAACTGGACGAGTTCCTCAACAAGCGCAGCGGCATGGTGGGCCTCGCCGGCGTGTCCGACATGCGCGACATCGAGGACCGCCGTGCCGAGGGCGCGGGGGCGGCGATGCTCGCCTTCGACGTCTACATCCACCGGCTGCGAGCCTACATCGGCGCTTACATCGCCCAGCTCGGCGGCGTGGATGTCATCTCGTTCACCGCCGGGGTGGGGGAGAACTCGCCGCTCGTGCGCGCGGAGGCGATGGCGACCCTGGGCTTCCTCGGCATCCGTCTCGATCCGGAGCGCAACGAGGCGCGCGAGCGCGGCATCCGCACCATCTCCGCCGACGACTCCTCGGTCACCGTCCTCGTGGTCCCCACGAACGAAGAGCTGGAGATCGCCCGGCAGACGCTCGCCGTCGTCGCATCGTGACGCGCGGGTCACACCCGGGCCACTACGCTGAACCCGTGACAGCCGAGCTTCCCGAGCTTCCCGACCTGCGCGCACTCGACGGCGTGCTCTTCGACCTGGACGGCGTGCTGACGCCGACGGCCGACGTGCACATGCACGCGTGGCAGTCGATGTTCACCGAGCTGTTCAGCTCGTGGGGGATCGAGCCGCCGTACACGGAGGACGACTACTTCCGCTACCTCGACGGAAAGCAGCGCTACGATGGCGTCGCGAGCCTCCT
>Ga0209934_1001386_pt1 | contig 14097 bp, 9 predicted proteins | sample ThiBiot_750_plan_2_FD_183950 | JGI IMG/M metagenome (GOLD analysis project Ga0209934, IMG submission 183950) | Wastewater bioreactor microbial communities from Cape Town, South Africa - Thiocy_expt_750_plan (SPAdes) | ecosystem: Engineered > Bioreactor > Thiocyanate-remediating >...
GGCTGCCGTGGGTCTCAGGGCCACCGGCGCAGAAGGTGCATTTGTCCATCTTGCCGCGCACACCAAAAGTGCCGGATGCAGGGAACTGCGGTGCGCCAAAGGGGCAGGCATAGCTGCAGTAGCCGCAGCCGATGCACACATCCTTGTCGTGCAGCACCACACCCTCTTCGGTGCGGTAGAAGCAATTGACGGGGCAAACCGCCATGCAGGGTGCATCGCTGCAATGCATGCAGGCCACCGAGATGGACTTTTCGCCCGGCACACCGTCGTTCAGTGTGACCACGCGGCGGCGGTTCACGCCCCAGGGTACTTCATGTTCGTTCTTGCAGGCGGTCACGCAGCCGTTGCACTCGATGCAGCGCTCTGCGTCGCAGATGAATTTCATTCGTGCCATGTGTGTCTCCTTGCGTGGCGCGATCAGGCGCGTTCCACGTTGCAGATCGTGGTCTTGGTTTCTTGCATCATGGTCACACTGTCGTAGCCATAGGTGGTGGCCGTGTTCACGGCTTCACCGCGCACCACGGGTGCAGCGCCCTTGGGGTAATACGCCAGCATGTCCGCCCCCTGCCAGCGGCCCGAGAAGTGGAACGGCATCCACACCGTGTCGGGTGCCACACGCTCGGTGACCAGCGCCTGCACGTTGATGCGGGCGCCCGTGGGCGAACTGAGCCACACGCGCTCGCCATTGCGGATACCGCGGTCCGCAGCGGTCTTGGGGTTGATCTCGACAAACGACTCCTGCTGCAACTCTGCCAGCCAGGGGTTGGAGCGGGTTTCCTCGCCGCCGCCTTCGTACTCGACCAGACGGCCCGAGCTCATGATGAGCGGGAACTTCTCGCTCACCTTGTCGGCAATGTTCTTTTCCTGCACGGTCTTGTAGAGCGTGGGCAGGCGCCAGAAGGCCTTCTTGTCGTCGTGGGTCGGGTACTTGGCCATGAGGTCCGGCCGCGTTCCATACAGGGGCTCGCGGTGCTGCGGAATGGCATCAGGGAAGTTCCACACCACGGCGCGCGCCTTGGCGTTGCCAAAAGGATGGCAACCATGCTTCAGGGCCACACGGATGATCGCGCCCGTGGGGTCGGTCTTCCAGTTCTTGCCTTCGGCCTTGGCCTTCTCGGCATCGCTCAGGTCGTCCCACCAGCCCAGCTTTTTCAGCAGCACGTGGTCGAACTCAGGGTAGCCCGTGGTGATCTCACAGCCCAGCGAGTGCGAGCCGTCTTCGGCCAGCAGGTTGACGCCGTCTTTTTCCACCCCAAAGTTCGCACGGAAGTTGCCGCCGCCATCCATCACATGCTTGGAGGTGTCGTACAGGTTGGGCGAGCCGGGGTGCTTGAGCTCGGGAGTGCCGTAGCAGGGCCATGGCAGGCCAAAGTAGTCACCGCCAAAGTCGTAGCCGGTTTCCTTGTCCTTGCCGCCCTTGGCTTTGAGGGTCTTCACATCGAACAAGTGCATGTTCTTCATGTGGGCCTTCAGGCGTTCAGGGCTCTGGCCGGTGTAGCCAATGGTCCAGACCGACTTGTTGATTTCGCGCAGGATGTCCTCGGGCACGGGCTCGTCCATGCCCTTGACCTTCTGCATCTTGTAGTTCTTGCACAGCTCATCGGCAAAGCCGAGCTTTTGCGCGAACTGGTACATGATCATGTGGTCGGAGCGGCTCTCCCACAGCGGTTCGATCACCTTCTCGCGCCACTGGATGGAACGGTTGGAGGCAGTGCACGATCCGCTGGTCTCGAACTGCGTGGCCGCTGGCAGCAGGTACACCGCGCGGTTGGGGTTCAGGTCCTCGGCCTTGCCGGGCATGGCGGCCATGGCGGCGGTGGCCGATGGATAGGGGTCCACCACCACCAGCAGGTCCAGCTTGTCCATGGCGCGCTTCATTTCGAGGCCACGGGTTTGCGAGTTGGGCGCATGGCCCCAGAAGAACACGCCGCGCAGGTTGGAGTCCTGATCGATCAGCTCGTTGTTCTCCAGCACGCCGTCGATCCAGCGCGACACGGTGATGCCGTTCTTGGTCATCATCGCGGGCGATGCGTACTGCTTCTTGATCCACTCGAAGTCCACACCCCACACGTTGGCGAAGTGCTTCCAAGAGCCCTCGGCCAGGCCGTAGTAGCCAGGCAGCGAGTCGGGGTTGGGGCCGACGTCGGTCGCGCCCTGCACGTTGTCGTGGCCACGGAAGATGTTGGTGCCGCCGCCGCTCTTGCCGACGTTGCCCAGGGCCAATTGCAGGATGCACGATGCACGCACCATGGCGTTGCCAATGGTGTGCTGGGTCTGCCCCATGCACCAGACGATGGTGCCGGGGTTGTTGTCGTGCAGCATCTTGGCGACCTTGAACATCTGGTCTTCCTTGACGCCGCAGGCCTCTTCCACCTTGTCCGGGGTCCACTTGGCCAGCACTTCGTCGCGCACCTTGTCCATGCCATAGACACGGTCGTTGATGTACTTCTTGTCTTCCCAGCCGTTCTTGAAGATGTGATACAGCAGGCCGAAGAGGAACGGGATGTCGGTGCCCGAGCGGATGCGCACGTACTCGTCGGCCTTGGCCGCTGTACGGGTGAAGCGCGGGTCCACCACGATCATCTTGCAGCCGGTTTCCTTGGCGTGCAGCATGTGCAGCATGGACACAGGATGGGCCTCGGCCGCGTTGGAGCCGATGTACAGAGCGACCTTGCTGTTCTGCATGTCGTTGTACGAATTGGTCATGGCGCCATAGCCCCAGGTGTTCGCCACACCTGCCACCGTGGTCGAGTGGCAAATGCGCGCCTGGTGGTCACAGTTGTTGGTGCCCCAGAAGCTCACGAACTTGCGCAGCAGGTAGGCCTGTTCGTTGTTATGCTTGGACGAACCCACGAAGTACACGCTGTCAGGGCCACTGGCCTTGCGCAGCTCCTGCATCTTGGCGGTGATCTCGTTCAGTGCCGTGTCCCAGCTGATGCGCTCGTACTTGCCGTTGACGAGCTTCATGGGGTAACGCAGGCGGTACTCGCCGTGGCCGTGCTCACGCAAGGCCGCGCCCTTGGCGCAGTGGGCGCCCAGGTTGATGGGCGAGTCGAACACCGCCTCCTGCCGCACCCACACACCGTTCTCAACCACCGCATCCACGGCGCAACCCACCGAGCAGTGGGTGCACACGGTGCGGCGCACTTCAATCTTGCTGTCGCCGATGCCAACCTTGGCACCTTCGGCGGCGTTGGATTTCTTGACCAGCGTGAGCTGGGACGCGGCGATGCCCACGCCCACCCCCAGACCGGAGCGGCGCAGGAACGAGCGGCGGTCCATGGTGGGCAGGGCCTGCGACAGGCCACGGCGCAGGCTGTGCACAAAAGGAGATGCAGAGCTGTTGCCCTGCACAGAATGGGAAGACTTCTTGGTTAGCAACATGGCGTGCCCCGATGTCAGAGTTGGGTGGTCTTGTAGTACTGCTTCACGCGGGCAGACAGGTGGTAACCACCGCCCTTTTCGGGAGCGACGCGCGCGGGTTCGGACACCACGGCATCGGACGGAGCCACTTGGGGAAGGGCCACCACGGCTGCTGCGGCAGCACCTACGGTGGCAGCACCGGAGAAGAAGCTCCGGCGGGAGGAATTTGGCTGGCTGTTCTGCATGCTTGTCTCCAGAAAGGCTGGCAGCTATGAAACGGAATTCATACAGTCTATGTCAGTGTGTAAAAACCCGCCATCGGGCTTTACAACTCCCAGTAACACACTCATCTTTTGTAGCGGTCGAACTAGGGTTTACGAGCACTCCAAGGGATCAATCCAACATGTCGAAGCCCTGGGTCTCCACCGACACAAAGGCCCGCGTGAAGTGCGCCACACCCGCATAAAACCGTGCTTGTGGCTGTGCAGCCAAGGCATCGCAGAGTTGCAAAACCCAGGGCTGCAGATGCGTTGAAAAAAATTCACGCTGGGATGTCAGGTTGCAGACAGCCACATCGTCTCCCGCGATCAGGTAGCGCATCACCTCCAGCAGGTAGGCCACATGGTCTTCGGTCTCGGGCATGGCCTCATCCCGCGCCAGGCCCAGTTGCTGCAGATCAGTGCGCAGGCGCGCCAGCGGCTTTTCATTGAGAAACCCGCTGAGGTAGTGCGAGCCGTACAGAAACACTTCAGGCTTGCCCACGCCGCCAAACAGCCGATCAAACTCCTGCGCAATCGCAGCATCGCTGAGCGCACGCGACGCTGCGACGAGTTGCTGCCAGGGCTCCTGCAAAAAGCCCCCGTTGGCGGGCGCCTCGGTCACGGCCACGCGCAACGCGGACAACAGCTCCGGGCTGGGCGCCGCGTAATACAGCTGCGATAACAAACCATACAGCTCGGCGCGGGCGGTTTCCTCATCGAGCGCAGAGCTGCCGCCCAGGGGAGTCAAGGTGGATGAGGCGCTCACAGGTCGGTCACTTTCGTCTCGTTTTGTGCGGAATACAGGTCGATCACACGGCAGTCGCTGCACATCTTCAGGCGCTCCAGGGCCTCGCCCTGGAACATGGGGTGGCCCGAGAGCTTGCCGAGCATGGCCTCGATGGCCTTCACCGTGCCAAAGGGCTTGCTGCAGCGCACGCAGGCCCAAGGCTTGGCTTCGTTGAGCACCCGCAGTTGCGCACGCTCGGGCGTGAGCAGAAGGCGCGGCTGCAGGGTGATCGCGTCTTCGGGGCAGGTGGTGGCGCACAGGCCACACTGCACGCAGTTCTTCTCGATGAAGCGCAGCTGCGGCAGCTGCGGGTTGTCCTGCAGCGCACTGGCGGGGCAAGCGCTCACGCAGCTCAGGCACAGGGTACAGCGGTCCTTGTTGACCTCGATGGTGCCCAGAGGGGAGCCCACCGCAGGCAGCGCAATAGCCGCAGGCCGCTCGGCCACGGGCATGGGGGCCTGCTCGATCAGGTGGTCGAGCGCCATCTCCAGCGTGCTGCGCTTCTCTTGGGCCACCGCAAAGCGTGCCGCCACAGCCGGGGTCTTCTGACGCGTCTGGCCCAGGGCCTGCAGTGCCGCGTCCAGCGCGGTGGGGTGGTTGGCGCGCAGCAACTGCACATGGGTGCCGGTGTAGCCCAGGCCCCGCAGGATGGCCTGCGCCACATCCATTTGCGCCTGCAGGCCATCGAGGTACTGCGGGGCTTCTTCGTCGGTGCTCAGCACCACCACTTGCGAGGCGCCGTAGGCGATGGCACTCAGCCACAGGTCCACGCCGGTGCTGGCTGTGTGCCACAGCGCCACCGGGATCACATTGGCAGGCACTCCGTGCGCCAGCTTCAGTTGGGCGGCACGGCCCAGTTCTTCGACCAGCGACTGGCCACGCTCCTGGCTGTGCAGCAACAGCACCGCGTCCTTGCCACCGGCAGCGGCGTAGGTGGACAACAAGGTCTTGAGCTTGGTGCCCTGCTCCGTCGCACTGGGATAGGCATAGGTCAGCGCGCCGGTGGGGCACACGGTGGTGCAGGCACCGCAACCCACACACAGGTTGGGGTTCACCTTGATTTGCTGGCGGCTCTTGTCACTGGCGATGGCCTCGGCCGAGCAGATGTCCACGCAGGCATTGCAGCCCACGGTCTCGTTGCGGCTGTGGGCGCAGAGTTTTTGTTTGTAGGCAAAGAATTTGGGCTTTTCGAATTCGCCCACCAGCTCGCGCAGCTTGAGCAGCGTGCCCAGGTCCCGCCCGTCCCAGCGCAGGTAACCCTGCGGCAGCGCATGCTGCAAGAAGGTGGGCGTGGCGGTGGGCGCACGCAGGTCCAGCACCAGGTCAAAACGCTCGGTCTGCGCCGTGGCATCACGGGTGAAGTCGATGGCGCCCGCCACCTGGCACACCTTGACGCAGGCACGGTGCGACTGGCAGGCGGCCAGGTCGATCTGGTAGTCGAGGCCGATGGCATTTTCAGGACAAGCCGCCACGCAGGCGTTGCAGCGGGTGCACAGGTCCAGGTCGATGGGGTTGTCGGCCGACCACTGCAGATCGAACGCGCCCAACCAGCCCGTGAGGCCCGTGATGCGACCACCCAGCACCGGATAGCGCCGCGCCTGGGCGCCGCCGGCATTGCCGGGGCCTTGGGTGAACAGCGTCACATCGAGCACATCCGACACCAGGGCAGCGGCCTGCTCGGCCTGGTCCAGCGGGCCGATGATGAGCAAGCGGCCCGTGCTCTTGTAGGTGACCGTAGGCACGGGTGGCGGGTCGGGCAGACGCGCTGCGGCCAGCAGGGCGGCGATCTTGGGGCTGGCCTTGGCGGCATCGCGGCTCCAGCCCCCGGTTTCGCGGATGTTCACAAACCGGATGGGCGACACCGCCCCTTCGGTCTGCTGGCCCAGGTCGCCAAACAGGCGCTGCTCCTGGGTGCAGGCCACCACCACGTCCTGCCCGGACTGGATGGCCTTTTGGAACGCCCCTGCGTCGCGCCGGCACAGGGTGGAGTGAAGGGTCAGGTCTTCATGCAGTGCCTCGCCCAACGCCTTGGCGTCGAGGGGCATCGTCTGGTTGCAGTCGCAAATGAGCGTCGTGGTCATTGTGGGTATGGCTGGCTGGCGTGACCACCGCATCCTGGGCAGGGCGTGGGGCCACCTCAGGCTCGCTGGAGGGGACGCTAGGAACAGCGTTGCATACCCGGGACTGTGCCACGTCTGCGGGGCCTTGCGCCTCCGCATCATCCCGAGGCTGACTGGCCGGCGGGGATATTGGGGCCACAGCAGCCGCATCCGGCGCCTGTTCGCCCGGCAGACCGGGTGCAGTGGCCGATGCCTTTTTCTCGTGGTCAAAAAAGCCCAGCGCATGCGCACTGGCCATCTTGCGCAGCATGCCTGCGGGCAGCGGATCGGGCTGGGTGTAGTCGCCGATGTAGATATCCAGGCCGTCCATCACATTGAAGTGCGGGTCGGCAAACAGCTTCTTCATGGCCAGGTTGCGCACCTCGGGCGACACTGCGCGGGACACGAAGGGCTTGAAGTCGGATGCGGGTGTGAGCGCCTCGGCATCCGCCAGCGTGGGCGGTGGTGGCGCATCGGGTGCCGGGGTGACGGGGGCAGCTGGTGCAACCGCAGACACTGGCGCTGGCGACGGGCTTGGAGGCGCTATCTGCGGTGCAGGGGTGCGTGCAGGCGACGGAGGGTCCTGAACAGGCTTGCCCGCCTGCACATCCTGCTTGCGGCGCGACCAGCGCCCAAGGAATCCATCAGCCATGGCCGCCCCCTCCGCCTCCACCACGGAGCTTCTCCGTGGACACCGAGGCCGGGTTGCCAAAGCGGTCCTGCAAGGTGCGGAAGCTGTCCGGACGCTTGCGGCGCTTGGGCTCGGGCTGGTAATGCTCGGCCACAAAGGCACGCAGCGCCTCCACCACCTCGTGGTCGGCAGGCACCTGCTCCACGGTTTCCTGCGCGTCCAGCCAGCGGCCAGCGTCGTGATAGCTCAGGCTCACCGCCACGGGGCGGGCCAGGGGGATAGCGCCGGTGCACGTGTCTTCATCGCGCCGCCACATCACAAACCAGCAGGGGGCCGGGGAAGTGAGGTTGAGGTGGTAACCCTCGGCATCGTCGCGGAACAGTTCCACGCGAAAGCCGGGGAACAACCAGCGCTGCTCGCGCTCGTCCTGGATCAGCGGCCGGGGTTCGCTACCGAAGGTGGGTTCGTGGACCACCACCTCGGCCAGCGACCACCGCCAGGGCTGCCAGCGGTTGTCGATGTGTTCGCACCGCATGATCACGGCAACGTCGGTGTAGGGGCGCTCTGTCATGGGCGGTGACTGTACCCCCGGAGCCGCGCCATCGGCGGCAATGCCCGTAAAGCCCCCTTGCGCACCGTCAGCTTGCAGCGACTTCCAGCCGCTCCACGGCCACGGCGCAGTATTTGAACTCAGGGATCTTGCCAAACGGGTCCAGCGCCGCATTGGTCAGCAGATTGGCCGCTGCCTCCACGTACGCAAACGGCATGAACACCGTGCCGCGCGGCGTGCCGTCGTCGCGGCGCACACGCACCTGCACCCTACCGCGCCGCGAGCGGATGCCCACCAGCGACCCGGGCGCCACCCCAAGCCGCGCCAGTTCGTCGCCATGCAGCGATGCCGTGGCCATGGGCTCGATCGCGTCCAGCACGGTACTGCGCCGCGTCATGCTGCCCGTGTGCCAATGCTCCAGTTGGCGGCCGGTGATGAGCACGAGCGGAAAGTCGGCGTCGGGCTTTTCGGCCGCCGGGATCACGCTGGCGGGCACCAGCTGCAGGCGACCTGTGGGCGTGGGGAATTTGTCGGTGAAGACAATGGGCTGGCCGGGGTCATCGGGCGTGAGGCAGGGGTAGGTCACGCTGGAGTCGCGCTCCAGCCGGTCCCAGGTGATGCCCTCGATGCTGGCGTGCATGGCCTGGCGCATTTCGTCGTACACGGCGGCCACGCCGGATTCTTCGCCCTCGTAGTTCCAGCCCAGTCCCATGCGCTGCGCGATCTGCTGAATGAGCCACAGGTCCGGGCGCGCGTCACCCGGCGGGTTCAGCGCGCGGCGGCCCATCTGCACCATGCGGTCGGTGTTGCTGGCGGTGCCGGTCTTCTCAGGCCAGGCGCTGGCGGGCAGCACCACGTCGGCCAGCCACGCGGTTTCGGTCAAAAAGATGTCCTGCACCACCAGGTGTTGCAGGCTGGCCAGCGCATGGCGCGCGTGGTTCAGGTCGGGGTCGCTCATCGCGGGGTTCTCGCCCATGATGTACATACCGCGCACCTTGTGGGGGTCGCTGTCGGGCGCCAGGGCCTTGTGCATGATCTCGACCACGGTGTAGCCCGGCGCCTCGTCCAGCTTCGTCCCCCAGAATTCTTCAAACCAGGCATGCGCCCCGGCGTTGTCCACGCGCTGGTAGTTGGGGAACATCATGGGGATGAGGCCCGCGTCGCTGGCGCCCTGCACATTGTTCTGGCCGCGCAGCGGGTGCAGGCCCGAGCCGGGCTTGCCGATCTGGCCCGTGACGGCGCACAGCGCGATCAGGCAGCGCGCATTGTCGGTGCCGTGCACGTGCTGGCTCACGCCCATTCCCCACAAGATCATCGACGACTTGGCCGTGGCAAACGCCCGCGCCACCTCGCGCAGCGTCTCGGCCGGGATGCCGCACACCGGCGCCATGGCGTCGGGGCTGCAGCCCATCACGTTGGCCTTGAGGGCCTCGAAGTTGTTGGCGCGATCTTTGATGAAGGCTTCATCCACCAGGCCCTCATCGATCACCGTGTGGATCAATGCGTTGAGCATGGCCACATCGGTATCGGCCTTGAACTGTAGCGTGCGCCAGGCGTGGCGGCCAATGTCCGTGATGCGCGGGTCGGCCAGCACGATTTTTGCCCCGCGCTTCGCCGCGTTCTTCATCCAAGTCGCGGCCACCGGGTGGTTGGCCGTGGGGTTGGAGCCGATCACAAAGATCAGCTCGGCATGCTCCACGTCGTTCACCGGGTTGCTCACTGCACCCGAGCCCACGCCTTCGAGCAGCGCCGCCACGCTGGACGCGTGGCACAGCCGCGTACAGTGGTCCACGTTGTTGCTGCCAAAGCCGGTGCGCACCAGCTTCTGGAACAGGTAGGCCTCTTCGTTGCTGCCCTTGGCCGAACCAAAGCCCGCCAGCGCCTTGCGGCCGTGCGTGTCGCGCAGGGTCTTGAGCCGGCCTGCGGCCAGGTCCAGCGCCTCGTCCCAGGTCGCTTCGCGGAAGGTATCGCGCCAGTCAGCGCCATAGGGCCGTACCTCCTTGGGCACACCGGGCTTGCGGATCAGTGGCACCGTCAGGCGGTCGGGGTGGTGGGCGTAATCGAAGCCAAAGCGCCCCTTCACGCACAGGCGGCCGTGGTTCGCCGGGCCGTCGCGCCCGTCGACGCTGATGATCTTTTCATCGCGCACGTTGTAGGTGATGAGGCAGCCCACGCCGCAGAACGGGCAGACCGACTCGACTTTTCGATCCACCTTTTGCGAGCCGATGTGCGTCTTGGGGCTGAGCGCGCCCGTGGGGCAGGCCTGCACGCATTCGCCGCAGGCCACGCAGGTGCTCTCGGCCATGGGGTCGTCGAGGTCGAAGACGATCTTGCTCTCCGCGCCGCGCAGCGCGTAGCCAATCACATCGTTGACCTGCTCTTCGCGGCAGGCGCGCACGCAGCGCTTGCACTGGATGCAGGCGTCCAGGTTCACGGCCATGGCGGGGTGGCTGAGGTCAGGCGCGGGTTGCTCGCGGCGCAGGGCTTTGAGGGTCGGGCGCACCGAAACGCCCAAGCGATCGGCCCAGGCGCTCAGTTCACCGTGCTGCCCTACCGCCGGGGCATTTTTTGAATTCAATTCGCCTGTAGCGCTAGATGCACATGCGCTAACAGCTATTAATTCAGGAGCATCTGGTTCGTTATCGTTCCATTGATAGCCCACGTCCGGCATGTCGGACAACAGCATCTCCACCACCATCTGCTGGCTCTTGCGGGCGCGCGGGCTTGCGGCCTGCACTTTCATGCCTTCGGTCGGTGCGCGGCAGCAGCTGGGCGCCAGCGTGCGCTCACCCGCAATCTCGACCACGCAGGCACGGCAGTTGCCGTCGGGGCGCAGGCCGTCGGTGTAGCAGAGGTGCGGGATCTCCACGCCGTGGCGCTGCGCAGCCTTCAGGATGGTTTCGCCAGGATGGGCGGTGACGGGCTGGCCGTCCAGCTCAAAGGCCACGCTTGGAGTGTGGGGCAGCGCGCTCATGGCTGGCCTCCTTGGGGCAGTTGCTCCGCCAGCGGGCTGTTGCGCGGCTTGGGCAGGTCGCCCGGCCAGGGCCCCTCGCCCACCTCATGCGCAAAGTATTTGTGGACGCAGCGGATCGGGTTGGGTGCCGCCTGACCCAGGCCGCAAATGGACGCATCGCCCATCACCTGCGCCAGGTCGTCCAGCAGTTCTTCATCCCACTGCGGTGCCTGCATCAGCGTGGCCGCCTTGGCCGTGCCCACGCGGCAAGGGGTGCACTGGCCGCAGCTTTCGTGTTCAAAAAAGCGCATCACGTTCAGTGCGGCATCGCGCGCACGGTCGTGCTGGCTGAGCACGATGACAGCGGCCGAGCCGATGAAGCAGCCGTAGGGCTGCAGCGTGTCGAAGTCGAGCGGAATCTGGTTGAGGCTGGAAGGCAGGATGCCGCCCGAGGCGCCGCCGGGCAGGTAGGCATAGAGCTGGTGGCCTTCCTGCATGCCGCCGCAGTATTCGTCGATGAGTTCCTGCAGGGTGATGCCCGCAGGTGCGAGCTTGACGCCGGGGTGCTTGACCCTGCCACTCACGCTGAAGCTGCGCAGGCCCTTGCGGCCGTGGCGGCCAAAGCTGGCAAACCACTGCGGGCCACGCTCCACGATGTCACGCACCCAGTACAGGGTTTCGAAGTTGTGCTCCAGCGTGGGCCGACCAAACAGCCCCACCTGCGCGATGTAGGGCGGGCGCATGCGGGGTTCGCCGCGTTTGCCCTCGATGCTCTCGATCATGGCCGACTCTTCGCCGCAGATGTAGGCACCCGCGCCGCGCCGCAGCTCGATGTGTGGCAGCGGGCATGGCGGCTCGGCCCGCAGGTCGTCCAGGGCCCTTTGCAGCAGCGCGCGGCAGCCGTGGTACTCGTCGCGCAGGTAGATATAGACAGCCTCGGTGCCCACGACCTGGGCGGCGATGAGCACGCCTTCCAGAAAACGGTGCGGGTCACGTTCGAGGTAAGTACGGTCCTTGAAGGTGCCGGGCTCGCCTTCGTCTATATTGACGGCCATGAGGCGTGGCGCGGGCTGTTCGCGCACGATGCGCCACTTGCGCCCGGCCGGGAAGCCAGCGCCGCCCAGGCCACGCAGGCCTGAGTCTTCCATGGCGGCCAGCACCGCCTCGGCGTCCATCTCGCCGTTGACCAGTGCAGCGGCGGTCTGGTAGCCACCGTGGGCGCGGTAGGTGGCGAGGTCGGTGTACGCGGGGCTTGTGCCCTCGGGCTGCGCAGGCACGCTCGCCTCCACACACGCAGCAATATCAAAATTGATAGCAACCTGGGCAGGAGGATGTAGCGCTACCGCCCGATTGGGCTTCAGATTGACAGCTTCCAGCACTCCATCGACTGTGACGAGAGGCACCGGGCACTGGTGCACCACCGCCACGGGCGCCTGCTCGCACCGGCCCACGCAGGGTACGGCCAACACCTGCACATCACTCTGCCCGGCCGCACGCAGTCGTTCAGGCAGCGCAGCCAGCAGCTCGCGCGCGCCCGCCATGCTGCAGCTCAGGCTGTCGCACACCCGAACCACCAGGCGCGGCGCCTGGGCTTCCTCGCCGCGCACGATCTCGAAGTGGTGATAGAAGCTCGCCACCTCGTACACCTCGGCCATGGGCAGGTTCATCTGCCTGGCCAGAGCCACCAGGTGCCGGTCGTGCAGCACGCCAAAGTGGTCGTTCAGGCGGTGCAGGTATTCAATGAGCAGATCGCGCCGAAAGCCCGTGGCCGGGCGCGGGCCCAGCAGCTGTGCCACATCGGCCATCGCAGCGTCTTCGGGCTGGCGGCCCTTGAGGCGGCTTTTGCGGCGGATGCGCTCGCGCATGTCGTTGACCGACACAGCGGCGACGGTGGGGGCTTCGGGGGCAAGGTGCATGGACCGGGGGCGTGGGGGCGTTGATCGGGTTGTATGCAGGCACCTGCATAAGGTGCCCGGGCCGCCGCAGTGTCGGCCAGGGGTGCAGGCGACGTCAAATTGCCGATGCACATGGGTCGATCACAAAAACAAATCAAACGACCGCTTTTGCATCGCCGCATGAATCAAGCACCGCAAGCGGTGCGGTGAGTGCTCAATCGGCGACCAGAAGCCCACTGTGCGCTGCGGCGTGCTGCAGCCAGTCGGGGTCCTGCGCCAGCGCCAGCGCAGCGTCCAGCGCCCGGGTGGGCTGCACCTGCCGGTGCGACATGAAGCCGATGGGCGTGGTGAGCACCGGAGCGGTAAGAGGCAGCGCTTCCAGCCCGTCGTGGCCGCGCACGGCATCGACCAGTGCGCCGGGCAGCACGCTGCACACGTTGCCCGCCACCACGCTCAGCGCCAGGGTCAGCACCGAATCGGTTTCCATGGCGGGCATCACCGTGGCGCCTGCGCTGCGAAAAGCGCCATCGACCAGGCTGCGGTTGTGCATCTCGGGGGTGAGCAGGCACAGCGGGAGCGCCGCCGCATCAGCCCAGGCCATGGGCGGGCCGATCTGCAGCCCGCGCGGCGGCCCCTTGGGCGGCCGGGGCGCGCGGCGCAGTAGAAAGTAGTGCTCCACATACTGCGGCCAGGCCCGCAGTGGGCCGCCGCGAGCAGGCATGCGCTCGGTGTAGCCCAGCGCCAGGTCCAGCGAAATGTTTTCCAGCCCCGCCTCCAGCGCCTGCGAACTCATCGACAGCGCCACCGGCACGATGCCCGGGTGCCGCGCCTGCAACTGCGCCGCAAACCGCGCAAGGATGGGCATGGCCGTGGGCACGGCGCCCAGGCGCAGCATGCCGCGCGGGTGGGCGGCTTCGCTGCTCAGGTCCTGCTGCAGCACCTGGTGTTCGTGCAGCATGCGCTGGGCCGTGGCCAGCACGCGCTCGCCCTCGGGCGTGAAACCCTCGAAACTGCGCCCCCGGCGCACCACCACCACGCCAAACTCCTTTTCCAGCGCGCGCAGCGCGTTGGACAGGGCCGGCTGCGTGATATGGCAGGCCTGCGCCGCCCGGCCAAAGTGCCGGTGCTCGTGCAGCGCCACCAGGTAGCGCAGGGACGCGAGCAGGTTCATGGCGCGTGGGGGCGGGTCAGGCAGCTCGGGAAGATCAGGTGTTCTTGCTGATCGAGATGGTGGGGAACTTGCTGGAGAAGTCCTTGGCCTGCTGGGCGATCTTCACCGCCACGTCGCGCGCCACCTTCTTGTAGATGGCGGCGACTTCACCGTCCGGGTCGGCCACCACGGTGGGCTTACCGCTGTCGGCTTGCAGGCGGATGCTCATGTTCAGCGGCAGCGCGCCCAGGTAGTCCATGCCGTAGTCGGCGGCCATCTTCTTGCCGCCATCGGCGCCAAAGATGTGCTCCACATGGCCACAGTTGCTGCACACGTGGGCGGCCATGTTCTCGACGATGCCCAGGATAGGCACGCCCACCTTTTCGAACATCTTGATGCCCTTCTTGGC
>Ga0209934_1001397_pt1 | contig 14001 bp, 8 predicted proteins | sample ThiBiot_750_plan_2_FD_183950 | JGI IMG/M metagenome (GOLD analysis project Ga0209934, IMG submission 183950) | Wastewater bioreactor microbial communities from Cape Town, South Africa - Thiocy_expt_750_plan (SPAdes) | ecosystem: Engineered > Bioreactor > Thiocyanate-remediating >...
GCCCGCCCATCGCGTACGGTGTCGGTACTGCGGGCGGATCAGCGCCGAGAGGCTGGCCGACGTGGGTTGGGGCTGTAGTTGCCAGGTGAACCCGCGCCGGGAACGCATGGCAAAGCCAGCAGCCACGCTGCTGCGGGACTCAGATTCGGCAGCTCGTGAATGGTGGGACCACGAGCGCAACCCCGCCGTGCTCTGGGGTACTGCGGGCGAGCGGACCCGGCTCATGGCGTGGTGGCTTTGTCCCGAGTGCGGCCTGAGATTTGAGGCGCGCGTCAAGGACATGTACGCGACCGCCCGGTGTCCCGATTGCTCGCCCAGACGTGATGCGGAATGGTCGGCCCAGCGCGCGCAGGAACGTGTGACACCCGTTAGCGCCTATGCCGAGCTTGTCGCTGCCTGGGCCGACGACGCGGACCCGTCGACCGTCATGCTGGGCGACTACACGCGGCACCGCTTCCGCTGCGCGAACGGGCACGAGCTGACCGCGTTCCCGTACTCTTACCGGCTGGGCGGGTGTCCGGTGTGCAGCGGGCAAGCTACCCGCGAGGCCAATCAAGACGCGCGCCTCGCGGCGTTCGCAGAGGGCCGCGAGCTGCCAGGGCGAACACTCAACCCCGAGCTAGTCGAGCAATGGCATCCGACTCTGAACGGCAAGCTTCGTCCCGCCGACGTGGGGCCAGCGTCCAAGCGACGCATATGGTGGCGAGAGCCGAGCTGCGGGCATGAGTGGATGGCGACGCCCGCCGAGCGCGAGAGGCGCGATCGGTTGCGCTGTCCGGTGTGCAGGACGATCCTCGATTCGCTCGCCTGGCACTACCCCGACCTGGCGGCAGAGTGGTCGCCGGACAACCCGCGGAGTGCTTGGCAGGTGCGCCCAAGTGGAACGCTGCCGTTCGTGCCGGAATGGGTCTGCTCGACGGACCCCTCGCACCGCTGGCGGATCGGGACCAACGTTCGTGTTCACGGCTCGACGTGTCCACTCTGCCGAGAGAGCGGCAAGTCAATGATCGAGCTGCGCTACTTCGACGCGCTGCGCTCGGCGTTCGGAGAGGCGTTCAGCGGGCTAGCCATGCGTAGCGAGATGTTCGCGCGCCGCTCGGTGTGGGTGCCCGACGTGACGGTGCAGCTCGCCAGCGGTCGCACGTTGCTCGTCGAGTACGACGGCAGCTATTGGCACGCAGACAAGACTGATGTGGACCTTGACAAGTCGTGCGATTTGCTCGCGGCGGGTGTGCTACTCGTTCGGCTCCGCGAAGTGCCGCTGCCATCGTTGGGGATCGACTCATCGGACTACCTGGAGGTGCCCGTGAGAGCGACCGCGCCAGACCCGGCGAGCGTCGTCCTGGCAATCCGTGCCTGGCTAGAGGACAGGTAGTCGTCGTCGTTGAGCAGTAGGACTTTCGCTCGCATCCTCAGCAGCGTGCTCGGCGGTAGCCTCGCCGCATGAGCGCTGCGCCGGAGGGTAGCTCCCCTAAGACTGCGGGCGACGCAGAAGCGAAAGCTTGGATGCCGAGTCCAGCTGCGATCGAGGCCGCGGCGGACGTTTTCGAGAATGCCCTTTCGCGCATCGACATCAACAACCTTTCCATCGGCGTACCCCACGGCAAGGAAGTGCCGCCGCACGAAGGCGAAGGCTATGCAAATGCCCTAATCGACCTAAGTCGCCTGCTGGAGGAAGTTCGGTTCGAGGCAGCCGTTGGCGTGCTCTATGCAGTGGGCGTCCGTGACGAACTCAGGTCAGTGCGAGCGAAGATGAAGGAGCCGCCACACAACCTTGCCTTCTCGAATCAGGCGAGGGCGATGCTTGTCCCGTATATCGCGAACGCGGCCCCACCCGAGGATCTCATTTCACAGCCGGGGAAGCAGATGCCGGGTGTACGGGTCTTGGGTGGATGGTGGGCCGGCCAGCTATTCGACTCCGCAATGATGCGAGGTGTTGCGGTGCTCGACCGACTTGTGACCCTCTTGTTCTACACGGAGGGTCTGCCCGTCGACCCCGATTGGACGCCCGCGTTTCGTCGCCGCACGCTTCTCAAACTCACCGGCTGGGTGGATGAGCCGGAGTGGGCGGACTTGCTAGCGCTGCTCGATCACGAGATGTTCCTTGTCGCCAAGAGCATCCGTGACGGGCTTGTGCACCGGGGGCGCTACGCCTCGGAACTCCATGGCGACTTCCTCGTGGGTCACGTCTCGCCTCAGGGCCACTACGACGAGGCCGGCTTTGGACCGGACGTGCACTTCGCAATCGTGGCGGCCTTCTACAACGAGGTCATGCGGCCGGCAGCGGCGGCCGTGTCGGGGCTCGTCACCCGTACGATGACGGCTCGCGGTTACGAGCTTCCCAATGGCTAGATGGTGCGGCATCGCCCCGTCCGTCGCGTCGCGATCGCGCGCTCCCCGAACTCCTGCGGATGCGTGTTGTGCTTGGCAATCAAGACTCCGTTCCGCGGGCTCCGGCTCGATGCTAAGTGTCCGTCAAACCCGGGACACTCAGAGGTGCACGCGAGCGGCGTGCTGATGGCGGAGAAGTTGGCGGCGGTGGCGCTGCTACTCAGTCTCTAACTCTCGCTCCATCGAGGCGTTTGCTCCGGCAAGGACGAGAAGCCCCGAAAAGGGGGAAGCCCCACCTTCCTCGCGCGACGATAGGTGTGCTGTCACGATGGGCTAATGACCGAGGGCTGGATGCTTGGCAGCTTTGCCGTTGAGAACGGCGAGAGAGTGCTTCACGAAATCCGCCCCGTGCCCGCGAGTGAGTACGACGCTGTGCAACAGGCCGTAGCGCGCCTCAAGCAGTTCAGCGGCCATACCCTCATTGGGGCATTGGTCAACGCGCGGAACGACCTCATACCGTACTTGCAACCGACTGGATCGCTTCGGTCGCAGCTAACCAGTGCTGAGTTCCAGGCCAAGCTGGGTGCGAAGCTGGGTCATTGGCTGACGACGTTCACAACGTTCAGACGTCAGCTTGAGACCCTGATCGAGTCAAACCGCGGCGTTCTGCTGACTGAAGTTCACAACAACTTCGCGCGGTCACATCGCGATCATGCTGAGTTCCGCCTTACCTGGGAGATGCGGAACTTCGAGCAACACTTTCCTCCGGTAACGAGGCTGATCCGATTCGCCTCGGAGGAAGGCCGGGTAGCGGCGTTCGTAGATTTGTCCAGGATGTTTGCCGAGGCGCTTGCAGGTAACGCTCGTCACCGTTCTCAATGGCTGGCGTGTCAAGCGTTGTGGGCAGGCCATACGGATGCTGAGTTGGCGGTCGTAGTCCACTCGGCCTACTTGGTGTGCGAGACAATCAATGCAGCAGCAGTTCGAGACGTCGAACCAAGACTTATGGCCGACATCACAACGCTCGCCAAGCTATTCGGCGAGGTGGCGGATCATCAGGGTGCGCCTTGCATCGTGCGGCGCAGCCCGACCGGAGTTCAGGGCCGCTGGGAATGGAACGTCTTGCAGATTGACTTGCTTGTCATCGGAGAGGCGATGGTGGCAATGAACGGTGCGCGCAAGGTGCTCGGCGAGCCTGAGATCGAGGTGCAGGCAGGGGAAGGCATCGAATCGAACTAACGCGCGCGTTCTGGACGACCGGCTTCGGCAACGCGCTGGCGGTTTGAGATGCTCGCATGCCTACTGGGTCCGCGTAACGGGCACGGGCAAGATATGCGGAGTCTCCGCACGTTGGTCGAGTGCCCGGACGCTCGCGCCGCAAATCGGCGCGTAGGGCTGTGCGCCGCGATCCTGTGCAAGGGCGGTCGTCATTGCACGGTCGTTGCACAGCCTGCGGCGCGGTCCTGTGCAATGCGCCGCGTATGCCTGCGCTGGAATGCAGCAGATTGCAGGGGAGTGCGCGTGAGAAGTGCCCTGGGGGTCAGGGGGTCGCAGGTTCAAATCCTGTCATCCCGACGTAATGATGGTCCGCGTCGGGCGAGCATCCACCTGCTCGGCGGGGACGCCGGCGGCCGAGCGCTCGGCGGGGATACGATCCCAGGACCCGACGGATCGGAGCCCGACATGCGCCGCACGCTCGCCGCCGTCGCCGCGCTCGCCGCGGCGCTGGCGCTCCTGACCGGCTGCGTGGCGCCGCCGCCGATCGAGCCCGCGCCCGTGCCACCCGGCGAGCTGCCCGAACCGGCACCGCCGCTCGGGCTCGACGAGCTCGCGGCATGGTCCGGGGTGGCCCAGCTGAACGCTGGGTCGCTGTGCTCCGCCACCCTGATCGACACTGCCGTGCCGAGCGGTCCCGCGTACCTGCTCACCAACGGGCACTGCGTCGGCGACGTCGGGCGGCCGGCCCAGCAGACCACCCTCGGGATGCCGTGGGGCGGGACGGCCGAGTTCCTGCGCGCCGACGGCGGCCTGGACGGCACGCTCGTGGTCGACGTCGTCGAGCTCGCGTACTCGACCATGCGGCTCACCGACACCGCCGTCGTGCGGCTGGACCGGACGCTGGGTGAGCTCGAGGCATTCGGCCTGCGTCCGGTGCCGATCGCGGACGCCGAGCCGCGGTCCGGCGACGTCGTGGTCAACGTCGGGATCCCGGTCCAGGACCTCGCCTCGGACGACTGGGTGCTGCGCCGCGGGCAGTGCGGGCTGGAGCGCCAGCACACGCTCATCGAGTTCCACTGGCTCTGGCAGCACGTCTGGGCGAACGACTGCCCTGGCATCATCCAGGGGTCCAGCGGCTCGGGCCTGTTCCGCGTCGGCGACGACGGCGCGCCGGCGGCGGTCGTGGCGATGATCAACACCACGACCGGCGGCTCGACCGTCGCGAACGGCGGGCTGTGCTTCCTGAACCGACCGTGCGAGGTCGCCCAGGACGGCACCGTGACCATGCTGGAGGACCGCAGCTACGCGCAGTCGGTGGCCGGCGTCGGCCGCTGCTTCGACCCGGTCACCGGCGTGTTCGCACTCGCCGACGCCTGCCCGCTGCCCGACTCGAACGTCTGGTCGGAGTCCTCGGGCGGCATCTTCCGCGGCGGCGGCCTGCCGAGCTCGACCGGGACGACCCCCTCGGCGAGCCTCGTCGGCCGGGTCGCCGGGACGGTCCGGACGGCGCTCACCGAGCTCGGCGACGGGACGGCCTGCTTCGATCCGGAGACCTACCAGGGCGCGGCCCCGATCCAGGTCCCGGCCGGCGGCGACAGCTGGGAGCTCGTGGGCACCCGTGTCGACGTCGACCTACCCGAGGTCGAGGGGCACTACACACTCTGCGCCGTGCTCGGGGACGACTACCGCTCGGCCGCGGCAGTGCTGTTCGAGGTCGACCGCACGCCGCCGATCCTCCCCGCGGGCGCCACCGTGTACGACATCGGCGATGCGAAGTCGATCCGGCCGCACCTCGACCCGCCGGAGATCTCGACCGTGCGCTTCGCCTGGGGACCTCCGGACTCGGACGTCTGCGACGATCCGAGCTCCTTCCAGGACTTCTTCATCGTGCCGCTGACGCTGCACGACGAGGACCTGCCGGCCGTGTACTGCGTGTACGGGCTCGACGCGGCGGGCAACGCGACGCCGGTGAAGCGGATCGACGTGCCGGTGCGGTGAGGCCGCGGAGGGTCTGCGGTGGGCACACGTGGGCGGCTCGGGACCGGGCTAGGTGGGAGTGTTGTGGGGCAAGGGGTCGCAGGTTCAAATCCTGTCAGCCCGACTCGCGAAGTCCCGGAATCCCAAGGGTTCCGGGACTTTTTGCGTAGGTGAGATGTGAACCGCTGGACAGAAACCCGGCATTTACTCCTGTTTCCAACCCTCTCGTGCTGCGTGTCGGGGTGCCGGATCGGCCCGTCTCGGCCGGCTTCGGCATGCTCTGGGAACTCGTATGCACCTATAGGGAATGAAGGACGATCTCGGAGCCCGATACGGGCTGGAACCCCTGCTCGGCGTGGCGGAGCTGGCCGACTACCTCGGCGTGCCGCCGCAGCGCGTCTACGACTGGCGGCTGAGCGGGACCGGGCCGCGTGGCTACCGGATTGGCCGGGAGCTGAAGTTCCCGGTCTCCGAGGTGCGGCGGTGGCTCGCGGAGCGGGCCGAACGGGCTGTCGGCTCGTCGGCCTCGGTCGAAGGGCGGTGATGGTTCGTGGGTAGGCCGCGCACCCCGATCGGCACCTTTGGCACCATGGCCGTCAGTCGGGCCGGTGCCCGCTGGGTTGCGTCGACCCGCTACCGCGACTGGGACGGCCGGCTGCGGAAGGTCGAGGCCGTCGGTGACTCGCGAGAAGCGGCGCAGCGCACGCTCAAGGAGCGTCTAGCGGCACGGAGCGAGACGGAAGGCTCTGCCGAGATCCTTACCGCCGACACGCGCTTCACCGAACTCGTGACGGTGTGGCTGGAGGATCTCGACCTGGAAGGGCGGATCGCGTCGTCGACGCGAGACCTCTACGAGCGGGACATGCGGACCCTGGTGCTGCCGGCTTTCGAGCACCTGACGTTGCGCGAGATCACCGTGGGCCGCGTCGACCGCTTCCTCAAGCAGCAGGCACGGCTCAGCTACAGCCGCGCGAAGCACTCGAAGGTCGTGCTCGGCCTGGCTCTGGGACTGGCGGTGCGCTACGACGCGATCCCGCGAAACCCGGTGCCGGCGACGGCGCGGCTTCGGCGGCCGAAGTCGGTGCCGACCGCGCTGACGATCGAGCAGATCCGGGGCATACGGGAAGCGGCCGCCGCCTGGCGCGCAGGGGAGGGGCTGCCCGGCCCAAAGCCGGATCGCCAGCTCAGCGCGATCATCGAGGTCATGCTCGGCACCTCCGCCCGCATCGGCGAGGTGCTGGCCCTGCGCCGCTGCGACGTGGATGTGGCCGGCTCGCCGCCGACGGTGCGGATCAGCGGCACGATCGTCACGCGGAAGGGTCAGCCGGTGCAGCGGCAGGATCACCCGAAGACGGAGGCGTCGCGGCGCCGGGTGGCGATCCCGTCGTTCGCGGCCGAGGCGCTGCGGCAGCGCCTGGCGGCGGTCGGCAGCGGCGAAGAGGAGTTGCTCTTCCAGACCCGCAACGGCACGCCGCTGACCCCGAACAACGTGCGCCGACAGCTGCGCGCGGCGCTCGAGGTGGCGGGCATCGAGGGGGTCACCCCGCATGCTTTCCGTCGTACCGTCGCAACGACCCTGAACCGCGAGGCCGGTGTAGAGCTCGCTGCGGCGATGCTTGGGCATAGCTCGTACGCAATCACCGAGGAGCACTACATCGAAAAGCCGGACCTCGTTGATCCTCGGACGGCGGAGGTATTGGAGGTGCTGGGGCCTAGAGAGCTGATGAGGCCCAGTGGTCCAGGAGAGATCGGAGCGACTTGAGGGTTCCTGATCTCTATGTCAGAGGGGTGCCGCGAATCACCTGGTTCAGAGGGTAAGAGCGGACGTTCTCGCTGCCGCGAGTCGATTCGTGGCGGACGAGGATGTTGCCGGGACGCTTCTCATCGAGGTCGATGACGACGCCGGTCCAATCGAGCCCGAGTCGGTCGACGACGACCACCCTCGCGCCCACGTTCGCCTGGCCCTTGATCGGTTTCGCGGCCGGGGCGGCAGCGGGCGCCGGGGGCTTCTGACCGGCAGCTGCCGCGCGAGCAGACTGCTGGGCAGGCTGCAGGATGGGCGCCGGGCGAGCTGCTCCGGCTCGGCCAGACGCCTTCGAGCTGCCTGCAGGCAGGAGGTCGCGCACCTGCTCCAGCGCCTTCGCCGCTGTTGGTCGCCGGTTCGGGTCGAACGCGAGCATCGGCGCGATCACTTCTCGCACCGCGGGCTTCACGCCGGTCAGCCGTGCACCTTTCTCCATCGCGCGGCGGAGTTCGGCGTCTTCGCTGCGCGGATGGATACCCCAGAGGTCTCCGAGATTCACGCCGGTGGCGATGGCGAGCGTGACACCGAGCTTGAAGATGTCCGCGGCGGGTGCGAAGTCATTCTCCTCGACGATCTCGTCGAGCTGCTCGGGAGTGAAGAAGCCTGGCGTGCCGCCGAACAGTCCCGTCTCGTTCGCCTTGGTGACGAGTCCGAAGTCGATCAGCCGCGCTTTGCCGGGCTCAAGCATGACGTTGTCCGGCTTGAGATCGAGGTGCACGAGACCGACGTGGTGAATGGCCGCGAGCGCGGAGAGGATGTCGTGCGCGAGGTCGAGAAGCTGGTTCTGGTCCATCGGCCCCTGCGTGCCGAGGTGCTCGGCCAGACTTCGGCCGCTGATCAGCTCGGTGGCGAACCACGGCACGTCCCACCCCGCTTGGGTCGACTGCATCGCGGCCTCGAAGACGCCGGGGATGTACTCGCTGTCGATCTTGCTGAGGACGATCGCCTCGGTGAGGAATCCGTGGGCCTGGTGCTTGAGCCAGCCATCGAAGCGGGCCGGCGGGATCGGCACCTCGTCGGGTGCTGGCGGGAGCATGAGCTTGATGACACCGCGGTTCAGGCGGCCACCGGCGACGGCTACCTGCGTGAACGACTGGTTCTCCTTCTGCCAGATCGCCCGCCACGTCGTGCCCTGGCCGCCCCGCCCGAGCGGCTCCGTCAGCTCCCAGTTCCCGACATGACGGGACTGGATGACTTCCTGGAGCGCGGCCTGCGCGGGATGCAGCCCGGCCATCGTCACTCCCCTTCGATCCGGGAGCGCGCGTAGGTGAAGGTGGTGTCAGACTTGATCCGGCGGAACTCCTGGCGGGCCTCGGCGATCGCGTTGGTGGGCGGCTCCCAGATGTCCAGGCCCTTGCCGAGCAGGATGCGCCAGCCGTGGTCGGTGACGATGGAGCGGTCGTGAATATTGTCGAGGAGTTTGACGTTCAGGGCGACACCGAACGATTGCGCCGCCTCTCGGAGCGCGACGAGGCGCTCAAGCTGGTCCTTCTTGAACTGGTCCTTGTCGGTCTGCGTCGTGTGGAGCTCGATGATGACTTCATCCGCTGGCCCCTTCGAGAGCGCGATGAGACCGAGCAGGTCGCCCACGTTCCGCACCTGGTGCGGCATGCGGATGTAGGGGTCGACGATCGTGATCGTCGTCGCACCCACCAGATACGGAAGGAGCACGTTCTCGTAGGACACTCCGGTCTGTCCAGCCTTGAAGTCGCGAATGCCCTCGAAGAGCGGAGCAGTGGCGTCCGGCAGGACGGCCTGATCGCTGCCATCGGGAACGATGGGAAGGGGCGGCGCCACCGAGACGATGCTCCGCGCCGGACCGGTCTCTGAGAGGCCGGCGGTGGCGTATCCAGATGCCGGCAACGAGTCCGTGTCATCGGTCACCCCATACTCGCGCTTGTAGAGCTGCGGGTACTGGACTTCCTCAAGCGTGGTCACCTGATGCGCCACACCGAGCTGATCGGTGTAGCGGAAGTGGATCGGCTTGTCTCGCATGGTCGGGTCGATGCGGAGGATCTGGTCCTTGACCCGCTTGCGACCCTCGATGGCGAACTCGAGGAGCTCCTGGATCTCGTCTGCCGTGGCTTCACCCGAGGGGTAGACGAGTTTCAGTAGCCCGGAGAAAGTCTTGTGGATGCCGTCCTGGTCCCGGGTGGAGATCGTCGAGTCGAGAGTGAAGTGCTGCTTGTACTTGTCGGAGAAGTCCTCGGAGCGTTTGTTCCGGAGTACTTCGGCGAGGTAGTCGACGACGAAGCCGTAGCCGGTGGAGAACATCTCGGACCGAATGGGTGCGACTTCCCAGCCCGGGATGTAGAAGTGGATTCGGTCGAGCCAAGCGGCGTCGCGGTAGGCCGGCGGCAGCTCGTCGAAGAGGTCCGAGTTCTTGAGCATCTGGGGCACGGTGTGCGTGGTATTGCCAATGAACACCATCGAGGCTTCGGCGCCGATCTGAATGTTGCCGCGGTTGAAGACCTTGTTCGCCATGTAGTTCTTCATGATGTTGACGAGGTTCTGGTCGGTCTTCTTGTTCGCGGCGAACTCGTCGAAGGCGACGCAGTCCCAGTGACCGACGAGGCCGATCTGGTTCTTCGCGTTGTTTACGAAGAGCTTGGCGACGGTCACCTCGCCACCGGAGATGAGGGCACCGTTCGGGGAGAACTCGCTGAAGGTGTGTGACTTGCCGGTGCCCTTGGGGCCGAGCTCGACGAGGTTGTAGTTGCGCTCGACGAACGGGATGAGCCGGGTGATCGCAATGAGCTTCCCCCGGCGGCTGAACTGCTCTGGGTTGAGGCCGATCGACTGCATCAGCACGTCGATCCACTCATCGGTCGTGAAGGCGGCACGACCGTTGTAGAACTGGTCAAAGTCGACTCCGGCGACCTGGATCGCCTTGAAGCTGCCGAGCTGCCACGGGACAGATCCCGGGGTGTCGTTGTGCGCGTACTCGATGTCGCAGATCGACCACACTCCACTGACGAGGAGCTTCTCATTCGCCTTCACTGTCTGCGGATCGATGACGACCTTGCTGATCTGGAGGTTCTCGAAGGCGGCCTCGTAGACGTCGTCCTTCTCGTTCAGCACGACGGAGACGCGGTCGATGACCCGGAACTTCCCCTTCTGCTGGATCTTTGCCTTGATCAGCATGTGCTCGTTCCGCTGCACATAGTGCTCGGCAAGGATGTTCCGGACGGTGTCGATACCCTCCTGGATCGTGTCCTCGTCATCGGTGGCGGCGTACTGGCCGAGCAGGTATTCGAGGACGTAGCCGGGCACCACGGCGTTACCGCGGACGGCCTTCACGAGGTCCTTGCGGACGACGACGCCGGCGTACTGCGCGTTGATCTTCTCGTCGAGTTCCGACTGCGGGAGCGCGGGAATCGCACCGACGTAGCCCTCTTCGGGAGCAACGGCGAGGCCGCTAAGCGCCTCTTCCAGGTCTGTCATCGTGTTCCTCCCCCTAGAAGTCTGCAGTGAACGCAAGCTTGATCGCGAACGGTGCCTTGTACGCGGACTTCCAGTGGTTCGTACCCGCGATGGGTTCCTCGAGGCGGAACTCGACCTGCGCGCCATTCCCGGCGCTGTGATCGGGGCGGAGCTTCAGCTTTGCCTGCTGGAACCGTTCACGCTCGGCGATCGCCTCAGAGTTGAAGATGAGCGTCACCTGGTCGGAGATGAGCTGGTCGCCGAAGTAGATGCCGGCCCGAAGCTCCCGAGAACGCACCTTCTCGCTCACGGCGGTGACTTGGAAGAGATCGACGACGACGTTGTTCGTGGTGATCTTGTCGCTCGACGGGCGGATCTGCACCTCGACCGGCTTCACATCGCTCTTGCCCTTGCCGCTCGTCGCGATGACGGGCACGACGATCTCCTGCAGCGTCGCACCGCCGTGGACGAATCGGTCGGCGGTGCCCTGCATCTTCTGCGTGAGGCGGTAGATCGACTTCGGGATGTGGACCTGCCATTCCGAGCTCAGCCCGAGCTGTGCCGAAGTCCAGGTGTTGAACGCTGCGGTTTCCTTGAAATCGCTGCCGAGCAGGAAGCGACGGTCGCGGTACTCGATGTCGCCGTGCGGGTCTTCGGAGAGCTTGCTACCGTCGTCGATCTTCGACTCCTGGAAGAGGAAGCCGTGATCGGAGGTGATGAAGATGTTCGAGGCATCCGCCGAGTTGAGCCGCTTGACGAGTCCGATCAGCTCGACGATCGCCGCCTCGGCTGCTTTCGGTGCGCTCTCCTCGGACCCGAGGTTGTGCGCCTGGTGGTCGATTTCGTCGTGGTAGATGTACACGACTTTGTGCTCTTTGAGCAGCGCCCGCAGCGCATCGCGCCCTGTGGGGACGGCGTTGTACGCGAGTGCCGTCCCCTCGACTGTCTGGAGGATCTTCGCCCGGTTGGCGGTGCCGATCGTGGGCTTCCCGTCGACCTGCACGTCGCCCTTAGCGGGGGTGCCGGCGAAGCCGATCGTCGAGTGCGGCAGGAGCGCCGCCATTCCGAGCTGGGTGTAGCTTGGCAGGATGCCGAGGACCGCATCGAGCTTCGCGTCGAACTTGTCCTCCTGCCGTATGCGGCTGGCGAGTTCGTCCGCGACCTCGTAGCGCAGTGCGTCGGAGACGACGACGACGACCCGCTTCTCTTGACTCACCAGCGGCTTGACGTAGGCGTCGTAAAAGTCGACCTGCGACGGGTGCGCCGCAGCCTTCCAGGTGTCGAGCTTGTCGACCTGCTGCTGCCATGCGAGCGCGAGCGGCGCGACGTAGTTGTTGTTGTAGAACGCCTCGACCTTGTCGACCAGCGGCGCGAGCGGTTCGGCGTGCTCCGTGGTGCGGGCGGCATAGAGGAACTGCCGGTATAGCTGGTCGATCCGGTACCACTGCCGCTGGTACTTCGAGAGTCCGTCGTCGAAGGTGGCAATGGCGGTGCTCAGTGAACTGATGCTGTCGAGCAGCTCCGCGGCGGAGCGGATCGCCGTGTAGAGCGCGCGAAACGAGGGCTCCAGGCCATACCAGAACGTGGTCTGTCGAGCCTGCTCCGCCTTCTGCACGTCAGGGACCCTGAGCGTCTGTTCGCTGACTCCGCGAGCCAGATCACCGAGGATCTTCTGGTCGATGGCCTCGTAGGTGTCGTTGCCGAGCAGGTCGGCGTAGTCGACGGTCGCCAGCTTCTCGCGGATCTGGAGGTCGCGCTCGGTCCGACGAGCGAGCGCGGCCATCGCCTCGCGGCTCTGGACGGTGTTCCGCCAGGAGCCGTAGTCGAATTTGATCGTCGGCTTGGTCGCAGCGAAATCGTCGTCGGCGTTCCGGAAGACCCAGAGGACGAAGTCGGCGATGCTCGGATTCGGGCTGTCGTAGCCGTAGATGTCCCGGGCGCCGTCCCAGTAGAAGTCGGCAAGCCCGAAATCAGCGAGCGCCTGGTACCCGTCGCTGCTCCCGTTCGCGTTCTCGATCAGGAGTGCACGGGTGAGTTCGCCGAAAGTATGCTCCTTGATCCTGAGCAGCACCGCGCTCATCTTGGCACGGAGCTTGGTCCGGTCGTCGTCCTTGGCGAGCAGTGCCTTGAGCTTCTGGACGCGCTCGGCGCTCTTCGTGAACTTCTCGTGCTGTCTGATGACGGCCTGGAGCCCGAGCGGGAGCCCGAGATCCTGGGCGATCAGGTCGGTCCGGTTGGCGGTGAACTTGCCGTAGGCGAGCTCGAGATCGAGCAACCAGTTGCTCGTGTCCTCGTCGATCACTCCGGTGCGGTACACGATGAACGACTGGTCGGGCTCTTCCTTCAGGAGCCGGTGCTTCACCGCGTACTCGTCGCCGTGGACGCGGATCACTTTGACGTCGCCAAGCGCGGAAGCGAGGTCGTCGAGGTCGTTGTCGTACTCACCGTCGACGTCGTGCCAAAAGGCGATATGTCGTGTGCCGACTTTCTTGCCACTGGAGAATCGGTCCGCGAGCGCCTTCTGCAGCGTGCCGAGGTCACTCATCCTCGCCGCCCTTCTTGAGACCGATGTCCTTCAGTGCGGCGCCCAGCTTCTGGTAGTTCACCAGGACGCCGTCGTCGAGGTCGAGCGCGACCTGCTTGCCGGCGAGGGGGAAGAGCACGTCGTGGTCATAGTCCTTGAGCTCCACGAGGACTCTCCGGATGCGATCGGCCTCCTGCTGAGCGGCAGCGATCTCCTTCGCGCTGGCTCCGCCCTGGCCCGCGGCGACAAGCTCCTGGTGCTGAAGGTTCGCCTCAAGCTTGGTGATGTATTCGCGCAGGTACCCGGTGAGCACGGTCGACACGGTCGACCGGCTGTACCGGTGCAGGTAGACGAGCGCATTGAAGGCGCCGGTCGGTGAGGAGAACAGCCAGTAGATCGGGCGCTTCTTGTACCGCTGGACGTGGTCGTCGTAGAACTTCGACGTGGTCGCCTTCGACCCTGCCTTGATGAAGTAGTCGCGCAGTTCTCTGACGCCGAGTGAGTCGGTGACGAACTTCAGGTTCTCCTGGAAGTGCTCCTCGCCGAAGGCGACCCGGAGGAACTGTCGGAACTTCTCGACGATGTCGTCCTCGAACCACGGCCCGTCGACGATCGGGATCACGTTGTCGCGGTCCGGCATGAACAATGGCGTAGGTACCCGCGCCAGGTAGTCCTGCAGGCTGCTCCCCTGATCTCCGAGGATCAGCCCCGGCTCGTCGAGACT
>Ga0209934_1001450_pt1 | contig 13670 bp, 8 predicted proteins | sample ThiBiot_750_plan_2_FD_183950 | JGI IMG/M metagenome (GOLD analysis project Ga0209934, IMG submission 183950) | Wastewater bioreactor microbial communities from Cape Town, South Africa - Thiocy_expt_750_plan (SPAdes) | ecosystem: Engineered > Bioreactor > Thiocyanate-remediating >...
GCATGCTCAACTCGTTCAGGTTTCCCGTCATCGATCGTGATTTCATCGATCCGGATAGTGCCCACACCATTCCGATAGCGCATTTCGAAGTTGGAAAGCTTGGTTTGGGAATGTGCCGAAGCTCCCGGATATGCCGTGGTATTTCGCGCCACGGGTGCATCATCCACCCACAGATCGTAGGTACCCGGCTGCGCGGTTTCCTCCGTAGCGGAATTAACGCGGTATTTCAAAGGCGCTTCCGAATTATTCAGGGCCCAGGTAATGGTTACCTGCTGCTTTTCGGCACAGGTTTTACTCACCTGCCTGGTTTCCAGATCTTTGACATTGAAGCCGTCTTCCAGAAAATTCAGCGAGCATTTCGCAAACATCAGTCCATTGCCCGGAAAAGAGTTGTTGACCGGATTAAAATCTTCACCCGCATACAAGTACAGGGCATTCAACGCGGGCGCCTGGATGCCCTCAACGCTCAGTTTGATCCGAACAACCAGCGTTTCCGGGTTAGGGGTAAACGGCGTGGCCCGCATGGCACGTATAATACCCCCCGTTGCCGAATCCAGCCGGCTGCGCGTAAGTTCGAGATAGCCCTTGTGAAATTTGTGGTAGGATAATGCAGGTGCCGTGAGAATGATGTGGCTGAACTGGCCGGTGTCGGGCTGCGGGTTGATCAGGCCGGTAGTCTGGCTGAAATCCTGGTGGAAGTACACGGTTTGGGCGCTGCTCGCAAATGAGAGTAGCGCGAATGCGAGTGTGAGGTATCTGTTTAGCATAAACGGGTTTGTGGTTTATGCTTTTAGACGTGGGAGGTTTGAGATGGTAACGGGTTGTAGAAGTAAAAATTTTTAATGCCACCAAGACACGAATGAACACGAATGTCTCTTCGTGTCTGTTCGTGTCTTGGTGGCATATTAAACTAGCGGCTCCGCCCGGCGTCACGAACCTTTTCCAGCTCCGAAGCCATGGCCTTCACCTTGGCCGGGTACTTGTCCGCCACGTTATTTTTCTCGCCGATATCCTTACTCAGATCATACAACTGAGGCTTAGGATTAGCCCCGGTTTCGATGTTGGTGAGCTCGGCAACCGCCTTGCCTTCGCGCGGCTCGATGTATTTCCAGTTTCCCTGCGTGATCGACAATGCCCCACCCTGCTTGATCAGCCAGGTGCGGCCTGTCTGGCTTTTACCAAGCATCGCGTCCATGACGTTGAAACTGTCCACCGCCTCCTCGCTTTCTGTTTTCTGCTGGAAGAAATGGGCGAAAGAAGCCATCATATCGATCTGGCAGATCAACGCATCCGAAACTGTCCCAGGCTTGATCACCTGAGGCCAACGCGCCAGCCAGGGTACTCGCGTACCACCCTCGAATGCGCTGTATTTGCCGCCCCGAAGCGGGCCTGCGGCGTTGTGGCCTTTCGCCAGTTCTACGGCGCGGTCGGCATAGCCATCATCCAGTACGGGACCATTGTCGCTGGAAAAGATTACCAGGGTATTTTCGGCGAGTTTGAGTTCATCGAGCTTTTTCAAAATCTCACCTACCGTCCAGTCCATTTGCAGGATCACATCGCCGCGTAACCCCATTTTGCTTTTTCCTTTAAACTGCGTGCTCGGCATACGGGGAACATGGATGTCGTTCAGCGAAAAATAGAGAAAGAAAGGGCTTTTGCGGTTCTCCTCGATGAATTGTTCGGCCTTGCTCAGGAACACGTGTGCCACCTCCTCGTCGGTCCAGCGTGCCTGCTTGCCGCCCGTCATCCAGCCGATTCGGCCGATACCGTTCACAATTGTATTGTTGTGACCGTGATTGGGTGATGCCGGCAATTTCAGCAAGTCCGGGTTTTCGAGGCCAGTCGGCTCATTACCGATTTTCTTCGAATAGTCCACCTCGATGGGATCGGCCGGATCGAGGTCCTGCACGTCGCGATTTTCCACAAACACCGTAGGCACACGGTCCGAAGTTGCCGGGAAAAAGAATGCATAATCGAAGCCAACCTCGTTAGGGCCTTTGGTAATGGGTTTATTCCAATTGATCTGCCGGTTCGTTTCGCCAAGGCCCAGGTGCCACTTGCCTACCGAGGCTGTCTTGTAACCTGCATGCTGAAATACCGCCGGCAATGTCAGCTGGTTAGTCGGGATAATGAGCGATGCGTCACCGGGGAGTACGCCCGTGCCTTTCTGCCGCCACGGATACTTTCCCGTCATGAGTGCGAATCGCGAGGGCGTACACGTGGCCGAGCTCGCATGTGCATTGGTGAAGCGGATACCTTCCTTGGCAAGGCGGTCCAAATTCGGCGTACTGATTTTCGTAGCGCCATAAGCGCTCAGGTCGCCATAGCCGACGTCATCGGCATAGATAAAAACAACATTGGGCTTGGACTGTCTTTTCTGCGCCCTGACGACAAACGGCAACAGCAAAACCGCCGCCAGCAGCCACGACGTCATGAAAGCGTACTTCAATTTCATAAGGTTGGGGTTAAGAATTCAGGCTGTGAAGATATGTAATAGTACAATTTCATCACGGAAAAACACGGAATTTACCTACGAACAGTCGTATTTTTCAAGGTTATCACGGCTTGTTAACTAGCAAAGGCTACATTCGGTTTCGGGAAAAACAGGGGCAGTAAACGAAAGAGCCCGGAATGGCTTCCGGGCTCTTTCGCAGTTTTATAGTTGATACTAGCTGCTCTTCTCGCTGGTCAACTTCTTAATCAAATCCACCTCAGCCTGCTTGTAAGGCGTGCCGTCTTTTCTGAAAATGTCGTGGAACCACAGGTCCGGCTCCTTGGTATAGGTCTTTTTCCAGCTGTCCCATGGGTAGATGGTCTGTGATTTGCCGTCTACGAGTCCCCAGTTGATGGCGCCTACATTGTATTTCTTCGCGATGGGCAGCGAGGTTTCGAAGAAGCTGCCGTTTCCACGTGACATGTATTCGGTACAGATCAGCGGGCGACCGTAAGGTTCCAGCCATTTAATGCGCTTCTCAAACTCCTGTCCATTCTCGTAGTTGTGGAATGTGATCACGTCCGACTGCTCGATTTGTGCTTTTTCGATCGGTTTCAGCTTCTCAGGTGAAGACCAGTCGCCGGCCCAAACACCCGAAGACAATGGCTGCGACGGGTTCACGGAACGGGCCCATTCAAATGATTTAATCATCAGCGGCAACACGTAATTCACTTTATTAGGCAGCTCCACTTTGCCGTAAGAGCTGTTGTTGGTATTGTCCGGCTCGTTCCAGATGTCCCACATCAGCACGCGGTCGTCGTTCGCGAATGCGGCAACGGTACCTTTCACATATCTTTCCAGGCGCGGGTATTGTGTGCTGTCCTTCAATGCTTCGAAACCAGGGTTTTGTACCCAGCCGGAGTTGTGAACGCCGGGTTTAGGATCGCGCTGCTTGCCCAGCTTCGGGAACGGGTCCCAGCAGGAATCGAACAACACAAGTACCGGTTTGATATTGTGCTTTTTGGTAATGTCCAGGAATGTATCGAGGCGCTTGATAAAGCCCGCGGAGTCTTGCTGATAGAGCAGGTCGTGCAGGTACACCCGCATGGTGTTCATACCGATATTCTGCGCCCAGCCCAGCTCTTTATCAATAGTAACCGTGTCGAATGACTCTGCCTGGAACATTTCGAGCTGGTTGATGGCCGTGCTCGGCAGGAAATCGGCGCCTACGAGCCAGCCTTGTTTGGCATACCACTCCTTGGCTTGCTCTTTGGTCCATATTTCACGCCCGGCGGCGGCTTGTTCCTGTGCCCGGGTATCTTCTTTTTGCTCGTCGGCTTTCTTGGCGCAGTTCTGCAACATGAGGCAGGCCGCAACAGCCCAGATCGTCGTTTTTAACAATTTCATCAGGTTTTTGGAATTGGTTTTGTTATTTAAAAAGCGGTGCAGGCTTATTTTCTAAGCTCGGTTCTGCATTGGAAATTTCCGGCCAGCCATTTTCCCAGGTCAGCTTATCGAGCATCAACACCCGGCGATTGGCACCGGTGGATACCCTCGGTTCCGCCTTGCTGATCGCGTGGTACAGGAGCCAGTCGGTGCCGGCATCGTCGGTAACCCAGCGTGCATTATGCCCCGGACCGGCGTATACATCGTTTCCATGCAGCAAAATCGTACCGGTGCCGCGCTCCTTCAAATCTTTGCCATCATGGTCTAGAAACGGACCGAAAATAGATTTGGAGCGACCCACACGTACATGGTACTTACTTTTTTCAAACTCGCAGCAGCTTTCCTTGGACCCTAAAAAATAGTAGTAATCCCCCTTTTTCTGGATCATTACCGCTTCGAAATCGCCCGCTGCCACTTTGAATTTCCTGGAAAGATCCGGTACCGACTTACCGTCTGAGGACAGCTCCACGCCATAGGTACCCTGGGAAGGTTTGTCGCTGAAGCTACCCCAGAAAACATATTTTTTACCATCTGCTTCCAGGTAAAAAGGGTCAATGGAGTTGGGGACTTCCGCATCCGCACTCGTAAACAGCTTACCCTGGTCCGCAAACGGGCCGGCCGGAGAATCGGCAATGGCAAGCCCTACGCCCGGGTTCACATCCCCCCAGGTTGAATAGGCGTAATACATGTGGTATTTGCCATTCACCTTCGCTACATCCGGCGCCCATATGCCCCCTTTCTCTTTCCAGGCAGGTTTGGCCGCGAATGCTTCTTTCACGTAATCCCAATGCACGAGGTCTTTGGAACGAACAATAGGCACGAGCCGCGAGCCGTTCCCATCGCCCCAGTCGTCCTGCGTGCCGTAGGCGTAAAAGTACCCGTCGTCACCCTTCACGACCGTCGGATCGGCAAGAATAGGTTCAAAAACCGGGTTCTTATATTCTTTGTCGCCGGGGCCGGGGCCATCCGGTCCCAGGCAGTTCAGCATCAAAGGTAATACGAGTGACAAGATCGGTCTGATCATTTCCATTTCAGTTTAATATCGTTATTCGAGCCAGACGATCTGGGTGAATGCGCCGTTGGCGGCCACATCCCAAAGTTCTACCCGCAGCCATTTCCGGCCTTTCATATTTTGGGTAAACTTAAAATTTTTCTGTCCGAAAGCTTGTGTGTCGTTCAAATTAATGACGTCGTGGAAAACTTCCTTGCCATCGCCCGAGATCACTTCCGCGCGATTGAGCGGGAAAGTCCACCGGGCGTCCAGGGTAATTTCCACATTCCCTTTTGCGTCCGGTTTCGTCGTTTCGCCTGGCGCCGCCTTGTTCACCTTAAATGCCGGGAGCAGGACCTCTCCGGTGGTGACGAAGAATTTCCCTTTCCGCATGGCATCCAGCACAGGCTGCCAGCCATCTTCGAAGCGGGGCAGCTGATCGAGTTGCAGGTAATTGACATTCAAATGCCCGTAGAGTTCGTAGTCGGGCTCAATGCGAAAGAGGTCAGCTTCGGCAAGGACATTCTTTTTGTACCCCCAGTTGGCCATATCGTCCATCAAATCGAGGACGCGCTTGCCGAGTTTCGGCTGTGACAAATCGGCCGGCATCGCTTTCCAGGCGGCGCCGAGAAAATGGTCGGATTTGTAAAATGCTTCGGCCTTATGCTTGTCGGGGAAGCCCGTCGAGCCCTTCGTACGTGCGTGTGCGGTCCATGCGAGGCCGTTTTCCATTTCCAATAATTGCTGCATTTCCTCCTTGTTACCAATGCGGTACACCTTGCCGTATTCAGGATGGTCTTCCACAAATGGCTGGTCTTTCTCGCGCGACATCAGCCAATAAACGGGTTTTGGAAAAATATTCATCCAATGCCCGCCGAAGAAATTGTTAGGCTCTTCGCCCGGCAGGAGCAAGAAATTACCGCCCGAAAGTCGTACACATTCTGCAAACATCATTTTCAATTCCGGCCAGCGTTTAGCCTCCGGTCCGCGAGGGCTGCCAGGACCGTGGAATTCGGCCAAATGCACGATGTTGACCCCGGTGTTCCGGAATGCTTTTACAAATCCAGGCATATCCGGCAATGGCTTGCGCGTGAGCACGTCGTCCACATGCTCCTGGTGAAAGTGGCTCGACATAGTGTAGTAACCGGGAATCGGCTCATACTTATCCGAATGCGTGAATGCCTTCACATTTTCAAGCACCTTACCATCCTTTTCCCGGCTCAGCAGACAGAAGAAATTGTAGCGTTGCTGCGTTCCCGGAGGCGCATTGAACCACGGTACCCAGCGACGGTCGCCGAGCAAGTCGTGCCGAATACCGATCCCGAAACCAGGCAGCAGGTTCCGGTAATTCTCGCCGTACCAGATGTGTTCGAGGTTATAACAATTATCCAGCGGATAGAAATACTGGTGCGGGGCCGGGAAAACGGCGAGGTTACCTTCCTTTCCCTGACCGATTATCGTGCGGTATTTCACGGCCATCATTTCGACCGTATCCATTTTACTCACCGCCGCATTGCGCATAAAATCTTCGGTATCGGCCCAGAAAAGCTTTTGCCACGTCGTTTCCCGCGAGGTAAGACCGATGTCGTAAATCACAGCCAGCAAATCGACGTTCGTGGACATCACTGCTGCTATGTTCATCAGCGGGCTTCCATTATACAGCGTGAATTGAATCGAGCCGGTGAATGGGCCTGCCTGTGCGCCGTTGACGGTAATTTCGGTACGGGAGCCATTGCTGGCCACTTTTACATCCGTTTTATCCAGCTTCACCGCGTAGCTCTGATATTTCTGATAGGCGGTTTTATCGAAGAAAATATTCCAGCCATTCTGCGAAACCAGATCACGCTTGCCCACGGTGAGAATAATGGCCGGATCCAGGTTTTTCGCGATGGTATATTGTTTTTCCTTTGTACCAATGCCCAGGCTGCCGATCAGCGGGTTGGTTTTATTTAAATCAATGGAAACCTTCGCGTTCTCCGCGTTGCCGGCGGGCCATTCGACGTTCAGCATTGCGCCGCTCACGGTCGCCTGGACGCCGCTTTTCTTGTCAAAACCTTTCAAATCGACGGGTACCTGCGCTTGCAGGTTCAGCGCTATGACGGACAAGAAAACAAACAGGATCTTACGCATTGACAGTCGTATGTGTTGGAACAAACATTTTTTGGTAGAAGGCGAGCCCTTCTTCGGCCAGCTCATCGGCGCTGTTTGTCAGTGGCCGCCAGATGCACGCCGCACGTGCGAGTTCTTTGGAAGGTTGTCCGAAGGTTTCGATCACCACCGCGCCGTCGTAGCCGATGTCGGCAAGCGCCTCCCGGACGCCCTGCCATTCCAGGTGGCCGGTGCCGGGCGTGCCGCGATCGCTTTCGTTACCTTGTACATGACAAAGCAAATCTTTCCCGATTTTCCTGATCGAAGCCGGAATATCTTTTTCCTCGATATTGGAATGAAAGGTATCCAGCACGAGTTTCAGGTTGGGATTTCCGACCTCGTCCAAAATCGACAATGCCTGGTCCACGGTATTCACCATATCGGTTTCAAAGCGGTTCAAGGGTTCGAGGCCGAGCGTCACCCCGCAATCCCCGGCGATTTCACTTACTTCCTTTAAAATATCCACACACCACGCACGCTCCTGCTTTTTTTGTTCTTCGGATACAATACGCGTCTTGCCGACGGCCGAATAAACCGGTCCGCCAAACAGGGGGCTTTCCATTTGTTCGGCAATGCGGATACAGTCGATAATGTACTGTTTGCCGATCGCACGAAATGCGGGATTGGTGCTGGAAATATCCCGCTCCGGCCCGAATGCGCCGCTGATGGTGATTTTCAGGTCGAGGTCGCGGGCGATGTCCCGGATGAGCTTCCAGTCGATAATGCTTGTGTCTTCCACAGCTATTTCGATGATATCATAGCCCATATTTTTGACCTTCGTGAGCAGGTCGATGTTGGCCGTTGAAAACGGGGATACCCAGATGAATGTGCTGGCTCCGAATAACATAAGGGTTCAGGTTTAGCAAAAAGCCAGGTTTTGAGGCCTGGCTTTGATGTTAGTATCAATTATTCTTCAAAACTCGGCACATTCACACGGATGCCGCCCTTCATAGCCGACTCGTGTGCGCAAATGCCCGCGCAGGTGTAGTTCGCCGCTAATGCCGCGTCCACCGCCGAATCACGGCCTTCCACGATCGCCGCTACGAATTCCTGTACCAAATGCGGGTGCGAGCCGCCGTGTCCCGCGCCTTGAAGGAACGAAACGTGATTGGGATCATCGATTTTCTCACGCTTGGTGAAATGTTTGATCGGTTCGATCAGCAGCTCATCCGTGTCCGGCACATTAATGCGGGCCGCATTCTCCCCGCCGTCGAAGATCACGTGCTCTTCATCCTGCAACTGCTCCCATTCGAACGACATTTTGGTGCCGTACACATCGTAGCTCTCGCGGTACTGGCGCACCACGTCAAACAGCGAGCGGGTCGCTTCGGCAACCACGTCGGAGCCACGCAAGGTAAATGTGGCTGTTTCCACCGCAAATGGTGATCCATAGCGGCTGGCGAGATCCTCGCTCAGCCGGCCAGAACCGTGACAAACCACGGTTTCGGCAATGGTATTATTGATTTTCAAAAGCGGGGAAATGGCGTGGGTACCATTCAGCATCGGCGGGTAGCCTTTCCAGTATTCGCCCCAGCCTTCCATGCTCATATCCTGGATGTGCGAGCCGCGCACGAACTGAATGCGGCCTAGCTGGCCCGTTTGCGCGAGGTTAAGGCCGTAGAGGAATTCGCGGGTATAGAGCGCGGTTTCCATCATCATATATACCTTGCCCGAACGGCGCTTGGCCTCCACAATAGCCTTGCAATCCTCGACGGTCATGGCCATCGGGATGGTACAGGCGGTGTGCTTATTGGCATTGAGGGACGCCAGGGTCATGCGTGCGTGATCGGGTACGGGGGTTACCACGTGTATCGCGTCCACGTCGTCGCGCTGGGGAACGTCTTCGAAATGCTCGAAAACGAGGTTAGGGTCGAGATTGAACTTGGCAGTCAGCTCGTCGCGGGTCTGTTTGCTGCGGGTACAGATCCCCACCGCCTTAATATTCGGGTGGCTTTGATAAATGGGGATAAACTCTTTCCCGAAACCCATACCCACGATAACTACTGTGATTTGCTTGTCGCTCATTGCTTTTTTTGATTAATTAATTTCTAAAATCCCCGGGTTAAAACCCGGGGGCAAATGGATGTTGGAGATTGATTTTTCATCGGTGGCGCCAGTTGGGGCATATTTTATGATCATCTTTTTGATCTCACTTGCCGTCGGTTTCAACCGACGGACTGAGTTAGTCAAGAGCTTGTTTGAGCATTGTCAGTCAAGAGTTTTTTGAGCATTTTTAGTCAAAAGCTCATCTGAGCATTCTCAATCAGAAGCTTGCCTAAGCATTAGCTGCTACTACTTCTCTTTTCATCTCCCAGCCGCCCACTGAACAGCATTTCTCAGAATAGTCTGATAAGGCTCGATCGTATGCGACTTGGCATCGTGCCCCAATGCAATGCCCACTATCCGTCCTTTGGGATATTTCACGATGAAAATGCTGGGGAAAACCTTGTCGGAATTCTCTGCTTTGGCAGTAGCCAGCACCTCGATCGGCGTGCCGGCTGCATCCGATTTGAAATAATACAACTCATCATCCAGCTTGAAACTCGCCGGAACGCCCTTGGTTACCGGGTGTTTGCCGGTAATAGTCACTTCAAACGGGCCGTATTTGTCATGCCCTTTCGAGCCTCCGCCTACGAGTTTTTGATTGTATTCCGGCCAGTCGGCCCAGTTGTACCAAAGTGCGGGGTGCGCCAGTACCAGGCCTTTTCCGGCATCCGCGAATGCAAAAATGGCTTTGCGGGTAGCATCGTCGGCAATGGGCTGATTGTTGGCCAGATACAGCACGTCGATGTCTTTCAACTTGCCCAGTATTGCCGACGGGTCGCTGGTGTATTCCACTGTTGCCAGACCACCTTTTTGCAGCGTTTGTACATCCTCCTGCTTGTACCACCGGTCGAAATCGTGCGAAGAGCCGCCACCCACGAGCAGCACGCGGATCGCCTTTTTCTTTCCAGGCTTTTCGGCCATCGCACTATTGGAAATCATGGCTAACAGAATCAATAATGCGGCAATGATCTTCGGAGTTGAATGCTTCATTTTTAAAGTTTAGAATTTATGAATTTAGAATCTCTGAATTCTCATTTGGTAACCCGCAGGATGCCATTCATACCGCGCCAGTGGCCGGGGAATGTACACACGTAAGGGTAGTCACCGGGTTCGCTGGGGACTGTAAATTCCAGCGTAACGGTTTCGCCCGTATTCACCAGCCTGGTCGAGAACAGTACTTCCGGTATCTTCGGAACGTATTGCATTTCAGCTGCTTTCGGATTAGTAAGAAGTTCGTCTGCGGCCTTCCCTACTTTTTGCAATGTGCCCGGTTTGATGACCAACAGGTTGTGCTGCATACCGTCCGGGTTTTCAAGATTGATCACCACTTTCTGGCCTGCCTTCACGGTGATCAGCTTTTTATCGTATTGCATGATCTCCTTTTCCACTTTCAGCTCAATGACGGTGGCGTTGGACGCAGCGGTTTTTGAAACAGGCCGGGTGGAGGAAGTGCCATTTCCACTCCCTTCATTCGGGCGGTTCAGTTCGAGAGAGGCTTTTTGGAAATTACCTACAAACCCGAACCGTCCTTCATAATCTCCGATTTTGTCCTCGCCCTCCATATCCTCGCCTGTCCGCACCGAATTGCTCAGCGGCGCATTGAAAAGCATATGCGCTTTGCCGGTAGCTGCCTCTTTCCCATCGATATCAATGCGGATGTTACCGCCTTGTGTGAGGCTTGCCACTGCATCAAACTTGTCGGGCAATGGCGCGGTGGTGGCTGCCTGGCTGAGCATACCGTGCTGCCTGACGGCCATGACGAGCTTGCCATCCTGAATGTACAATGCATAACCACCATCCTTACCGCCCTGGCCCGCGATGAAACCTTGCAATGCACGATCGCGGCCTTTGGTAATAGTAGCCCGGATCGTGATTTCCTTCCCTGAAACATCGGGCGGGAATTGCAGCGTATTTCTTCTTCCCAGTGGATAAACCTCCTTGTTCAATGCGTCTGTCAGCTGTGCGGTGAATGCGGATGGCTGCGACTTGCCTGCAGCCGCCAGGAAGCCTTTCTCATGCTGGATAGCGGCTGCAAGGATGGCGCGTGAAAGCCAGGGATCTTTGGCATTCTGCTCGTCGAGGGAAGCCTGGTAAATCGCCGCACCTGCCTTTTCGGAGGCGGGCAGTTCGGCGATAGCCACCAATACGCCCAAACGGGTGTTCAGGTTAACGTCTTTGATACCTTTTTCGAGTATTTCAAAGCTCTGGTCCTGCTTTGGCAAAACGCTGGCTGCCGCTTTGCGCACCCCTGCCGCCGGGTGGGTTAGTGCTTTGCCCGCCACCTGCAATGCCTCCGCATTCGAACCGTCGAGTGCGCCCAGGCCGTGCAATGTCCATAATGCATGTACGGCCGGGCTGTTCAGGCCAATTTCATCGACTTTCGGATTGTTAATGATTTTGTACAGATCCGGCAGCACCGACAGTTTCTTCGATTCCACAAGCAAGCGCTGCGCCGTCATCCGCCAGAACATATTGTCGTTTTCCAATGCCGCTACCAGTCCCGGAAGGTCGTCTTTCGACAGTTTCAATGCGGGCGATTTCTTGCCGTTTTTATAAACAATCCGGTAAACACGGCCGTGGTTCAGGTCACGCATCGGGCTGCTGAATGCATTGCCGGGACCGTGCGGCTGCTCCTCAAACGGCAGAATGAATTTCGAAGGCGATTGCGCCGGTACGAACACATTGTGCTGGATAATGAAGTTGTACCAATCGGCTACCCAAACGGCTCCGTCCGGACCTACTTCGGCCTGCACGGGACCAAACCATTCGTCGGAGCTCGCCATGAAATTCCAGCCGTCTTTTTCCTTAAAACCTGCGCCGTCGGGTTCGACAATGGCTTTGTGGATCAGACGGATCGTCGGCTCGGTCACCAGTGCGATGCGGTTCCAGTATTCTGTCGGGTAGTTTCTGGCTGTGTAAAAATGGTGGCCTGCGGCGGAGGTAAACCCTCCTACTACATCTACCTGCCGCAAATTGGGCGTTACAGCATGTGCATCGTAATGCCCGTCGATCTTCTGAATGGCTTGTACAGATGGCTGCTCTTCACCCAACGTGCGTTGCATGAGTCGCCCCGGCATGGAAAAGAATGCGCTGTGCGTGTTATTGGCCGTAGAAAGGAACACATTGTTATCCTCCGTAAAACCCAATCCCCAGGTATTGTTGCTGCTGCTGCCCAGGTATTCAAACTCCCCGCCGTCCGGCTTGAAGTGGTAGAGCCCCTGTGAGAAGCTCATCTTTTTGCCGTTAATTGTTCCGTTAAATGCCGAGTAGCCTAATACGCCCCAGATCTTGTTATCAAAACCGTATTGCCGGTTGGACGGACCCGCATGGGTGTCGTTCTTGCCCCAGCCGGTCATGATCACTTCACGCGTATCGGCCACGTCGTCGCCGTTGGTGTCTTTCAGAAACACGAAATCCGGTGCCATAGAGACGATCACGCCGCCATTGGAAAAGACCATACTGGTGGGAATGTTCAGTTTATCTGCAAAAACGGTGAACTTGTCGGCCTTACCGTCACCATTCGTGTCTTCACAAATCTTGATGCGGTCGTTGGCAGCGCCGTCGGTTTCTTTGAACGTATTGGGATAGTCGACCGACTCGACGACCCATAACCGTCCGCGCTCGTCCCACGACATGGCAATAGGATTGGTAATGTCGGGCTCGGCGGCAAAAAGTTGTATTTCAAAATCCGGCGGGATCTGCGTCAGCTTGTTGGATTCGTCCGGAGAGAGCGATTCCTGCATTTTGGGCACTACGTGCCGTTTGGTATAGTGTGAAATAGTGTCTGAATTGTAAATGTCCACGTCGGGCAGGTTGAGTGCCGCAATTTGCTCCTGTACCCGGTCGCCCACTGCCCATAGCACGCCGTTTCTGACGAGATCGAGGAAGCCCTTGTTGGTCCAGGTGCTATCCTCGTGGCCGTAGGCTGTGTAAAACACACGGCCTTTGCCCTCGTTGCGTACCCATGTGTAGGGCTCGTGTACGTCGCCTTCCACCCGCTCGCCCAGCACGGTCTTGTCGGGGTTCAGGTTTTTGTGAACGTAAGTTTCATCCCAGGTCTGAAAGTCGGTAATGCCTTTCATGACCTGGTGTTCCGGTTTTAGAATAGTGTTTTTGAATGAGCCTGTCTTGTGCGAAGCAAACTGGCCGCCGATGGTTTTGATATACCAGGAAGAATTCCTGAAACAGCCGGACGCCGAATGAATGGGGATCAATCCTTTACCACCTTCTACGAACGCTTTCATGGCGCTTTCCTGTGAGGGAGAGAGCGAATCGTGGTTTGCATAGATAATCAGCCCGTCGTATTTTTTAAGGTTTTCGGGGTTGATATCGTTCAGATCGGCGGTGTAGGACATGTTGACGCCGCTTTTGAACAGCTTGATCGACAGCCAGGGCGCATACTTGCCCGAATCGTGGTGCTTGCTGTTGTGCCCCAGGAACAGTACTTCGGCCCGGCGGCCTTTGGAAGCACCGGCCTTCACGGCCGATGATCCGACGGTCGGCCCCGCCGTCTTACTCTTTGCACATGCCAGCGCGATGAGCCCGACGAGCAGGAGCGCAATGTAATTCCTCATTCAAATTGGTTTTTAAAGAAACGTTTCGGTT
>Ga0209934_1001472_pt1 | contig 13429 bp, 14 predicted proteins | sample ThiBiot_750_plan_2_FD_183950 | JGI IMG/M metagenome (GOLD analysis project Ga0209934, IMG submission 183950) | Wastewater bioreactor microbial communities from Cape Town, South Africa - Thiocy_expt_750_plan (SPAdes) | ecosystem: Engineered > Bioreactor > Thiocyanate-remediating >...
TCCAGGTACCGCCGGAGCTGTCCGGACACGCGCGCCACCGTCCGCTGGGTGACCTCGCCGGCCTCGAGCCAGTCGTGGTGGACGCGGAGGAGCCGCCGGTCCGGCGCGAGCTCGACAACGACAGGGATGGCGAACACCTTCTCGAGCATCGACGAGAGCTCGTCCTGACGGTCCGGCGACATGAGCAGGTCCCAGAAGGCGCGGAAGCTCGCCCCCTGATCGGAGTCGCGGATCGCGTCGCGCTCGCCGAAGATCTCGTCGAGGAGCGCGCCCTTCGATCCCTCCCACATCGCAATGCGCTCCCGGATGTCACGATCGAGATCGCGAAAGTTCTGTTCGACCTCGCGGAAGTCGGAGAGCAGCCCGCGCGCCGTCGCTGCCATCTGCTGGAAGCGGTCCTTGATCTGCGCGCTGTCCATCAGGCTCAGGTTGCCCGCGCGGATGTCTCCGATCTCGGCGTCGATCCTGGCGCGTCGCTTCTCGAGCTCGGCGATGCGCGCGGAGGGGTCGACCTCGGTCCCTTCCGTCATCTGTCGCAAGAGCTCGAAGACCATCATCAGTCGCGACTCCGTCCCGACGAACTGACGTTGCTTCAGGCTCGCCAGCCACTCGATCGCCTTCTCGGTCGCCGGCGTGATGTCGAACCAGGGCTCGTCACCGGCCGGCGGGTAGTACTTGCGGAGCCAGGCGTGAGCGTCGTCGGCCCACGTGTCGAGGTACTGCGAGGCCGATCGCGGGTAGCTCTCGGCGCCCTCGCGCTGCCGGAGCTGGTAGAGCCAGTCATCGAGCCTCGCGCAGAGCGCCTGCTGGGCCATCGTGCGCACGTTCGGCTGAATGAACGTCGCGTGCAGGAAGCTGATGATCATCGGAGCGTGGTCGGCGGCGAGCAGCCGCCAACCGGGATGGCTCCGCTTCATGGTCTCGAGGGTCGCGTGGTCCATTACGAAGGCCGGTCCACCAACGATAGCGCGGCGAGTCGCCGAAACGTGAGCGGTCCCTCGCAGGTGGGAACCACGCATCGGCGCGTTCTCGAGCAGGCGATCGCCAGCCTGACGTGACCGTCGTTCATGGCGCACCGATCGGCCGTGGACACGTGCTCGCCCGGGCGACCGGGCTGGAGAAGCTCGCACGCGCCGATCAGCTTCGCGAGGTCGTCCTGCGCGGACGGACCGCCGTCCCGCGTGCGGACATCCCTGATCACCTGCTCGTGGTACTCGATGTTCGGACGCGTCATCGTGTAGTGCTGGCCGCCGTAGCGGTACTGCCAGCCCACCCCGCAGCCCGCGAGCGTCCACGCCACGGCTAGCAACCGGACGCTTCAACAAGCGAACGACCGCCATCTCGATCCTTTCCGCGCGCCTCGTCGCGTGCGCTCATCGTCTTCCTTCTCGACTGCACTCACTCGAGCCCGGGGCTCTCGGCCCACCATGAGCCATGCGATCGCCGAAACCGCCGGAGCGCCTGGACGTGACTGCGCGGCTGCTCAGTGGCCTCGGAGCGGACGCACGGTGACCCGTGTCGATTGCGCGACTCGGCATTCCGGGTCGAGCGTACGAGGCAGGTGCGACACGACGTGTCGCACGCCCGTCGTTGCGCGCGTGCCTCTGGACGACGCGCAGGCACAAGCCGCTTCCTCTCCTCGTACGATGCGCTTCGCGCTGAGCGGTCAGCCCGCGTTCCTCGAGCTGTCGCGCGACGACGGGCTCGACCTCCTCGAATGGATCGGGCTCGGGCGCGCGGAGTTCGGCGCTGTCGAGGTGAGCGTGCTCCTGCCTCTCTGCCGGCGGCGACTGTGGCCGGTGGTACGCAATGTCGATCCCGCCCGCCGAGGTGGAGACGGGCTCGCGCGCGTGGCGGGGACGCCCCAGCGTCTGACGAGCGAGCTTGCCGCGGCGACCGCGCGGATGCCGGAGGCGCTCGTTCACTTCGGATGACCCATCGAGGTCGCGACAGTCGATGTGATGCTCGCCTTGCGGGGGCTCGTCGGCCATGGTCTCGAGATGTGGGGAGAGCTTCGGTGGACCATCGATCCGGTAGACGTGATCAGGCGCGCGGGCCCGTCGCTACGCTCGGCGGGCGCCGCACGAGTAGTCCGGCGTGACGCTCCGGTCGACTTCGTCTACCAAGAGAGCGTCAAAGATGATTCAGGGATTCACCCGCCATCGTTCGCCGTCGCGAAATGTGGCCTGCTCGATGCGCGAGCGCTCGAGCTCACCGATCGAGGCGTCTGGTGTGGATCAGTGACAGAACGGTAGCGCTCGCGTTGGTGGCACTTCTGGCGTGCAGTGGTGGGCCCCCGGCCTCATTCACTGTGGGCGCGGCGCCAGCGCCGGATGCCGGTCCCGATGATGGACTCTGTCGAAGCTCGTTCGCGGTGGAGTGGACATGTGCTCACCCGCCGGTGACGGCGCAGTGCCACGAGGGGTGGTGCTTCATTCCCCGCGGATGCTTTGTCATGGGATCGCCGGAGTGTCAGGTCGGGCGCGCCCTTTATAACGAGGATGAGGTCCAGGTCACGCTCACCCATGACTTCGAGATTGGGCAGTTTGAAGCGTCTCAGGCCGAATGGACCCATCTCGGGCTTCCGAACCCAAGTGGTGTCACGGACGCCGGAACCGGTGATTGCCTAGCGCCAGATTGTCCGGTCGGTGGCATCACCTGGTTCGACGCCTTGGAGTATGCGAATCGTTTCTCCGCTGCGCGGGGGTTGCCTGCCTGTTACCGCCTCGAAGGGTGTACCGGCGCACTGGGGCAGAATCTCAAATGCACCGGTGCGAAGCAGACCACGGACTCGATCTACGAATGCTCCGGGTATCGGCTGCCGACCGAGGCGGAATGGGAGTATGCCGTGCGAGCGGGCTCGCGTGACGCGTTCTATGGTGGGCCGATGCTCCCTCAGCCCGACCCGAGCAAGTGTCTGGAACAGCCCAATCTCGAGAGTTCGGCGTGGTATTGCCGAAACAGCGGAGGGAAGACGCATCCGCGCGGCCAGCGTGTTCCGAATGCATGGGGCCTTCACGACACACTGGGCAACGCATTCGAGTGGGTGTCGGATGAGTACTCGGGATTGGGCTACGGCACAGGGCCATTGGTCGATCCGGGGGCCGTTCTGGGAACCAAGTCGGAGCGGGTTCGTCGCGGTGGGGTCGTCATTGGGTGGGGGCCGCTGTGCACGGTGTCGAAACGACTCTCCAACAAATGGGACAGCGGCGGTCCCGCCCACGGTTTCCGGCTCGCGCGTACGCTCGGGCGCTAACACCATCATCAGTTGATCGTGAGCGTCAGGCGTGCGCCTGCGCCCCCCGTGTCAGCGTAGTTGCCGGATGTCCTGAAGCATCATGACGTGGGGCGAGTGATCGAGGACAGGTGACGACGTACTCGGAGACGTTCCGTTCGGAGATGGTGCCGAAGAGGCTGGGGCCGAACAGGGTCTCGGCAAACGCGTTGGCGGCGGGGATGGGCGTGGGACAACCGACGTTGTCGCGATGGCCCGAGAGCCCAAGATGGCGGCAGTGAGCCGAGGGAAGCAGAAGAACACCGAGACGCCGAAGCGGCGCGCGCGGCAGTGGACAGCAGCCGAGAAGCTTCGCGTGGTGATCGAGGCGGGGACGCTCGACGACTACGCCGACGCACTGCAGGAGCCGGTCCACGAGCCGTACATCACGCACGACCGGCTCGAGGATGTCGGCCAGCGCATCCTCGCCGAGAAGTCCAAGCTGCGAGACATCATCGATCGGCACGGCGGCGTCTCGGCCGTGGCGCAGAAGAGCGGTATCCCGCAGCCATCGCTCAGTCGGATGTTCGACCGCGCGACGGAGCTACGCGCCCAGCATGGCTTCAAGACCCCCGACGCGATCCACCTCGCGAGCGCGATCGAGGCCGGCGCCGATGCTTTCTGACGGGCGACGACGGTCTCGCGACGGAGCGCTTCGCCTCGCACGCCCGAGCACCGAGAGCGACTACTTCGCCCAGAGGTCAGCGAGCGAGAGCTCGTGCTCGGCGAAGGGGGCGACACGTACCCGGGCCTCGTCCCTCCACGTTCCGACAACGACCCATCGTCCCGCGTCGAGGCTGAATGCCTCCAGAGTTCGCGCGATCGGATCGACGAGCCATACGTACGCGACGCCTTCGCGTGCGTACACAGGCATCTTCTCGGCACGATCCGTTGGCGCCGTCGACGGAGACAACACTTCACAGACCCAGTCCGGTGGGAGCTCGAACGCGGCCGCGTCGGGCAGCTCGGGCATCCGCGTACGCCTCCAGCCCGCGATGTCGGGGACCAGAATGTCTCCACGGAGATGCAGCTCGGGCTCGTCCAAGAAGATCCAGCCGCCTGGGCCGCCGCGACCGCGATCGAACGGGCCGTCGAGCTCTGCGCCGAGCCGCGACGATGCCCGCGCATGCAGGCTCGCGGGCCGAGGGTGCGTACGAAGGACGCCGTCGATGATCTCGGCCACGAGGTGCTCCGGCACTTGCAGAAGCTCTTCGTAGGTAGCTCTGCGCTTCGCTGGATCACCCATTGCGCGATCTTAGCGCGCCTCTGCGCCCCGAGCGAGCCGCCGAACGAAGCGAGCTTGCGCCTCGTTTTCTGCGGCGGGGTGAGCTAACGCGAGTGCTCGATGCGTTTCCTCACGTATTCCGATCTGAAGGTGCCGCGCCGGCTTTCGGCGTCGTTCGAGAAGGTCCGGAGCGCGATCGAGCGCGACGAATTTCGCAGCGCCGACGTGAAGAAGCTGGTCGACCAGAACGCGCTCTTCCGCGCGCGGGCTCGACTACGACAGCCGGCTGATCGTGCAGTTCGTCCGCTACGGCGGTGAGAAGGCGTGCCGCGCGTGCGCTCAGGCCTCGTCGTCGTCCTCGCCCTCGAGCAGGCCGCGCACCAAGATGGAGAATGCGGTGAAGGGCTCGGCGAAGATGCGCTCCTCGCCCTGGGCGCGACGAAGCGATCGTCCAGCATGTTCGTGACCGCGCTCGCCTGGAGCGCCGAGAGCGGCCGGGGAGGGACGCCAGCGCGCCATGCCTCGACCGCGGCCCGACGCGCACCGCGCCTCGACGCGCCGTGCTCAGCGAGACGAGCGCGGCTTGGTGAATCGAAGGACGAGTCCCGTTGCGGTGAGAACGAGCGCCGCGCCCAGGCATGCCGCTGCGCGCGTGAGCGTCTTCGAGAGCTCGCTGCACCAATGCGCGTGACCCTGGTGACAGGCGAACTCTACAGGGACCGCCCACGAGTAGAAGTAGGCGCCGCCCGCGAGCGCGATCCCGGCCAGCACGAACGCGCTAAGCGCGTACCTCTTACGGCGCGCCGGCATCTGCATCCCTCAGCCTCCGAGCCGTGTCGGCTTCCAGCGCCTTCGTGACGGCCTCATCGTGGCATTTGTCGATGATTCGCTTCACGACGGAGTGGCAATCGTTCAGCCCCGGCGTCCAGTTTCCCGTGGTTGCACCGAGTTGCAACTCCCGATCGACACAGTCCTCGTCCACGACCTTGTCGACCGGCTCGCAGTTCGTCTTCGGTTCACGGCTATGGTCCACGAGCTGCGTCGCCCATGTCTCGGGGAGGCTCTCGCCATGACCAGGCACATTCCCAGTGGTCGGGCCCATGCCTGCTTCCTTCCGCGCGGTCTGGAGCCACCAGTGCTCCGCGCCATGAATGTCCTTCCCCGGGAGGTCGGCCACACGCTTGCACAACTTCACGCCACCATGCTCCTGCTGCGCAGCCCGCCGCGTTGCGTTCTCACGTGTCTGAAGCTCGCTCTCGATGGTCGCCAGGTCGGCGACGTTGCGCTCGCGTTCTGCATAGGATGCCGCGCGTCCAATACGAGAGCGCAGCACCGCAGCCTGCTGATCGAGCATCGCGTCCGTCATTCGTCCGCACTCCGCCGCTGTGAGAGGCGGTCGCGCTGACGCTCGTGCTTGGGCTGCGATGACGGACGCCCCAGCCCCGTAGTGCGCGGGGACCGTCGGCCTCGTCGTGGCGCGAGGGTCTCGCGTGATCCGCTCGTTGGCGCTCTGAATGTCGAGGCAGGAGGCCGTATCGGAAGGACATCGCTCTCTTGCACGGATCGGGCTGGTCATGGCCCGCCCTGTCGTCCGCCGGCGGACGATGTTGCGGGGAAAGAGCTAGTCGCTGCTCGAGGGAACTCGATGGGGTCTCGTCGAGCGCGTCGGGGTAAGGGAACGTCTTCGGCCCGTTCACGAGGCGGCGAGCCGAACTCAGCCCGTGGCGGTTCCGCTGCGAGAGCTTGGCGCTCGCCGTCCGCCATCGAGCCGGCGGTGCGGCACGGGGCGGAGGTCGCAGGCTTCGCCGTTTGGCCAGCGTCTTCGTAGGCCGTGACGGTCTCGTCAAAGAGGCGCTGGCGCGGGCCGCCGGGCTCGTCGAGGATCCCGAGCGAGTCGACCAGCCAGACGTGTCCGACCTTCTCGCGCGCGTCGATCGGCATCTTCTTCATCCGATCGATGCGGAGCGTGCCTAGCGTGCCTGTTGACACGATCTCGCAGACGCAATCGGGCACCACCGCGATGAACGGTTCGTCGACCTCTTCCTGAGCGGCGAGCTGATCGACGAGGTGCCCGTCGGCTCGTCGACGACGCGCGCGCACCCGGGGGGAGGCGCGGGCCGGAGATGGTGAACCCTCCGGCGCGTGCCGGAGGATTCGCTAGTTCACGGGGGTGAGGGGCGTCTCGACGAGCTTGCGGAACGCCATGCCGCCCGGATACGCGTAGCTCGCGTACGCGCCCCAGCCCCAAAGGGTCGCCGAGAACGCGCCCTCGCTCCGCATCCGCTGGAGCCCCGTCGTGCAGCGCTTGTCGCCGAACGAGTCGCCGGGACCGAACTGGCGCGACAGGTCGACACGCCCGTACTCGTACTGCCCCGCGTTGTCGATCGGCTTCCAGTCCGGCAGGTTGCCGGCGCACTCGAGCCATACGTCCTTGAAGTCGCCGTGCGTCTTCTTGCGGACGATCACGAGCGAGTGCTCGGAGAAGGTGGAGTCCGCGTAGAAGCTGTAGGAGCTCATGTACTGGCCCGTCGGGACGACGTTGACGAACTCCGGATCGCCTGTGCCTCCGTAAGCCGGCACCTTAGGAGGACGCCCGGCGCCTCCCGACATGTGCATGCCGAGGTAGAACGGATGTTCGGCGTCGCGTGAGCGGACGACGAACGCGTCGTTCGAGCGCGCACTGAAGAGCACGAGCTCGCCCGCAGAGAGCGTGATCGGCGCAGCCGGCGGTTTGACGGGATCGTACTCGAGCTCCGTGCCGTCGCGACCGCCGACCATGCGGTACCAGACGATCTCGTCGGAGTTCTTGGTGCGCGGCCGGTAACCGACGCCGACGTATTCCGACCCCCATTGTTCGAAGGCCGGGATCTGCTGCGCGAGCGTATCGCAAGCCCCCGCACTCGTAGGCACGTTCGCGCATTCGTGTCCGCCGACGGTCGCCGTCGGCTTGTTGGAGAGCACGGAGCTGCCGGTGAGCTCCTCGGTCTGTGCGATCTGCGCGAATTGGCCCTTCGACAGCATCATCTTCGCCGGTATCCCGGCAGCGGCGCCCGTGAAGCCGTCTCCGTTCGACACGGTCTTGGTCCCGATGATCGTGACCTCCGTATCGTCTTCGGCTGCGAAGATCTGCGTCACAGGTATTCCCTGGAGTGTTGCCTCCCATCCGTTGACGACGACGTGCTCCTTCGCCCAAGCGCTCACCGGCAAGACGAGCGTCGCCGTCGGGTAATGAGTCCCGGCGCCGCCGTATGGATACATCCACGTGACGCCAACCGGGACATTGCTCTTCAGGCGGAACGCGTCGCCAATGCCCGACCTGAAGTTCCCGAAGTCCGCTTCGAGCGCGGGCTTTGCCTCCGTTGGGCAGGAGGTATGGTCGACTCTCTCGCCGACCGAGCGCGGCTTGGCGGGGTCCCAGTCGGCGACGAAGAGGATCGCGCTCTCTCCTGGGGGGATAGGTCCTTCGAGCGGCTCGAGGTCGGTGCTGTTCGGGACGGCTCGGAAGAGCGCACGCGACACGTCGAGCTCTCCACCTTGCAGCTCGAGAGACACCGTGGCCGGCTTGTTCGACGCATTCACGACGAACGTCGCGAAGCACGAGACGATCGATGGCGCGTAGTGCCTAGGCATCGCGAAGTAGAAGTCGCAACCGTTCGAGCTTCGGTCGGCCTCGGCCGCTGCGCACGGCTCCTGACACTTGGCGGCACCGCAGGCGAGATCGTCGGCGCACGTCTCGACCACGCCGCCCGTACACGAGTCGATGATCGAGCGGCCGTCGAGCGAGCACTGGAGGAAACAGGTCTCTGCGTCCGGGGCTCCTCCCTCGTGCTCCGTCTCGAACGCACGCTCGTTCTGGATGAAGCCGCCGCGATCGTCGCCGCAGGCAGCGATCAGCGCGACGACGAAGCCGCCAATCGAAGTCACGGCGCCGAACGCGCCGAAGGTGAGCCGCGCGCGCCTCATGGGAGCTTCACCTCCACCGGCTGGCGCACGCTTCCTTTCGGAAGTCCGGCGCCGAGCTGGCCGTAGAAGTTGCTTCCCCAGCAGTACACTTTCCCATTCGTCAGGACTGCACACGTCGAATAGGGCATGACCTTCACCTCGGCTGCTGGAGCCGGCAGACCGGCGACCTGGACGGGTTCGAGCGCGAACTGCTTCGTGCCGTTCCCTGCCTGACCGGTATTGTTGAGTCCCCAGCAGTACACCGCACCGGTCACCGACGTTGCGCACCAGCGGCGCCTGTCGAGGTACATGAGCGAGTCCTCCCTCACGGTCACCGATCGCGACGTTGCGATGCGCGTGATCGGCTCGGGAGTGTCGACCGCGATCGGTAGCGCACGTGCGTACGTGCCTGCGTTGTCGACATCCTTGGCGCCCCAGCACCAGCCGACGCCGTTCGCGACGGCGCACACCTCTTCTTGAATGGTATCGATCATCGAAACGTGATCGAGCGCCACGTTCGTGGGCCACCCGCTCTGGTTGAGGGCGAGCGGACGCCCAATGCCGACGGCCGAACCCCAGCTCTTCAGCGTACCGTCGTCGATCGCGAACGTCGCGCTCCCGACGGCGATGTCCTTGGCCCCGAAGGCGCGCTCGATCGTTTGGGGCTGGACGTTGACCGCCGACCGCGAGACGCCTTCGCCGAGCTGCAACGCACCGTTCGAGCCCCAGCAGACCAGGCTCCGATCGCGGAGGAGCGCGCATCCAACGCCAATCCAGTTGCTGAAGGCGACCTTGGTTGCGGGACCAGGCAGGGGCAGCCGAACGGGGCTGCCCTCCACCGTCGCCGCCGACGCCTCGCTCTGGAGGAAGGGACCTCGTCCCCAGCAGAAGGCCAAGCCATCGCTGTCGACCGCGCAGGTGTGGTCGAGCGTCGTGACCTTCGACAGCCCCGACACTCGCACTGGAACCGGACTGTCACCGATCGTCTCGGGGCTCCCCAGCTGCCCCTCTGCGTTCGCGCCCCAACACGCCACGGCGCCGTCGTCGAGCAGCGCGCAATAGCCCTCCTCGAGCGAGCTCGTGGCGGCCAAGGTCGTCGTGAGCGCGACCGCGCACGGCGGCTCCTTGCACTCGATCGGCAGCGGCGCGCTGTCGACGGCGACGACATCCGCGATGCCCGCGTCGACGACGTCTTCTCGATCAGCCTCGTGACCGGCATCCGTCGAGGCGTCCGCGTCGCTCGGCAGCGGGGCTCGTGTGTCGCCATCGCTGCTCGAACAGCTCGTGCTCATGGCGGCCACGGCCGAGAGGCTCGCGAAGAGCGCGAGCAATGCGGGTACGCGCGCGGCGATCGGGCGACGCGTTCGCCGCGCAGCATCGGTGTCGCGTGGGCGCGGTTCAGCGATGCTGGACCGCGTCCAGTCCGCTTCAAGGAGTCGTCTTGTGGTACGCATGGCGGGCTCCGATTGCCCAGAGGTTTTGGTTCGAGGTGCCGCGGATCCTGTAGAACGGCGCAACGACCGCCCCGCCGCTGCGGGAGAGCGTCGAGACCGAGACCGTGCCGTCGTCGCTCCCGCGAAGGACGAGTCCCCACGACGTGAACCAAGTCTCGCCGTCACCCCGCCAGAGCGAGGTCGCGCTCCCGGGATTGCCGGTGCCGATCTTCATCGGTACGAGCGACTGCTCGAACGAATATCCACCGTCCGTGATGCGAATTGCCGTGGCGTAGACGTCCTCCCAGAGTCCTATCTGAATCCTATTGTGGAGCGCGACGTACTCGGTCGTCGACACCGGAGCGATGTCGAGGAGCCACCCGCTTGTCCCTGGGCCGCCGATGAGGAGCGTCCCCGGACGTTCGGCACACGCAGTGTTGGCGCTGGTCGAGACGACGCTGTCTGCGACGCGTTCCCAGCCGGCACCCGACTTCCGGACGACGAGGGGGCAGCTGGTCATCAACGTCCGAGCGCGAGCCCCGACGAACCATACGTCGTTCGGACCGCTTCCGTGGACGGACGAGAAGAAGATGTGCTCGTTGGCTGCCTCGAGGTCGTCGGCGACGTAGACCGCGGCGAAGCCTCCGTCGACCGGATCACGGTGGAAGATCGTGTTGCTGTAGTACGCATACACGTCGCCGGCGCCCGTTCCCCAGACGCCGAGCGTCGTTGTCGGCTGCCGATTGGTCCGGGTCGGATTCCCGTGACTATCGGTGTGGCCGGCGATGTTGTCCGGGAGGGCCTGCTTCGTCCACGTCCAGGTTCCACCGGAGCGTTTGCCGTGAAAGACGTGCGACGGTCCGACCGTGAAATACACCTCGTCGACGTTCGGCGCATAGATACGACCGGCGAACGTGCCGATGGGAGTCGCGTTCTGCGTACCGTCGTCGATGTACTTCCACGTGTTCGTCGACGTCGACCACTCGAGGACTTTGATGCCTTCGCTCCGGCTCTCGGCGATCGCAAAGGCGACGTCCTCGAAAGGCGCGATGTCACGGAAGACGAGGTCTTCGTCCGGGAAGTCGGTGATGCACCAGCCGGCGGGGCTGCAGTCGGGCAGACGAGTATCCGGGACGTCGACGTCGGCGACGGAACCGTCGTCGCCATCTCCACTGTCGGGGACCTCCGCCGGCGCCGGCGGAGCGACGAGCTCCGAAGCTTCGTCTTCGGAGCTCGCGCAGGCAGAGGCGATCGCGACCGATGCGACGGCGGACGCGAGGACGATGGTCGTTCTCATGGCTTTCCTCCGAGCGACAGCAGTACTCCTTGTCCGGCGATCCAGACCTTTCCCGGCGACGGGATCCAGATGTGCTCGAGCTGCGGGCGTCGTGGGCCGAGGCCGGCGACCTTCACGCGGCTCCAGGCGGTGCCGTCGTAGTGGAAGACCGTGCCCTCGTCGCCGGCGACCCAGATGTCACTCGGCGACGAGCCAGAGATCGCGCGGAGGTGCTGCTTCGTCGGCACCTCGTCATAGGTCTCGAACAAGCGTGGATCCCCGCGCCAGCGACGTACCGTGCCGGTCGAGCCGACGGCCCAGACGTCGTTCGTCCCGGCGACCCAGACGCCGTGAAGCGTGATGTTCGTATCCGTCTCGAAGCCGGTCAGGGGCGGCTCGTCGGCCTCGGCGTTCGTGACGCGGAACGCGGCACCTCGTGGCCCAACGGCCCAGACCTCGTCGGCGGAGCGACCGTGGATTCCATAGACCTCACGGCACGCGACGAAGTCGTCGCACTTGTCGAGCGTCACCGGCGTGAGCGCGAAGCCCCCGCCGGCGGCATCTCGCAATCGCCAGAGCCCGCCTCGGGTGCTCCGCGTCGTGCCGATCCAGAGCGACGTCGACTCAGCGTGAGCCCACGACGTGTACAGCAGCGCTCTGGAGGTTCCCCAGAACGAAGGAAGCGTCGCAGCGCCGAAGAGGGACCAACCATCGGCGGACGGAGCGCCCGCGTCGGTTTGGAGACCGCGCGTGAAGAGCCGCTTCGGATCATTGAGGGCGATCTCGGCGTCGCCGTGGAGCCAGAGCGCGTAGAACGAATACTGCGTATCCGTCACGGACCGCTTCCACGACGTGCCGTCGAATTGCGCGGCCGCGCCGACGTTGCCGACGAGCCATGCATCGGTCGGCGAACGGGCTGCGATCGCGCGGACGTTCGTTCGCACATCCAGCGTCTCCGGCGCCGCGACCGCGCCGCCGAAGAGGGGGTCGGGGCAGAGCGCGTCGTCGATGCACTCGCTCGGGTAGTACTCGCAGTCGTCGGCGCAGACCGAGGCGTCTTCGCCGGTCTCCGCGTCGCCGCCTGCGTCGCCGGTCGCGGCTGACGGCAAAGGCGTGCTCGCGTCGTCCGCGAGAGCCGTCGGCGTCTCGCCGTCGGTCGCACACGCTGCGAGTACGGCGAGCGCGCACGCTGTCGCGGTTACGGTGATCGTGACGAGCCATGTCGTCTTCATCGCGGCGGTCCTCCAGCATCCTGAAGCTCGTCGCACGGCTCGATCATGCACTGACCGCCGATGCACGCCTGACCGGCGATGCCGTCGCAGGCTACCCCGCACCCACCGCAGTTCTTCGGGTCAGACGAGGTGTTGGTCTCGCAACCGTCATCGCGGCTGCCGTTGCAGTCGCCCCAGCCCTGCTTGCACGACCACGCGCACTCTCCGTAGACGCAACCCTCATCGGCGTTCGGCACGCTCAAGGTGCAAATGTTCCCGCACGCGCCGCAGTTCTCCCGATCCGAAGTGAGATCGCGGCACTCGCCGATCTTCTCGACCTCGACGCCGCCTTGCGTCAGAACAGCCCCACAGAACGTCGTTCCCTTGGGGCAGTGGCAGGTCGTAATCGGTGCGAACAATGACTTCCGGCCGCAGGTCGTGCCGTCCTGGCATCGATTTTTGCAAATGCCACAGTGGTCGTCGTCAACAAGGTAGGTCTCGCAGCCGTTGTCGATGCGACCGTCGCAGTTGCCGAAGAGCGCGGAGCACTTCAACACTCCGCACTCGCCGTCGAAGCAGCCGAAGTACATGTTCGGCGGCGCCTCGACGGTCCCGTCGCCATCAGGCGGACAGGCGTTGCCGCACGCGCCGCAGTTCTCGTCGTCCTGGGACGGATCGATGCATGGCGCGGGGCCTCCGCAGTTGAGCTCGCCCGGCTTGCAGCCGCACGCGAAGTCCGTGATTCCGCGGTCGATACACGGTTTGTCTGCGGGACATTTGTTTCCGCAATATCCGCAGTTGTCATTGCTGTCAGCGCTCGTCTCGCAACCGTTGTCCGGAAGGCCGTCGCAGTCGAGCTCTTGATTCGAGTTGCAGTTCAGGACGCAGCGACCTTCGAGGCAGCTATATTTGCGGTTGCCTGGACACATGTTCCCGCATTCCCCGCAGTTGTTCACGTCCGTGAGGAGATCGACGTCGCAGAGGAATTGCGACGATGGACAGGTCGTGTGACCCGGGGGACACCGGTTCGACGGGCAGTAGGATTTGAGCTCTTCCGTCGGCGATGTG
>Ga0209934_1001479_pt1 | contig 13332 bp, 13 predicted proteins | sample ThiBiot_750_plan_2_FD_183950 | JGI IMG/M metagenome (GOLD analysis project Ga0209934, IMG submission 183950) | Wastewater bioreactor microbial communities from Cape Town, South Africa - Thiocy_expt_750_plan (SPAdes) | ecosystem: Engineered > Bioreactor > Thiocyanate-remediating >...
CCGACCGCCGCCGACTGATGGAGGACGGGATCGTCGACGACGGCGCCACCGCCGATGACCTCGTCAAGATCGCCGAGCGGACGGGTCTGCTGTCGGGTCAGGACAAGAGCTGGCTCGTGACGCCCGCGGGTGTTCAGTGGCTGCACTCCGACACGATCGCACGGTGGAGCGCCGTCGCCACCGCGTTCCTCGAAGGGCTGCCGCGCGGACTGCGGCGACCGACCGGCGGCTGGATCGCGCCCGCCGCGTGGGCGCAGGCCTACCCGTGGGACGTGCTCTGGCCAGAGACAGCGGCGGATCTTCGTGGGCTCCTGCGACGCTGGGGCGTCCTCGACGACGCTGGGCGCCCCACCTCGTGGGCGCGGGGTGCATTCCTCGACGGCGCGGGATCGCCGTTCCCGGCCGCCGCCCTCGACACCCTCGCGCGGCTGCTGCCCAGCGAGGTCGACCGGGTGTACCTGCAGAACGATCTGACCGCCATCGCGCCCGGGCCGCTGTCGCCGCACCTCGACATGCGGCTGCGGTCGATGGCGCGGCGGGAGTCGCGCGCGCAGGCGTCGAGCTACCGCTTCACGACCGAGAGCATCGCCGACGCCCTCACGGCGGGCGAGAGCGCCGAGTCGCTGCGCGCCTTTCTCACCGAGCTTTCGCTCACCGGCCTGCCCCAGCCGCTGGCGTACGAGATCGAACGCACCTCTCGCACGCACGGCATGGTCCGCGTCGGTCCCGACGACGAGGGCCGCACCCGGGTCTGGAGCGACGACGAGGCGCTGCTGCGCACCCTCGCCGTCGATCAGGCTCTTCGTCCCCTCGGGCTCGTGCCGGACGGCGACGGCCTCGTGACCCGCAGCGGGGCCGACACGGCGTTCTGGATGATCGCCGACGCCCGATATCCGGTCGTCGCGGTGGATGCCGACGGCGAGCGCCGACGACTCGACCGCCACCGCCTGGCACCGTCGCCGTCGCAGCCCGCGCCCGCGCGCGACACGTATGCCGCGCTCCTCGCACGGCTGCGCGCCGCGCCCGCTGACGATGCCGACGCGGCCTGGCTCGGCCGCGAACTGGATCACGCGGTCAAGGCGCGCGCCACCATCGTCGTCGCCGTCCGCATGCCCGACGGCACCGAGCGCGAGTTCACGATCGAGGCGACCGGCCTCGGCGGCGGACGCCTGCGGGGACTCGACCGGGCGGTCGATGTGGAGCGCACCCTGCCGGTATCCAGCATCAGCGGCATCCGCCCCCTCTGACCGGGCCCCCGCGCACGCACGGCTGGCGACGCGAGCCCCCGCCGCTGCGAGGTCGGTAGACTGGGACGCTATGGCTGACGGCCCCCTCATCGTGCAAAGCGACCGCACCGTGCTGCTCGAAGTCGCTCACCCCCAGGCGGAGACAGCGCGGCACGAGCTCGCGATCTTCGCCGAGCTCGAGCGCGCACCCGAGCACATCCACACCTACCGGGTCACCCGGCTGGGGCTCTGGAACGCACGCGCCGCCGGCCACAGCGCCGACGACATGCTCGCCACGCTCGACCGCTGGTCCCGCTTCCCGGTGCCCGCCTCGGTGTCGATCGACATCCGCGAGACCGTCAACCGCTACGGGCGTCTGGTCATCGAGCGGGATGCCGAGGGCGCGCTCGTGCTGCGGGGCTCCGATCCCGCCGTTCTCGCCGAGATGGCCAAGAACAAGCGCATTCAGCCGCTGCTGATCGGCCACCCCTCCCCCGACACCTACGTGATCGACGCCTGGGCGCGCGGTCACATCAAGCAGGAGCTGCTGAAGATCGGGTGGCCGGCGGAGGATCACGCCGGCTACACCCCCGGCACCCCGCACGAGATCGACCTGCACGAGGACGGGTGGACCTTGCGTCCGTACCAGCGCCACGCCGTCGACATCTTCAGCGAGGGCGGCTCGGGTGTCGTCGTGCTCCCCTGCGGCGCCGGCAAAACGCTCGTGGGCGCTGCGGCGATGGCCGCGACGAAGACGACGACCCTCATCCTCGTCACCAACACCGTCAGCGCGCGCCAGTGGCGCGACGAGCTGCTCAAGCGCACCACGCTGACCCCGGAGGAGATCGGCGAGTACTCGGGTCAGACCAAGGAGATCAAGCCGGTCACCATCGCGACCTATCAGATCCTCACGGCCAAGCGGAAAGGCCAGTACGCGCACCTGGCGTTGCTGGACGCGCTGGATTGGGGCCTCATCGTCTACGACGAGGTGCATCTGCTTCCCGCTCCGGTTTTCAAGCTCACCGCCGATCTGCAGGCACGTCGCCGCCTCGGACTGACCGCGACGCTCGTCCGGGAGGACGGCCGCGAGGGGGACGTGTTCAGCCTCATCGGCCCCAAGCGCTTCGACGCCCCGTGGAAGGAGATCGAGGCCCAGGGCTTCATCTCTCCGGCCGTCTGCTACGAGGTGCGCGTCGACCTCCCGCCCTCCGACCGCATGGAATACGCGGCATCCGCCGACGACGAACGCTACCGTCTCGCCGCCACGGCTCACGCGAAGATCGGTGTGGTGAAGGATCTCGTCGCCCGTCACGCGGGAGAGCAAATCCTCGTCATCGGCCAGTATCTCGATCAGATCGACGTGCTGTCCGAGGCTCTGGACGCACCGAAGATCACCGGAGCGACGCCCGTGGACGAGCGCGAGGAGCTGTTCGCCGCCTTCCGCGAGGCGCGCCTGCCTGTCCTCGTCGTCTCGAAAGTCGCGAACTTCTCGATCGATCTGCCCGACGCCTCGGTCGCGATCCAGGTGTCGGGGTCGTTCGGCTCACGTCAGGAGGAGGCGCAGCGGCTCGGCCGGCTGCTTCGTCCCAAGTCGAACGGGCACACGGCGAGCTTCTACACGCTCATCGCACGCGACACCGTCGACCAGGACTTCGCCCAGAACCGGCAGCGCTTCCTCGCCGAGCAGGGCTACAGCTACACGATCCTGGATGCCGAGGGCATCGCCGCCGCGTAGCTCACCACACCGGAGCCGGTGGCGGCAGGACGAGCGTGCGCGGCAGCGGCCGACGCGCCAGCATCCACTCGACGAGCGCGACGTACCCGGCGATCAGCAGGAACGACCACAGAAAGCTGACCAGTCCCGTCGTGCTCTTGGTGGGGCTGGAGCCGGAGGCGAGCGAGAGCAGGAACGCCGAGAGGTTGTTCACGACGTGCAGGGCGATCGCCGCCTCCAGTCCTCCGGTGCGCCACGTGAGCCAGCCGGCAGCGACGGCGAACAGCCCGACGCCGATCTGGCCGAGCAGGTCGTAGCCGTGGCCGAGGACGAACAGCGGCACCGGCAGGAGGATCGCGAACGCCGGATGCCGCAGCCAGCGTCCGATGCTCTGCATGAGGTAACCGCGGAAGATGTACTCCTCCGCCGCCGCCTGCACGGGAACGAGCAGCAGCACGACCACGAGCGTGATCGGCCAGGTCGAGGTCGAGACGGGCATCCCGGGCTCCTCCATTGCGCCGGGAAGGAGAAAGCCCACCGCGGTCAGCACGACCGACACGCCGACGGCGAGCGCACCGCACAGCAGCATCCAGCGCCAGCGCAGCCGTCCCGCGGCCGAGGAGACGAGCCCGACCCGGCGTCCGTTCACGATCAGTGACGCGAGGATGTAGGCCGGAAGCATGAGGGCGATCGTGCCGAGCAGGATCGCGACCATGAGCGGGTCGCCCATGTCGACGCCGCCCGACTGACCGAGGCGTGCGAGGTCGTCCAGGCGCTCCGGGTCGCGGAAGAGCGCGATGCCGATGACGACCATGACGACCACCAGCAACCCGAGGTAGATCGCGAGGCCCAGGATGCCGGTCACCAGCGGGGTCCACCATCCCGACCGACGGCGCGCGAAGTTCAGGCGGTGGAAGGCGAGACCACCGATCACGGCGTCGACCGGGAGGGCGCGGGCCGTCCGGACGATCGTGGGCGGGACGGGCGGCATCGCGGGAGCGAACAGCGGTGCCGACGGGGGGACGGGGACCTGCGGCGCGGGCGTCGTCATCCATCCATCTTCTCCGATATCCAGCAAAGGGAAGGGTTGCGATGCCAGGATGGGGCTATGACCGCACCGCGCATCCTCGTCGTGGACGACGAACCGAACATCCGGGACCTGCTGGTCACGAGCCTCAGGTTCGCCGGCTACCAGGTGCGCGCCGTCGCGAACGGCGCGCAGACCATCTCGGCCGTGCTCGAAGAGGAACCAGACCTCATCATCCTCGACGTGATGCTCCCCGACATGAACGGGTTCAGCGTCACCAAGCGCCTCCGCGGCGCAGGGTACACGGCCCCCATCCTCTTCCTCACGGCGAAGGACGAGACCGAGGACAAGATCGAAGGGCTGAACGCCGGTGGCGACGACTACGTCACCAAGCCCTTCTCCCTCGACGAGATCGTCGCGCGACTCCAGGCGATTCTCCGACGCACCATGCAGGCCAACGAGGAGTCGACCATCCGCGCCGGCGAGCTGACCATGGACCAGGACACGCACGACGTCACGGTGGGAGACGTCTCGATCGACCTGTCCCCCACCGAGTTCAAGCTCCTGCGCTACCTCATGCTCAACCCCAACCGGGTGCTCAGCAAGGCGCAGATCCTCGATCACGTCTGGGAGTACGACTTCAACGGCGACGCCGGCATCGTGGAAAGCTACATCTCGTACCTGCGCCGCAAGATCGACCCGTACTCCTCGGAGCCGCTCATCCAGACCAAGCGCGGCTTCGGCTACATGCTGAAGGCCGGCAAGACCGCCTGATCGCGGGACGATGACGGCGGACGGCGTGTACGCGGCACACGCGAAGAAGAACGACCGCCTCACCTCGTGGTGGCGCGGCATCAGCCTGCGGGCCAAGGTCACGGGCGTCACCGTGGCCGTGCTGACCGGCGGACTGCTCGTCGCCGGGTTCGGTACGGCGGTGTTCCTGCGCAACGCCCAGATCTCCGAGCGCGACCAGTCGATCAGCCAGACGGTGACGCTCGATCAGGCCAGCAGTCTGCTCAACGTCGCGGTCGTCGACGGGGTCGCCAAATTCGAGCCCGCCGACTATCCGCCGCTGACATCCTTCTACATCGCCGTCTACGGGCCCGACGGCACGAGGCTGGCCACCGGAGGCCCGCCGTCCGACAATCCGCCGGTGTTCCCGACCACGTTCGGTCTCGACAGCACCCTCATGCAGGGAACGACTCCGTTCGATCTCACCTCGGCCGACGGCAAGACGACCTTCCATGCCGCCGTCGACATCCTGCAGATCCCGGGAGCACGCGAGAACAACGTCCAGCTGCTCGCCCTGCCGTTGACGCCCGTGAATCAGACGGTGGCGAGCTTCGTCGGCATCTACACGATTCTGGCGCTCATGACGATCCTGGTGAGCGCCCTGCTCACCCGCTGGCTCGTCACGCTGGCGTTCCGGAGCCTCGGGCAGGTGGAGCAGACGGCGATGTCCATCGCGCGGGGCGACTTCGGCCAGCGCATGGGCGACATCGCTCCCGGCACCGAAGTCGGCAAGCTCAAGACGGCGATCAACGCCATGCTCGACCGCGTGGATCAGGCGCTCGGCCAGCGCGACGCCACCGTGCTGCAGATGCGACGCTTCATCGGCGACGCCAGTCATGAATTGCGCACACCCCTGGTGACCGTGCGCGGATACGCGGAGCTGTACCGGATGGGCGCCATCTCGGGCGACGAGCAGACGGCGCAATCGATGGAACGCATCGAGAAAGAGGCCATCCGCATGGGCGGCCTCGTCGAAGACCTGCTCGCCCTCGCCCGCCTCGACGAGCGCCGTGACATCGTCGTCGCTCCCGTAGACCTGCGCCCGATCGCCCGCGACGCGGTGCTGGATGCGCGCGCGACCTCGCCGGAACGGACCGTCTCGTTCATCGACGACGACCCACGCCCGGCGGTGCGGCGTCCGGCATCCGCGCCGCCGACGGCCAGCGCCCCGACGCGTCGACGGCCCCCGACCGCGGCGATCGGTGCACTGCTGCGACGCCGGCCGCGCGCCGACGGCGAGACGGTCACGGCACCTTCCCCCGCCCCTGCGATGCCCCTGCCCTCCGAGCGGGAACCCATCGTCCTGGGCGACGAGAACCGCATCCGTCAGGTCGTCGCGAACCTGCTCGGCAACGCGCGCCGGTACACGCCGGCGGGCTCGCCCATCGAGCTCGCCGTGGGCGTCGACGAACCCGGTGGAATGGGATGGATCTCGGTCATCGATCACGGCGAAGGCATCGCTCCGCAGCTGCGGGAGAAGATCTTCCAGCGGTTCTGGCGCGCCGACACCTCGCGCACGCGTGAGACGGGCGGCTCCGGCCTGGGTCTGTCGATCGTGGCGTCGGTGGTCGACGCGCTGCACGGATCGATCGTGGTCAGCGAGACGCCCGGCGGGGGTGCCACCTTCCGCGTCGCGTTCCCGCTCGCGCAGCGCCGCGACGCCGCGGAGCATCTCTTCATCGAGACGCAGCCCCTGCCTCGGCTGCACATCGACTCCTGAGGCACCGAGGCTGCGAGCTCCGCTCGAGGCTTCCTCCCCGGAGCCCCTCCGCGACCGCATAGTGCACACCCGCGCTCCGGGCCATCTCGGGCCTGCCCACCGCTGGCTAGCGTGAACCCACACCGACGAAAGGACGTCACCATGACCGCGTTCAGTGTGGACTCGGAAGCCGTACTCAGTGCCACCGGGGCGATTCGCACCACCGCCGATCGCCTGCAGTCAGAGACCGCCGCGATGCTCGGCCAACTCACCCAGCTCCAGGGTGCGTGGACGGGCAGCGCGGCCGTTGCCTTCCAAGGGTTGGTCGATCGGTGGCGGGCCGCACAGACCGAGCTGGAGAGCGCGCTCGGAGACATCGGCACCGCGCTGGGGCACGCCGGCGCACAGTACGCGCAGACCGAGAGCGCCGCCGCGAGCATGTTCCGCTGAGCCCGCCCGACTGAGCACCGCTCCACGCAGAAAGGCCCCTCCGAAGAGGGGCCTTTCCGTGGAGATCCGGACTCAGAAGTCCATGCCACCCGTGGGGTCGCCCGCGGGAGCGGCGGCCTTCTCGGGCTTGTCGGCGACGACGACCTCGGTGGTGAGGAACAGACCCGCGATCGACGCGGCGTTCTGCAGCGCCGAGCGCGTCACCTTGGCCGGGTCGATGATGCCCGCGGCGAACATGTCGACGTACTCACCGGTCGCGGCGTTCAGGCCCTGGCCGACGGGAAGCTCCGACACCTTGTTGGCGACGACACCCGGCTCGAGGCCGGCGTTGAGGGCGATCTGCTTCAGGGGCGCTTCGATGGCGACCTTGACGATGTTGGCACCCGTCGCCTCGTCGCCCGTGAGTGCGAGCTTCTCGAACGCACGCTTGCCGGCCTGGATGAGGGCGACACCGCCACCGGGGACGATGCCCTCCTCGACGGCGGCCTTCGCGTTGCGAACGGCGTCCTCGATGCGGTGCTTGCGCTCCTTGAGCTCGACCTCGGTGGCCGCACCCGCCTTGATGACGGCGACGCCGCCGGCGAGCTTTGCGAGGCGCTCCTGCAGCTTCTCGCGGTCGTAGTCGCTGTCGGTGTTCTCGATCTCGCGCTTGATCTGGGTCACGCGACCCTCGATCTGCGCCGACTCGCCCGCACCCTCGACGATCGTGGTCTCGTCCTTGGTGACGATGACCTTGCGCGCCTTGCCGAGCAGGTCGGTGGTGGCGTTCTCGAGCTTGAGGCCGACCTCCTCCGTGATGACCTGGCCGCCGGTGAGGATGGCGATGTCCTGGAGCTGCGCCTTGCGACGGTCACCGAAGCCGGGAGCCTTGACGGCGACCGACTTGAAGATGCCGCGGATCTTGTTGAGAACGAGGGTCGCGAGAGCCTCACCCTCGACGTCCTCGGCGATGATGACGAGCTCCTTGCCCTCCTGGATCACCTTGTCGACGATCGGCAGCAGGTCCTTGATGTTGGAGATCTTCTGGTTCGCGATGAGGATGTACGGGTCCTCGAAGACAGCCTCCTGGCGCTCCGGGTCCGTGACGAAGTAGGGGTTGATGTAGCCCTTGTCGAAGCGCATGCCCTCGGTGAGCTCGAGCTCGGTGCCGAACGTGTTCGACTCCTCGACCGTGACGACGCCCTCCTTGCCGACCTTGTCGATCGCCTCGGCGATCAGCGCGCCGATCTCGGGGTCAGCGGCGGAGATGGATGCCGTGGCGGCGATCTCCTCCTTGGTCTCGACCTCCTTCGCGGAGGCGAGCAGCTCGTCGGAGAGCGCCTTGACGGCCTTCTCGATGCCCTTCTTCAGGGAGATGGGGTCTGCGCCGGCCGCGACGTTGCGCAGCCCTTCGCGCACGAGAGCCTGGGCGAGGACGGTAGCCGTCGTGGTGCCGTCACCGGCGACGTCGTCCGTCTTCTTGGCGACCTCCTTGACGAGCTCCGCGCCGATCTTCTCGTACGGGTCGTCGAGCTCGATCTCCTTGGCGATCGAGACACCGTCGTTCGTGATCGTGGGGGCGCCCCACTTCTTCTCGAGCACGACGTTGCGACCGCGCGGGCCCAGGGTCACCTTGACGGCGTCGGCCAGGATGTTCAGGCCACGCTCGAGGCCACGGCGGGCCTCCTCGTCGAAAGCGATGATCTTTGCCATAAGTGTGTCGTCCCTCCCGGACGTGAGGATGAGTCTTTAGCACTCGCGATGATTGAGTGCTAACTCATTCTGGCACTCTGGCATGACGAGTGCAAGCCGCGCCGAGCGGGCGCGACGGGAGGGCCGAACGACGTCAGGCGACGACGCGGACCGACTCGGCCTGCGGGCCCTTCTGACCGGCGCCGACGGTGAACTCGACCGTCTGCCCCTCCTCCAGGACGCGGAATCCCGACATGTCGATGTTGGAGTAGTGGACGAACACGTCCTGGCCGTCGGTCACGGTGATGAAGCCGAAACCCTTCTCGGCGTTGAACCACTTGACGGTACCTTGGGCCATGCGAATCTCCTGATGCTGCGGTGGGACGTCGCAATGCTAACCAGCGTGAGAGCGGCGAAATCGCCGTTCCGGCAAGTGTTGACACAGGCGCATCGAACTGTTCACACGCGCGAAACACGCTCCCCACTGATACCCGCAGGGCGGGGTGGTCAGCCGGCCGGAGTGGCCCCGGCATCCGTGCGATCGGCACCGATCACGACCACGAGGAGCTTGGCGCCGTCGCCGCTCGCGAGGCCCTTGTACGCATCGCTGAGTGTCACGGCCGCCCCGCCGATCACCTGTGCGAGCCCCCGCGCCGCACCTTCTTCGGCGGGGTCGGAGTAGAAGACCGTCGTGGTCGGGAAGTCCTTGGAGCTGGCGTCGCCGGCCGTGACGCTGTCGGGCGACCAGCCGGCCCCGACGATGGTATGCGCGAGGGAGCCGGCCAGACCCGACTGTGTCGTCGCGTTGAGAACGGTGACCGGGTACGACGTGTCGACGACCGGCTCGGCGGTCGAGATGGTCGTCGGCGTGGCGCTCGGGGTGGGAAAGAGGGTGACGCGCCCGGTGGCGATCAGCGTGCCGAAGATGCCCAGCGCGACCAGCACGACGATCGCGATGACCGACCACAGCACCACGATTCCTCCCCGCAGGCGCGGATTCTCGGCGCGATGCGCACCGATGCGTCCCCCCTCGAGGGCGAGATCATCGAAGCGGTCCTTCTGCGGGGGCGTACTCGGCACCCCAGAATGCTACCGGCCTGTTCCGGTGCGGACGGCGGGAACGGCCGCGCGTCCCGCACGCTCGCTCTCGCGCGCATCGCGGAGCCGACGGAGGCGGTGCACCAGCATGGCGTCGTGCGCCGCGGCATCCGGTTGGTCGATGATGCGAGCCAGCAGCTGGTAGTACCGGGCGGGCGCCAGGGCGAGCTCGGCACGGATGGCCTCCTCCTTGACGGCGTCGTGCACGGTCCACCGCGACTCGAAGTCGAGGAGGAGGCGATCACGCTCGGAGAGGGGCACCTGCTCACGTTAACCCCGCGCAGCGCGCTCGCCGGGACGCCACTCCAGCCATCGCCCGAGTGGGTCGGCGTGGGCGAGGACGACGCCGTCGCGCGCGAGTGCGAAGCCCTCAGCGGGAGCGTTCGATGCGATCCGCCCGCCGCGCCATCCCTCGTGCAGCGAGGGCGCGTCGAGCGTGATCCACCGTCCCACGACGGATACCTGCTCGATCAGCGCGTGGCGCGCGTGCCAGCCGAGGTGCGCCAGCACGCCGGGGGTCTGAACGACCAGCGTCGCCCTGGGCGGCGCCGCCGTGACCGCGCGGGCGAGCTGTTCGACGCCGTCACCCGCGAACATGAGGGGCGGCTCCACTGCCGCGATGCGCAGGGCGGAACGCACCCGATCCGCGCGTCCGGTCTCGCCCGGCCAGACGAGAGCCGTCAACCACGCCTCGGTGGCCGGGTCGGCGGGATCCAGTGGCGCGAGATCGATGCCCGCCCGCCAGACGATCTCCGGATGCCGCAACGGGGGCACGTGCTGACCGCGCAGCTCGCTCTCGAGCACGACGGCCGACACCCCGTCGAGCGGATCGTGCGCGATCTCGCCCGCGACGCCGCGATAGCGGTAGGAGTATCGGTCGGGGTAGAGACACAGTCCAGCACTCGCTCCGACCTCCAGCAGCGCGATCGGCCCGTCGATGCCCGCAAGCGCGGGCAGCAGAGCGGCGCACCGCAGGGGTTCGTTCGTCTGCAGAGACCGCGCCGCGCACTCCGTGATCAGTCTGTCGCTGTGGGCGAGCATCCACTCCCGCCACTCGGGGTACCCACTCTCGCCGGATCCGAGCATCCGCGCGACGGCGAAGACGAGGGGCGGCTGACGATGCGAAGGCGAGATCCTTTCCAGCACCTCCTGCACCGCGGCATCCGCGGCGACTCCGACGGCCCACTCGCCGTACAGCGCGGAACGACCGGGAGCCTCGTCGCGGGCGAACCGGGCGTAACGCGCCGACACCGATTCTGGGAGCGAACTCATGGGTGACATTCTCGCGGGCTGAGCCGACCGCGGCCCGCGTCGGGTTGAATGGTGGGTGGAGTAAGGAGCCAGACATGACCTACCGCGTGACCAAGACCGACGACGAGTGGCGTTCGGAGCTCACCGCCGACCAGTACGCGGTGCTCCGCGAGGCGGGCACCGAGCGCGCCTGGACCGGCGAGCTGCTCGACGAGAGCCGCGCCGGCCTCTACACGTGCGCCGCCTGCGGCGCCGAACTGTTCCAGAGTGGAACGAAGTTCGACTCGCATTGCGGGTGGCCGAGCTTCTACGAGTCTGTGCGCCCCGAGGCCGTCGAGCTCATCGAAGATCGCAGCCACGGGATGGTCCGCACCGAGGTGCGGTGCGCGAACTGCGGCTCGCATCTCGGACACGTCTTCCCCGACGGGTTCGGCACCCCCACGGGCGACCGGTACTGCATGAACTCGCTGTCGCTGTCGTTCACCCCGGCCCCGGAGGCGGATGCGTCGTGATCGAGACGGTCACGGACTACCCGGCCCTGGCGGCGGTGCGAAACCGTCGCTCATGGTCGAAGGTGACGGATGCCGCGCCCACCCGCGCCGAGCTTCTCACCCTGATCGCGGCGGCGGGGCGGGTCGCCGACCACTCGTCCCTGCGACCGTGGCGCGTCATCGAGCTGCGTGGCGAGGACCGGGCGACGCTCGGGGCGGCGATCGCGAAGGCCGAGGGCGACGACAAGCCGTCGACGAAGCCGTTGCGCGCGCCACTGCTGCTCGCCGTGGTCGCCAGCTATCGCAAGAGCGAGAAGGTTCCGCGCTGGGAGCAGGAAGCGGTCGCCTCGGGCGTCGCCCACACGCTCAGCCTTTTGCTGGATGAGGCGGGATGGGGCGTCATCTGGCGCACCGGTCACTACACGCGGGCGAAGGCCGTGGCCAAGGCCCACGGACTCGCGAAGGACGAGGAGCTGCTCGGCTGGCTGTACGTCGGCGGCAAGCCCACCGGTGCGCGACCCGGGCGCCGCAAGAGCGTCGACCCCCGTGCGCATCTCAGTCGAATGCCGGCCCCCGCCAAGGGCGCCGACAAGGACGGCGGGTCGACGAAGACCGGCGCGAAGAAAGACAAGAAGAAGAGCTGACGCTCCCGTCGTCCGCTCAGGTTCGTCGTCGCCGCCAAGGCGCGAGAGCGACGACGACCGAGCTCGCCGCGACCGCGACCATCAACAGTTCGGTTCCCCAGCCGGGACCGGCATCCGCGGGCCAGACCGCGTCCAGGGTGAACGCGGTGGCGAGCTGGCCGACCACGACACCGAGGCCGAGCAGCAGCACCCCGGTGTGCGCGACGAGCGCCGCCGACAGGAAGATGTAGATCACGCCGACCACGCCGCCGAGGTAGAGCCACGCCTCGGTCGGCAGCACCGGCGGCACACCGACGAACGCAACGTGGACGACGGCGGCGACGGCGAGCACCACCGTTCCACCGAAGAAATTGACGAAGGTCGCGGTCAACGGCGTCCCGACGCGCTGGCACAGACGCCCGTTTGTCGCCTGCTGCCACGCGATGCCGACACCGGCCAGAAAGGGCAGCACCAGCATCCACACCGGCACGCGCTCCACCACGCCGCCCTGCAACGAAATACCGACGGCGACGAGAGCCAGCGCACCGCCCGCCACGCGCGGCATGGTGACCGCGACGACGCCGGCCGGGCCGTACCCGATGCGGTCGAGCACCAGGCCGTTCAGTGTCTGCCCGGCCACAACCCCGACGGTGAACAGGGAGACGCCGATCACAGCGACGGCGAGGCCCTGGGTCGCGACGGTGAGCGCTCCGGCCAGCCCGCCTCCCAGCATCCACCACGGGATCGTGCGTGCGCGGACGCCGCTGACCAGCGCGCCGAAGCCTCGGCGGCCCGCCGGCAGCAGCGCCGACAACACGGCCAGCACGAGCAGACCCGACCCAAAGGAGATGACCGCCGCGACGAATCCGTCGCCGATGCGCAGACCGAGTTGCCCGTTGATGCGGGCTTGAAGCGCCGTCAGCACGCCGACCAGCACGGCACCACCGAGAGCGACACCGGCGGGAAGCCGGGGCGTCGTCGGTGCGGTCACGACTCCTCAGCCTAGCCGGGCGCGTGGGAGAGGAGCCGATCGGTCAGTCGTAGCCCAGAATGCAGATCGCTTCGGTGACGGTGTCGGGTTCGGTACGCGGCTCGTGCTCGTCCACGGAATCGAATCTAGGGGTGCGGGCCGGCGGATGCCGAGCGCATCGCCGTGGATAACGGGCTCTTCGGACATTCGGTGGGGGTGAGGCTCGCCGGGTGAGGTTCGGCGGGTAGGGGTCGAGGTCCCCGAGGATCAGTAGCGCCAACTGCTGCTCCAACCGAGGACCTCGACGTGTCTCACGATAG
>Ga0209934_1001493_pt1 | contig 13233 bp, 10 predicted proteins | sample ThiBiot_750_plan_2_FD_183950 | JGI IMG/M metagenome (GOLD analysis project Ga0209934, IMG submission 183950) | Wastewater bioreactor microbial communities from Cape Town, South Africa - Thiocy_expt_750_plan (SPAdes) | ecosystem: Engineered > Bioreactor > Thiocyanate-remediating >...
CGCGGCGACTTCCGCGACGAGCTTGAGCACCCGATCGAAGACGTCGTCGAAGTCGACGTTCTGAGCGAGCCCCTCCGACAGCGTGTCGTGGACCACGGCGATCGCCGCGACCCGGCGCATGGCATGCGTCAAGGCGTCGCGCGCCTCATCCGAGTGCGTGCGCCGCGACTGGATGCGCAGCAGCGACGCGACCGTCTGCAGGTTGTTCTTGACGCGATGGTGGATCTCCCGGATCGTCGCATCCTTGGTGATCAGCTCCTGCTCCTGGTGGCGGATCTCCGTGACGTCCCGGCACAGCACGATGGCGCCGATCCGGGTGCCGTGGTCCTTGAGCGGGATGGTGCGAAGTGACACCGTGACCCCGCGCGCCTCCAGGTCGGCCCGCCACGGTGCACGACCGGCCATGACGATCGGCAACGACTCATCGAAGTCGCGCCCTTTCGGCAGGATGCCGGTGGCCACTTCGAGCAGGGACTCCCCTTCGAGCTCGTCGTCGAAGCCGAGGCGGTTGAACGCGGAGAGGGCGTTGGGGCTGGCAAACGTGGTCGTGCCGTCGACATCGATGCGGATCAGACCGTCGGAGGCGCGCGGGGCACCCCGTCGTGGAGAAGTCGGTGCGGCGAGGTCGGGGAAGTCGGCGCTCGCGATCATGCCGAAGAGGTCGTCGGCGCAGTCGTTGAAAGTGATCTGCTGGCGTGACGGGGTGCGCGCCTCGCCGAGGTTGGTGTGCCGCGTGAGCACGCCCACCACCACGGGCGACTGCTCACCGGCGCCGGCCGCGCGCACGATCGGCACCGCGCGCACACGCGTGGGGGTCTCTTCGAACCAGTCCGGGGATGCCGAATCGACGATCTCGACCCGCGTGAACGCGTCACGAACCTGCGTGCGCCACTGCGGGCGCACCATGTCGCCCACGATGTCCCGGTAGAACAGGGTCGCCGCACCGCTCGGCCGGGTGTGGGCGACGGCGATGAACGAGTCGTCCACCGTCGGTACCCAGATCACGATGTCGGCGAAGGCCAGGTCGGCGAGGAGCTGGCCGTCGCCGGCGAGGCGGTGCAGCCACTCGATGTCAGCCCCCGTGGATCGGCCCTGGGCATAGACGAGATCGCTGAGCGTCGACACGCACCCAGCCTAGGCGAGATCGTTCATCGGTGACGCGGCCGAGCCGCCTCAGGCCACGCCGCGAAGAGTGCGTCGCGTCCGGAGGCGAGCGTCCCCGCGGCGGCCCTCGGTATCGGCGCCGGGTGCCACACGCGATCGACGCACCGCTGCGCGCGCCGGAGGCGGCTCGATCGCCTCGCCGACGAAACGACGAACGGCCCCAGACAGCGAGGAGCGTGGCGCCACACGACCCACCGGCTGCGCCTGCAGGACCGCGGCGTCGGCAGCCTTCGGATCCCACGGGACGAACCAGCACGCGGCGACGCCGACGTAGCGATCGAGCGTGCGGCGCACCTGCGACCGCGCGTCGATCCCGAGCGTCGAGGTCCGCGTCTTGTTGACCAGGACGTGAATGGGCGCGGCGCCGGCCGCGGCGCGCAGATCGGCATGCGCACGGACGAAGCGTGCAACGCCGACGGGGTCTGCGGAGACGACCGCGACGACGATGTCGGCTGCGGCCAGGACCGCGAGCGTGGCCGCGTTGCGACGCGGACCCTCCACATCGCTCACGATCTCCTCGTCGCGCTCCAGCGGCGCCGCGACGTCGACGATGAGATCCTCGACCCACGTGCGACACTGCTCGAGAGCATCGCCGACCCGCGCCGAGGACAGCTCCGGCCAGCGCCCCGGCCGGTTGATCCCCGCCAGGACCGCGACATCACCGAGGGGCAGGGCGATCCGTTCGAGCTCGGCGGCGCTCAACGTCCCGCGCTCCGCCGCTCGACACGCCGCAGCGAAGCCCGGCCCCTCGTCGGCGAGCCCGGTCAGCATCGCGACCGATGGGGCATGCGTGTCCGCGTCGACGAGGCCGACACGGCGCCCATCCCGGGCGAGCTCCGCGGCGATCTCGATGGCCATGGTGGTGCGTCCCGGAGCGCCCGCGGGGCCCCAGACCGCGATGATGCGACCGCGCGGGGGCGCCGTCGGCGGCGCGGTCACCGCGTGCAGCACCGCCGTGCGGACATCGTCCGGCGCGCACGTGGCGATGCCGAACATCTCGGCGAGTCGGCGATCTGCCGCGCCGTCGCACACCGCGACGATGCGCACTCCGAAGCGATCGCACACCGCCACCAGCTGAGGAGTCAGCGCGTCTCGGCCGGCGTCGATGGCAAGCACGTCGGCAGCGGCGAGCGCGCCGAGCAGTTCGGCCGCGGCGCGGCCCGTGACGGCGTCGGCGGCGGCATCCGCCGGAGCATCCGCCGCCACCACGAGGAGAACCTCGGCACCGTCGTCGCGGAGAGCGTCGACGACGACGGGGGTATCCAGCCGATCGGACGCCAGCACCACACGCACGCTCATGAGCCCGCTCCGCCGCTCGGGACGATCGACAGACTGGACCCGTCGGCGATCGCGGCGAGAGTGGTGGCGACGTCGTCGCGGTCGATCACGATCTCGACCGCGACGGCGGTCGCGCCCATCATCGACCGGTCGCGATCGACCGACGCGACCGTCGCGGAGCCGACCAGGATGCGCGGCGTGTCGTACGCACCGCGCTCCCGCGGGGCCGCAGCCCAGACATCGACGGATGATCCCGTGCCGACGGTGGCGGGCACCTCGCTCGCGCTCGTGATGACGACCGTGGTGCTGCGCACGCCGGCCGCGTCACCGAGCGCATCGTTCGGCACGAGCTCGCCGGCGCGCACGACGCGGGTCGCGACGGCTCCCGGCCGAAGCGTCGTCGGCGTCGCGTAGGAGTCGTGCACGGGCCCGAGCGCGACATCGACCACGCGCAGGTCGGCGGATTCGACGGCCTCGCCCGGGAGCAGCGTCGTGGCTGCGGCGAACACGGGCGCCGTCTGGCGCGCTGCGGCGACCACGAACCAGACGCCGGCCACCGAGACGACGATCAGTGCGATCCCGAGGAGGAATCGCAGGTCTGCCCAGAAAGCGCGAGGGCGAGGTCGGGCCGTGACGGAGTCGCTCATGTCGATATGGTGACGCAGCGTCCCGCCGGCGCGGGCTGGTTATCCACAGCGCGGCGTGGACCCGTGAGGCCTCGCCTGGCGGGCCGCATAATGGCCTCATGCCCGAATCACCCAAAGCCGGCGCGCGCCTGCTGACACCTGCCCAAGTGGCGGAGATGCTGCAGATCGCCGTCGACGAGGTGGTCGCTCTCGTGATCGACGGCCGTCTTCGCGGCATGAAGGCGGGCTCGCCGGCGCGCTGGCGCATCGATGCCGGCAGCGTCGCTGTCTACCTCGACGATCAAGCGGAGGACGCGCGGCGGATGGCGCTGTGGCGTGAGTCGAATGCGGCGAGCTTTCCGGAGTTGTGGGGTCGAGGCGCGGTGCGCAACCCGGACTGATCGCCGCGCGCCCTCCGACTGCGTCAGACGAGGTCGACGAGCGCATCCATCCGCATCGCGGACACCGCCACGAATGGGACGATCCGGAAGCCGCGCACCTGGTCGGCGCGGCGCACCCCACCGATCTCGTGCAGTGCGAGGTCGAGATGATCGGCGCCGGCGCGGTCGATCGTTCCCGACAGTGCGCGCCCCGTCACGAGATGCACCGTCACCGGGATGCGCCGGCGAACGAGATCGCGCACGACGAAACCCAGGGACATGCGCTGCGCGAGTGCGCCGCCGGGATGAGCGGCGCGCACACTGCCGAGAAGCTGCTGCGTTGCGAGCGCCATGGTCGCCACGGCGGCCAGTGGCACGATCCAGACCGTGCCCGTCGATCCGCCCTCCACGGTGACGGCGACCCAGTCCGATCCGACGCGCGTGACGGTCCCCGACAGCGTCGTGCCGTCCGTGAGCTCGAGGCCGACGGCGACATCGGCGGTCTCCGCGAGCACCACGAGCCGATCGCGGACGGGGATGCGCGCCAGACGCAGGCGCTCCGCTTCGGTGTCCAGGGCGGCGCGCTCAGCCTCCCACTCGGAGTCGAGTTGGTCTTCCAGATCCTCGAAGAAGCGGTCCCAGCGCACGCGGTGACCCTAGAGGAGGGATGCTGCCGACCGCCGATTCTGTCCACAGGAGCCTCTCCACAGGTTGGAGGATTCTCATCCACCCTGTGCGTGGGCTGTGTTGTACTCGTCAGACGCCCGACCAGGCGGACGACGAGAGAGGAGGACGGAGCATGGCCACCGCATCCCCCGACGCTGCCGGCACTCCACCGCGCAGCGCGACCGCGCGGCGGAGCGTGTCGACACCACGCCGCGGATCCGCATTGGAGGTCGCGGAGTACTTCGCACCCCAGCGCACCGGCACGGATGCGCTGCCCGCTCCCGAGCCGCTGCTGAAGAACCTGACCATCGGCGTCCTCGAAGCGCTCGCCGGCGTGCGCGAAGTCGATCAACTCGCACGCTGGTTCGGCGAGGACGCGTTTCGCGCTCTGATCACACGAGCCAATCTGTCGGCTCGCGCACGCAGCGCCCGAGGCGTCGCGCCGGCCCGGCCCGTGCACCATATCCTCTCGACACGTCATTCCTCCCCCGCCGACGGCGTCATCGAGGGCGTCGTCATCGTGGCGGGACCGGCGCGGTCGCCCTCCGCTTGGAGGGCTGGGACGGTCGCTGGCGCGCCACGTCCCTCGCACTTCTCTGAGCCTCCCGGGGACGCGGCCGGCGTGACCGACCCGCCTTACTGCCGGTACGACGAGAGGAAGTTGCCGAGCCGTTCGATCGCCTCGGTGAGCACGCGCGCCTCCGGCAGCGTCACGATCCGGAAGTGATCCGGCGTCGGCCAGTTGAAGCCCGTGCCCTGCACGAGCAGCACGTGCTCGGCGACGAGGAAGTCGTAGACGAACTTGGCATCGTCGTGGATCTCGTAGATCTCAGGATCGAGTCGGGGGAACGCGTAGAGGGCGCCGCGCGGCTTGTGGCACTGCACCCCGGGAATCGCGGTGAGAGCCTCGAAGGCGGCATCCCGCTGCTCATGGAGCCGTCCGGTGGGAGCGATCAGCGCGTCGATCGACTGCACCCCGGACAGAGCCGCCTGCACCGCGTGTTGAGCAGGAACGTTGGGGCACAGTCGTGTCGAGGCGAGCAGTTGAATGCCTTCCAGGAACCCGGCGGCATGCTTCTTCGGACCGGTGATGACCATCCAGCCCGAGCGGTACCCCGCCACGCGATAGGTCTTCGACAGGCCGTTGAAGGTCAGGCACAGCAGATCCGGCGCGAGCGTCGCGAGCGGGATGTGCACGGCATCGTCGAACAGGATGCGGTCGTAGATCTCGTCGCTGAGCAGCAGCAGCGAATGCTCTCGAGCGATCTCGACGATGCCCTCGAGCACCTCACGGGAGTACACCGCTCCGGTGGGGTTGTTCGGGTTGATGATGACGATCGCCTTCGTGGCGGGCGTCACCTTCGACCGGATGTCATCGAGGTCGGGCTGCCAGCCGCTCTCGTTGTCGCAGCGGTAGTGCACGGGGGTTCCCCCGGCCAGGCTCGTCATGGCCGTCCACAGCGGATAGTCCGGAGCGGGGATGAGGACCTCGTCGCCGCTGTCCAGCAGCGCCTGCATGGTCATGGTGATGAGCTCGGACACCCCGTTGCCGAGGTACACGTCGTCCGGATCGAACGCCGGGAACCCGGGGACCTGCTCGTAGCGCGACACGACGGCACGCCGCGCCGACATGATGCCGCGGCTGTCGCTGTAGCCGTGTGCGTGCGGCACCGCTTCGATCATGTCGCGCACGATCTGGTACGGAGCCTCGAAACCGAAGACGGCGGGGTTGCCCGTGTTGAGCTTGAGGATGCGGTGGCCGTCGGCCTCGAGTCGGTCAGCCTCGACGAGGGCGGCTCCACGGATCTCGTAGAGGACGTCCTTGAGCTTGGATGACTGGTCGAGGATGCGAGGGCTCATCGGATCAGGATATCGCCGTCCCGACGAGGCCAATCGCCGCCCCGTGGACCGGGGCGACCCGAGCCGTCGACTACTTCTTCTTGCCGGCGGCGCGGCGCTCGGCGCGGTTGTTCGCAGCCGGTGCGGATGCCGCGGCATCCGTGCGCTGTCCGAACGCCCCGCGCGGAGCCTCGGCGGCGGGCGCGGCAGGCTCGGAGCTCGCACTCTGCTGGCGGAGCTTGCTCGTCGCCGCCTGCTGGACCTGCCCGCGGTCGTTGCGGACCTCCACCTCGCCCGCATCGTTGGCAGCGGTGTACTGCAGCTTCTGATTCTCCACCGACGGCGCGACCCGCAAGCCCTTGGCCTCGACCTCCTCGCCGCTCTGGCGCACCTCGACCTCGAGGTTGTAGAGGAATCCGACCGACTCCTCCTTGATCTGGCCCATCATGGTCTGGAACATCTCGTAGCCCTCGCGCTGATACTCGATCAGCGGGTCGCGCTGCGCCATGGCACGCAGGCCGATGCCGTCCTTGAGGTAGTCCATCTCGTAGAGGTGATCACGCCAGCGCCGATCGAGCACCTGGAGCACGACGCGACGCTCGAGCTCGCGCATGGCGGGCTCGCCGAGCTTCTCCTCACGCGCCGCGTACGCGATCTTCGCGTCCGAGAGGATCTCGCGCTTGAGCACCTCCGGCGTGACGCGCCCCTTGTTGCCGCTTTCGGCGACGACCTCGTCGATCGTCACCGACACCGGGTACAGCGTCTTCAACTCGGTCCACAGCGCGTCGAAGTCCCAGCTCTCGTTGTGACCCGTGCCGGTATGGTCGTCGATGATCGCCCCGATGGCGTCCTCGATGAAGTGCTGCACGCGGTCGGACAGATCGTCCCCCTCGAGCATCTGACGACGATCGGCGTAGATCGCTTCGCGCTGGCGGTTGAGGACGTCGTCGTACTTGAGCACGTTCTTGCGGATCTCGGCGTTGCGGGCCTCGACCTGCGACTGTGCGCTCTTGATCGCACGCGAGACCATGGTCGACTCGATGGCGACGTCATCCGGGAAGTTCGTGCGGGCGAGGATCGCCTCGGCCGCGCCGGACTGGAACAGTCGCATGAGGTCGTCGGTCAGCGACAGATAGAAGCGGCTCTCGCCCGGGTCGCCCTGACGGCCCGAGCGGCCGCGCAGCTGATTGTCGATGCGACGGGACTCGTGGCGTTCGGTTCCGAGGACGTACAGTCCGCCGGCCTCGACGACCTTGGTCGCCTCCTCGGCCACCGTGTCGCGCATCGCGGCGTAGGTCTCGGTCCAGGCGGCATCGTACTCATCGGGCGTCTCGACCGGGTCGAGCCCCTTCGCCTTGAGCTCCTGCACCGCCAGGAACTCGGCGTTTCCGCCGAGCATGATGTCGGTGCCACGACCGGCCATGTTGGTGGCCACGGTGACGGCGCCGAGCCGGCCGGCACGAGCGACGATCTCAGCCTCACGCGCGTGGTTCTTGGCGTTGAGCACCTCGTGCTTGATGCCCTTCTTGGCGAGCAGTCGCGAGAGGTACTCGCTCTTCTCGACGCTGACGGTGCCGACGAGGACCGGCTGCCCGGTCTCATGACGGCGTGCGATGTCCTCGACCACCTGCGCGAACTTCGCCTGCTCGTTCTTGTAGACGAGGTCGGGCTGGTCCTTGCGGATCATCGGCTTGTTCGTCGGGATCGGAACGACGCCGAGCTTGTAGGTGGACATGAACTCGGCCGCTTCGGTCTCAGCGGTACCGGTCATGCCGGCGAGCTTGTCGTAGAGGCGGAAGTAGTTCTGCAGCGTGACCGTGGCGAGTGTCTGGTTCTCCGCCTTGACCGGCACGCCCTCCTTGGCCTCGATGGCCTGGTGGATGCCCTCGTTGTAGCGACGCCCGACCAGGATGCGGCCGGTGTGCTCGTCGACGATCATGACTTCGTCGTTCATCACCACGTAGTCGGTGTCGCGCTTGAACAGCGCCAGGGCCTTGATCGAGTTGTTCAGGAAGGAGATCAGCGGGGTGTTCGCCGACTCGTACAGGTTGTCGATGCCGAGGTAGTCCTCGACCTTCTCGATGCCGGGCTCGAGCACACCGATGGTGCGCTTCTTCTCATCGACCTCGTAGTCCACCCCGGCCTCGAGCGTCTTCGCGATCTTCGCGAACTCGACGAACCAGCGGTTGGCCTCGCCCGAGGACGGGCCCGAGATGATGAGCGGCGTGCGCGCCTCATCGATGAGGATCGAGTCGACCTCGTCGACGATCGCGAAGAAGTGACCGCGCTGGACGAGGTCCTGCTTCTGCCAGGCCATGTTGTCGCGCAGGTAGTCGAAGCCGAACTCGTTGTTCGTGCCGTAGGTGATGTCGGCGTTGTACTGCTCGCGGCGCACCTCGGGGGTCTGTCCGGCGACGATGGTGCCGGTGGTCATGCCGAGGGCACGGTAGACGCGACCCATGAGCTCGGCCTGATACGACGCGAGGAAGTCGTTCACGGTGATGACGTGCACGCCCTGGCCGGCGATCGCGTTGAGGTAGACGGCGAAGGTCGCGGTGAGCGTCTTTCCCTCACCGGTCTTCATCTCCGCGATGTTGCCGAGATGCAGCGCCGCACCACCCATGATCTGGACGTCGTAGGGACGCTGGCCGAGGGTGCGCTTGGCGGCTTCGCGCACGGCTGCGAAGGCCTCCGGCATCAGCTTGTCGAGGCTCTCCCCCGCCTCGTGGCGGGCGCGCAGCTCGGCGGTCTCGCCGCGCAGCTCCTCGTCGGTCAGCTGCGCATAGTCCTCCTCCAGGGCGCCGACCGCCTTCACGACCTGCTGAAGCCGCCGCAGGATGCGTCCTTCGCCGGCGCGGAGCAGTTTCTCGAGAGGGTTGGCCACGGAGCATCTCCATCTATCGGGTGCGGGCGACGTGCGACGTCGCCTCGACCGCGCACGAGGGCACGGCATACGGGGCCATGTTACCTGGCTGTGACTTTGCTTACCTGCGCGAGACCTCGAAAACACGCGCATAGGATCGTGACATGGCCGGATTCTGGGGCGCACGCAAGCAGGAACGCGAGCAGCGGGCTGCCGAGGACGCGGAGCTCGGCCGCCGGGCGGACGCGGCGCTCGTCGAGATCGACGAGCGCCTGCGCACTACGGAGGACGAACTCGTCTTCGCCGAGATCGAGTTGGGCACCGAGCCCACCCAGAGCCTCCGCGAGGCGCTGAACGCGGTGCGCAGCCACATGGGCGAGGCGTTCCAGCTGAACCAGCTCAACCACGACCACATCCCGGACACCCCCGAGGAGCTGCGCACGCGCAACGCGCGCATCATCCAGCTGTGCGACTGGGCACAGGAGCTCCTCGACGATCGCCTCCAAGCTCTCGCCGAGCCCGTCGAGCGCGCCCGCCGCGCTCCGGAGATCATCGCCGGCATCCGCGCCGACGTCGAGCGGGGCACACAGCGACTCGAACGCGCCGAGGCGACTCTCGCGCGCGTGCACGCCCGGTACGCGCCTGCCGCCGTGCGACGCATCGAGAAGAACGCCACCGAAGCTGCCCAGCTCTTCGCCTTCGCCACGCACGGCGCCGATGTCTCCACGGCACGACGCGAGAGTGGTCAGCGGGAGCAGGCGAACCTCGCGCTGGAGACGGCGATGGAGGCGGTGCGCCGCGCGACCACCCTGTTGGATGCCGTGGACGCCTTCGAAGTGGAGGCGTTGCGTGCCGAATCCACGCTTGACGCCATCGTGGAGGATTCGCGCGGCGACCTCGTGGCCGCTCGTGAGCTCGCGCACCTGCCCGCCGTGGCGACGGCGATGGCGACGCTGGAGAAGGAGCTGATGGCCCTCACCCCGGCCGGCGGGCTGCCCGACCCCTTCGGCGAGCTCACGCGTCTGCGCGAGGCGAACGCCGCCCTGGATGCCGCGGTCGCGAAGGCCCGCGCCCGGCTGGCCAACCCCGCTCCCCCGGAGACGCACGTGCGGCACGCGATCGACGACGCGGACCGCCAGCTCGGCGTCGCCCGCAGCGTCATCTCCGGCCATCGAGGGTGGATCGGCGCCGATGCCCGCACCCGTTTGGCCGAAGCAGAGCGGATCCGTCTGGACCTGGCGGCACTGAGCGCACAGCCCATCGGCGAGGACGATCGTGAACAGGCCCTCTCCGACGCGCGCCGGTGCGGACAGCTGGCAGCGGAGGCGCTGCAGCTCGCGCAGCGCGACATCGATTCCTCCCGCCCGAATGACGGCGGCTGGGGCGATGGCGGCGGATGGGGAGGCGGCCGGCGCGGCGGAAGCGGCGGCGACATGGTCGGCGGCATCCTCGGCGGCCTGGTGATCGGCAGCATCCTGGACGGCATCTTCGACTGAGTTCGCCCTGTCCGGCGCACGTGCCGACCCGGATCGGAGAAACAGAATCGGATCGCAGAAACAGAATCGGATGCCGCGCGCGGCGGCATCCGATTCTGTTCACTCGCCCCGATTCCGGGGGCCGGTCGGGTCGGTCAGGACGCGAGCTCCGCGGCCGGCGGGGCACTGGCGGTGAGCGAGATCACGCCGTAGTCCCAGCCCTTGCGGCGATAGACGACGCTCGGGTGGTCGGTGCGGGCGTCGATGAAGAGGAAGAAGTCGTGTCCGACCAGCTCCATGCGGTCGACGGCTTCTTCGACCGTCATCCACTCGGCGTCGAAGTTCTTGGTGCGGATCACGACCGGGGTGTAGTCGTCCTCGCCCTCGTCGCCGACGGCGATCGGGATCTCGCCGGTCGCGACAGCACGCAGCGTCTCCACGGATGCCGGCTGCACATCGATGCCCGACAGCGCACCGCTGCCCTTGTCGAGCTTGGCGCCGCGCGGGTGGTTTCGGGCGTCCACGCGCTTGTCCTTGGCACGACGCAGCTGCTCGGCGAGCTTGTCGACCGCCATGTCGAGCGCCGTGAACTTGTCGCTGTCGGTGGCCTCCGCACGCACCAGCGGGCCCTTGCCGGTGACGGTCAGCTCGACCGTCTCTTCTTCGCGGCTTCCGTTGTGATACGCCCGGTGGGTGACCTTGACGTCGAGACGCTGCGCTCGGGGGGACAGCGTTCCGATGCGGACGGACTTCTCTTCGGTGACGGTGCGAAAACGATCCGAGATGCTCACACCCACGCCGACGATGCTGGTTTCCATCCTGACCTCCTTGTTCCGGGTCCGGCCGGTCAAGGGCGGACCCTGAGTTCGCCTTGGTCTCTCCCACGCTATCGGGGTGCGGCGGCGCTGTCACGCGCCAATCCCGGGAGTAACGGACCGATCCCCTGAGGATCCGCAATGGATCCGCGCTCACGGGGCGTGTCGCGCGGTCGCGGCGACGGTCGCTGCCCCGATCACGTGCGCACCGCCGGCCGTCAGGGCTCGCGCGGCTTCGCGCAGCGTCGCGCCGGTGGTCAGCACGTCGTCGACGACGATGACGGACAGCCCCGCGACACCGCGCGCCCGGAGGGTTCCCGCGACGTTCTGCGCGCGCGCCTCGCGGCCGAGACCACGCTGGTCGGCGACTGCGCCGCGCGAGCTCAGCGCCCGCAGCGGCTGCAGACCGCCCCGCCGCGCCAGCAGGGCGCCGGTCTCGTATCCGCGCCGGCGAAGCGCACGTCGCGACGAGGGCACGGGCACGATCGCCACGTCGGCGCCGCCGCCTTCGACGCGCGCCACGGCCGCGGCCAGGGCGCCGCCGAGCAGTCGGGCCAGCCCCGTGCGCCCGTCCTCTTTGAACGCGCGCAGAACGCGCGCCGGCACGCCGGAGAAATCCAGTGCGGAGCAGACCGCGAGGCCCGGCAGCAGCGAACGTACGCGCACCCGTGGCAGAAGGAGTTCACGGCAGCGCACGCAGAGACCGACGTCTGGCTCATCGCAGCCCGCGCACCACACGGGCAGTACCAGCGAGAGCGCCCCGGCCGCAGCGTCGCCCACGCGGCGCCAGACGGGTGCGCGGAGCCAAGCCGGATCGAGCATGATGCCACCGTGTCGAATGCACGTCACGTGCGGGGACCCCGATGCGCATCTGTGGAGGAGCGCTCTCGCAGCGCGACGCGGGGAGGAGGATCCGCCTCAGCGCGGCATCCCCTGCTGCACCGCCAGTACCCGGACGCCCCCCATCAGCTGCTGCCAGTTGGCACCCCGCTGCGCATAGAGCTCGCCGTCGGTGTCACTCACGCTCGCGTTCGACGTCTGCCCCGAGAGCGTCGAGGTGTCCCCGGGCGTACGGATCGGCGCGTCCGGGAAGCCGCCCACGTGCACCGCCTCGACGTACTGGTCCTGCCCGGTGCCGGCGAGCACGCCGAGGGTGCTCGCATCGAGCCAGGTGAGATCCGTTGCGGCATCCGACAGCGTCGCGAGCTTCTTCACGGGAGACGCGAGCGCGGTGGGCGCCCCGGTGCGGTCCCGCTGGATCCCCGCCCCCCATACGGCGTAGCGGTCACCGTCGCGCACCACGGCGACGAGCCTCGTCCCGTCGCGCGAGACGCGCTGCGCGATGACCGCGGAGGCGCCCGCCCATCCCCCGGACATCGGAACGGCGGTGCCGCCCGGTGCGTACGCGATCACCGATCCGGGCGCGTCCGACGGCACCGACCACACGTATCCCGCGGGATCGATGGAGGGAGCGACGAGATCCGGACGCGTGTCGAGGCGGCGGATGGGGCCGTCGGCGGGGACCTCGAGAACCGCTCCCGACACGTCGCGGACAGCGGCGGCGGTGCGATCGGCATTGACCTCGATGTCGGTCGCCGAGATCTGCATCAGCGCGTCGGAGAGCCCCGCGATCGGCGAGATGGTCGTGCCCGATACGAAACCGAAGGCGTCATCGGTGCGAACCAAGGGATTGGCCGCCACCGCGGTGGAACGCACGTCCACACGCTGGGCCGTCAGCTGCTGGCCCCCGGGAAGCAGCATGTCCACGCTCGTGATCCCGGGGACGTCCAGGCTCGCCTCGAGCTGGGTCTGCATGCGGTTCAGCGCGGTCTGGTCGAGCGAGCGGGCGCCGTCCTGCAGGGTCACCTGCGCGACGTTGGACTGACGCGGAACGGATGTCAACTCGAGCCGTGCACCATCCGTGAACGCGCTCACCACCGCCCCGCGCAGCCAGGGCGCGGGCGCACCGTCGACGAGGCCCTGAGCGATGTTGGTGGCGGCGTAGTACCGAGGGAACCACCGCACGTCGGGCACCAGGTAGGTCCACGTCGGATCGAAGTACATCAGCGAATAGTTCCCGAACACGGCCAGGAACTGGGCCTTGTCGAGCACGATCCCGTCGGGTGC
>Ga0209934_1001513_pt1 | contig 13033 bp, 18 predicted proteins | sample ThiBiot_750_plan_2_FD_183950 | JGI IMG/M metagenome (GOLD analysis project Ga0209934, IMG submission 183950) | Wastewater bioreactor microbial communities from Cape Town, South Africa - Thiocy_expt_750_plan (SPAdes) | ecosystem: Engineered > Bioreactor > Thiocyanate-remediating >...
AGATTGGATGGGACGTCAGCTACGCGCCAGCATGGGTTGGCGGCGATTCGATACCCCAGTACAACATCTGTCCCGGTGCGCCCATTCGGATAATGGATATGCGTGGCTCGCGTCCGAGAGTGACAGATTTGCGATGGGGATACTGCACGCCGAAGGAAATCGAAGAGAAGAGGAAACCTTGGATAAATGCGCGAATCGAGAAGGCTCTTACCGGGCGTTATTTTAGGCACATGTTTCGCTCAGGCCGAGTGATAGTTCCCTCTGAAGGCTGGTATGAGTGGACGGTTGAGAATGGCAAGAAGCAGCCGTGGTTTATTACCCGCATTGTGGATGAACCTGTTTTCATGGCGGCACTAACAAACTGGATAGAGTGGAATCACTACATGCCGCATCAAACGGTAGAAACAGGCGTGGTGATTGTGACCGCTGATGCCGAAGGGGGAATGGTTGATGTTCATGACCGCAGGCCAGTGGTGCTAGAGCCAGAGGATGCAAGGATATGGATGGACCCTGAAACGCCAGTGGAAGAAGCAGCGCATATCGCTCAGGCCAGCTCACTCCCGACAGAAGCGTTCATGTGGTGGCGGGTTGATCGCGCAGTGAACCGGTATGAGCAGTACAAAAACGGGAAGCATTTGCTTGCGCCGATCCAATGAGTGACTGCAATAGCATTTGGAGTGCCTTATCTACTGTGATTATTGGAGGTGCTGCAGTCGGAGTTTCGGTTCTACAATGGAAAATCAATCAGCAAAAGTTAAAATTAGATTTATACGATAGGAGAATTCACATTTATGAGGTGGTAAAGAAGATTATTCAGAAGGGTGCGGACGGATTAAGTCTAACCGGTGATGAGCTTTCCGATTTCGAATCGTCCGCATCCCAAGCAGAATTTCTATTTGATACCGATATTCCAACTTATATTTATGAGATTCACCGTCGCGGAGTAAATCTCCGCCTTCTTTTGAATAATGAAGAAATCTTCGCCCGTGGAAATGCTCCGCCAGATTATGATCTCCAGATCCACGTGGCAGAAATGCTAGATGAGCAGCTCTGGTTTTCCAATCAGGTTGATATAGCAAGAGAAAAATTTCGCAAGTATCTGAGTTTGAGAGGGTAAAGGGAGTGAAGCGGGGGTAAAGTAAAGCTCGATCATGCCGTTATTGGTCAGAACAGGGCGCCAATAAATCATTAATTGCCGAACGGGTGAAATATGAATGAAAACAAGAAATTGATTAACGAAACATCGGTTTTGCCGAACACCCCGAAACAGCTCCACATGGACTTGCGAGTCGAGAAGCAAGTGAAACGCGACGGTATCGACATGGGAGTGTTATCGGATGGAACGGCTTTCCTGTCTGGCAGAGGACTGGCTAGGCTCTGCGGTGTAAGTAGTTCTGCAATGTCTGAAATATTGGCTGACTGGAATGGTAGTCCGCATAAACCTCGAATAAGAAAAATAAAAGAAATTCTGAATTCGCGCGGCCTTGCGTATGAAACTCCTGTTATAGGCCCATTGATGATCGATGGAGCAGTGGGTTTTGCGTGGCCAGAGAATGTTTGTTTGGCAGTCCTGGAGTATTGTGCCTTAGATGCGCAGTTGCAGAACCCTGACCAAGCGCGACAAAATTACCGCCTATTAGCCGGGAAAGGACTCCATGACCTCATCTATAAGGAGGTTGGCTATGATCCGAGTCATCAGATACCCGAGCACTGGAGAATTTTTCATGATCGCGTATCTCTTACATTCTCTGCGCTTCCTGCCGGATACTTTGGAATCTTCAAGGAAATAGCCGACATGATAGTCCACTTGGGACAAAATGGAGTACACATTGATTCCAGTTTTGTGCCTGACATTAGCGTTGGCATAAGCTGGGGAAATTATTGGAGTAGTAATGATTTAGATTCGAAGTGGGGAAAAAGGGTTAAATTTGAGCACAACTACCCGGAGTATTTTCCTCAGGCCGCATCTAATCCTCAACAACCATGGTGTTATCCAGAGTCCGCTTTGGGAGAATTTAGGCGATGGTTTCGAGAAGTATATATAGGAGAAGGCAAATTCTCGAACTATGTAACTGGGGCAGTGAGAAAGAAAGCCTTGCCTGCCTCATTTGCTCAATTAGCAATATCTGCATATGCGACAGCTGTTCTGCCCTCGCCGGAAGCAAACTGATTTAAAAATAAGTGAAACTCCCAAACCCGCTCCGGAGGGTTTTTATTTTCTATCTTAGCTAGGGCAAAGCTTCCCAACTTCGGCGGATTTCTGCTGTTCGCTACAGTCCGATTCCTTTATATTTCCGTGTTTAAGTTGATAGACGAATTCAGCAATAACTAAAAGTAAGGCCTTTCTCGTCTCTATACCGGTAGGAGACATATACACATAAAACTCATCGTCGTTCGTATTAGATTTTTTTTCACTGATGAGCAGCTTTAGCTTTATTAATTCGTAAGTAGGCGCGGAAGGTTTGTGGTCCTTCCCGTATTCCTTTTGCTGATCCTCTTCGAAGTCAAGCAAGCGTTCAATTCCGTTATCGCTTATATTTTTGAGCGCTTTTTTAACCTCTGGCGTTATGTGGCCGCTCAACTTGCGCCCAACCTTGATCGCAACGCTTCCGATTGTAATAGTGTCTGAGCGGTCAATTAACTGAGGCAAGATATTGATAGTATTTTCTAAGGGCGCCCAAAATGCAAAGAGTAGAATTACAACGACACTAGGCCACGCAAGAGCCTTAACGAGCTCTACCGTCAGCTCAAACTTACTTTTATTGGTATTTTCCATATTGTTCTCCGCTCCCCTCACTATAGCTCAACAAGATCAATGACCCAATGTCGGTGGAAGCAGGCTATTCCATAAGCAAAGCCGAATCATTGGATCAACCTCCTTTCTCTGAAGAGGTCTTGACATGCGCACTTCCCTTCCTAGCTACGCGGCTGGCAGAGATAAAACCCTAGTGGGCCAGCCCCTGGGGTTTTCCTCTTTTTGGGGAAGCCGCATAGTGTCGTTACATACCGCAGTGCCTGAGAATTAATACCAAAGTTGTATAGACGCCTTGAACTTTACCTACTACAATCCATCAAAATTATGCGCAAACGCATTTTTTTAAGTCAAGAGGCTAAATAAGCTTTTTCTGCAACAACTTACTCAGAAATAAAAACAATAAATTAAAGACATCAATTTCATGGGCGTGTGTAGCGCCTTGTTGTTCTGGCTAATAATAAATTAATCTGGAGGTAGCGATATGTCGGTGCATACATCGATTTTTGGTGGAGTACGGCTAACTGATGAGGACGCGAAAAGATTTAAGAATCAAGTTAAATATGGACGCCCAAAAAAAGAGGCAAGCCAATCATTGGCTAACGGCCACAAGCTTCTTCAGGAATACAATAGGAACGGATTTGTAAAAATCAATGCAAAATCAAGGTAGTATTTTTGAGCGTGATATTGAGGAAACTGGAACCGGGCGATATTGTCACCCGGTTTCGTCTTGGACACGAGGATTTTAAATTATTAAAAAAATTCCTAAAAAAAGATGCCAAGAAATATCATGCAGAAAATCTAACAAAAACTTGGGTATTGGTAGAAGAGAATCAATCTCATCCTGTTGTTCTAGGTTATATATCTCTAATATGCAGTCATATCGATATTGACCCCAGCAACGGCCATGCTGTTCCAGGGTATGAATACAAAGCTTATCCGTGCGTTAAGATTGCGCGGCTGGCGATTCACCAAGACCACCAGAAAAAGGGATACGGAATTGCTCTAGTTGAATTTTCAATATCGATAACCAAAGAAGTGATAATGGATAATATTGGATGTCGCTTTCTTGTAGTTGACTCAAAACCTAAAGCAATTGATTTTTATAAAAGCCGTGGTTTCACTTTATTTGAAACAACGGAAGAAAAAACTGAAACTACCTCCTCACTCATGTTTATGGATTTGACTAAGATCCATCTTCCATAAAGCCGTCCCGAGCTGGCTTTTATTCCTTTTGAACGCAAAGCAAACCGCTTAAGCTTCACCACAAGCCCTACAATCGATTTAAATGGCCTTGTCCTTATTTCGGAATATCAGCCAAGTAAAACTCACACACACATTGATTATTAATTCAGTAAACGGTATTTTTTACGGTATGTACTCCTTAACTTAACTTTTTTCTCTATTTTTTTCAATTATTTACATAAAGTGTTTGAATGTGACCCCCGCCTCCATGAAACCAAGCACTTACAAGCGAAAGTGTCATATGTTTTTTCGCCCTTCTGAATTTTTCCGCCATAATCATAGTTTTTCTCGCTTGTCATATCCTGACTTCAAAACCGGAGAAACTTTTTCACCTGCTCATATTTGGCAATCATTGATTTGACGATGCGCTGACTCTCGTTCTGCTGGTTCCAAGCCATGACTGGCGAAGATACATCGAGCATTAAAGGGATCAGCTAGAAAAACCAATGATCAATGCTGGGAAGCCACCCACCAAAAAATAGTTGATTTGCGAAAGACGAGTATCCAATATACTGATGCGGCCGGTTCATGATGGGATGTTGATCATTCTTCACCGGAAGCAGGGGATACATGGTTTGACCCGGACCTAAAGAGGGATGAGATCCCCTAATCCCCCCCAAGCTTTTTGAAGCTGGCGGGGATGCAAACACGAGGAATTATTTCATCATTGATTTCAGAACAAGCGGGAGGTCTTTGGCGTTACCTGATTCTCACATGGCTTTCGACATTTATGCGCCATAAAGGAGGAATGACATGATAATAAGCAGGAAGATTTTGCTCATGCTGGTTACATTGGCGGTAACCTTGGTTGCCGTCTTTGCGCTGCCCAGAACGGCTGCCGCAAGTATCTGGTCCGCGGCCGAACGCACGAGCTTGATCATGGCTACGTGTTCATCTGGGTCAGAGCAATATCCGGAACTCGCTCGCCTGCATAATATGATTGCGGCTGCCGGCAGCCTCAGTGAGGCACATGGCCTCGCACTAACACCGATGGCCGTGGCGATCGACGCGGTCAGGAATGCACGCTCCATTGCGCCTTTCAGCGATGACCTGGGTTCAGCCGAAGCCCAGCTCACCGATATGTACTCACGTATCGAAGCTGCCGACACACCCCGCCGGGTTGCGGATGAGTTTTCCGGCATGCTGCTTGCCAAACTCGACAATGACAAAGCTGCCAGCGTGAAGGTGGGCAAGACCGGCTGCAGTTACTCGACAGGAGAAGTAATCGCCATCGTAGTCGGGTTGATCCTGGGCATCATTCCTGGGTTGATCATGCTCATCGTGCTCTGCTGACAGGAAGCCGTGGCAGGAAGTCACTCCCGATCTTAATCGGGACGGCACTTCACAGCGCTGTTTTTACAGCTATGAACCGTACAGCTGTCCGGGCGCCATCCCGATATCCAGCTGTGTCAGCGGCAAGGCTGTTGGCAGCGGGAGATGCAGGGCCTCGTAAACGGGGGCGTTGGAAAAACCGTAGGGTGCTGCTTCCTCGTTGCTGAAAGCGTAGTAAGCTTTATCCACCTTTGCCATGATCATCGCGGCCAGGCACATCGGACACGGATGGCCGCTGGCATATACGACGCTGCCCTTTAAATCCGGCCGTCCCAACTGACGGCAAGCCGCTCGCAATGCCTCCATCTCGGCATGCGCGCTGACGTCATGAGTCTGTATGATGTTATTGACGCCAGTGGCAACCACTTTGTCGCCGATAGCCAGCACCGCACCGAAAGGACGGCCGCCCTTCTTGTGGTTGTCCTGGGCAAGGCGCACCGCCTCGTGCAGCAGTCGTTTATGATCGGCCATCGCATCTCCCGGGATTGTTGCGTCCGTTGCGCACAGTTGTCTCGCTGCCGTGGCAAGCACAAGGCCCGATGCTGCTGACAAGAGCCAACTACGCCTGGCATTGATCATTTTAACTCCTTCCCGGAATTATGCGGATTTCTTGTCAGGCAGCTTGGAAGTGTATCAGTCATGTGAGATGTATGGATGTCTTGGCTCCGGTACACGGTATGCGGCGGGATAGCCGGATGCCGCCATTGCCGGGCCTCCAATTCCGCTTTGCGGACCCCTCAGGTTACGCGCGGGCGAGACACTGTCGCAATCAAAATTCACTGCGGCGGTTGCATTTCGGCTCCTGACGGAGGCGAGGTCACGATGGCAGGCGGATTGGCAGCATAAGGATTGTTGGGGCTATCCGGGGAATATTTTGAGCCATAGCGGCCGTAGGGGTTGTTGATGCTGTCTGGCGAGTATTTGCTGCCATATCTCCCGTAAGGGTTGCTGGTGCTATCCGGGTCATGGGGGTTGCTGCTCAGGTTGCCGAGATATTTTCCGGTCTGACGGTCGATCAGAATAGGCGGCCCGGCCGTAGCCATTTCCAGTGCCAGGGCAAGAAGCAACCCGGCAGCGAATGAAGCGTTATCCTTGTTCATCGATCTATTCCCCTTTTCCTTTTTTCCGGAGCCTTTCTTTGAATTGATCCGTTGTTGCCGCATCTATCCGGCTAGATTGTGCGGTTCCGCTTCCCGCTCGCAGGTCTCTGTCATATCCGCCCGCATGCTCATCCTACGGGTTTTGGCATTATTGAAAAGTGGACCTTGGTACTATTTCTGCTGTCTTCGCATTACCTGCACGGATTCTTAAAACCAGTCCCGCTCCATAACCAATGACGTCAGGAAGGTGGATGGCGCGCGCATTCCGGTGTGCGGCACATGAAAAAGAAGAATCCGCAGGAATGCGGATCGATGAATTGCCCGATATGTCCGATATAATCAAGCCCGGCTTCATCGAATCACCGAGCTCTGGCTCAGCCGGGAATTTGACGGAAACGCGTGATTGACATCTGCGATCATCCCATCTAGAGTAATGGTCCCTGAATGCCATTTAATTAAATTGTCAATAACTTGAGAGGAGAGTAATGATGAAAATAACCAAAACACTGTTAGCGGGTCTTGCATCAGGATTGCTGCTGGTAGGGGCTGCCCAGGCAGGCGAACAAAAATTCACGGTGGTGATTAATGCTTACGACACCAATATTCCCGAACTCAACGTCGAAGGCGTGACAGTCAAGAACATCCGTGCTTTCAATGTGCTCAATGAGCCGGAAACCCTGACGGTCAAGAAGGGGACCGACGTGAAGATTACCATTGAGAACAAATCCCCCATCAGCGAGGGTTTTTCCATCGACGCTTATGGAATCAAGGAAGTAGTCAAGAAAGGAGAGACCAAGACCATCAGTTTCAAGGCTGACAAGGCCGGCGCCTTCACCATCTGGTGCCAGCTCCATCCCAAGAATATTCATTTGCCCGGTTCCTTGAACGTAGTGGATTAAACAGCCACGCAGCAGGATAGCGGTTCAGCGGTGAGAAATCCTCACCCTGCGAGCCATCAAACCCGCCACTTTGGCGGGTTTTTTTTGCATTCGAGAAGCAATCCCATGCCTCCAAAGCATATGCCAGTATATGCTGCGGTAATATGGAAAGATCAAACCGGCAATTTGACGAAGGGAAACGGAAACGTAAATGATCTCCAAGGCTTGATTAGTGCTGTCATTTTCGCCTTGACCCATCCCGTAAATTCTTGAACCCAGAAACGCACGGGTGTAACAATGATGGAGCAAACTAGTCCAGGCTGGCCTCATGCTTAAATGGAAATATGAGGAAGCATGAGAGTTCAGCAATGTAATTCGTCTACCGATGGGAGTATCGATACATTACCGACAAGGAGATGAAACATGAACAGCGGACTGGTTTTCTGGGGTACATATATCCTTGTGCTTGCTGCCGGACTGGGCATAATGGGAGTGGATTAAGGAAGCAGGATGGCCGGGTTTAGTCCCTTTTCATTCCCTCCTTCTATTCCCTCTTGTAGCAGCGGAATGGTGAATGTGCGAAACAGAACGCAATGTCGCCCCGTCTGACCGGAAAAAGTAATCCAGAAATGATTCATGGGTGTCCCAGCGTACAGACTCCTATAGCGGTCAGCGCAATTATCTGCCACATGACCATTATCAAAAATAGGGGATATGGGATGAAATCTGTCTCGGTGTTTTCTGTTCTTCGATCGGGTTTGTATGCTCTTACGGCATGCGGGCTGATGAGTTCCACGGGTGCGCAGATTCCCGGACCCGGCCAGGTTGGCGGCATGGGACAAGGAGGTGCGCCCGCGGGAGAGTTTCCGTCTGACCAGGGCAATATAACGTACGGTCAAAGGTACACGCCGGCCGAGGATTTTCCCCCAGAGCCTATTCGGGACAATAAGGACAGGAACGGGGATAAGAGCAAGAAAACCCCCAGTGATTCTTCCGGGGAATCATTGCCTCAGCCGGATAAACGGAGCGCGGGAGAAAAGATGGACACCTCCATTGAATCGGAGGCGCCGGAAAGCCATTCTCCCGGTACGGCCGATGCCGGTGCGAAGCAGAAATAAGGCTATCAATTGCTGCTCGTAAATATCTGTCGCCATCGCCCCAAGATAGCGTTTACCCGTTTATCCGTTTACCTGGAAGCGCTTTCGAGTCCGCTTCCGCACCGCCAGCATAGCTGAAAATTAGCCGGGTTTTCCTCGGAGCATGTGCGGCAAAATACCACGCCTGTCTCTACAGGCGATTTTTCATAGGCACGTACTACGGCCTGCGCCCGCAGCAGGTCATCCTCGCGAGCAATCCAGACTTCCGGATACGCATGCGTGAAAGGGATGTCGCCCACGCCACCCTGAGCGTGCTCGTTGAATAGCCGCGCTTCGATGTTCGCATGTGCGAGAAGGTCGAGCAGGATATGCGCCTCCATCAGGTTGGCGGCGGAACAAAGCTTCTTCATGGACCGAAGCTGTGCTGACCGGGCAGCCTTGTCATTCCCGGATCCTCATTTGTTGCATTCACTTCCTTCCTTATTTTAGCTGCATGCACCCCGCGAACCACAGGTTTGCAGGCCTTGTTGCCGGCTTGGCGCTGGATTCCGGGTCAGGCCCGGAATAACGAGGTCCATGGTATTTTCCGGCTGGATCAATAGCAACAGCATCTTCCGGCACGCTTGTTCTTTGACCGATTCCCGCCTGGTTCATTCGCCACGAAGCTGCGCCGAATGATACGGATGCGGTTACGGTTCAGGGATTGGGCGGCAGGCCCGAACTGATTTCCAGCGCGATGAACTGGGTAAGCTGGGCTGGCGCGAAATTGTTGTCGGCTACCAGGATGATCGTCCGCTTGCCATTGAATATCGGGCCAAACGTAATGCCTTCGATATTGCCCGCTGCGAGCGCCGAACCATCGATATTTTTTAGCTTGGAAAGATCCAGAAGCAACGTCTTGCTGACCAGCTGAATATTCCTCCCTGCGATGGAATCCATGCCTGATACATCGGTAGCGTGGCGTGCGTCCGCATAAAACAGCCGGACGGTAAACCCGGTGGCGATACTCCCTGGAGTGAGGGCGCCAAGCGTGAATGAACGCTCGATGGTGATGAATTGCCGGTCGCCGATGGCAATAAAATCGGTCAGGCCGTTGGTGGCGAATCCGCCAAGGGAGGAGGGTGCGAATACCACCGGCCCCACAGGATAGATATACTCCTCGGCAGGCCTGCTGCTGGCAATGTCGAAGGAAAGAATGCGCGCGCGCGAACCGGTGACGACGCTGGAAGGCGGCGAATCCTGTACTAGGCCATTTTCCGTCGCGGTGTAGAGCGTGCGCCCCTCCAGCGAGATTGCCAGGCTTTCGAAGGCGAGGTTGTTGTATATCCCTTTGTCTCCCGGAAATATTCCCATATTGGATCCGTCGGGGAAGTAGCGGGAGGGTACAGGGAAATCGCTCACGTAGCTGCCGTCCGGATTCATCACGCGCACGGCAGGATTGGTGAAGCCAAAAATGCCGCGCCGGCCTTCGCTGCTCCAGTATATGCGGTTGCTGGCGCGATCGAATCGCAGCGCTTCGGGGTCAAGTCCGTTTTTTTCGAAGCTGTTTCCGTCCGGTCCCCGTAACAGGGTTACCGAATGGAATTTCACCCCATCCATCCCGGGCGTGGCGGAACGCTGGAACAGGGCAAGATCAAGCGACAATTCGTAAAAGCGCGCATTGCTCCGGTCGTCGCTGATTGCAAGATAACGATCAGTTGCCGGATTATAGTCGAGCGAAGACAAGCCGCCGATGAGCGTGCCGTTGAAGCGCGTTTTGTTCGGCACGATTTGCTGGCCGATATAATTGAGGACGATATGTTCCGAAGCGGAAGCGGGAGCATGAAAGCCGGCAGTCGCAATGGCGAGGGCGAGGGCGGCGGCAGTGATTATCTTCATAGGGTAATTATGAGCGCGTCTATTTATTCCTGATGCTGCAATATTGCTCAGCCGGGGGTTACTATACGTGTTTTGGCGGCTTTGGGGACCTCCCGTCTTCCAGCCCGGCTTCATCGCATGAGTAGTTTATTTCAGATGAGTTACAGTACAAATAATGCGAGAAGGTTTCGCTGGTGGGCGCGCTTTCTGGCGCATCTGCTCCTTGCCACCGCAATATCGGGATGCGCCAGCTTCACCGAGGTGAGGAAATTCGCTTCGCTTTCGGGGAATGCCGCAGGCTTCGATGGAATCACGAGAGATTATGTCGAAGCGCCCGAGCGGCGCAAGCAATACCAGCCTGCGAAATTTTACCCCGACCTGGAGTCGATGAAGGCGCGCCGCGAGGCACAGCACGCCAGCCTGGATTTACTTCAGCAAACCCTGGCGAATTACATGCATGGCCTCGACGCGCTGGCTTCAGGCGACATGAGGGTTTTCGACAAATCGCTCGTCGATGTCAGCGCCAGCCTCAACAAGGCGTCGATGCTCGACGCGAATGAAAAACAGGCCGTGGGTGCGCTCTCCACCCTGTTTGCCCGTTCCGCCACTGTCTGGTACCGGGAGCACGAGATGAAGAAGTTGATCGGCAGGAGCAATGAGCCGCTTCAGGATGTGATCAGGGCAGCACGCAGAATCGTGGAAAACGGCATCGTGGCTGACCTGCAGGTGGAATCGGCCCTGATCGCGCGTTATTATGACAACATAATGCTCGCCCCGGACAATCCCCCGGAGCCGGTTGCGATGGCGTTGGCGAAGGAGGTTCGGGCGGAAGCATTGAGCCGTGCCGATGGCCGTATCCGGAGCGCCCGGGCTTATGATAATGTCTTGTCAGGCATTGCCGCTGGGCACCAGTACCTGTACGACCACAGGAACGCTATCGGCGCCATTGGCCACGGCGAAACCGGACCGCAGTTCAAGTCCCACATAAATACGCTTCGAACTGCCTATAAAACCCTGCTCGATGTTTCCCGGTAAAAAGGAAAAGGAGGAAAAGTATCATGGAACCTCTGAGTGCGGATGAGGCTTTCGAGCTGGGCAACCTGCTTCGCGATACCGCGGTGGCATTGGGGGAATGGCGCGTAGGGCATCAGGGAAGCCTTACACGGCGTGAATGGGATGAACTGGATGAGCGGGAAATCGCGCTTCTGAACAGCGCATCCGCCATGTATACCGCGGCGATAGGCCTGGTCCTGGCCGATAGCGAGCCTGCCCTGGCACGCCTCCAATCCAGCGTGAAACACGCAAAAACGGCGATCGGACGTATCGCTGTTTTCAAGCAGGCGCTGGATCTGGCATCCGCGCTGATTCTCTTCGCCGGGGCGATCACTTCCGGCAATGTCGCCGCGCTTCCGGTTGCGGTAGTATCGCTGGAGGATGCGGCGGCGGCAATCTTCTCTTCCGCCGGTTCGGATGACTGATGGATGACTAATCGTTTCGATGCTGCCCGATGATGCCGGCGGACAAGGATACCGCTTCACCCGATGCGACGGTTCAGCCGCCCCGGAATAAACGGCTTATCCTGGCCGTTGCGGGATTCGCAATCGCGGCCGCCCTGCTGGCAGGGTGGTATTTCACTCAGGAGCGGAAAGACGCGGATACGCTGGTGCTGTATGGCAATGTCGATATCCGCCAGGTTTCGCTGGCTTTCAACGGCAGCGAGCGGGTAGCGGAAATGCGTGTCCAGGAAGGCGACCGGGTAAGGGCCGGGCAGGTGCTGGCAACCCTGGACACCCGCACTTTGACGCTGCAGATTGCCCAGGCGGTGGCGCAAATCGAGGTGCAGGAGCAGGCCTTGCTGCGGCTGAAAAACGGTACGCGGCCGGAAGAGGTGGCCCAGGCGCGGGCCCAGGTGGCTGCCGCGCAGGCGGATGCGGATTTTGCTTCGCAACAGTTCGAGCGTCTGCAGAATATCGAGCAGGAATCGGGCGAGGCGGTCAGCCGGCAGGATCTGGATAACGCCCGCTCGCGGAAACGGGCGGCCCTGGCGCAACTGGAGAACCAGAAAAAAGCGCTGCAACTGGCGCTCATCGGCCCCCGCCAGGAGGATATCGCCCAGGCCGAGGCGCAATTGCTGGTGTCCCAGTCGGATCTTGCCCTTCTCAGGCACCAGCTCAGCCTTTACGAGTTGAAGGCGCCGATCGATGCCGTGGTGCGCTCGCGCCTGCTCGAACCCGGAGATATGGCTTCCCCGCAACGGGCGGTCTACGCCCTGGCGATAACGGACCCGAAATGGGTGCGCGCTTACGTGTCCGAGGTCGATCTGGGGCGCATCAAGCCGGGCATGAGCGCGCGCGTCACGACTGACAGCCACCCAGGCGAATCCATAGCGGGGTGGGTGGGATTTATTTCCTCCATGGCCGAATTCACCCCCAAAACCGTGCAGACCGAGGAGCTGCGCACCAGCCTGGTGTATGAAGTCCGCATCTTCGTCGAGGACGCGGCCAACCGGCTTCGCCTGGGCATGCCCGCCACCGTGTATATTTCCCTGAAGGATAACGCCGGTTCACGGCAGCCTCCGGGCGATGGGTGAAACGATGAACGAAGCGGCGGCGCTCGTCGCCAGCGCTGTTCACAAGCGTTTTTTGGCGAAGGAAACCGGGAAAATCATCCATGCGGTAACGGATGTCTCGCTGCGCTTGTCTTCCGGCACGCTAACCGCCCTGGTGGGCCCGGATGGAGCGGGAAAGACGACACTGCTGCGAATGACAGCCG
>Ga0209934_1001521_pt1 | contig 12982 bp, 9 predicted proteins | sample ThiBiot_750_plan_2_FD_183950 | JGI IMG/M metagenome (GOLD analysis project Ga0209934, IMG submission 183950) | Wastewater bioreactor microbial communities from Cape Town, South Africa - Thiocy_expt_750_plan (SPAdes) | ecosystem: Engineered > Bioreactor > Thiocyanate-remediating >...
CTGAACGTCCATGAACACAATGTCGGGTAGCTCTTGCCGGCAGATGTTAACGGCCGCAAGGCCATTTCCGACTTCCACTAAATTTGCGTCAGGAAATAGTTTCCGTAAAATAGTCTTTAACAGCAGCATATTTACCAGGTTGTCTTCCACCATCAATATGGAAAGAGCAGCATTACGCGGGCGGATCAATTTCGTCGCCCACTGCTTTTCGTGTCTTTCCTCATGTATTTTACCATACAGGTTAGATAATGCAATGATCAGATCCTGGTACCTGACAGGCTTTTGAATGAGCGATCTGGCAACCGTTTCGCTCTGCACAGCGGGTAATAGATGCGCGAGCGAAGTATGCATGAGCACCACTTCGGGATGAGAAAGTAGGGCCGCCTCCTTCAATCTAGCGGTAAGCGGAACGCCGTTCGCTTCCGATAAGTCATGATCAATGAGCATGGCGTCGTAAACTTTCCCGGTTTCCAACAGGTCCATCGCTTCGGCTGCACTTTGCACCAGGTCACAGGTAATGTCGTGGAAATGCAGGATTTCTTGAATATAACTACTGGCCGAATGGTTGTCATCGACGATCATAATCCTTTTAATAAAGCCAAGGTCGATAGGTGCCTCGACCTCGGTAGCCTGGAAATCCAGTTCCAACTCGAAAGTAAATATGCTGCCCGTGTCGGGTGAGCTCGCGATTTCAAGTTTGCTGTTCATCATGCGCAGCAGATTGCCGGCAATGGCGAGACCGAGGCCGGTGCCCTCATAGCGCTTTGTCGCCGGGGCTTCCGCCTGCATGAACGGCTGCAAAATCTCCTCCATTTTTGCAGGATTAATGCCGATCCCCGTATCTCTGACACTGAACCTGAATTTCCCTTTACCAGCCTTTTCAAACGGAAATAGATGTTTTATACCGAGCTCTATTTCGCCTTGATGGGTGAATTTGGCCGCGTTTTCCAGCAGGATCACGAGTACTTGCTTCACCCGCTCTGCATCTGCGAAAATCCAGAGCGGGTGCTGATCATGAAAGCGGACCAGCATTTCCAATCCTTTGCCATGAATTGCAAGGGAAGTCAGGTCGACCGTTTGCCGGACAAGTTCGCAAAGCGGAATTTTGCGGAGTTCCAGGATGATGGAATCGGCCTCTGTTTCCGAAAAGTCCAGCAGATCGTTGATGATGGTCAGCAGTTTGGAGGCGGAATTGTTGACAATTTTGAGGTATTCTGCCCGAAGGCCATGAGCCTGCGTGTCCATTGCCAGCCTGGTAAAACCCAGGATACCATTCAGCGGAGTCCTCAACTCGTGGCTTATGTTGGAGAGAAATTCGTCCTTAATTCTCTTGGCCTTTTCCTCCTCGGCCAATGCTCTTTCCAGTTTTTTGCGGGTCATAACACCTTCCGAGACATTCTGGACGCTAATGACCGTTCCGCCAACGGTTCCGTCTGTCCTGCGCCACGGCCGGATCTGCCAGTTGACAAACTGGTAAGTCTCAAAAGCCGGGATCCAGATTTCTTCCTCCTGTCCCTCCACACCCACTCCTTGCTGGGCTGCCCGGTGTCTTTCTTCCCAAAGCTCCCCCTCATCACAGATTTCCCGGAGGTGCATCCCCACCCATTTCTGGTCTTCCAACTTTCCCGCCCTGATCCACCGGTCGCTGGCCGACATCATTCTCAGGTTTTCATCGAACATTGCTACGGGAAAGGGTATGTTCTGTACGAGGTCAACAAAGTCGATGGCTTGCCTGCCCATCAATGGGCTGTGTGTATCGTGGGAGAAAGGAGGGACCGATCCTTCGGCATTTTCGTCGAGCATTGTGTTGGGCGGTTGAGTTCTAAGTATGGGTGCGTCGTGAGGCCCGATCCGGCTGAAAGTTAAGGACTTACTTATTATATTAGTCCGCTCTTGGCCTTGCTGAACCCGTCATAGCGAAAGTACCCATTTATTCCCGACCGGCAATCCCTTCACAGGAAAGTAATTATGCCGCGGTTAAACTCACTTCGGCAGTACCGTCAACTGGATGACGCCGGCCTGGGACCCGTCTTCATTGCTGCGTTGCCAGCCCAGCGATAAGGGGAGTTGTTTGGTAATGTAAATGCTCACGCCGAGGCTGAGGCGGCCCTTGGGATGGTTACCGGATATCCAGTCGGCCAGAAAGTGCAGTTTTTCATACCATATCCCAGCATCCAGGCCGCCCTGAAACCCCGCTACGGGTCCCTTGCCCAGAAAATGATGGTTTCCCGCGTAGGCGCCGGCCGCAAATTTGTACTGATCGGCCGCACCGGCCTCGAAGAGCAAATTGGAATAGGTATAGTAGCTAAACCCCGGGTGGTTGTGTCCCGAAAGATTTGTCCCGGCTATGGCGCCCAGGCCTATCGAGAGGTGGTTGGTCAGATCGAATACTTTTTGTGCATTGGCCATGAGCAGGGGCGCATAAGGAATGGAGTCGGCTAGGTCGTTGAATTCAAAGCGATGGCTCGACAGCCCGTAATCCAGGTTCAGAAGATTCAGGCCTATTTCCCAGTTCTTGCCCAAACCATAGGTAGCGGTCGTCGAAGACTCTACCTGGTCACCGATTTCAAATTGCTGCTGAAAGCTGATCCGCCCGCGATCGGTGATTTCCGAGGACGGCACGTTGAACACCGTCAGCTGTGCCGCTGCAAATCCGTAAAACGAAAGGTGCAAAACAAAAGCCAGGATAATCCTATAAAGTATTCTCATACAATCCGTAAGATGATTTTGATTCAGAAAGCAATGCTTCTAAAAGCCGTGCCAGTCGGATGAGCATGCCGGATGCGGCGCTTGTGGAAGGTTCAGTGGCGCACGCAACCAGCGCCCGTTCACTTTCCAGCCCCACGCAATTGGCATTATATCAATTTGATACCGGACCCTATCATTTTGATAGGGTTTAAAACATGCCGGGTTTATTGATTGATAGCTATGTTCTTAAAAATCAATAGGTTGATCGCTTGTACCTCCGCCGGGCACAGGCTTGGTAAAAGCATACAGCAATCCATTTAATGGAAATCTGAAATGCTTTTAATACTCACTCAATCCATTCTGATCATGTTAGCAATCCTCTTGATTTCTGCGGGGCTTCTATGCTTTGCGGTTTTTTACTATTCGGTCAACTACTTTGAGAAAATCTGATTATGGCGGCGCTATTCATAGTTGCGATTCTCGTGTTTGTGTACATGTGCTATGTACTGGTCAAACCTGAAAAATTTTAACCTGACCGGCGGTGGCATATACGGCCGCAGCCGGACTAAATCTGAAATAAATGAATACTGAATTAATAGGCGTCATTGCCATGTTTGCTATCACGATCGTGTTGGCAATCCCATTCGGATCCTACATCGCCAAAGTTTATGCAGGGGAAAAGACGCTGCCCGACCCGGTTTTGAATCGGCTCGACAAGCTGCTCTACAAGGTAAGCGGCATCGACGAAAAACGCGAAATGAACTGGAAGCAGCATATGTATGCATTGCTGACGGTTAATGTAGTATGGTACCTGCTGGCCATCTTTGTTTTGATGAACCAAAGCTGGTTGCCGCTCAACCCCGACGCGAACCCCGACCAGACGGCGGATCTTGCATTCAATACCGGCATTTCATTCATGGTCAACTGCAACCTGCAGCATTACTCCGGCGAAAGCGGCGTGAGTTATCTTTCGCAGTTGTTTTTGATGTTCCTTCAATTCGTGAGCGCCGGTACGGGAATGGCAGCGGCGGCGATCATTTTTATTGCATTGAAGAACCGTACTACCGAAAAACTAGACAACTTCTGGGCGCTGCTGGTGAAATCGTGCACCAGGATATTGTTACCATTGTCAATTGTCGTAGGCTCGGTTCTGGCATTCAATGGTACGCCGATGACCTTCAATGGAAAGGATACGATGATCAGTATGCAGGGTGATACCGTACAGGTTTCGACCGGGCCTGTTGCAAGTTTTGTGGCCATCAAGCACCTCGGTACCAATGGCGGAGGCTTTTATGGGACCAACTCGGCCCATCCGCTCGAAAACCCGAACTATTTTACCAACATGCTGGAAATGTTCTCTCAGCTGATTATTCCGCTGGCGATGATCTTCTCGTTCGGGTATTTCCTGAAACGAAAGAAATTCGGCTGGATGGTGTTCGGCGTCATGACGGCAGGTTTTCTGCTGCTGGTGATTCCGACGATGGTATGGGAAATCAATGGCAACCCGGCGCTCGGTAAAATGGGCGTTGACATTTCTTCCGGGGCTATGGAAGGCAAGGAAGTGCGCTTCGGTAGTGCGGCCTCCGCGTTCTGGAGTATAGCCACCACCGTCATTTCCACAGGGTCGGTGAACTCGATGCACGACAGCGGAATGCCGCTCTCCGGCATGACGCAGCTGCTCGCTATGATGACCAATGCGTTCTACGGCGGCTGCGGCGTGGGTATTCTCAACTTCTTCATATTCATTATCCTGGCGGTGTTTATCAGCGGGCTGATGGTCGGACGCACGCCGGAGCTGTTTGGTAAGAAAATCGAGGCGCGTGAAATGAAGATTGCCATGATCGTAGCGCTGTTGCACCCGCTGCTGATCCTGGCAGGCACCGCTCTCGCAGCTGCATTTCCGGAAATTACCTCGGGAAGCCTGAACAATCCCGGCTTCCACGGTTTCAGCGAAATGTTGTACGAATACACTTCCTCGGCCGCCAATAACGGCAGTGGTTTCGAAGGGTTGGGCGACAATAACCCGTGGTGGAACATTACCACCGGCATTGTGCTGATCCTATCGCGTTACCTGCCCATTATCGGCCCGGTAGCGATTGCGGGCCTGTTGGCAAAGAAGAAATTCGTTCCGGAAAGTGCTGGAACGCTGCCTACCGACTCTGCCACCTTCGGGGTGATGGTCCTTGCCGTGATTGTCATCATTGCAGCCCTTTCTTTCTTCCCGGTGCTCACACTCGGCCCCATCGCCGAATATTTCTCCATGCTGTAATATCCCATTGAAATGAAAAATCAAACTGCATCCTTATTTCAAAAGGAGCTTGTGAACGAAGCGATCAAACAATCGTTCGTGAAACTCAACCCCCGCCTGCTGTTCCGCAACCCGGTCATGTTTACGGTCGAGATCGGAACGGTTGTTATGCTCTTTGTCAGCCTCTGGATACTGGCTGGCGAAAAGTCCCAGGGTTCTTTTGGCTACAACTTCACCGTTTTCCTGATCCTTTTCGCCACGTTGCTTTTCGCCAATTTCGCCGAAGCTATTGCCGAGGCAAGAGGTAAGGCGCAGGCGGATAGCCTTCGCAAAACGCGCGAGGAAACCCGCGCCAGGCTGGTGACTACGCACGTGCAGGGATTCGACGTGCCCACGCGGGAAGTCATGTCCGCACAAATGAAAAAGGGCGATGTGTTCATCTGTGAGGCAGGCGACAACATCCCGATGGACGGTGAGATCATCGAGGGCCTCGCTACGATCGACGAAAGTGCGATCACGGGTGAGTCCGCTCCCGTGATCCGTGAAGCAGGCGGTGATAAAAGCAGCGTCACGGGCGGGACCAAAGTGCTTTCCGACCGCATTAAAGTGCGCGTGACCACCGCTCCGGGCGAGAGTTTTCTAGACAAAATGATCGCGCTCGTGGAAGGTGCCACGCGCCAGAAAACGCCTAACGAGATCGCATTGACCATCCTGCTGGCCGGCTTCACACTCGTGTTCATCATCGTGTGTACCACCCTGCAGCCATTTGCCGCCTACGCCAACACGCCGATCACGATCGCGGCATTCATTTCGCTCTTCGTGTGCCTGATCCCCACCACGATCGGTGGTTTGCTGTCGGCAATCGGGATTGCGGGAATGGACCGCGCGCTGCGGGCGAATGTGATCACCAAGTCGGGTAAGGCGGTGGAAACGGCAGGGGACGTGGATGTGCTGCTGCTGGATAAAACCGGTACGATCACGATCGGTAACCGTAAAGCGACCCATTTTTACCCGGCCAAAGGCATCACCGATGCGCATTTTATCAAATCCGCTGCGCTGAGTTCCATGGCCGACGAGACGCCTGAGGGTAAATCCATCCTCGAACTGGCCCATGCCACGCCTTCGAGCTATCAGCTCAGCAACCCGAGGTTTATCGAGTTTACCGCAGAAACGCGCAGCTCGGGCGTCGACTTCGGCGAAACCCGTATCCGTAAAGGCGCATTTGATTCGATCCGCAAATTGACCGAAGGAGCTGGTAACAGGTTCCCTGAGGAAATTGAATCGAAGGTGAAGGAAATATCCGGCAATGGCGGAACGCCGCTGGTGGTTTCCGAAAACGAGCGGGTGATAGGGGTGATCGAGTTGCAGGATATTATCAAAACGGGGATCAGCGAACGTTTCGGGCGCCTGCGCAAGATGGGCGTCAAAACGGTGATGGTTACCGGCGACAACCCGCTTACTGCCCGGTTCATCGCCGAGAAAGCCGGGGTAGATGATTTTATCGCCGAAGCCAAACCTGAGGATAAAATGAATTATATCAAAAAAGAGCAGGAGGGAGGGCGGCTCGTAGCGATGATGGGCGACGGTACCAATGATGCACCGGCATTGGCGCAGGCCGATGTGGGTGTGGCGATGAACAGCGGTACACAGGCCGCCAAGGAAGCCGGTAACATGGTGGACCTGGACAACGACCCTACCAAACTGATCGAAATCGTTGAAATCGGGAAGCAGCTGCTGATGACCCGTGGTACACTGACTACCTTTTCGATCGCCAATGACGTGGCCAAGTATTTCGCGATTATCCCCGCACTCTTCATCGCCAGCATTCCGGCATTGCAGGGATTGAATATCATGCGCCTGAGCAGTCCTGAGAGCGCGATCCTGTCGGCGATCATCTTCAATGCGGTGATCATCCCGATCCTGATCCCGCTGGCGCTCAAAGGGGTGAAATACACACCCATCGGTGCAAGTGCATTGTTGCGCAGGAACCTGCTGATCTACGGACTGGGCGGGGTTTTGATCCCTTTCATCGGTATCAAGCTCATCGACATGGTGGTCAGCAACTGGATTTAACAGCCGGCCGGAACAGCGGTCGCATTTCACAACATCAGACATTAAAACAATGAAAACGAACCTATTGCCTGCTATCAGGCTCACCGCAGCCACGCTGGTGCTCTTTTGCGTGGTATACCCGGCAATCGTCTGGGCCATCGCCCAGCTTGCACCTAACCAGGGAAAAGGAGAAGTAATAGCCTCGAATGGCAAGCGATACTATGCCAACGTGGGGCAGCAGTTTACCGAAGACAAATACTTCAATTCGCGTCCTTCGGCGGTGGATTACAATGCGGCGGGTAGTGCAGGCAGCAATAAAGGCGCGTCCAATCCCGAGTACCTGCAAACGGTGAAGGCGCGACTGGATACTTTTTTGGTGCATAATCCCGGAGTGAAGGAAGCTGATGTGCCTGTGGAGCTGGTGACCGCCAGCGGCAGTGGGCTCGACCCCGATATTTCCCCGGCGGGCGCACGGGTGCAATCGGCACGTATTGCCAGAGTACGGGGTATTTCGGAAAAAACGGTCGCCAGTCTTGTCGAACAACATACACAGGGACCTTTGCTGGGGCTTTTCGGTCCATCTCATGTGAATGTATTGAAGTTGAACCTGGCCCTCGACCAGCTCAGATAAGTGCTGTTGCTGGCAGCTTTCAGTTCTTTTATAATTTTTGATACAATGAAAAAACTACTCTTGATGGCCTCGGCGCTGGCCTTTTTCCAAACCGCCCAGGCCCAGGATTCTACCAGTACCACGCCGTCGTTTTCGGTCGGCGGGTACCTGGAAGCTTACTATAACCATGATTTTAACCGTCCTGTGCAAAACACGACCCCGTCGTTCCTGTACAATTTCAACCGTGCCGGCGAAGTGAACCTGAACCTCGGATTCATCCGCGGCGCATATACCAGCGAGCGCGTGCGGGCGAATCTTGCGCTGGCTGTGGGTACCTATATGAATGCCAATTATGCTGCCGAACCGGGCGTGCTGCGCAATATCTACGAGGCCAATGCCGGGATCAAGCTGGCCAAAAAGGCCAATCTCTGGCTTGATGCGGGCATTATGCCTTCCCATATCGGATTTGAGAGCGCCATCGGCAAGGATAACTGGACGCTGACCCGCAGCCTGGTCGCAGAAAACTCGCCCTATTTCGAAGCGGGCGCGAAGCTGAACTATACGACGGACGACGGCAAATTGTACCTGGCAGCGCTGTATTTGAACGGATGGCAGCGTATTCAGCGGGTAGACGGGAACACGACCCCGGCATTTGGTACGCAAATTACCTATAAACCTTCGGCGGCATTGACCCTCAATTACAGCACTTTCGTCGGAAGCGATAAGCCTGACAGCGTGCGGCAAATGCGTTATTACCATAATGTATACGGTGTTTTTCAGGTCAGTGACCAATGGGGCATTACCGCAGGGTTCGACTATGGTACTGAGCAAAAGCAGAAGGGTAGCAGCAGCTATAACCGCTGGCTGGTGCCGGTGATGATTGTCCGTTATTCGCCGGCTTCAAAAGTAAATGTGGCGGTGAGAGGGGAATACTTTCAGGATGAGAAAGGCGTAATCATTGCGACCGGCACGCCCGAAGGCTTTAAGACCTGGGGTTTCTCGGCCAATGTGGACTATGCGGTGATGGCGAATGTGCTCTGGCGGGTTGAAGCCCGGACGCTTTCAAGCAAGGATGCGGTCTTCGCAGAACGGGATGGCGCATTCGGCAAGAGCAATACTTTCCTGACCACCTCACTCGCCGTTTCATTTTAGTAAATTAATACATCATACTGCCAGCAGCAGCTATCATGCCAAATCCTTTCGGGTAAATGCCCGAAAGGCTGTTGGTTTCCCACCCACCACCCGGATCCGCTATGTCAGAGACCAGCCCCAATGCCCAACACTTCCTGGAATTGATCAAAAAATCCCGAAGGGGGAAGTTTAAAATATACATCGGGATGAGCGCAGGCGTGGGCAAGACTTACCGCATGCTTCAGGAGGCGCATACCTTGCTCCGAAACGGGATAGACGTCAAGATCGGCTTCATCGAAACCCATCACCGGAAGGAAACGCACGAGTTACTGGAAGGGTTGCCGCTGATCCCGAGGCGCCGGCTATTTTACAAAGGTAAGGAGCTGGAAGAGCTCGATATGCCGGCGGTGATCGGTCTCAGGCCGGAGATTGTGGTCATCGACGAACTGGCCCACACCAATATCGAAGGCAGCAAAAATGAAAAGCGCTGGCAGGATGTGATGGAAATCCTCGATGCAGGCATTAATGTGATCAGTGCGGTGAATATTCAGCATATCGAAAGCCTCAATGAAGAAATAAAGCAAATTACCGGCGTGGAGGTGCGGGAGCGCATTCCCGACAGCGTGCTGGCGGCCGCCGACGAGGTGGTGAATATAGACCTTACGGCCGACGAACTGATCACACGCCTGAAAGAAGGGAAAATATACCGGTCCGACAAGATCCAGACCGCATTGACGAACTTCTTCAGGTCCGACCATATCCTGCAACTGCGCGAGCTGGCATTGAAAGAGGTGGCGAGCCAGGTGGAGCGGAAGGTGGATACGGAAGTGCCGAAAATGGTCGCGCAGCGCCGGGAGAAATTTCTGGCCTGCATCAGTTCCAACGAGGTGACGGCCAAGCACGTGATCCGGAAGACGGCCCGCCTGGCAAGCTATTACAACAGTAAATGGCTGCTGCTCTATGTCCAAACGCCTCGGGAGAGCCGCGACCGGATACCGCTCGACAAGCAGCGGCACCTGATCAATAATTTCAAGCTGGCTACCGAAATGGGGGCGGAGATCGTGCGCGTGTCAAGCCCCAACATATCCCGGGCGATCATCGAAACGGCCGAAGAAAAGCAGGTGACCACCATTTGCATCGGCAAGCCGCATATCACGCTGATCAGGGTGATCATGGCGACCAACCTGTTCAACAATCTTTTGAAGAAGTTAACCAGCTCAGACATCGACCTGGTCATTTTGTCGTGAGCCATTTCCCTTTCAAATAATGAGTATTAAACCAAAATTGAGGTTGAGCCTGGGGCTGCTGTTTGTGCTGATCCTGCTGCAATCGCTCGTGGCCTCGCGAAATGTGTACAAGCTCAAAGACGACACAGCGAACATCCTGGCCGATAACTACAATACGCTGGAATGTTCCAGAAACATGATGCTGGCCCTGGATGAAATCGGACGGCCTTCGGCGAGAGCGTCCTTTGAGCAGAATCTGCAAAGGCAGTTCGGCAATCTCACCGAGCCCGGTGAGGGGCAGGCGACGGAGCAGATCAGGAAGCATTTCCACCTGCTTGGTACCAGCGCGCGGCCCGACACGCTTCCGGCATTGCTTCGGAAGGACATTCTCGGTTTGGTCAAAATCAATATGGAGGCAATCAGGGCAAAAAACGATGTGGCGAATGGCACGGTTGCTACGGCCATTCTCTGGATTGTGCTCACCGCTACGGCCTGCACGATCATTTCCCTCACGCTTTTTGTCAACTTGCCCGGCAATATCGCCAACCCTATTGCCGAGCTGAGCGAAAGTATCCGGCAGATAGCCGCAAAGAACTACTCGCGCCGGGTACGTTTCGACCGCCGGGACGAATTCGGCCAGCTCGGGCAGTCGTTCAATGCTATGGCCGAAAAACTGGAAGAATACGACGACAGCAATCTGGCACGGCTGTTAATCGAGAAAAAGAGAACGGAAGCGCTGATCAACAATATGCATGAGCCGGTGATAAGTCTCGATCAGAAGGGCATTGTGCTGTTTGCCAATCAGGAGGCGATCAAGATTACCGGCTTGTCTATGAGCGAAATGATAGGACGGTCGGTTCAGGAGCTTTCGGAAAGAAACGACCTGATCCGGACGCTGACCGGCCCGAACGGAAGCGGGGAGGCCGCATTGCAAAAAGAGGCCAATCTGCTTAAAATATACGCGGATGATAAGGAAAGCTATTTTGAAAAGGAAGTCATCGACATCACCATCCTGCCAACCGGAGAAAAGGAGCGCGTCCGCATTGGCAAGGTTATTCTTTTGAAAAACATTACCCCATTTAAAGAGCTTGACTCCGCCAAGACCAACTTCATCGCTACGGTTTCCCACGAGCTCAAAACGCCGATATCGTCTATTAAAATGAGCCTCGACCTCCTCCAATCTCCGCGCATCGGAGCGGTGAACCATGAGCAATCGCAGCTGATCGAGTCGATCCGGGAAGACAGTGAGCGGCTGCTTAAAATAACGGGTGAGCTTTTGAATATGTCGCAGGTGGAAACCGGCAACATTCAACTTAACATCCAGACGGCCCGGCCTGAGGAAATCTGGCATTATGCGCATGACGCGGTCCGGTTCCAGGCCGATCAGAAAAAGGTTGCCCTCGCTGCCCAAATAGAGCCCGGGTTACCGGCAGTGAGGGCCGATCTTGAAAAAACAGCCTGGGTACTCATTAACTTTCTGACCAATGCCATTCGCTACTCGGGAGAGGGGACAGAAATTACCATTGCCATTGCCTCCCATGGCCAGCAGGTACGCTTTTCGGTAACAGATCACGGGCAGGGGATCGACAAAAAGTACCGGGAAAAGATATTCAACCGGTATTTTCAGGTGCCGGGCAGTCCGAAATCCGGAACCGGCCTGGGGCTGGCTATCAGCAAGGAATTCATTGAAGCACAGGGCGGTGAAATAGGCGTTGAAAGCGAAGTGGGCGCAGGAAGTACTTTTTATTTCAAATTGACGGCTGCGGAAGTAAGCGAACATGCATAGAAAAACGTAAGCCGATGGTGCACGGACAAGGCGGCTGGGAATTTACTAGCCCGGCAAGTATCAATTCGAAAAGTCGGAGAGAAACCTTTCAAGAGTCCTCAGATTTTCCACCGCAGCGCCCATCGTGTTATTGAAGTAAACATACACCGACTTCCCGGCCCGCATCCATTCGGCAATGTAGCCTGCGTACTCGAACAGCAGGCCCTGGTCGTAGCTGCCTTTGTAATTCCCGTCGGGCCCGTGAAAGCGCAGGTATACATGCGCCGCATCCAGGTCGGGTTGGGGTGACACACTTCCAGCCTTGTCGTGAAAGACCATCGCCGCATTGTACGCATTCAGCAGCTCGTATACCGAATCATCGTAGCAGGAAACGTGCCTGAATTCTACGGCTACCGGCCAGTTCCTGTGGTTTGATTGCTGAATGCATTCCAGCAGGGTTTCTACTTTTTTATACAATGGCAACCTGACAGAGGCAGGAAACTGGATCAGAATGCATCCTTGTTTATCACCCGCTCCATCGATCACTTCGAAGAACTTATCGATGTCGGGCTGCTCAAAGTGCAGCGACTTATTGTGGGTGACCTGTTTCCAGAGCTTGAATGTAAACCGGAAATCGTCGCCCACGGACGCGTTCCATTGGGCTACCGTGGATGTCCTGGGAAGTTTGTAAAAAATAGAATTGACTTCAATGGAGTTGAAAAGCGTACCGTACACACGCAGCCTGCTCCAACCCTCAAATGCCGGTGGGTAGGCCTGGCTGTTTTTGTACGGAAGCACCAGTCCGCTGGTCCCCATGTAGAGTCGCTGCTGTGTCATAAGTTGATTGTCCGATCTGCTTTATCCGCGGGAATTTCCTATTTGCCGGTTTCCATATTCGGCGCGTCCACGGGTTTGGATTCGGGGGAGCCTTTCTGCCTCAGGAATATGGACAGGATCACGATGGAGGCCACGGACAAAAATTCGCTCTGCCAGTTCTGAAATGTTTCGAACCAGAATTCCGGCTCGGTCAGAAATGTGGCCAGATCCTCACGGGGTTTCCCGCGAAGCACCTGCTGATCATTGAAATCTGTGAAGCTGCCGTAAAGGTGCCCTGCCCAGCTGATCAGGAACAAGATTACAAATGCGATGGAAAGCGAATGCTGATATACCCGCAGCTGCCACCCGCCGCGCTTCACCGGTCCGGGCGCGGCCGTTCTGGCCGGGTCGGGTTTCCGGTCCACCTCTTCCGGTTTTTCCAGATC
>Ga0209934_1001524_pt1 | contig 12935 bp, 10 predicted proteins | sample ThiBiot_750_plan_2_FD_183950 | JGI IMG/M metagenome (GOLD analysis project Ga0209934, IMG submission 183950) | Wastewater bioreactor microbial communities from Cape Town, South Africa - Thiocy_expt_750_plan (SPAdes) | ecosystem: Engineered > Bioreactor > Thiocyanate-remediating >...
CGGGGTGGGGAAGGCGGTCGCCGCCCGACTGGCGCCTTTCGAGATCGACCTCGTCGTGGTGGCCAGCTCCGCCCGCGAGGAGCGGGGGATCCGGGTGCACGGCGTCGACGAGCTGCCCGGTCTGATCGGCGGCGCGGAGGTGGTCGTCCTGACCCTGCCTGGCGGTCCCGAGACCCGCCACATCGTCGACGACGCCTTCCTGTCGGCGCTCCCGGATGGTGCGCTGCTGGTGAACGTCGGACGGGGATCGCTCGTCGACACGGACGCGCTCGTCGACCACGTCCGCCGCGGTCGGATCCGCGCCGCGCTCGACGTCACGGAGCCCGAGCCGCTGCCGGCCGGCCACCCGCTGTGGGGGCTCCCGGGCGTGCTCGTCTCGCCGCACACCGGGGCCGGGTCCAGCGCCATGCCGCCGCGCATGGCGGGGCTCGTCGCCCGCCAAGTCCGGCGTGCGCTGCAGGGCGAGGAGCCCCTCAACGTCGTGATCGGCCGATAGCCGGGGGCCTGCTCCCGCGGCCTGCCGCACGCCGTCCCGCGCGCGGCTCATGGCTCGTCCTCGGGCCTCCGCGGCCGGGTTCCCCGCCCGCCGTCGCGGCTGGTCCGCGAGCGCTTCGCGCGTCCCCGGCAGGGCGGTGCCGAGCGAATTCAGGAGCGTAAAGCCTTACTTCACGTATCAGTTGACACTCTACGAATTCCCTTGGCATGATGGGCGGCAGTCCTTCGATGCGGACGCATGCCGAGAGGCAGCCAGCGCGGGCCGCGATGCGTCGGGGGAGTTCACCGCGATTGGATCCAACGGAGGCCGAATGCGTATCCACCGAGAGCGTGCGGGAATGGAGGGAGCGCCATGACTTCGGTCGAGACAGCGGGGCGCGGCGGCGGGGCGAACCAGCCCGAGATCGTCAACACGTTCCCCGTGAAGATCCGGACCCGGCGCATGCCTCGCTGGGTGCTCCCGGTGATCGCCACGATCGTGGTGATCCTCTTCCAGGAGTGGCTGACGCGCTGGGGACCGCTCAGCCAGTCGCCGCTGCCCCCGTTCACCATCGTCATCCAGGAGCTCGCGCAGCTCGTGATCACCCCGACGTTCTGGCTCGCCGTGGGCCAGACGCTGCAGGGCTGGCTGATCGGCCTGGTGATCGCGCTCGCGGTGTCGGTGCCGTTCGGCCTGCTGCTCGGGACCACGCGCTGGCTGTACCTGTCCTTCAAGCTCGTGATCGACTTCCTGCGCCCCATCCCGTCGATCGCGCTGCTGCCGCTGTTCATCCTGATCCTCGGCATGGGCATGAACCTGAAGATCTTCGTCATCGCGATCGGCGTCTTCTTCCCGATGCTGTTCCAGACCGCGTACGGCGTGCAGGACGTCGACCCGGTCACCCGGGACACCGCGCGCGCCTACCGGATCAACCCGGTCCGGCGCTTCTTCATCGTCGAGTTCATGGGCGCGATGCCGTACATCGCGACCGGCATCCGCATCTCCGCCTCGCTCTCGCTGGTGGTCGCGGTCGCCGTCGAGCTGCTCGTCGGCACCCCGGGCGTCGGCGCGCAGATCTACATCGCCCAGAACGCGAACAACGTCGATCTGATGTACGCCTGGATCGTCGCGACCGGCGGTCTCGGGCTGCTGATCGCCTACGGGTTCATCTGGCTGGAGCGGGCGACCATGTCGTGGCACGCCTCGCAGAGGGGGCTGTCCGCGTGAACAAGCGTCTGAAGAACATCCTGCTGCAGCTCTGGCTGCCGATCCTCATCATCCTCGCCTGGTGGTTCGGCAGCGCGGCGTACTCGTCGTCCTTCTTCCCGCCGCTGTCGTCGATCCTCGACGCGTTCAGGGAGAACTGGCTGTTCGATCGCGTGCCGACCGAGTTCCTCCCGAGCGTCTGGCGATTCCTCGCCGGCTTCTTCCTCGGGTCGCTGGTCGGCGTCATCGTCGGCATCTTCCTCGGGTCGATCCCGTGGGTCTACCGCTCGCTGCGGCCCACCATCGACTTCCTGCGGTCGATCCCGGTGACGACGCTGGTGTCCGCCTTCATCATCCTGCTCGGCTTCGGCGACCTGATGAACGTCACCTACATCGCGTGGGCGGCGTTCTTCCCGGTGCTGCTGAACACGATCGACGGCGTCCTCGGCATCGAGCCGACCCAGAAGGACTTCGCCCAGACCTACCGGCTGTCCAGGATGGATCGGCTGTTCCGGGTGACGCTGCCGGCCGCGAGCCCGCAGATCTTCGTCGGGATGCGGATCTCGCTGGCGGTCGCCCTGCTGGTCATGGTCTACGGCGAGATGGTCTCGACGACCGACGGCCTCGGGTTCTTCATCCTGTTCGCGCAGAACACGTTCCGGGTCATCGACATGTGGTCCGGCATCATCCTGCTCGGCCTGCTCGGCCTGCTCGTGAACCTGATCTTCATCGCGGTCGAGACTCGCGTGCTGGCGTGGCACCGAGGCTGGCGCGCCAGTGTCCTGGAGGGGTCGTAAACCTATGTCCGAGATCATCGTCGACCACCTGCAGAAGGTCTACGTCGCCCGCGGTCAGCAGGTCGAGGCCATCCGGGACATCAGCTTCAACGTGCGCTCCGGCGAGTTCGTCTGCGTGGTCGGGCCCTCGGGCGGCGGCAAGTCGACGCTGCTCAAGTGCCTCTCCGGCATCCTCCCGCCCACCAACGGCCAGATCACGCTCGGCGGCAAGAAGGTCGTCGGCCCCCCGGAGGGGCTGGCGATGGTGTACCAGAACTACACCGTCTCGCTGCTGCCGTGGATGTCCGTCGAGGCGAACGTCTCGCTGCCGCTGCGCAACCGCGGCCTGTCGCGGCGGGAGCGGACGCAGCGCGCGGACGAGGCCCTCGAGTCCGTCGGCATCGGCGGCTTCAAGAAGTCCTACCCGTGGCAGCTCTCCGGCGGCATGCAGCAGCGGGTGGCGATCGCGCGGGCCATCGCCTACCGCCCCGAGTGCATGCTGATGGACGAGCCGTTCGCCTCGGTCGACGCGCAGACCCGCGCCGAGCTCGAGGACCTCATCATCCGGGTGCACCGCGAGCACAGCATGACGACGCTCTTCGTCACGCACGACATCGACGAGTCGATCTATCTCGCGGACCGCGTCGTGGTGCTCTCCGGCAGGCCGAGCGTCGTCCGGGACGTGCTCGAGGTCGACCTGCCGTATCCCCGCGACCACCTCTCCACCAAGGCGCTGCCGAAGTTCGGCGAGCTGCGGGCGAAGGCGTTCCACTACCTGCGCGGCCGGGCCGCGCACCCGACCGAGGTCGAGGCGGGGGCCGTGGATGCCTGAACCCGTCGGGCTGCTCGCTCCGGGCCGGATCGGCCCGATGGAGCTGAGCAGCCGGATCATCCAGGCCCCGGTCGCCACGGCGCTCGCGGACCGGGATGGATCGCTGACGCAGCGGGGGGTGGACTACCTCGAGGCCCGGGCGGCCGGCGGCGCGTCGCTGGTCTCCGTGGAGGGCGCGAACATCGCGATGCTCGGCACGGGTCATCGGGCGAACCTCGGCCTCTACCGCGACGAGCTGATCCCCGGCTTCGCCCGAGCGGCCGAGGCCGTGCACCGGCACGGCGCGAAGCTCGCCGTGCAGATCCAGTTCAACGGGCGGCAGGGGCGCCAGCACGTGGCCTTCCGCCAGCCGGTCGCGCCCTCGTCGGTCCCCTGCATGGTCGGCTCCCCCGCGAGCTACCCGCGGGCGATGTCGGTCGAGGAGCTCGAGCACCTGATCGAGCTGCACGTGCGCGCGGCCCGGCGCGCGGCGACCGCCGGCGCGGACGCGATCTGGGTGCACGGCTGCCACGGGTACCTGATCAGCTCGTTCCTGTCGCCGCTGACGAACCAGCGCACCGACGAGTTCGGGGGCACGCTGCGGCGGAGGGCGGAGTTCCCGCTGCGCGTCGTCCGCGGGATCCGCGAGGCGATCGGCCCGGACATCGCGCTGCTCTACCGGATGAACGGCAGCGACTACCGTCCCGGCGGAGTGGACATCGAGATGGCGGCGGAGTTCGCGGCCATGCTCGCGGAGGAGCCGGTCGACCTGATCGACGTGAGCGGCGGGACGTACGAGGCGAGGCACATCACCTTCCAGGGCCCTTGGGATCCGCCCGGCGGCTTCGTGAGCAACGCGCTGCGGATCAAGGAGGCGGTCGGCGACCGGGTCAAGGTCAGCGTCGTGCAGAAGCTGAGCGATCCCGAGGTGGCCGAGTCGGTCCTCGCGCAGGGCCTCGACTTCGTGTCGATCGGCCGCGGCCTCCACGCCGACCCGGACTACGTGCGGAAGGTCCGCGAGGGCCGCCGGGCCGACATCGTCCCCTGCATCTCCTGCCTGGCCTGCCTCGACCTGTTCGGCACGCCGGGAGCGACGGCACTGTGCGCCACGAACCCGGACACCACGGACGAGCGGCGCCGACGCATCGCCCCCGCGCCGCGGCCGCAGCGGCTGCTCGTGGTCGGCGGCGGCGTGGCCGGCATGGAGGCGGCCGTGCGGGCCGCCCGCGCGGGCCACGAGGTCGAGCTGCACGAGCGCGGGTCGCGGCTCGGCGGTCAGGTCGTGCTGGCGGCGCGGACCGCGCCGGACTTCCGGAAGTTCGTGGACTACCTCACCGGTCAGCTCGCGGAGCTGGCGATCCCGGTCGAGTTCGGCAGCGAGGTCGACGTCGACCTGATCCGGGCCAAGGCGCCGGACGTCGTGGTCTGCGCGACGGGCGCGAAGCCGGGGCCGTGGTTCTGGACGATGGACGACAGCATCCCCAGGTCGGATCTGCTCGGCGTCTACGAGGCGCCGGTGGGACCGGAGGACCGGATCGTGCTGATCGGCGGCGACTGGCGCGGGTCGATGACCGCGCTGGACCTGGCCCGGCGGGGCGCGCAGGTGTGGATCGTCGAGCCGCGCCTGGAGCTCGCCTTCGACGCGCCGCCCGGCACCACCCGACCGAGGCTCGTCGACCGGGTCGCCGCGGACGAGGCGATCACGGTCATGACGGAGGCGACGGTCGAGCTCGTGGCGGGTGGGACGGTGACGCTGCAGTCGCGCGACGAGTACTCGGTGCTGGAGGGCGTCACCCGGATCGTGACCGCGGAGGTGGTCGCGGCCAACGATCTCGCGGAGGCACTCGCGCTGCTCGAGCCGGAGCTGCCGGTCTACCGGATCGGCGACGCGCTGCGCCCCAGGGACATGCTCTCCGCGACGCAGGAGGCCGCCGACGCCGTCGAGCGCATCGGTCTCCGCTCCGCCTTCTCCGCCGACCGAACCCACGCAGGAGCAGCCCATGACGCTTGACAACCCCGGACTGCTGACCCCGGGCCGGATCGGTCCGATGGAGCTGAGCGGCCGCATCCTGCAGGCGCCGATGTCCCGCGGGCTGTGCAATCGCGACGGCTCGGTGACGCAGCGCTTCGTCGACTTCCTCGAGGCGCGTGCCGCCGGCGGCGCCCCGCTGGTCTCGACCGATGGGGCGAACGTCGACACGGTCGGGGACTCGCATCGGGCGAGCCTGGGCATCCACGACGACTCCCTGATCCCGGGGCTGGCCCGGGTGGCGGACGCGGTGCACGGGCACGGGTCCAAGTTCGGCATCCAGCTCTTCTTCTCCGGCCGGGTCGGCCGGCAGTGGGTGTCGTTCCGGCAGCCGGTCTCGGCCTCGGCCGTGCCGTACGTCGGCGCCGTGCCGGCGAGCTACCCGCGCGAGATGTCGGTCGAGGACATCGAGCACCTGATCGACCTGTTCGCGCAGGGCGCGCGGCGCGCGGTGAGCGCCGGGGCGGACGCGGTCTGGATCCACGCCGCGCACGGCTACGTGCTCAGCGCCTTCCTCTCGCCGCTGACCAACCAGCGCACCGACCAGTTCGGCGGCACGCTGCGGCGGCGCGCCGAGTTCCCGATGCGGATCGTGCGCGCGGTGCGCGAGGCGATCGGCCCGGACATCGCGCTGCTCTACCGGCTGAACGCCGACGACTACCGTCCGGGCGGGGTCGACGTCGACTCGGCGATCGAGATCGCGCAGCTGCTGGTCGACGAGTCGGTCGACCTGCTCGACGTGACCGGCGGGACCTATGAGTCCAAGGAGTACACCATGCAGTGGGCCTCGGAGCCCCCTGGCGGCTTCGTGGACAACGCGCTGCGGATCAAGGCCGCCCTGGGCGACCGGGTCAAGGTCAGCGTCGTGCAGAAGATGAACGACCCCGCGGTCGCCGAGGCGGCCCTTGCGCAGGGCCTCGACTTCGTCTCCATGGCTCGCGGCTTCCACGCCGACCCCGACTTCGTGCAGAAGCTCCGCGAGGGGCGTCCGGCCGACATCATCCCGTGCATCGCCTGCCTGCGCTGCCTCGACCTGTTCGCCACCCACGGCGAGCAGCCCGTCGGCTGCACGACCAACCCCGCGACGAGCGACGAGCGCCGCCGGCGGATCGGGATCGCGCCGCGGCCGCAGCGGGTGCTCGTGGTCGGCGGCGGCGTGGCCGGCATGGAGGCGGCCGTGCGGGCCGCCCGCGCGGGCCACCGGGTCGAGCTGCACGAGCGCGGATCGCGGCTCGGCGGCCAGGTCGTGCTCGCGGCGCGGACCGCGCCGGACTTCCGGAAGTTCGTGGACTACCTCACCGGTCAGCTCGCGGAGCTGGCGATCCCGGTCGAGTTCGGCAGCGAGGTCGACGTCGACCTGATCCGGGCCAAGGCGCCGGACGTCGTGGTCTGCGCGACGGGCGCGAAGCCGGGGCCGTGGTTCTGGACGATGGACGACAGCATCCCGAGGTCGGATCTGCTCGGCGTCTACGAGGCGCCGGTGGGACCGGGGGACCGGATCGTGCTGATCGGCGGCGACTGGCGCGGGTCGATGACCGCGCTGGACCTGGCCCGGCGGGGCGCGCAGGTGTGGATCGTCGAGCCGCGCCTGGAGCTCGCCTTCGACGCGCCGCCCGCCGCCAGGGCCCGCACGGCCGGTTTCGTCGCGGAGCAGCCCGGTATCACGGTGCTGCTGGAGACCACCGTCGAGCTCGTCGCCGACGGCGTGCTCACGCTGCAGTCGCGCGACGAGTACTCGGTGCTGGAGGGCGTCACCCGGATCGTCACCGCCGAGGTGATGGCCGACAACGATCTCGCCGAGGCGCTCGTCATGCTCGAGCCGGAGCTGCCGGTGCACCGCATCGGCGACGCGCTGCGCCCGCGCGACATGTACTTCGCCACGCAGGACGCCGCCGACGCCGTCGAGCGCATCGGCCTCCGATCCGCCTTCTCCACCGATCGATCCCACGCAGGAGCAGCCCATGACGCTTGACAACCCCGGACTGCTGACCCCGGGCCGGATCGGTGCGATGGAGCTGAGCGGCCGCATCCTGCAGGCGCCGATGTCCCGCGGACTCGGCAATCGGGACGGCTCGGTCACCCAGCGCTTCATCGACTTCTGCGAGGCGCGCGCCGCCGGCGGGGCGCCCCTGGTGACGACCGACGGCGCGAACATCGACAACCTCGGCAACTCGCATCGCTCGGGCCTGAGCATCCACGACGACTCGATGATCCCGGGTCTGGCCCGGGTGGCCGAGGCGGTGCACCGGCACGGGTCCAAGTTCGGCATCGAGCTGTTCTTCTCCGGCCGCGTCGGGCGGCAGTGGGTGTCGTTCCGGCAGCCGGTCTCGGCCTCGGCGGTCCCCTACGTCGGCGCCGTGCCGGCGAGCTACCCGCGCGAGATGTCGGTCGAGGAGATCGAGCACCTGATCGACCTGCACGTGCAGGGCGCGCGACGGGCCGTGGCCGCGGGCGCGGACGCGATCTGGCTCCACGGCGGCCACGGCTACCTGATCAGCGCCTTCATCTCCCCGCTGACGAACCAGCGCACCGACCAGTTCGGCGGCACGCTGGAGCGGCGCGCCGAGTTCGCCCGGCGGATCGTCCGCGGGGTCCGCGAGGCGGTCGGCCCGGACATCGCGCTGCTCTACCGGCTGAACGCGATGGACTACCGCCCGGGCGGGACGGACCTCGACTCGGCGATCGAGGTGGCGCACCTGCTCGCGGACGACTCGGTCGACCTCATCGACGTGACCGGCGGGACCTACGAGTCCAAGGAGTACTCGATGCAGGACGCCTCCCAGCCGCACGGCGGGTTCGTCGGCAACGCGCTCAAGGTCAAGGCCTCGCTCGGCGACCGGGTCAAGGTCAGCGTCGTGCAGAAGATGAACGACCCCGAGGTCGCCGAGTTCGTGCTCGCCCAGGGGATCGACTTCGTGTCCATGGCGCGCGGCTTCCACGCCGACCCGGACTTCGTGCGGAAGGTGCGCGAGGGCCGCCGGGCGGACATCATCCCGTGCATCGCCTGCCTGCGCTGCCTCGACCTGTTCGGCCTCCAGGGCCAGCCCGTGGGCTGCACGACCAATCCCGGCACGAGCGACGAGCGCCGGCGGCGGATCGGGATCGCGCCGCGGCCGCGCCGGGTGCTCGTGGTCGGCGGCGGCGTGGCGGGGATGGAGGCCGCGGTGCGGGCCGCCCGCTCGGGCCACGAGGTCGAGCTGCACGAGCGGGGGTCCCGGCTCGGCGGGCAGGTGCTGCTCGCGGCGCGCACGGCGCCGGACTTCCAGAAGTTCGTCGGCTACCTCACCGGACAGCTCGCCGAGCTCGGCGTCCGGATCGAGTTCGGCAGCGAGGTCGACGTCGAGCTGGTCCGGGCGAAGGCGCCGGACGCGGTGGTGTGCGCGACCGGGGCGAAGCCGGGGCCGTGGTTCTGGACGATGGACGACAGCATCCCGCGCAGCGACCTGTTCGGCGCGTACTCGGCGCCGGTGGGCGCGGAGGACCGGATCGTGCTGATCGGCGGCGACTGGCGCGGGTCGATGACCGCGCTGGACCTGGCCCGCCGGGGCGCGCAGGTGTGGATCGTCGAGCCGGGCATGGAGCTCGCGTCCGACGCGCCGCCGGCCACCAAGGGTCGCGTCACCGGCCTGGTGAACGGGCATCCGGGCATCACGGTGCTCGTCGAGACGACCGTCGAGCTCGTCGCCGACGGCGCGGTGACGCTGCAGTCGCGCGACGAGTACTCCGCCCTGGAGGGCGTCACCCGGATCGTCACCGCGGAGGTGGTCGCGGCCAACGATCTGGCCGAGGCGCTCGCCGTGCTCGAGCCCGAGCTGCCCGTCCATCGCGTCGGCGACGGCCTGCGCCCGCGGGACATGTACTTCGCGACGCAGGACGCCGCGGACGCGGTCGAGCTCATCGGGCTCCAATCGACACCACAACACATCCGAGCAGGAGGCAGTTAGCGCATGGGCAGGGTAGAGGGCAAGGTCGCGTTCATCACGGGCGCGGCGCGAGGGCAGGGCCGCTCGCACGCGGTCCGGCTCGCCGAGGAGGGCGCGTCGATCGTCGCCGTGGACGTCTGTCACGACATCGACGAGATCGCCATGCCGCTGGCCACGCGCGAGGACCTCGAGCAGACCGTGCGCGAGGTCGAGGCCGTCGGCGGGCGGATCATCGCCCGCGAGGCCGACGTGTGCGACCTCGCGCAGCTCGAGGCGGCCGTCGCCGAGGGCGTCGCCGCGTTCGGCCCGATCGACGTCGTGGTCGCCAACGCGGGCGTGGCCGCCTACAAGGACTTCCCGTCGCTGAGCGAGGCGACCTGGCGGAAGACGATCGACGTCAACCTGACCGGCGTGTACCGCACGGTCAAGGCGGCGCTGCCGTCGATGGTCGCCGCCGGCAAGGGCGGCTCGATCATCCTGATCAGCTCCGGCAGCGTGTTCCGCGGCGGCGGGCTGCTCACCGACTACGCGACGTCGAAGAACGGCGTGGTCGGGCTGATGCGCTCGCTCGCGCTCGAGCTCGGCCCGCACTGGATCCGGGTCAACTCGATCATGCCGAGCACCGTGCTCACCAAGATCGTCGACAACGAGGTCTTCGCGACGGTGGTCAGCAACGCCATGAACAACGGTCAACCCTTCGAGACACGAGAGCAGAGGCTAGAGGCAATGAATGCGATGATCGCGAGCAGGCACATGATCCCCCGAGGGTGGGTGGACACCCGCGACATCAGCGAGGGGGTGCTGTTCCTCGCGTCGGACGACGCGAAGTACATCACCAGCGAGTCGCTGCGGATCGACCTCGGATTCGCGGGGAAGTGATCATGGGACGAGTCGAGGGCAAGGTCGCGTTCATCACCGGTGCGGCGCGCGGTCAGGGCCGTTCGCACGCGGTCAAGCTGGCATCCGAGGGCGCGGACATCATCGCGCTGGACATCTGCGAGGACCTGCCGTTCGCGCACTCGCCGCACGCGACGCCGGAGGACCTCCAGGAGACGGTGCGCCTGGTCGAGGCCGCCGGCGGCCGCATCGTCGCGCGCAAGGCCGACGTGCGCAAGCGCGACGAGGTGGACGCGGTCATCGCCGAGGGGCTGGAGGCGTTCGGCAAGATCGACGTCGTCATCGCCAACGCGGCGGCGATCCAGTACAAGAACGTCTTCGACCTGTCGGTGGAGGACTTCGAGGCGACGCTCGACGTGAACCTGCACGGGGTGTTCAACACGGTGCAGACGCCGGTGCGGCACATGATCGAGCGCAACGAGGGCGGGTCGATCATCCTGATCTCCTCGGGCATCGCGTACAAGGCGACGCCGGCGCCGGACTACTCGGCGGCGAAGACCGCGCTGATCACGTTCGCCCGGGCGCTGGCCAACGAGCTCGGCCCGAACCGGATCCGGGTCAACACCATCGAGCCCGGCTACGTGCTGTCGCCGGCGAACGACAACCCCAAGTACGCCGAGCGCACCGCACGGCTGCTCGGACGCGAGCCGTTCGCGACCCCCGAGGAGCACCGCGAGGCGCTCTGGGAGCAGCTGAAGCCGCGCAACATGCTGCCGGTCGGCTGGGTCGAGCCGGAGGCGATCAGCAACGCGATCCTCTGGCTCGCCTCCGACGAGTCCCGCTACGTCACCTCGGAGGAGCTGAAGGTGGACGCGGGCTTCGCGGACAAGTGATGGGCAGGGTCGAGGGCAAGGTCGCGTTCATCACCGGCGCGGCGCGCGGCCAGGGCCGCTCGCACGCGGTCCGGCTCGCCGAGGAGGGCGCGTCGATCATCGCGGTCGACATCTGCCATGACGTCGACCTGATCGCGATGCCGCTGGCGACGCGCGAGGACCTCGAGGAGACGGTGCGCGAGGTCGAGGCGATCGGCGGGCGCATCGTCGCCCGTGAGGCCGACGTCCGCGACAGCGCCCAGCTCGAGGCGGCGCTCGCCGACGGCATCGCGGCGTTCGGGCCGCCCGACATCGTGGTGACCAGCGCGGGCGTCGTCCCGTTCGTCCCGTTCCCCACGATGAGCGAGGCGACCTGGCGCACGACGATCGACGTCAACCTGACCGGCGTGTACCGCACGGTCAAGGCGGCGCTGCCGTCGATGGTCGAGGCGGGCAAGGGCGGCTCGATCGTCTTCATCAGCTCCGGCATCGTGTTCCGCGGCGGCGGGCTGGTCGTCGACTACGCCTCGTCGAAGGCGGGGGTGGTGGGCCTGATGCGCTCGCTGGCGCTCGAGCTCGGGCCCCACGGGATCCGCGTCAACACCATCTTCCCGACCAACGTGCTCACCAAGATGCTCGACAACGAGGTGTTCGGCGCGGTGGTCAGCAATGCGGTGAACGAGGGCCGGCCGTTCGAGTCGCGGGAGCAGCGGGTCGAGGCGATGCGCGGGATGCTCGCCGCGCGCAACATGATCCCGCTCGGCTGGATCGAGCCCAAGGACATCAGCGAGGGGGTGCTGTTCCTGGCGTCGGACGAGGCCAGGTACATCACCAGCGAGTCCCTTCGCATCGATCTCGGATTCGGAGGAAAGTGAACATGGGAAGCACAGTGGCCACGGGACGCGTGGCGGGCAAGGTCGCGTTCATCACCGGCGCGGCGAGGGGTCAGGGCCGTTCGCACGCGGTCAAGCTGGCGTCCGAGGGCGCGGACATCATCGCGCTGGACATCTGCGAGGACCTGCCGTTCGCGCACTCGCCGCACGCGACGTGGGCGGACATGGAGGAGACCGTCCGCCTGGTCGAGGCGGCCGGCGGCAGGATCGTCGCCAGGAAGGCGGACGTCCGCTCGCGGGAGCAGATCGACGCGGTCCTCGCCGAGGGGCTGGAGGCGTTCGGCAAGATCGACGTCGTCATCGCGAACGCGGCGGCGATCGCGTACAAGAACGTCCTCGACATCACCGTCGAGGAGTTCGAGGCGACGCTCGACGTGAACCTGCACGGGGTCTTCAACACGGTGCAGACGCCGGTGCGGCACATGATCGAGCGCAACGAGGGCGGGTCGATCATCCTGATCTCCTCCGGCGTCGCCTATCGCGCCACCCCCTCGCCGGACTACTCGGCGGCGAAGACCGCGCTGATCACGTTCGCCCGGGCGCTGGCCAACGAGCTCGGCCCGAACCGGATCCGGGTCAACACCATCGAGCCCGGCTACGTGCTCACCCCCGCGCTCGACAACGACAAGTACGGCGAGCGCACCGCGGAGCTGCTCGGGCGCGAGCCGTTCGCCAGTCGCGAGGAGCACCGCGCGGCGATGTGGGACCAGTTCAAGCCGCGCAACATGCTGCCGGTCGGCTGGGTCGAGCCGGAGGCGATCAGCAATGCCGTGCTCTGGCTCGCCTCGGACGAGTCGCGCTACGTCACCGCCGAGGAGCTCAAGGTCGACGCCGGATTCGCGGACAAGTCGGCATGAGGATCGTCGGCCTCGAGATCCTTCGCGCCGACGGGGGAGGGCGGAACTTCGACTTCCTCAAGCTGACGACGGACGAGGGGCTCGTCGGCTGGAGCGAGTTCAACGAGTACTTCGGCGGCGTCGGCGTCGGCGCCGCGATCGAGGGGCTCCGGGGTCTCGTGGTCGGCGCCGATCCCACGAGGTTCCGCCGGCTGTCGCTGCGCCTGCGCGCCGCGCGCCGCGCGGCCTCGGGCGGCATCGCGGACCAGGCGGTCGC
>Ga0209934_1001540_pt1 | contig 12818 bp, 7 predicted proteins | sample ThiBiot_750_plan_2_FD_183950 | JGI IMG/M metagenome (GOLD analysis project Ga0209934, IMG submission 183950) | Wastewater bioreactor microbial communities from Cape Town, South Africa - Thiocy_expt_750_plan (SPAdes) | ecosystem: Engineered > Bioreactor > Thiocyanate-remediating >...
GGACCAACGCGATGAGGACGACATGGCTCGTGACCGTCAGCGGGACGGCGTGCACGCTCGCCATCCTGGCGGCATGCGCGACCGACGGCGAGGCGCCCACTGCTCTCGCGGACGACGCGAGCACGCCCTTGCCGTCGGCGGAGGCCGACGCAGGCGGCGATGCGGAGACCGGCGAAGACGCCTCGGTTTGCGTCGACGACTGCGAGTACTACCCGGACGCGTGCACTGACGACGCGCTCTGCGAAAGCTCGCTCTTCGGCGCGGTCGCGTCGTCGGAGACGCTGTATGCGGGGACTCACGTCCAAGCGATCGCCGCCCGGTCGCCGACCGATGCATGGCTGGTCGGTACCGTCGGCGCGGCCGCGCATTTCGATGGCATTTCGTGGAAGCCGTCCGTGACGGACACGCAGTATTCGTTCAGCGCGCTCTGGCTCCGCGGCGATGCCGAGATCGCCTTCAACAATCCAAAACAACTGTACACGCGCGGTCTCGATACCGATGCGGGAGCTCCGTCCGCCGGTGGTTGGTCGCTCTTCGGCTCTGCGACGCTTCATCCGGCCTGGGTACAAATCAATGGGCGCGTGTCCACGTCGTGGGCTCACGCGGAGTCGACGTCGCTATGGCTCGGCGTGGCGACGGTTAGCGAGCGAGGCGGGCTCTGGCGATTGCGACCGTCCACCGGCGGAGGCTTCGCCGTCACGCCGGCGACGCTCGACAAGTGCGGACGGTTCGTCCCTTGCCGGGAGGTCTATGGAATCGACGGTCGCTCCGCCGACGAGGTCTGGGCCGTAGGGCCGCGAGGTGCCGCGTTCCGCGTCACGAACGCCGAGGCCGACGAGCCGACGCTGACCGGCTTCAACACGGACACGATGGTCACACTTCAAGGGGTCTGGGTCGCTGGGCCGAACGACGTCTGGGCCGTCGGCTCGTCCGGCACGGTGCGCCGCTGGCGCGGCGATCCACGCTTCTTCGAGGCGTACGATCAAGTGCCGACCACAGCGCACCTCCGCGCGATCGCCGGCTCGTCGCCGAGCGACATCTGGATCGCCGGAGACGAGGGCACCGTCTTTCACTACGACGGCACCACCTGGAGCCGCGTGAAGGTCGCCGGCCTCGGCGGACGACGCCCGCAGCTCGAGCGCATCTGGATCCCGTCGCCGGGAAAGGTCTGGATCGCCGGACGAGGAGCGCTGCTGTCGCTAGGAGGAAAACCATGAGAACGATCATCGTCCTCGCGTCGGCCGTCGCATCCGTCGCGATCGCCTCTGCGTGCGCGAGCTCGGAAGACGAGGCTTTGCTGCGCGCCGATCCGCCGGCGCCGGCAGCGGTCCCCGACGGCGGTGATGACGACGGCGGCGATGCAGACAGCGACGTCGACGTCCCGGATACGCGTCTGCCCGACTGCAGCCCCGCCGGCTGGTGCATCACCGGCTTCCCGGACGACGACCTCGTATTCCGCGACATCGCGCCTTTCGACGAGGTCGCCTTCGCGATCGCCGAGAGCGCGACCGAGGGCATCAAAGTCCTCGAGTGGACGAAGTCGACGAACACCTGGAAATACATCGACGACGGCACGCAGAACGCGACGGGCATCGGCACGTTCGCCGGTCGTATCCATGCGCCGAACGTCGACGAGGCGTACTTCACGGTCGGGCCGTCGCACGTCTTTCACGGCGAACGCTCCGGCGGCACGTGGACGTGGACGAAGCAGGCCCTCCCGGACAACATCGCCGGCCACACGGACAGTCACGGGAATCCGACCCAGCGCGCCAGTGGGCAGCCGATCACGACGCTCGGCGTCTGGGGAACGGGCGCAGGCGACGTCTATGCGTACTACAGCAACACGATCTTCCACCGTGATCCGGCTAGCGGTAGCTTCGCCGCGGTCTACGTTGCCGACGATCTCGAGGCCGCCAACGAACATATCTTCTTCGCGTCCGTCCACGGAAGCGGACCGAACGACCTCTGGTTCGTCGGCGCTCGCGATCGCGGCGCGTCTTACACTTGCCCCCTCGTCGTCCGAAGGTCGGCCGCTGGCTGGGAACGCGTCGCGGACAGCGTCGTCTCGAACAGCTTCAACGCTGCGTGTGCCGAGCGTCCGGGGACGCTCTTCATCGGCGGCCGAGGGAAGAACGGGTGGCTCGTCGACATCGCCCCGGTGTCGAAGACCGAGTACGTCGCGCTCCACAACAGAGTTGCGGGGCTAACTTTCGAGGGCGTCTACGCCACGACGATTCGCGTCACGGACGACGGATATTCGTTCGAGCAGTCTCTCGTCCCGATGCAGGTCGCGCCCGGGTCCGGTTCCGCCCTCGAGACAGCCCCCTCGACTGCGCTCTGGCGGGGTGACGGTGAGACCTGGTTCACGTCGTGGGGACTCGTCCTTCGCGGGAGCGACGACGGCACGTTCTCGGTCTCGACGCTCTCCCGCAGCGGCGGGCCGGTCAGTGCACCGTTCTACAGGATCCGCGGCACCTCGAACCAAAACCTCTGGGCAATCGGAGCCCGCCATGCGTACCACAAGACGACTCCTTGAAGCGGAGGCGCGGGCCGCCGTCGCTGAACCGCGCCCACGCGATACCGATACTGCTGGGCGCACGCGTCGCCCGATCGCCGGGCGCGTACCCGCGCTGCTCGCGCTCGTCACGAGCCTCTCGACCGTGGTCGCCATCAGCACGAGTTGCTCGAGCAGCGACGACGACACGCGAGAACCCCACCCTCGCGACGCGGACGGCTCGATGGATGCCGCGCCCGAGGCCGATCGAGAAGACGTCATCGACGCCGGCATCGCCGATGTCGTCGTCGTCGACAGCGCGCCGCTGCCCATCGAGTGCAAGGAGGCTCCCTGCGCCATCGCGCTCTCGACGACTACGGCCTCCTCGCTCGCGGAGGGCTATTGCGCGCTGCTCGCCGACGGCACCGTGGTCTGCTGGGGCGCGAACGCAGAGGGGCAGCTGGGGAGCCCCGAGACGATCGGTGACAGTCCGGTTCCCGTGCGTGTGTCGGGGTTGTCGAAGGTCACGACGCTCGACCACACGTGCGCGGTCGACAGCGATGGCTCGGCCTTCTGCTGGGGACGAGGCCCCTTCCTCCAGAGCGAGGCGTCGGCGACGACAGTGGAGACCAGCCCCGTTCGGCTGCCGCTCCCTGGTCCCGCGACGAAGATCGCATCCAACGCCTCAGGCGTTGGATGCGCCATCCTCCGCGATCGGAGCGTGGCCTGCTGGGGCTCGAACAGCGCGCAGCAGCTTGGCGAAGACATCTCCACGTCCGCGTCCAACAATCCACCCCAGACGATTGGGGCCGCCTTCGGGGCCAAGGACATCGCCGTCGGGACCGCGACGTTCGTGATCGACGACGACGGTACGCTGAAGAGCTGGGGTCGGGCCATCGGCATTGGGCGCTCGATCTCGTTCGAATCCGACGGATGGCCCACGAAGGTGTCGCTCGACCACGTCTCGATGATCGATACCGTCGAACAAGAAGCGTGCGCCGTCGCGAAGGGCATCGGCTGGTGCTGGGGCGCTAAGGATACGCAGGCGACCTCCAGCAGCCTGTACGTACGCGTGCTGCCAACCGCGGTCGACACTCCCGAGCCGATCACACGCATCGCAACGTCGCGGTCGGTGGGCGTGCGGGAGGATGGCGTTTCGCACCACCATAGGCGTCGCTGGTGCGCAACATCGGTGACCGGCGCGGTGTACTGCTGGGGACTCAACAATGCCGGTCAGGCGGGGAACGGCACGAAGCAGTTCGCGCTCGAACCCGTCCAGGTCGTCGGTCTCCCGGGGCCGGCAGCCGAGGTGAAGATCATGCCGTATTCGACGTGTGCAATCCTGACGAATGGGAAAGTCTACTGCTGGGGAAGCAACTTCGACGGCCAGCTCGGCGCCGGACTTCCCAAAGGAAGCGTGCTCCAGCCGGTGGAGGTGAAGCTCCCATGAGGCGCGCGCGCTCGTTCTTCGGCGCGTTCGGCGCCTCTGGCTTCGTCGTCGCGCTGATCGCTGCCTGCGGTGACGATCGCGGCGGCTTCATCCAGAACGATCGTGCATTCGAGACGGAGCCCGAGGGAGGAGCTCCGGACGCAGAGGCCTGTTTCCTCCAGTGCTCGCTCGACGGCCGGTCGATCATCGACTCGTGTACCGGCGGCGTGGTCGAGACGTGCGCCGACGATCTCGCCTGCGGCGCCGCCAAGTGTCAGGAGCCGTGTGCAGCGGCGGAGGCCGACCGAAGCTCGAACGGTTGCGACTTCTACTTCACGATGCCCAGGAGCTACATGCCACATATCGGCTCGTGCTTCGCGACGTTCGTCGTCAATGCGTCGAACAAGTCGGCCACGGTGTCTCTCGAGCTGAAAGGTGCAGAGCTCGACGTGTCGGGTGCGCTCTTCCGAGCCGTGCCGAACAGCACCGACCTCGAGCCGCTCGAAGGGCCCATCCCCCCAGGAGAGAGCGCGATCCTCTTCGTCGCCGACTGGGACCCCACCAAACAGCGCTCGATTGGTGATAGGAACGAGCATACGTCTTGCCCGAGGGGGGCAAAGCCCGCGCTCGAGACGGACTTCCGCACCTTCGCGTCGGGCGTCGGCGATGCGTTCCGCCTGAAGAGCGATGTCCCGGTCGGCGTCACGTGGATGTATCCGTACGGTGGCGCCGAAACGCACTACCCGACGGCGACGCTCGTCTTTCCGGTGAGCGCATGGGCGAAGGAGCACGTCGTCGTCAACGGATGGGAGGCGAACATGGGAAGGCCGGTGACGCAGATCTTCGCGGCCGAGGACGATACCGAGGTCACGATCTTCGGGACCAAGGACGTCTCGAGCGGAGACGGCATCAGGGGCGCCGCCGCCGGGATGCCGGCGAAGGTCATGCTGTCGAAGGGCCAGTTCGCGCAGATCACACAGGCTCAGGAGCTCACCGGCAGCTTCGTCTTCTCCAACAGGCCGACGGTGACCGTCGGTGGAAATGAGTGCACGTTCCTGCCGTCGACGGTGGGGTCTTGCGATACGCTCGCGCAGCAGATCCCGGCCTTCGAACAGTGGGGCTCGGAGTACGTCGGTGTTGGCTACCGGGCGCGCACCAAGAACACCGACGAGATCGTCTGGTACCGCATGGTCGGCGGTCGCGACGGCACGGAGCTCGAGTACGACCCGGTCAAGCCGCCGGGGGCGCCGCTCACGCTCGAGGCGGGCGAGCTCGCGGTGTTCCGCGCACGCTCGAACGACGCGTTCGTGGTCCGCTCACACGACGCCGAACATCCGTTCTACCTCGGAATGCACATGTCGGGAGGCAGCGGGCCGAGCCTGGCGGAGCCTGATGTGCCGAGTACGAATGGCATGGGCGATCCGGAATTCGTCAACGTCGTCCCTTCGGGCCAGTACATGAGCTCCTACAGCTTCTATGCGGACTCGTCATTCTCGGAGCACTCGCTCGTGATCGTCCGCAAGAAGACGCACGGCGACTTCAAGGACGTATGGCTCGAGTGCGCTGGCAACTTGCCCGACTGGAAGCCGATCGACAACGCGGGGCAGTACGAGTACAGGCGTGTCGATCTGTCGCGCAATTTCGGTCCCGGCGACTCGTTCGGCGACAAGCAGTGCAGGACGGGTCTCCAGCGCATGCGGAGCGAGGGTGCGTTCTCCGCGACCCTCTGGGGCTGGGGCTACGCCTCGAGCTATGCGTATCCGGGCGGCATGGCGTTCCGGAAGCTCGTCGAGACGCCGCTCGCGCCGGTGAACTGATCGCGCGGCCGTTGCTGCGCGACGATGGTGACACCTCGAACGCGGCGCCGGAGCGGACACCGTGGCAGGCCGATCCGGCGCGGCTTTCCGGTGAGCACGACGCGCATATGGTGCGGCGTGAGCAGCTCCTTTCGCTTCACTCGAAGCGCTGCCCGGACGACTCCCCGCGGAGCTCCTCGCTGTAGGACGTTCATCGCGAGACACTCGTCGAGCTCGATGGCTTCATGCCAACCGTGAGCAAGATGGCAACGACAGCGGCGACGGCCCCCGCGAGGTAGGCGCTCGGATACCCCAGCACACGTACGACCGTGCCCACGATGGGCACGAGCCCGCCAAGCGACACGTCGAAGAAGGCGACGTACCCGCCCATGGCCACGCCGCGGTTCTCCGGCGGGGACAGGCGAACGGCCTCTACGCCGAGCGACGTGAAGACGAGCGAGAAGCCAAACCCCGTGAGCGACGCGCCGGCGATCGCGAGCCACGGCCCGTTCGCGGTCCAGAGAAGCAGCTGTCCGAAGAGCTCGATCGTCAGGCATGCGAGCGCGACGCGACGCCCGCCGAGGCGATCCGGTGCGTGACCGAACAACAGCCGCGCGAGGACGAAGGCCGTGCCGAACGCGAGAAGGGCGCGCGGCGCGTGAGGCCAGCCGCGCTCCTGGAAGAGCAGCGAGCCGAATGCTGCGATCGTGCCGAATCCGAGCGTCGCAAGGGAAAGCGCGAGGCCAGGACGCCAAATCATCCCCGCGACGTGATGAAACGCGAGGCGCTTGCCGCCCGAAGGTGTCACGTGGACGAGCAGCGGAAAGCTCGCAAACGCCAGCACGGGTGCCACGATCGTCGCGATCGCAACGCCGAGGAGACCAAACCGCCCGAAGATGGCTCCTCCCAGAGGAGCACCAAGGGCGAGGGCCGAGTACATCGCGATGCCATTCCACGCCATCACGACGCCGGCCCGTTCGCGACCCACGAGGCCGACTCCCCAAGAGAGGGCACCCGTGATGAGCAAGCTCTCACCAAACCCAAGCACGATACGCGCGAGGAGCAAGAGCGTGAGCGCGAGCGTCGCGTTGGGAGTCGTCAGGGCGACCGCCGCGTAGCCGACACCGGAGAGCGCAGAGAGCGCGAGTCCGAGCGAAACAGCGCGACCCGGCCCGCGATGATCGGCGAGCGTGCCGGACATGTGGCGGGTCGCGAGCGTGGCGAGCGACTGCGTCGCGAGGACCATCGAGACCACGAGGGCGTCGAACCCGAGCGTGCCCCTGACGAAGCCGGGAAGCGCTGGGAGGGGGAGTCCGATCGTCGAGAAGCCGAGAAAGACGGCCGCGCAGAGCGGAAGCAGTTTGCGCGCGGTAGGGCGGGCGGGGATCGCTCCCCGTCGAGGCAGCGCCTGGGGGGCGTCGGTAGACGTGTTCATGTCTTCCTTGTGCCGCTCCCTCTGAGTTGCGACCAGCGCACATCACGAATGGTATGAATGCATGGCATGCACTCCGTGGACGCGAACCTCCTCCTCGCTCTCGACGCGCTCTTGCGCGAGGGAAGCGTCCTCGGCGCCGCCCGTCGGATGGGACTCAGTCCGCCTGCGATGAGTCGTACGCTGCAGCGCCTTCGCGATGCGACCGGAGATCCTCTTCTCGTTCGTGCTGGGCGGCGGATGATGCCGACGCCGCGAGCGATCGCGATTCGCGAGCGTGTCCACGTAGCGTCGAGCGAAGTGCGCGCTCTGCTCGACAAGGCAGCGGATCTCGACCTCTCCACCCTGGAGCGGACATTCACCGTTCGGGGCAATGACTACCTCCTCGGCGTCATCGGCCAGAGGCTCGATGTGCGTGTGCAAAGCGAGGCGCCTCGCGTTCGCCTCGCGTTTCTCCCGGAGGGCACCGAGGACGTGGAGGCGCTCCGCAGCGGCGACGTCGAGCTCGACGTCGGTGTCCAGAGCCAGCTCGGACCCGAGCTGCGTGTCCGCAAGCTCTTCGAAGACAAGATGGTCGGCGTCGTCCGCAAGGACCATCCTCTTGGCCGTGGACGATTGACCCCGAAGCGCTTGGCGAGCGTCGGTCACGTCGTCGTCTCGCGCCGTGGCAAGGGTCGCGGAAGTCTGGATGTGGCGCTCGAGGCACTCGGCCTCGCGAGGCGCGTCGAACGAATCGTCCCGACCCACTTCGCTGCCGCCTGGCTCGTCCGCGAGAGCGATCGGATGGCGATGGTGCCCGGCCGCTTCGCCGCACAGGTGTCGGGTCAGCTCGGGCTTCGAAGCGTTCCCCTCGGCATCGAGCTCCCGCCCCTTGCCATCGCGCTCGCGTGGCATCCACGCTACGACGCCGACAAGCCCCACGCGTGGCTGCGGGAATGCTTCTATCGGGTTGCCCAGAAGCTGAAGTGAGCGCGTCCGCTCAGCACTTCAGAGCGCGCTAATCGGCATCCTCGTCGTTCGGAAGACGTGCCGGCGCGTCAGCGGGGAAGGGCATCGAGCCCCCCAGGCTCGCGGGCGGCGAGGGCGAGGGAGCCTACGGGGGCGGAGGCGGAGCTTCGACCACCCACCAGTGGGAGACCGCGGTTCTCGCCGACGGCGCCCACGTTCATCTACCGGGCACCGAGAGGGCGAAGTGGAGCGTCGTACCGTGGGCCGGGCTACGGTCGAGCTCGAGCTCGGGCTCGGGCTCGGGCTCGGCTCGTGTGGGCGTCGCCGAAAATAGCTCGAGCTTGCCTCGTGCCGAGCTCGTGTCGAATGCGTTGGAGGAATCCGCGGGCGGCGACATACCCCTTGTAGGCCCCGATGACGACGCTACGGATGCTTCCGTTCGGAAGTCACGGACGTGGCACCTCAGCCTCAGAACATTGGCGACATCGTCCTTCCGCACGACACGTACGTGTGGCGGCTTCTGCGCAGTGATCTCTACGATGTCTGTCGACCACCGAAGAGTTCGAATGGACCTACGCAGAGCTCACGCGCGACGGCGTGCCCCGAACGCATCCTGCCTGTGGGGGCATCGCCTCCAGAGCGACGGACCGTTTGCGAGACCGTCTGGGCGCGGCCATCTACGCGAGCCATGCTCATCCGGGCGGGACGGGTCTTCGACCGGTCACCGAATTGAAGGTGCCGGTGCCCTGATCTTCGCGGCGATCGGGTGATTGGCAGAGTTGCGTTTCCGAGGCTCAAAATCTGGCGAGCCCCTAGCTGCACAAGCAGTTCTTCGTCGGAGTGCCTTTCTGTCTTCTCGTTGGAGGCAGCAAGGGGGTGGCCTGCGAGAGTTCATGAGATCGAAGATCGGTCTCTTCGCCCTGGAGGATCCTTACGATGCGAGCTCGATTGTCTGTTGTGAGTACACCGGTTCTTGGCGCGCTCGCCGGCTTCGCGATCCTCGTCGTTGCCTGCGCAAGCTCGACTGACGGCGCTTCTGCGCTCAGTGAACCTGACGCCGCTGAGACCGATTCCGGAGGCGGAGCAAAGGCCGAGCCCGACGCCAAGCCAGAATCCGACGCCGAGGCTGAGCCCAAGCCTGATGGGGGCAGCACGGATGCTGAGGCGGATGCGGACGCGGCGGTGCAGACAATCACGGTCAGCGGTCGTGTCGTTCGCGCCGATGGAGAGCCGCTCGCCGGCGTCGGCGTGAGCGTCGCGGGGATGCCGATCGTGCAGACCGGGCTCGACGGAGCCTTCACGTTCGCCGGTGTGACGGCGCCCTATCACGTGACGGTCATCGGCGATATGGAGGGAATGCCACTAGCGCACACGTTCGTCGACCTCAGTACGGCGACGCCGCGGATCGTTCCTCTGACCGAGCTGTTTGCATCGGAGCCGGCCAAGCTCCAGGCGACGGTCAGGGGCTATATCGGGCCAGTCCCGGTGGGCGAGGAAGCGAGAGTCTGCATCGAAGGAGTCGACCGGGACGTGTATGGATGTACCGGCGTCAACCAAGGCAGTAACTCCTACTCGCTCACGGCGGAGTGGACTTCGGCGGCAAGCGTGCCCGTGCCCGTTCGCGTTCGCGTCTTGCGCTTCGTCTCCAATGCACAACGCGCGATCGTCGACTACACGGCGGCGGGGAGCGCGGACGCGCTCTTGTCGCCCGGCGCCTTGCACCCGGTCGACGTCACCCTCGGCGCAGCCCCGGGGAAGGGCACTGTAACCGCCACGGTGAGCGTTCCGACCGGCGGCAAGAACGGCAAGACCACGATGTTCGTGAAGCTCGGACCTTGGCTCAACTTCCCACTCGAGGAGGTACCGGTCGCGCCCAGTAGCAGCTTCGTCGTCCCCGTATTGGCCGGCGCGAGCTATTCGGTGCTCGGCTCGGCCGATGTCGACGGACAGCCGACCTATGGTTGGCAGGCCGGTCTTGCCGCGGGCGCGACCGCGAACCCGAAGCTCGCCCTTCCGCCGACGTTGACCTCGCCGGCGGAAGGAGCGACCGGCGTGACGAACGCAACGAAGTTCGTCGCGGACAATCCGGCGGAAATCCCGATCACGCTCTTGTGTTTGCCAGAGGCGGAGTCGACCGCCATGTTCGCCGTCAGTACCACGAGCTCGAGCGTGAACCTCCCCGATCTCGGCGCCATCGGGATGCCGCTTCCTTCTGGAGCGCCAATGGGGTGCGCATTGCTCGCGGGTGGCAGCCTCGGCGCCGGCCCGGACGCGCTCGTCACCGGCGACGGGCCGATCGGCGCGATCCTCAACATGCGGAGGGGGCTGCCGGTGAATGGTGGCCTCGTTTTCGGGGCAACCGGATCCATCGCGCCGGCGGACTTCAGCATGCGAACCGTGACGACCCAGTGACCATGCGTGGGAGCGGCGGGCGACGGCCGACTGCCGATACCGGGCCAGAGCGGCCCACGGATCGCCCGGGGGGGCGAACGGCCGCGATACGCAGTCGCGATCAACGGTGACGTGAGCGGAGTCAGGCCTGCTCCGGCCTTTCACGCGTCCCCGCGTTTGGTCGACGAGGCTCAGGACCTCCTCGGCCAGGTCCGCCCACGTTCGCGCGTGCAGGTGCTCGCCGACGAGAGCGACCCGGCGCCTTCAATTGGTTTCATATCGGCGTGCGAACCTGCACGCCGATTGAAAGTGCTTGCTCGTCTCCACGCCGGGGCCCGCGGTGCATCTCGTCGATGCTGCAGCACGAGGCCCGGCGGGCACGTGCTCGAGAACTTCGCTGCACGGCATCGGCGGCAATCATGACGGACGTGCGCCTGTCGATCCTTCGCTGGTGCGGGCAAGGCCGCTGAGGGCTCCCGCGAGCACCCAGTACTGGAGCCCGACCTGGGTCGTGAAAGGGGTGAAGCCCAACATGAGCGCGAGCGTGCCCGCGTTGAGCGCGAAGACGACGGCGGCGACGGGGGCGACGGCCGGGTCCTTGCTCCGGCCGAGGACGAGCTCGTGGACGGCGGCCCGCACGAGCGCGACGCCATAGAGGATCAGCAGGACGATGCCGCCGTCGAGGATCCATGCGGGGATCTGGAGCTCGGCCCAGATCGGAGGTGACGCCGAGTTGCTCTCATCGCCGAAGTAGGCCCGCATCATGCCCCAGCGGCCGAGCCCTGCGCCTAGTGGGTAGTCCACGAGGAGGTTGGTGAACCCGTGCTCGAGCTGGTTACCCCGACTTTCGTAATAGACGGCGGTCGGATCGTCCGCAAAGAGCGTGGAGAACCGATCGGCGATGCTGTCGCCTCCAAGCATGAGGGCGGCGACGAACGCGCCCGAGATGATCGCTACGGACGTGCCCGCGAATGCCATCGCATGCGCTCGGCGCCGTTGCGATGCAACGACGATGCAGTACGCGGCGCACATCCCCGCGGCGATGAGAAGGCTCGTGCGTACCTGGCTCAGGTACACCGCCGTGATGCCGGCAAACGAGCACCCGAGCGCGACCAATCTCCGGAGCCACCCGATCGGACGCGTGAAGTAGAAAAGCCCGAGAAAGGCGGCGACCATCCCAGGACCGCAGACCGCGCCAGGACCGTCCGAGAGGCCCGGTGGCCGCACGATGGCCTCGCCCGAAGGTCCGACGTACGTCAGTACGCCCTGGTAGGACTCCACGACGAGCGTCGAGAACTCTTGCGGTAGCCAGCGGTCGGGATCGTAGACTTGGAGGACTCCGACGATGGCGTTGATTCCGCACGAAGCCAGGACGATCGCGAGGATCCGATTGAGCTGCTCGACCGAGGAGACGAGCCGCGGAACCCAGAACGCCGGCGCCATGACGGACAGGTAGAGGGCGGCCTGAGCCAAGCCGGCGACAGGGGAGTTGGTGGTCGGGTGCAGGATCATCACACCGAGGACGACCGCGCCGCTGGCGAGCCACGGGCGCGCTGGATGCCGCGGTTCGTCCGGGGATCGCTCGCTGAGGAGCCACAGCGCGAGACCGACGAGGCTCAGCGCGAAGGGTACCACTCGGATCAGCACACGGAGCGCCTGCGTCCCGGGGAGGTACAGAAGCGCAGGCATGACCGTCTGGGCAATGATGAACCACTCGAGAGCGCCCCATCGCGCAGCGCGCTCGCTCCCCGCTTCGCGCAGCGCAGCCGCGGGCGGTGGCGTATCGCGAAGCGACGCCGATCGATTGGTCACTCCGTCAAGCATCGATCTTCGACGAGGCGAATCGTCCTCTCGAATGAGCCGCACGTCTCGAGCGGTCGAGCACCCGCGGATCGTTCACGGCGGCATGGGTCCTAGAGACGGATGGGACCGGGCTCATGACTCGAGTAGCCTCCTGACTGTATGCTTCACGGAGAAGCGAGCGTCGTAGACGCGACGCGCGACGCGACCGAGCTCTGCACGGGCGTCCGGATCCACGAGCAGACCCTCGGCGAGCGCCGCGATCTCGCGCGGCTCGGGCCCGCTCGCGAGCGCGACGCAACCTGTCTCCGACCAGGTGCCTTCGCTCAGAAAGCCCGTGTTCGTCACGATCGGCGCACCATGCGAGAGCGGCGCCATGATCGTGCCCCTGCGGCTGGTCACGCCATCGGGGTAGGGCTGGACGAGGATCGTGCACGCTTGCAGGTGGAGAGAGAGAGACTCTGCATCGAGCCCGCCCGGCGCAACGAGACGAGGGCCGAGGCTTGGGTGGTGCGCGGCGATCTCGGC
>Ga0209934_1001558_pt1 | contig 12711 bp, 10 predicted proteins | sample ThiBiot_750_plan_2_FD_183950 | JGI IMG/M metagenome (GOLD analysis project Ga0209934, IMG submission 183950) | Wastewater bioreactor microbial communities from Cape Town, South Africa - Thiocy_expt_750_plan (SPAdes) | ecosystem: Engineered > Bioreactor > Thiocyanate-remediating >...
CGTGTCCGGCGAGACGAGCAGCTGCAGCAAGCTCGGCATCGGCGGCAGCGTCCACAGCGAACGGATTCGAGTCAACATAGTGTCCCATAGCGAGCGGACCACAGGGCACTCCAAAAAGGCATGCTCGTAAGTCTCGCGCACAGGGCAGCCGCGTGCGCAATTCGTGCGCGGGTCGTCCGCCTCATAAAGGCGATAGTTCAGCGGGTGGCAGCGGTTGATCATGCGCCAGCGCGCTTCACGATGATAGAAAGAGGACGTAGCGGCGTGAATTTGGCTCCACGTCCTTGCAGAGGGCCTCAGTTGAGGCGCGGCAGGCCATGGCGTCCATGGGAACTGCGGGAGACGCTTGGGAACGAGCTGATAGTAAAACTCCTTGTTCTCCATCTTGACAATGTTCACCTCGGCGTCGCAGATATTGACTGTTGGGGCATCGACGGCATTTACTTGCGTAAAGAAGGTACCGTAGCCGCCAAGGCGCGCCGTAAAGGCAGCGTCCATAATAGTAGGCAGTTCAGCGAGCGGAGGGAAAGACGCATACTGCGTTCGTAATGAGGGGGGTAGCACATGCGCCGAGCCACTGCGAGCGAGCGCGGCAAGGCAGAACTGTGCCCAGATCGGCGGGTGAGGGGCCTCGAGCGCGTCAGCAGGTGCCGCAACCGTTGACTGAAGGCGGCGCAGCAGCTGGAGTCGCATTGCTTCCATAGCGGTCTCCAAGTGGCGGACGCCGAGGCCGCCGGCGCCTTGCGGTATATGAATGGTTGGATGTCGCTTGGACCCAATCGCACTGCTCCATACATACGCAGAGACACGCTTGGTGGTGTGCACGAGGTCATGGGGCGGCGCAGAGACCGAGGCAACATACGTGAAGAGCGGCAAGAGGAACTTGTTGGCGACGTGCGCACGAGCGAACAGGGGAAGGTGCACTCCGTTCCAGCTCTTGATAGCGGCGCTCAGGCGTTGCCGAGGTCGTTCGTATGGGTCACCGCGGAGGGGGAGGCCAAGGTAGAGGGGCGAGGTGTTCTTGATCGAGACACACTTGAGGGCCGCCCACGATGCTTGCCAGAGGCGCGCCGGCGAGCCGTCCAGAATGACCAGGGACGACTTGGAGGGGTTGATGAGGGCCCCAGACGCGCGCTCGTATTTGGCAATGATCGGTTTCACCAACGCGAGGTCATCTGGTGACGCCATACACATGGCCTTGTCATCGGCATATGCAAGGGTGAGGACGCGGTCGCCGAGCGGGGATCGGAGCCCGGCGGCGTTGGTGTTGCGGAGCGCGGCGAGGAGCGGCTCGGACGCAAGGTTATATAATGACGGCGAGAGAGGCAGGCCTTGCGGCACGCCGCGCTGGACCTCGATCGGGCGCGAGAGGGTCTCCAGCAGAAGGCGCGTGGTGCCAGGCGCCGTCATCATCGTTAACAGCTTGAGCAGCTGCGGGTCAACGACGCGTTGGGCCACCGCGAGGAGCCACTGGCGGCTGATGCGGTCATACGCGGCGTCGTCATCGGTTAGGAGTACGGCGCCCTTGTTTTGCGAGGCGAGCGCGCGCATTACGATAAGGTGCTCATTGATCTGGCGCCCGGGCATGAAGCCGACCTGATCTGGATGGATGACGACCTTGAGGTAGCCCTGAAGCCGTCGGTTCACCAGATGAGAGAAGAGCTTATGGTCACAGTTGAGCAGAGTGATGGGGCGCCACGATGTGATGAGCTTAGGGTCACGGTCTGCCTTGGGGATGCGCCGGACGACCGACTCTGACATACCGGGGGGCAGCTTGCCGCAGCGAAGAGAGTGTCTGAGCACCTTGTGAAGGATCACAGACACCAGCGGCCAGAACTTGCGATAGAACTGCCACGGGAGTCCGTCGGGGCCAGGCATTGTGTCAAGGTCACTGCGAGGAAGAGCGGCGCGCAGGTCCGTGATTGTAAATTCGGCAGCGAGGGATTGGCGAAGCTCCGCTGGGATTTCTGGAGATGTCCAGGCGTTCAGCAGCTCTTCGCCGCACTGCTCGTCAATGGCTTCCTTGGCAAACAACCCCGCGAAATGGTCCGCGCAGAGCTGCTCAACCTCGGGAGCGGTTGTTGTGAGCCGGCGCCCGTCTCCAAAGAGGGCGCGCGGGTACGTCGCTTCGTGCTTGGTAGGCAGGCGCGACACGCTCATCAATTCCTTGGCCTTGAGCGCGCGCGCAGCTTCCTGCTGGCGAAACACTTGCGCAGCTTGGAGCCCAGACTCGGTCCGCGCAGCCGCTTGCAAGTTCTCGCGCGAGGCGTCCTGGCGAACATGGCGCTCGAGGTCGTCGCGTGCCGTTGTGAGTGTGGTTGCACGTTCGCGCGCCGCTGCAATAGAATGTGCCCTGAAGATTCTGGCAATGTGGCGCTTGAGAGCGCGCCACTGCGACCGGAGAGCGTAGTTGTGAAGGAGGCCGTTCACCTCGAGCAGAGTGTGAACGAGGGAGCAGGCCGCGTCGTTGCCGAGGACGGAAGGGTGCATACGCCACAGCAGCGCGCGCTTAGTGAACGGGGGGGCAACGCCAAAGGTGGCGGACACTAGTCTGTGGTCCGTCTTGACCGGCGCCCCTGTCATGTCCGCCACGACGGCGGCACACAACGCAAGAATGAGGTCGATGCGCGTGGCGGTCTGCGGCGCGACATGGATCCAGATTTAACATCCGGGTGCGCCGCGCGCCACACGTCCAAGAAAGAAAATCGTTAATGAGAGAAGCGAGCTCGGGAGAGCCAACGCGGTCCATGCTACCCCCCTACCTGTCGTCAGAGGTCAAGCAGACATTAAAATCGCCGCCAATAAACCACCCAACGGCGCAGGTGCGGACGCGAAGACAGAGCGCACTCCAGCTCAGCATAAAAACGTGGGAATAACTCGGGCCGATCATCGCGCACGACTGGGGCATAGACACTGGCGACCAGCTTAGGCCGCAAAAACTTTCAGAGACAGTTCGGCGATGGCGATGCGCCCGGCATCGGCGCGAAAAATCAACTCCGACCGAGTCCAGAATCATGCACACAATGACAACTCCACACACAGCGCTAACCGACAGACGATTGGGCGCCCACACCGACGCTTTCACAACCAAAGACAGTTCATACATGCTGATAGCTTTTACAACCGGGGCACAGGCCTGTGCCCCGGTTGTAAAAGCTATCAGCACCAGAAGAGGGCTCTGTAGGGTTGTAGCTCAATCTATGGACTGTGATTTTCGACGTGATTGGGTGGCATCCTGTCGTGTGGGCGCGCGAGGTCAATATAGTTTTGAACCTATTATTTGCTATTATATTATTATTAGCTATTACTTGTGGCTATTACTTTATAGTTGATAGCTATTATTTCATTGTATGATAGCTATTATTTCACAATTTTGATGGGTATTATATAATTCGATAGCTATTACATCACAGTGCCTAATAGCTATGGCTCGGTCCAGCGGGATTCGAGACTAGATCGTATTGGGTCGGATTCGACCTGTCGCGCACGCATTTTACTGGCATTAAGCAGCAGCAATGGCGCCACTTCACGTATGCCTATTCTATGCGCAACTGGCAGGCGTTCCTTAATGAACCATCCCTCTTCCTCCGCAAACGCCCTTCTCAGATTCGCAACTGCGCTAGCCGATCAGCTGGCCGTAGGCGGGCGGGTCCTTGATGAGCGGCACAACAACAGACGGTTAGAGCTTGTGCATGAAACAAGGCAAGTACGCCGAAAAGGGACAACTACCGCCGCGCATTTTCCAAGCCACCACGCATCTTGGTTAGGATTCGCCATTCCAAAAGCGCCTCCTCTTGCACTGGAGCCAGCAGCGGCCTAGGTTCACGCCAGCCAGCGACGCAAAAGAACCGCTACCAGGCGCAAAGTAGAGCGATGTCGACTGACTGCTCAAGAGCACCGACGAGGCCATTAAAAGGGCTGCGGCTGCATCACAATTTTTCCTCATCGACGAGTTGAGAATCGCATGCGATTTGATAAGCGCGTCACCTCACTTTAGCCCGGAGCGCGTTCACGTTCAATCTTTCGCTCGACGCTTGCGCAGCCACGCTGCGACCACTCACGTATGCGCTCAATGTAGCGGAGCCTTCAAAACAGCTCCGGTCTGGAACCCCATTTACCAATTCAGCGATACAGTCCCTGCGACCGCGGCGCTCACTGCGTACGCACGCGACGTTCAAGATCGTTCGATCATTTGTGTGGAACAATGAGATTGCCGGCATGCGCGATCCCACAATACACGCGGCGGTGTCATTGGTGTCCGACATCTGCAATCTGCCGTTGACGGGCTCATGCGACTTGAGGCCTGATGCTATGCCGGTCGACCCTCAAGCCTGGGAATGGTAATGGTAATGGTAATGGTAATGGTGATGGTGATGGTGATGGTGACGGTGATGGTGATGGTGATGGTAATGGTGGGGTTGAATCAGGACTGAATCGAGGGCAGATTTCTGCAGTTTTCTGCAGTTTTTCCTTTCCAATGGACGCCGAGGTCAGTGGGCGAGAGACGCAAAAGCGCCCAAACGATGCGTCCCTTCCACCTGCGGAGCTTATTTGCTGCGGCAAGCGCTTTGCCACCGAGGCCAACTATGCCAAGCACGTCTTGTTGAAAAGCCGCTTCGGCGGCGAGCATCGACCTGGCGCCGCATCGCTTGGGAGGTTTGCGTGCCTCAAGTGTCCCAAGGTGTGCCGGGAGGAGCGCGGTCTGCGCCTTCACACGCTCCATTTTCATTCCAAGCGCAAGGACCAAGATGACTGTGATGATTTTGTTGAGGCTGCGCAGATGCTGCTACTGGCATCCGTTCCTACGATCGCATCTCCCTGTCGGGTTCAAGCGGGCGCACCGGATTCCGCTGTCCGAGCATTCAAGCGGTTCATCTGCATTGTTGAAGGCGTTGCTTTGGATCCTTTGCCATTTTCGCCGGCGTTCCTCACTGAGCATCACGGCGACACGATCGTCGAGATTCGACAGCAGATGCGTGAGGCCGAGCCCGACTGGAGGTGTACGTCGCAGGCCAAGTCCGGTATGCTCCGTAATTACTTGCGCTACCAGGCACAGTTTTCAACACGGGGCGAGAAGATGGACTTTTGCACCAATGTAGATCTTGGCGGCGCTGCGTGGGCACCGCAGAGTGCCGCGCTTGCTGCCCTACCCGCGTGGCTGCGACCGAACGAGCCGTCGGCTGACCTGCTGGCACAGTTTCAAGCAACGCGCAGGTAACTTGGTGAAACGCGGTGCGCTCAAAGTTGCTATGGACAGAACGCATGCGTGAATCCTACGTGGCCGTGCAGAGTTCGTCAATCTACTCTCATTCGCTTTTTTCGGGTAAAATTTGGTGACAAATCTACACGATGCGAAATGTACTCGCTTAAGAAAGCTGTAATTATAATATTATTATGACTCACAACAATACATTGCTTTCACGACGCACACACGCAACGGGCCCGACAGATTGGTAGTTTCGAATAAATTGATTCACTGTAAAGATACCAGTAATGGTCAAGAACTCCTCGCGAACTCTCGCCAAATGATCAAAATCGCGCGAAAATCAAAACAGATTTGAACCAGATTTGAACACATTATTTTGGCTCTGCATTGTGCATCCAGCATCGGCACTCTATACAAGCCATTAGTCACTAATATCCTTAATACATGGGCCACTGTGCGGTCTTAAAGTCCCCGAATCAAACCGGCAGAACGGCATCGTAGTGGTCCATCCTGACGCCGCGGCCATAGCAGCAGATGCGTCCGCCGACACGTACATGGTTCACCGGATCTTCGCGGATGGTCCGACCATTTACCTCAAAGCATGCCAGGTTGAAGCGCTGCATGAGGGTGATCGCCGCAAAGTCGAGCAGACGGCTGTCCCAGCGCCCGCTCATGCGTAGACGCCTGGCAGCGTGGCTCGCCGCCTCCTGGCGCAGCTTGGTTTGGTCCGTCGCATCGATCGTCGGGTCGTGCAACGTAAAGTCGTGCGTGATAAGCGTGACCATGGTGTCGTGAAAGAGATCGTCCGCTGCATGGCCTGTTACACGCGCGACTGCCGCAAAGAGGCAAAATCCGTCCGCGGGCACCGGTTCCCGCCGCAGGCACCGGGAGGCAAGGTAGGCGTCGAGTCGAATGATCTCATAGTGCGCCTCCTCAATCTCTTCCAACTTGAAGGGACCTTTGCAGAGGCAACCTCCACATAGGGCATACGCATCCCGAGTGAGCGGAAGCCCATACCCCGCGCACGACCAGTGAAAGGCGTTATGGCAACCAGGCGCGCTGCAGCACCTCACATCGCCCAACCGAGCAGAGTCAAAGCGCTTGCACGCGCACCGAGGAGCACCCCGTCGCGCCTTTGAAAGCTGTGGTGCGCTGTCACCGCCGGCGTCCTCTCGATCGTCGTCATCCGACGCGTCGGCCCGCTCCAAGTCGGCAACAAGGCTGTTAAGACGATCTGTCTCTGCTTGAAGGCGCGCAACGCTAGCGCGCGCGTTCTCCAGTTGCTTCCGACTCTCGCTCAGCTGAATCTGCAATGCTTCGTGCGCTGCGTCCAGATGCATGCGCGCGCGGTGGGCGTCCAGGCGCTCGCGGCGAGCAAAGCGCTGGCCGCAAACAGGGCAGGCAAACGATTTCGTGGATTCGTGCTGCTCGCGCACATGGCGCTCGAGTCCATAGCTGTTTTTGAACGTCCTGTGACACTCCGCGCAGATGTGAGTGCCTGCAAAGTGGCTGCGCAGGTGCCGAGCGTAGGAATTGATGGAAAAGCTCCTGCCGCAATCGGGACATGTTTTCGTCGACATATGAAACTTCCAGAACTTTCCGCGCCCCCCGGAGGCGACACGCACGTCAAATCGCATGCGATTTATATACCTTACGTACTGTAGTCAGGATGGGTCGGGATGGGGTGGGGGAGAGTCCCAGTATGTCGAAGATGTCCGACGGCGAGCGCTTGAGCACTTGAGGAAGTTTGGCATTTCTCAAAAGCTCCTTGCCGCCGACATTGCCTACTCGGACGCCATGGTTTCTCTGTGGCTCCGGAGCCGAAGCGACAGCGTGCGCGTTGCGAAGAGGGTGAACGACTGGCTGGAGGGTCAGGTTTCTCTGACCTCGCTCCAGTCGGCTGCGCACGCCCCCGCCATTGTGGAGGCCACAAAAACAGTGTCACTTTTGCATGCCCTCGAGTCCGGCTCGCGCCGGATCGACGAGTTGTCACGCTCGTTCGAGGCTCTCGGAGTCGGCGACGTCGAGAAGCTGCCGGAAGTGCTGCACGAGGAGTTCAATAAAATCGGTACACTCCAATGCTTCCTCGTTCTGACTATTCTAACTTATACGGACTAGATTTCGACGAGCGCATGGCCGAAAACCAGCGTATCGTGCGCATCAACAAAGAGGCCTTCCTGCGCGATCGGGAGCGGTTGGTGCCGCCTGTGCGCCCGGGCGAGTACGTCTGGTTTGCAGACGGCAAGCTGGGCGCGCGCTCGATGGAGAAGCAAGAGCTTCTATCAAGCCTCATTCTTCTCGACTCCTCCGGCGGCTACCTTCATCACGAGCCGGACGGCGCGCCTCCCACGTCGACCGACCCGTCTCTTGAGCATCTGATGCGCTCCGTCGGCGAGGCGTGCCGCCATCTTGGAAACCGCGATGACGGCACGGCAGCTTTGATCGTCATGGCGAGTGTGCGAGGAGGAGGAACGCCTTTTGCCTTCAAGGAACGAACGAGCGTCCCTAGGGTAGTTTGACATATTTATCGTTCTGCAGGTGGACACTGGATCCCCGGTGACTCTCGTTCCCAAGCAATACCTTGCGTTCCTTGTCCCCGCGACCGTTTCGCCGCGCTATACCGGCTACAATGAGGTGGCCTCCGACCCGAGGGACACGGACATCCTGCACCTGGGGTCGATATGTGTAAACGGCCTTGCGCCTCGTGGGTTAGCAACTATTATTTTGCGTCGAGATGAGTATCCGTATGGCTTGCTTGGATTGGACTTTTTGCAGCTTGCGGCTCTTCACTCGGTCCTTAAAGCTGCCGATGTTCGCGAACCATAACTCTCATCCCATGTCTTTCGCTTGTGTTTTCGTGTCTCAGTCATCCAGACTGTCCGTCTCCACCTCCCATGCCTGTAAATGCAACCAGCACAGTCCTTCCTCCGTCGTCCTCCCTCCGTCCCTCCTTCCCTTCTCAAAAGGGATTCTATGGATATATTATTATTGCTTTTTGAAGAGGAAAGAGAGAAGTACTAAATAGAAAGAGAGAAATGATGAAAGTTTGGAAGTGGAACGAAATCTGAAAAGTTCCCATAGAGTTGGTTCCGAGAGGACTTTTGAGAAATCAATCCACCACTTCCACCACTCCATCACTACTAAAAATTAGTGAAATGTGGAAAAGTGCGCAAAGCATATCATTGGATGGCAGCACTGGCGTGCTTCCGCAGAAAGAGAACTCGTGCGCCCTTCGGGCTTCGAGGTTTGCGCGCTTCGGGCTCTGGGGCATGTGGCCGTTGGGCGAGCTTGTCGAGCTCATCCCTTCAGTGGCTCCAGCCTTGCAGGCTTATGCATGATAACACGCGCGCCCTTCGGGCTTCGAGAGTATGCGCGCTTGGGGGGTCTTGCAGTTTGCAACAGGACGGCAGTTACAAGGCTGCGGCATACTGTAATATCACGTGTACGGGTTCATAGGAGCATATGATATGATACCGGTATGGTCCCCCCTCCTTGGTCAGGACACTTTCCGAAAAATCAGCGTCTCAACTAATTAAAATTTCGTTCTTTCGATTTCATTTTTGTAAAATTATACTCTTTAGTCATTTCCTCACAACGTTCTATAAGAGTGTAACGGGTACTTTATTTTGAAAAACACTACTTCACTAATGGGCAAAAAAAGGTACTTGTATCGGGGAGTCAGATCTGACCCCTCCGTGGTCGGAACACCTACTCTGATGGAATGAACCGTCGAATCATAGAGAAAAAAGAGAGCAATCTGAAGGTTAAATGTCTGCGTTTGCTGACCCGGATGATGATGCGATGGCGGTGGGAGCAATGGAGTGCTTGTGGACGAGCTGGCGGCCAGTCCTCACGAGCTTGTCGGCGTCATTGAACATGGACTCACGACTCACCGTGATCGGCACTCCGCACCCTTGCATCTTGAGGAACTCATGGAGGATGGCCTTCGTCAGGCGGTCATCCTCCTCCATGAAACCCTTTTCAACAAGGTGGGAGCGCAGCACCGACTCCGCCTTGGCGACGTTCGTCTTCTTGTCCTTCTCCACCTCGCGCCGGTCCTGAAGCTCCGAAAGAGCAGCCAGGCGCGCGCCGTCAGTCAACATCTTCGGGATGGACGGGTTCTCGCCGTTGATGAGGCGCGCCTTCTTCGTCGCCGGCGGCAGCGGGGCGAGCTTGAAGGAATCCGGCACCGGCTCGCGCATGCGCTTCTTCACCGGCGAGAGGTTGAGCGCGGCAAGGTGAGGACTCTTGTTGAGCTCCTTGGTGGCGTCCTCGCCGAACCGGATCATGCCCGGCGTGCGGTGAAAGCTTCCCTGCGTGGGACGGCGGAAGCGCTCGCTCGCAGCAAGGACGCCGTTCTTCGCCAGCTTATCGGCGAGTTCGCGGTTGACAGGCCACGCTCCAGCGCTGCGAAATGCTGCAACCACGTTGGACGGGGACGCGGCGGTTTCCCAGGCCTTGCAGGCGACCTCCGCCATGTCGGCCTTCGGGAGGAACTGGGAGCGAGTTCCCTCCAGCCGAATGTCGGCCGTCGCCTTGCGCAAGAACGCCTTGAACGGCGCAAAGACGCCCACATCCAGCGGCTGCAGCACGCTTGACGTATGCGCGGGCATGGTGAGCGCGTGCACCTGCGCGTCGATAAGCTTGCGCAGGGTCGCGACGCTGCTGACGTGCGAGCTGCAGCCGTCGAGGATGAGCAGGTACGGCGGCGGGACGTTCTGCGCCTTCAGCCAAGCGATAAAGTGGTCGATCACCTGGCCAAAGATGCGCTCGTCGACGTAGCCGGACTCCGAGGCGCTCGCGCTCACCGCTTTGTCGACCCGCGACAGCCACTCGTCCCTCGCCTTGTTTCCCGTCGCGGAGAAGACGAGGAACGGCGGCAGAGCGACTCCGTCGGCACGGATAAAGCATGCCAAGGAGAGGTGCTCGCGCTCCTTGGACACAAGCGCAACCGGCTTGGTTTGCTTTCCGCAGTAAGTGTAGCCACCGGTCTATATGGAGTCGATTCTGTGAGTTTATTGATGAACATTTTATGGATGAATGATACAAATTTCTCGAAAATATCACGCAATAAACCATATATCAAATTAAATATGTAACGTACAAGGTCAAACGAGAAACCAGTTTCGTCCATGTTAAATATCTGGCTCGCAGATATCTTGAGGCGGTCGATAGTCTCGGCGAGAAGCGTCGTCCAGCGGGTAATGTTGGGCGCATTCAGAGCACTGGCGCGCGGCCCTTCCATGCCAACGTTCTTCTTGCGCTGAAGGTTCGGGTTGCGGCGCAAAAAGGCAGACCACCAGCGCTCGCTGCACTTCAGTGTGGGCTTGAGTTCAATGACGCGCTGAGAGAGGATGGAACGGGTGACTTCCCACCCCATGACCGAAGCGGTGTCAGCCCAAGACACAACAAGTTCTTCCTGGTCAGCAGACAGTGCGCTCGGGGCTCCACGGCCCACGACCTTGCTGGTACCCGAAGCGTGTGCTTGCAGAGTGCTCAGCGCAACGCCCGTGTCCAGAGCGGCCTTGCGAAGACTTGCGCCGCCGGCGATCTTGCCGAGCGCACGGTCCAACAGCAGAGCGCGGTTCTGCGTCTGGCTAGTGGTGTAAGCGGGGACCAACTTAACCTGAGATAGACGGAGAAGGGGCTGGGCGACAGGGCGAGCAGGCGACGGGGCGGGGCTTCGTTCAGGCGTGCGAGGGCGCAGCACAATCGCCCCATCGCTGCTTGCACGCATCGGCGGTGGCGGGGATGACGCAATCATTTCCTGCTTGCGCTGTCGAAGGGTCAGAACCTGGCCCTTGGTGAAGCCATAGAGGAGGAGCTCAGCTTCGCGGCACACTAACAGCTGCTCCATGGAGCAAATGTCGTCTGCGATCAGCGACTTGGCTACAGGCGAGTTAGCGCCCAGCTGCATGCTGCGGAGGAACTCCAGCACAGAAGGATCAAGGCGAGTCATAGTGTCCACGTGTCAGATCTGAAAGCGAAAAGCATTAGCATGTGCATCAGCATGCCGCCCACGACGCACACACTCAACCGACGATTCGAACTAAGTGCGCGCGAACGTAATTTGCCCGCCAAAATAAAGACCCTTTTCGTCTCACTAAAGTAAAATAATCTTTTCATTTGGACTGTGATACAATCTCATCATAAAATCAAAAATCGTCTCATTGCAGAAAACGTCTCACACTAATAGGTGTCCCGATCTCGGAGGTCCCGACCAAGGAGGGGGGACCATACACCCAAGATGGCGATCGGAGCGTTACAGCATTCGATTTTTTTCCACTCGCTGCCCATTGGTGGACGGAGAAATTCTCCAAAAATGGACAAATCTACGAGATGATGATGACGTTTATCAGATTCAACGTTGCGACAGCCCTGAGCGTTTTACGATCTAGAGGCACAGCGTTGCTGCAGGGCTGTGTGGAGCGATGGATGCCGCTCAGCAGGAGACGCTGCAGGCCGTCGCGGCGGCCCGGCGGGCGGCTGCAACGGGGCAGTACCTGAACGCGTTGCCTCTTGTTGTGGTGTGCATCCAAAAATTAAAAGTATTGCTAGATCTGCTTCACTGTGCGCTTCTTCTTGTGATTCTGACGTTTTAACCCATGTCTGCAGCTGACGACGCTGTTACCGATGTGCTGAGCTACTGGGACCCGCTCATCTCCGAGACGATCAAGGATGTAGCAGGGCACGCGAAAGAGTATCAGCACGGCGATCTTTTAAAGCGGCCCGATCTAATGTCGTCCCTCTCCCTTCTGCGGGATCACCTGGCTGGTCTAAAGCGGGAATGCCTGCTCGTGCCCGGCACGCCGTGGGTGCTTCAGGCCGTCCCTCCCGAGTACACGCTGGTGTTTCAGCAGGGCGAGCAGCTTGTTTCCACCATGTCTGAAGCCGTGCGCGTCCTGACGTCCGCCCCCGAGACCACGCAGGACCAGATCGTCATTGTGGTAACGGCTGCAAAGGATCTGCTGAGCGCCTATGCCGACCATCAGCAGGCGCTGCTGGCGATCGACCTCGCCGACAACAAGAGCGACTGTCTCGGGCAGCTCTCCCTTATTGTAAAATCTGCAAGAGTAGTTGTGGATAACCCGCTCTACGCCAATGTCGAAAGCCTGCTGCGCAGCCTCACGACGCTTGCCGAGCTATTGAACGAATGGTACGGCGAGCGGTACCAGCTCTCCCTCGACAACCACGTCGCGGACCTCCACGCAGTACGCCCCCGCGCCCTCCTCCTCGCCGCTTGAGCACTAAACACGTTTTATATAGCTGTGCCAGACGAGCCTCGAAAAGCTGCAGCAGCATCAGGTGCTCCGCTTCATGAACGACGTCTCGCCTGCGACCTCGACGCGCACGTCGACGCCAGACGCCGTGGCCTCCCCTGCGTCCCCATACGCGCACGCCGTTTCCGCTCCGAGGTCGCCGCTAGCCATGTCGCCGATGTCGTCGCCGCTTGCGCTGGCCGAGGCTGGCAGCTCACCCAGTCAGTCCCTTTTGCCGCCTCTTCC
>Ga0209934_1001563_pt1 | contig 12688 bp, 12 predicted proteins | sample ThiBiot_750_plan_2_FD_183950 | JGI IMG/M metagenome (GOLD analysis project Ga0209934, IMG submission 183950) | Wastewater bioreactor microbial communities from Cape Town, South Africa - Thiocy_expt_750_plan (SPAdes) | ecosystem: Engineered > Bioreactor > Thiocyanate-remediating >...
CCCGCCCCACTGTAGGTGTTGACGAGGTCGTCGGGGGCGAAGAGCTCGGCTTGGGACCCCGTGATCACGGCCACCATGTTGTCGAATGACGTCGAACCGCGGGTGAAGACCTTGCTGTGACTGTCGATCACGCCCGTACTCTCCATGTCGCCTTTGCCGTGATCGCTCGCATCCACGAACCCCGTCTCCAGCCGCGTCACGGAGGGCGCGTTCAGCGGCGACTGGCCGTGGATGGCATTCCAATCGCCGTTGTTGCCCTGGATCAGGCCGACGACGGCATCGTGTCGAGCCATCATCGAGTAGTGCGGCACGTGGGCCGTGTTCGGAAAGTCCTCGACGCCGGCGACCCCGCGCCCCATCCCCGCGGCGGAGACGTAGAGGATGCGGTCGGCGTGCATGCCCGCCTTCTCGGCGAGGCCGACGGTCGCCCCTCCGTAGCTATGCCCGAGCACCGTCATCGTCGCACCGGAGGGCACGTTCACGGAGTCGACGAACGACGCGAGGCGAGGCGCGAGCTTCTCGGAGTACGACGCCTGCGTCGCTTCGGGAATCGTCTGCGGGAACGCGCCGCCCGCCCACTGGAACACCGCCGAGTCGTAGCCGGACGCCAAGTAGAGGTCCTGCGCGCGACTTTCAGAGAAGTCCGCCATGTTGGCTCCGGTGCCCGGCACCGATACGGCGGTGTGCTTCACCCAGGCCGGGATGTCACCGGTCTGCGGATCGATCGGCCCGTAGTACGACCCGATGGCGGACGACGTAGGGTCGAACACCACGACGTTGACACCGACCTGCGACACCGGCTGGCGGTTCTCGTCCTTCCACTCCCACTTCTTCTCGAGCAGGTCCTGGTATGAGGAGACGTAGGTCTCGTGCTCCGCGATCCTCGCACGCAGCACCGAGATCAGCGCACTGGATCCGCGAGTGGGGTGCGCCGACAGCTCGTCGATCTGCTTCTGCAGATCGTCGACCTCGGATCGACGACGCGCGATCTCGTTCTGGATACTGATCCGATTTGCCGTGACACGGTCGCGCAGCGGGATGCCGTCGAGGTTTCCGATCACCAGCGGGTCGGCAGACGTCAGCTTCTCCCGCTGCGCGGGCCTCAGCGCGTTCCAGACCTCGCGGATCGTCTTCGGATCGCCGAGGCTCGCGATGGATGCCGCGGTGAGCGCACTCAGGTCGCCCGCCCATACCGACGTCGCCGCCGCCAGGCCCCCCCGCCGACACCGCGCCGCCGCGCCCGACGGCTGCCACCAAGGAGATGCCCCGGAGGCTGCGCGCGGTGCTGTCGTCCAGCGATTTCCGGTCGGCGTGCAGCCCGTTGTACTGACGAGCCGCGCTCCGGTAATCGTCGATGGCGCTCTGCCAGCGGGTCAGGTAGCCACGATCTGAGAGGTAGATGCTCGACGAGATGACCTGGTCCCACGGGATCGCCCATCCCACGACAGCCTCCGAGGCTTGGTTCATCGCTTCGTGGCGTCGCCGCTGCAACCGGTCATACAAGTCGGATGCCGTCTGCAACCGACGCGCGGCGAGCGCCTTCAAGCCGTCGAGGCTGGATGCGTAGTCGTTGAGGATGCGTGCCGCGTCGAGGCTGGCGGTCGACGCCTCGCTGAAGCGTTGCGTGAGCAGCGACGTGCGCGCGACGAGTGCGCCCGTGGTCTCGGACTTGGTGGAGCCGAGCTCGGCGGAAGCCGACGAGGTGTGCGACGAACGCTCGGTGAGGTCGGAGGAACGGTGTGTGAAGATCTGCGCGAGGCCACGGATGCCGTCGGGATCGCCCTGGGCCGGGTCGCCGTCGATCATGGGCAGGCTCATCGCACCCCTCCGCCTGATCTGCCCTGCGCGAGTGAGGTATCCGCATCGTCGAAGACCTGAGCGGCAGTCGACACGTCAGCCGAAGCCCGCGTCGCCACGTCGACGAGTGCGGCCAGCGCGCCCCTCACGATCGTCTCGACCTCACCGAGCGCCGCTTCGACCGTTGTCGAGCCGCACGCATCGGTGGCGTCGCACGCGCCCGCCACGGGAGTGCTGGCCGAGTTCAGTTGTGTCACAGCGGCACGCAGGTGTTCTTCGTCGACCCTCAGATCGCTCACCGTCGTCTCCGCTCTTTCGTATCCATCTTGTGCGATCCGCGTCCACGCGGCGATGGGGAGAACTGCCCTCGTGGCCTTCAGCCCGACACGCGTGCGTGTATGCCCCGGCGGGGTTCACGCGGATAGCGCTGTGAAGGTCACCCGCGCCCCGCGGCGGTGGGCGCGGCATCCGGGGAGGTCGATCGGGCCCTGGCCACGCCAGTCGGTGACGAGCCGGGCGACCTCAAGGGTCTGGGTGCGGGTGAGGCTCACGCCGAACTCGCTCGCGACGACGTGGCGGATGATGCGGTGACGCAGCGCGGGCGGGTTGGCGGCGAGCGCGGGCACCGACACCGCGATGCCGGCTTCGGCGTGCTCGACGATGTCTTCGATCGTCTCGTCGATCATCTCGGCGAAGGCGGCGGCATCCTCACGCAGCTGATCGCTCGTGCGGGCGAGCGCCTCGGCGACGCCGGGGCCGAGCTCGGCTTCGAGCACGGGCATGACGTCTTGGCGCACGCGAACACGCAGGAACCGGCGGTCGAGATTGTGCGGGTCCTCCCACGGCGGCAGGCCCGCCGCGGTGCAAGCGGCGCGGGTGGTTGCACGGCGCACGTCGAGCAGGGGACGCAGGATGCGGATGCCGTCTTCGACCCGGTCGGGCGACATGCCCCCGAGGCTCGCGGCCCCGGATCCGCGAGCGAGACCCACAAGCACGGTCTCGGCCTGGTCGTCGAGGGTGTGGGCGAGCAGGATCGCTTCGGCCCCGGCATCCTTCGCGGCGGCGAGCAGGGCGGCGCGGCGGGCATCGCGGGCGGCGGCCTCGGGCCCACCCTCCGCACCGACCTCGACGCGGATGACGCGGGCGGGCAGGCCCCGCTCCTCCGCGACGGCGGCCGCGCGGGCGGCGACGCGGTCGGATCCCGCCTGCAGACCGTGGTCGATGATCGCCGCGGATGCCGTGACCCCGGCTTTCGGCGCCTCGAACGCGACCGCGTCGGCGAGCGCGAGCGAGTCGGCGCCGCCGGACAGCCCCACCAGCACGGGACCGGAGACCGTCGCGAGGACGGCGCGCACCGCCCGACGGATCTCGGCGACGGCGGGGTCGAGGCTGGGGCGGTGGTCCACGGCATCCACGCTAGCGACTGCGAGCCTGCCGACTAGGCTGGATGCCGGCATCCACCAGACCCTCCGAAGGAGAACCAGCATGGGCGCATACGACGCCGTCATCGAGATTCCGCGCGGCAGCCGCGTGAAGTACGAGGTCGACCACGGCACCGGCCGGGTGTTCCTGGACCGCGTGCTGTTCACGCCGATGGGCTACCCCGCGAACTACGGCTTCTTCGAGGACACCCTCGGCGAGGACGGCGACCCGCTCGACGTGCTGCTGCTGCTCGATCGCGACCTGTACCCGGGTGTCATGGCCAAGGTGCGCCCGGTCGCCGTGCTGAAGATGCTCGACGAGGCCGGCGGCGACGACAAGGTCGTGGCGGTGCTCGCGAAGGACCCGCGCTGGGCGCACATCCAGGACGTCGACGACCTCGACGAGTGGACCAAGGGCGAGATCGGCCACTTCTTCGAGCACTACAAGGACCTCGAGCCCGGCAAGTGGGTCAAGGTCGACCAGTGGGCCGGCGCCGAAGAGGCCGAGCGCCTGGTCGCCGAGGCGTTCCAGCGCTTCCAGGACGAGGGTGCGCAGACCGCCACCCAGGGTGAGGGCCACGCCCCCAAGACCATCTGAGACCCGGTCTCACACGCGAAGAGCGGATGCCGGTCGGCATCCGCTCTTCTGCGTTGCAGCACTCGTCAGTAGACGTTGATGCCGTGGTCGTAGAGCACGGGTGCCGGGTCGATGCGCACGCCCTGCCAGTAGACCTCGAAGTGCAGGTGGCAGCCGGTCGAGACCCCGGTGTTGCCGACGTACGCGATGACGTCGCCCGCGTTGACCCACTGGCCGTAGCTGACGTTGTAGCCGCCGTCGACGATGTGGGCGTAGCCGGTGATGACGCCGCCGCCGTGGTCGACCTTGACGTAGTTGCCCCAGCCGTCGCCCCAGCCGGCGTAGACGACCCGGCCCGACGCGGCGGCGTAGATCGGCGACCAGCAGGCGGTGGCGAAATCGATGCCGCGGTGCCCGGTGACGCAGCCTCCGGGGCCGCAGATGGTGCCGCGGTTGCCGAACCACGAGCTGATGTAGCCGGATGCCGGGCGCACCCACCCATCCGTGCCGGCGGAACCGCCGCCACCGCCGCCGCCTCCGCCACCACCACCGCCTCCTCCGCCGCCGTTCCCGGCGTTGGCGGCCGCTTCGGCTTCGGCCTGCTTGCGGCGTTCTTCGGCGAGGGCGGCCTGGCGCGCCTCCTCGGCCTTGCGGGCGGCTTCGACGCCGGCCTGGTAGTCGGCGACCGTCTTCGCGGTCTGGTCCTGGAGGGCCGCGAGCTGGGCCTGGAGGGTGCCGAGGTTCTTGTCCTGCTCGGCGAGCGCAGCCTGGGCGGCGGTCGCGGCATCCTGCGCGGCCTGCATCTTCTGCTGCGCCTCCTGCTGGAGGCGGTCGCGCTCGTCGCGGGCGACCCTGGCCTTGTCGCTGAGGCTCTGCGCATTGTTGCGAGCGCTGACCGCGTCGGCGTAGACGCCGCGGTTGGCCGCGACGAGGCGGTCCATCGTGCCGAGCTTGGCGAGCAGGTCGTCGGCGCTGGCCGCGGAGCCGGAGAAGAAGAGCTCCATCGACGGATCGCCGCCGCCGGCGCGGTACTGCTGGGCGGCGAGGCGTCCGAGCTTCTTGGCCGTCTCGGTCGCGCGGGCGGACTCCGCATCGGCTTGACTCTGCAGCGCGGTTGCCTCGTCGGCGGCCTGCTCGAACGCTTCCTGAGCGGCGAGGTACTCGCTCGCGAGCCGCTGCGCTTCGGCCTGCTTCGCCTCGACGTCGGCCTGGAGCGCGGCGATCAGACCCTGGATGCGGGTGACTTCGGCGGCCTTGGCGGCTTCGTTGTTCTTGGCGTTCTGCACGTCGTCCCACGAGGGGTAGTCGGCCGCGAACGCGGAGGGGCTGAACCGCAGTCCGAAGGCACTGACGGCACCGAGGCTGAGGACGCCGAGGCCCGCGAGGCCGAGGGCGGAGCGCCGGCTCATCGGGCCGCGCAGGCCCGCCATTTCTGTGGCGGTCGGCGCGCAGCCGCAGTCTTCCGTCGAAGCGGACTTGTCGGTCTTCACCTCGAACCTCCGTCTTTCACGCGCGTCGACCCCCGCCATCCCGCGATGGCAACACACGTCACACTAACAACATTCGTCACATTCGCCCAGGGGTTTCTCGTGATGAAACCGCTGGGAGACCGGGGTCATTCGGAGGCTCGCACGCGCCGCACCCGCGGCCATCCTCCCCCGCGGAGAGCGCGCGGCACGGCATCCCACGCCCTCGATTTCCGATTTGCTGGATGATCTCTTATGCTTGAGCGTCGGTAAGAATGAGCCTCCGGGTTCGCTCGGCCCCATCGTTTAGCGGCCTAGGACGCCGCCCTTTCACGGCGGTAGCACGGGTTCGAATCCCGTTGGGGTCACTCTCCGACACACAACTGAATACGTATGGCCCTGTAGCGCAGTTGGTTAGCGTGCCGCCCTGTCACGGCGGAGGTCGCGGGTTCAAGTCCCGTCAGGGTCGCTCCGAGCGACGGGCCCTTTTCTTTCGAGATCGAGGGCCCTTCGTGTAGGACGCGGCAGATTCTTCAAGCGGATGCCGCGCGGCTCTGTAGCTCAGTTGGTAGAGCGCACGACTGAAAATCGTGAGGTCACGGGATCGACGCCCGTCGGAGCCACTGGGACCCTCGTGAGGCTTCTACTCACGGGGGTTTCTTTTTTCCCAGATCAACGACCGTTCCCGTTCTTTCCAGGCAATCGGATTCGGGCGGAGAGCTGCTTCAGCCGTCAACGAAGCGGCGCCGTCTGTCGAGTCATGGGCCGGTCGTGGGCCGGTGGAGGGTGCGATTAGGCGCTGAGTACATTCGTCGATGTATAGTCATCGCATGCTGACCATTGCCGATCGACTCGACGTGATGAACCGACTGGGCCGCGCCATGGCGGACCCGACGCGCTCTCGCATCCTCCTCAGCCTCTTGTCTGGCCCGAGCTACCCGGCCGTGCTGTCGCGGGAGTTGGGGTTGTCGCGCTCGAACGTGTCCAACCATCTGACGTGTCTGCGGGGGTGCGGGATCGTGGTGGCCGAGCCCGAGGGGCGGCAGACCCGCTACGAGGTCGCAGATCCGCACCTTGCCCGCGCGCTCACGGCGCTGGTTGACGTGACGCTCGCGGTCGACGAGAGCGTGCCGTGCATGGACCCAAACTGCGGCGTTGAGGGCTGCGTCGTCGGGGAGGTTCGGGCATGAGCGCGGTTACGGGTTCGCAGGTCGAGCACGTCGAACTTGATGATGATGACGATGACAGGCCGTGGTACCGGAGTCCGAGCGTCCTAGTCCCGGTCGCGTCTGGTGTCGCGTTCGTCGCCGGTGTGGTGTGCGAGTGGACTGGTGCGGAGACCGCGGGTCTGGTGCTGTTCTGGATCGGTCTGCTGCTAGGCGCGTACACATTCGTGCCGGGCGCGCTGCGCAAGCTGTTCACCAAAGGCAAGCTCGGCATCGGGCTGCTCATGACGATCAGCGCGACCGGCGCGGTGATCCTCGGCTATGTCGAAGAGGCGGCCGCGCTAGCGTTCCTGTACTCCATTGCGGAAGCGTTGGAAGACAAGGCAATGGACCGCGCCCGCGCAGGGTTGCGGGCGCTGCTGAAGCTCGTACCCGACACCGCGCTTGTCAAGCGCGGTGATGCCACGGCCGAGGTTGAGGCGAAGGAGCTGCGTGTCGGTGACGTGCTCGTGGTTCGGCCGGGAGAACGGATCGCCACGGACGGCATCGTGCGCGTCGGGCGGAGCAGCCTCGACACGTCCGCGATCACAGGTGAGTCCATCCCGGTCGAGGTCGAGCCCGGCACCGACGTGTCGGCCGGGTCGATCAACACCACCGGCGTTCTCGAAGTCGAGGCCACCGCCGCCGGCACCGACAACTCGCTCACCACGATTGTCGAGTTGGTAGAGCAGGCCCAGGCTGAGAAGGGCGACCGCGCCCGTCTGGCCGACCGGATCGCCCGCCCCCTCGTGCCCGGTGTGATGATCCTCGCCGTGCTGGTCGGGGTGCTCGGGTCGCTGCTGAGCGGCGACCCTGAGCTGTGGATCACCCGCGCTTTGGTCGTGCTGGTGGCAGCCTCGCCCTGCGCTCTGGCGATCGCTGTCCCGGTGACTGTCGTCTCCGCGATCGGCGCGGCCTCCAAGTTCGGTGTGGTCGTAAAGTCCGGAGCCGCGTTCGAGCGATTCGGCGGCATCCGCCACTTCGCCGTCGACAAGACCGGCACCCTGACCCGCAACGAGCCCACCGTCACGCGCGTCGTCACCGCCTTGGGGGCGACCGAGGATGAGGTGTTGGCGTGGGCGGCGAGCCTCGAAGGCCATAGCACGCATCCCCTGGCCGCTGCGATCACCAACGCCGTCTCCGACGCGCCAACCGCGCAGGACGTCACCGAAACCGCCGGACACGGCATCGCCGGCACGCTGGACGGTGCCCGTCTCGCGGTCGGCAGCCCACGCTGGCTGGACGCTGGCGTGCTGGCCGAGGAAGTGGCAGCGATGGAATCCGAGGGGATGACCGTCGTCATCGTCCACCGCGACGACAAGCCCGTCGGCGCGATCGGGGTGCGGGACGAACTGCGCCCCGAAGTGCCTGAAGTCATCGCCACACTGAATCGTCGTGGAGTCGGAGTGACGATGCTCACCGGCGATAACACCCGAACCGCGGCAGCGCTGGCCGCACAGGCCGGGATCACCGACGTGCGCGCCGAACTGCGCCCCGAGGACAAGGCTGCCGCTGTCACGGAACTGTCGAAGTCGCAGCCCACCGCCATGATCGGAGACGGCATCAACGACGCCCCCGCTCTCGCAGCCGCCGACCTAGGAATCGCGATGGGAGCCAAGGGCGCCGATGCCGCGATCGAATCCGCCGACGTCGCATTCACCGGACACGACCTGCGCCTCATCCCGCAGGCACTCGCTCACGCCCGCCGCGGCCGCAGCATCATCAACCAGAACGTCGTGCTCTCCATCGCGATCATCGCTGTCCTGCTGCCGCTGGCGATCACCGGCATCCTCGGCCTCGCCGCCGTCGTGCTCGTCCACGAAGTCGCCGAAGTCATCGTCATCCTCAACGGCCTCCGCGCAGCACGGCGCACAAAAGCATGACCGGGCACGTCGACGGCCCCTCCTCGGAAACGACGGATGCCCCGTTGAGTTCCGCCGGCCCTCTCAGCCCGCATGTGCGACCCCGGCTGCTCCTGCTCGCGTGCGCCGTCGCCGCAGGTGCCGTGCTGATCGACCAAGGCACCAAAGCACTCGCCCTCGCAGAGCTCAGCGAGCAAGACCGCATCCCGCTCCTCGGAGACTGGCTCGGCCTACAACTCGCCTTCAACCCCGGCACCGTCATGTCCTTGGGATCCGGCTCCACCTGGCTACTCACCCTCATCGCGGCTGCGGCAACCGTGGCCCTGCTCATCGCTGCCACACGCGCCCGCACCGCAGGATGGGCGGTCGTGATCGGGCTGCTGTGGGGAGGCGCAGTCGGCAACCTCCTAGACCGGCTCTTCGCCCCGCCAGGGTTCGGCCGCGGCCACGTCACCGACTTCCTCGCCTACGGAAACCTGTTCATCGGCAACCTCGCCGACGTCATCCTCGGAATCGGCGTCGCCCTCGGGCTACTCCTCTACCTTCGTCAGGCGAGGTCACGACAATGATCTGGTCGTCCATCTTCCAGGCAATCGGCCTCTTCCTCGTCACGAACATCGACGACATCATCGTGCTCTCGCTGTTCTTCGCGCATGGCGCGGGCGAAAAGGGGACGACGCTTCGGATCATCGTCGGTCAGTATCTAGGTTTCGCAGGTATTCTCGGCGCCGCTGTACTCGTCTCTCTAGGCGCCGGAGCATTTCTCCCTCCGGAGGCGATCCCCTACTTCGGGCTCATCCCGTTGGGGCTTGGCTTGTGGGCGGCCTGGCAAGCCTGGCACCGCCGGCGCGAAGGCGACGACGACGACGAAAGCAAGATCGAAGGCAAGAAAGTCGCTGTCTGGGCGGTGGCCGGTGTGACTTTCGCAAACGGTGGGGACAACATCGGCGTTTACGTCCCTGTCTTCCTCAGCGTAGGACCGGCCGCCGTGGTCGCCTACTGCCTCGTCTTCCTCGCGCTCGTCGTGGTCCTCGTGATAGTGGCCAAGTTCATCGCCACGCGACGCCCCATCGCCGAAGTGCTGGAACGCTGGGAACACATACTGTTCCCAGTAGTCCTCATCGCGCTGGGCATCTTCATCTTGATCAGTGGAGGTGCGTTTGGGCTCTAGATACGGCGCCTAGTTGCATGCAATTTGGCTCCCCGAAATGCCGCTTCGATTTTGGTCGACACGGCATCCCGCAGTGGGCGAACCGCCTCGGCATCCCACGACTCCGGGTTCGGAAACGACCACTCCAAGACCTCGCCGCGCGGGGTCGCCGGCAGTGTCAGGCCGGGCTTCATCAGCACCACGACGTCGGCGGCCTCCAAGTCGCTGGGGGTGACTTCGCGCGGCACGCGATCGGTGATGTCCATGCCCAGCTCCGCGACCGTCGCGGCGACGGCGGGGTTCACCTCGTCGGCGGGCGAGAGGCCGGCGGAGTCCGCGGCGAACCGGTCGCCCGCGAGGTGTTCGAGCAGGGCTGCGCCGAGCTGGGAGCGACCAGCGTTGTGCTGGCAGATGAACAGTACGGTGGGAGTAGGGGTGCTCATGGGGGTCTTTCTGTCGGGTTAGCTGGCGGCGAGTCGGGGGGCGAGTTCGGTGATACGTCGTTCCAGCTCGTCGTAGGCGGCGTCGAAGGCTTCCTCGGAGCCGACTCGCACCGGGTCGGGAATCGACCAGTGCAGGTTCCCTGTCACCCCGAGTTCTTCGTGCGCGTTGTCGCAGACCGTGATGACGAAGTCTTCATCGGTGAGCACGTCATTCAGCGTCCGGGGCGCCTCGGCCGCAAGGGGGAGCGCGTGGCGTTCGGCGGCGGCGACCGCGCCAGGAGCAACACGCTCGGCGGGGTGAGTCCCGCCCGAAGCCGCCGGGATGCTGCTGCGCGTCGCCCACAATGCGGCGGCCAGCTTCGATCTCGCCGAGTTGGCCGTGCACACGAACACGACCCGGGCTGCCCGCTCTGTGCGTCCCGGTGTGAGGCCCGCCAGTGCGCTGTCCGTCAGGTGCACGTAGCTGCGGCGCTTGTCGGCCTCCGACCGGGAGCGGGCGACCATGCCCACCGATTCGAGGACGTTCAGGTGATGCGTCACCAGGTTCGACGGCAACCCCAACGCCACACGGATCTCCGACGGGGACAGATCGCCCAGCGTGATCAGATCGACGATCCGCAAGCGCGACGGGTCACCGAGCGCTGCGTGCCGTGCCGCACGCGCCTCCACCGGGTCTATTCGCTCAACGTTCATTGTTTCAATCTTGACTGAACTACCTACCGCGGGTCAAGATGAAGCCGACATGAAACCTCCGATCGCATCCCCGCCTCTCAGCCGACCCCACCTTGCCCGCCGGGCCGCCGCCGAGTTCGTCGGCACGGGACTCCTCGTCACCGTCGTGGTCGGGTCCGGGATCGCGGCACAGCGACTCTCGCCAGGCAACGTCGGATTGCAGCTCCTCGAGAACAGCCTGACCACCGCCCTCGGGCTGGCTGTGCTGATCCTCATGCTTGGCCCCGTGTCCGGGGCGCACTTCAACCCCGTCGTGTCGATCGCGGACTGGCTGCTCAGCCGCCGCGCCGGCACCGGGCTCCCGCTGCGCGACCTCAGTCCCTACCTGGTCGCGCAAACCCTCGGCGGCATCGCCGGGACACTCCTGACCGGCGTCATGTTTGACATCGCACCCGCGTTCTCCGAGAACCAGCGCGCGACCAGCGGGCACCTGGTCGGCGAAGTCGTGGCCACCGCGGGGCTCGTGCTGCTGATCTTCGCGCTTGCCCGCACCGGAAACGGACGGGTCACCGCAGCCGCAGTCGGCGCATACATCGGGGCCGCGTACTGGTTCACCAGCTCCACATCGTTCGCCAACCCCGCCGTCACCATCGCCCGCATGTTCACCGACACCTTTGCCGGCATCGCCCCCACCGCCGTCCTACCGTTCATCCTCGCCCAGCTCATCGGCGCCGCCCTCGGCCTCGCACTGCTGCTGATCTTCTACCCGACCGCTGCCCGCACCGCGGGAGACGTCGTGGTCCCCGTGCAACCCGAACACCAGCCCTGAAAGGCACCCCTATGCACCTCGTAGCCATCGGCGGAAGCGACGCCGGAATCTCCACCGCCCTCCGCGCCCGCGAACTCGACCCGTCCGTCGACGTCACCGTCGTCGTGGCCGACTCCTACCCGAACTTCTCTATCTGCGGCATCCCGTACTACTTCTCCCGTGAAGTGCAGCCCTGGCAATCACTCGCCCACCGCACGCACGCCGACCTCGAAGCCACAGGCATGAACCTGCGCCTGGACACCCTCGCCACGCGCATCGACGTCGGCGGTCGCACGCTTACCGTCCGCGACGCTGCCGGCACCGAATCGACCATCCCGTACGACGCGCTCATGGTCGGCACCGGAGCCTCCCCGTCCACCGCAGGCATCACCGGACTCGATGGACTCGGCCCTGACGACGGTGTGCACCTCCTGCACTCGATGGGCGACACCTTCGCTCTGGAGCGATACCTCGACGAGCACCAGCCCGAAACCGCGATCATCGTCGGCGCCGGCTACGTCGGCCTCGAAATGGCCGAAGCCCTCACCGTCCGCGGCCTCCACGTCACACAACTCCAACGCGGACCCGAAGTCCTCTCCACCCTCGACCCCGAACTCGGCTCCCTCGTCCACGACGAACTCACCCGCCACGGCGTCAACGTCCTCACCGGCACCCGCATCGAAACCGTCACCCGCGAGAGCGGCCGGCTCACCGTCACCGGCACCCGCGACGGCGACACCTTCTCCCAAAGCGCCGACCTCGTGCTCGTCGTCGTCGGCGTCCGCCCCAACACCAACCTCCTCACCGACGCCGGCGCGACCACCGGAGCCGGAGGCGCAGTCATCGTCGACGAGCAGATGCGCACCGGCCTACCGAACGTATGGGCAGCCGGCGACGGCGTAGTCACCCACCACCGCCTCCTCGGCATCACCTACCTGCCCCTCGGCACCACCTCCCACAAACAGGGCCGCGTCGCCGGCGAAAACGCGATCGGCGGCAACGCCCACTTCGCCGGAAGCCTCGGCACCCAGGTCGTGAAGGTGTTCGACGTGGTGGCCGCCCGCACCGGCCTCCGCGACCACGAAGCCATCGCCGCCGACTACAGCCCGCACAGCCACACCGCGATCGCAGACGACCACAAGCGCTACTACCCCGGAGCCACACCCATCAGCATCCGCATCACCGGCGACACCCGCAACGGACGACTCCTCGGCGCACAGCTCGTCGGCACCCGAGGCGCAGAAATCTCCAAGCGCGTCGACACCTACGCCACCGCCCTGCACCACC
>Ga0209934_1001572_pt1 | contig 12639 bp, 14 predicted proteins | sample ThiBiot_750_plan_2_FD_183950 | JGI IMG/M metagenome (GOLD analysis project Ga0209934, IMG submission 183950) | Wastewater bioreactor microbial communities from Cape Town, South Africa - Thiocy_expt_750_plan (SPAdes) | ecosystem: Engineered > Bioreactor > Thiocyanate-remediating >...
CCAAATGGAAATGTAAAAAGGGTAAGCATCGATCGAAGTTAATTGATTAATGATAGGGACGAGAAGAAACACTGAGCCGGGAAATGAGAGTAATTCAAAAAGTGAGTTCTTGGTCTCCTTGATTTCATCTTCCTTCTTTCGAAGTGCCAGAACGCACCAAGAAAGAAGTGAAAACACCGCCCACACAATTAGTACAATTTCAATTGTATCCATTTTTATTTATACTTTTAGCTCTGATACAAATTAATTTATATACAGTCTGAATATTCTCTTTATTATCAAGAATTACAAAAGGAAGAAACAGGGAGATATATTTTACCGAAAGTATAATAGTTCAAAAGATTGTTTGTTATTTGATTATTTCAAAAATATACAGCTAATTATTCAGCTAAAGAAATGGATTATCGGGCTAATTTCTGGAAGCGTTATCTTCCGATTGAGAAGAAAATTAAAGACAACATTTTCTACACTGAAGTAAGTTTTACATTTAATAATCTTTTTTTCGCAATTTTTGCGAACAGAAAAACTCTTAACAACTTACCAATTCGTCTAAAATTTGAAGTTCTTGACATAGCGAAACAACATGAAAACTATAGTGAATTTATGAAAGATGTTTACTTGACTCATAAAGCAACGTTAGATGAAATAAGGCGATCTACAGGTCAACAACCCTTTAGTTCTTGGTATGATTTTGAAACTAATAACGCGGGAGACTTCATGTATCATAGCACAGATGCACCTCTTAACGAAATGGAAAGAATTTTGGCTGATAAATAGATTTGTTTATATTTCTGTAATTACAGAAATAATAATTTAATTATTCTACGAGCTTTCCATAATTCTAAGAACTATAAATGCTAAAATATGATTATCTTTAAATTACACCTGCTTACAATTTAAAGATTTTCTTAATACGAGGGTCATCATAATTAATGATTAATTCAGTGTTTGCTTTTTCAGTCCATCCCATTAATTCAAAATGATTTGAATCAACCCAGAGAATAAAGATCCAATCATAAGCGAGATAATCACTAAACTTTCGACCGTCCTTGTATCTTACATAAACATCTCTGTCAGATGAACAGGTGAAGAAGATAATATTAATTTGATAATAACTTGAAATATAATCAATCATATCATGTTCGATGAATGTTTTCTGATCTTTCAAACGCTTCTTCATGTTTTCATAAGAATAATAAGGTTGTTCTAATTTGTTGAAATCATATGAATTATAAATATCAACTGTGAAGTTGTCAGCTAATCGTTCCCTTTCTTCTCGCGCTTTTCTAATTGCATTTTTGAAATCATCATCATAGTTGGAATTTTGCTTCTTCAAAAAAGGATAATCTGTATCAATTGCAGTTAAAACTGCATGAATTAGACAAGAACCGTCACCAATACTACCGAAACGTGTAACGGGAATATTTAAAAGAGACCATTGAACTTTACTCTCTCCTGCATCAATAGCTTGACATCTTGAAGATAAAATAAACCTTTTAAGTTGGCTGACCGGTTCTTCTTTTATAAATTCAGTTTTTGAAAAAGTGGTTGTAAATATTTCATCATTTAATATACCGAATGTATAATACATTTCTTTCTTTAAATGATTTTTTTCATAAATTCTCCAGATATCATCTCTAGATCCCATATCAAAAAATCCTTCAGTATGCAAAAACCATTGATTATTTTCCTTGATCCAAGTTTTAAATATACCATTGGGTATATCATTTATAAAGTTAATTAAATATCTATAATCATTGAAGGTATATTTCCAAATATCGTTCTTCTTTCCTCTGGAGAAATTTTTTCCAACTTTCCCTTTTGCGATATAGAATAAGTCATCATCTATCTTGGCTTTTTCGGTCATGTGGTAAAGAGTATCGATTGGATCTGTAATATTGAAATCTTTAATTATTTTTTTCAATTTGGTCAAAGATATTTCATAAATTTCTCCTGTTTCGTCAAAAAGTTTCCTCTTAACTGAATAGGAATAAAAGGTTAAATCTCTTTTATCCTTATTGTTTTTATCGTAAATTATTTTATGGCTGATATTCCCCGTTTCATCATATTTTCTGATAATAACGTCATTATCAAGATATTCAATAGCTTCTTTAATTTTGTTAATACTATAGTATTTTATTTCTCTTAATTTAACATCATTTTCATATTCAATAGCTTTTAAAGGATTGTAATAAAACCAAGGTCCATCTCTCTTTCCATCGATTATTTTCCCTTCAGCTATTTTCTCTCCATTTTGATTATATTCAATCCTATATTCTGATTTTTCATCTGTTTGCATTCTTTAAATGATATATTTTATTTTTATAGTTATATAATTATATAACCAATCAATTAATTAGGCAAGGACCTTTTCCAAAGTTCCTAAACTATCGTCTAAACCAGAAAAATTATTGAAGTTACCATGACCATCATTATAAAATTCTTTGAAAGTTTCATATTGTTTAAGGCCAATTGATTTATTCTTCTCATTCAAATAATTCTTATACATAAAGAAGAAATCTTTCATAACCTTGTGATTTTGAGATTCACCCTTCATAATTTCAAGAAGTTCATATTTCAGATTCAGAGGTAAATCTCTAATATCGGCCATATTACAAAAAAGATTCTTGAAGGCGTTTATTACTTCTGGGCGATATATATTTCGTTTCATCTTCTTTTCTACTGCCAGATAGCGAGACCAGAAATTGAAACGATCACTCATTTTGAATATAATTAAAACTTTTTGTTATAAAACCTTTTGTAATACAGTCTTTTTTTGAAGTTATAATAATTTCTTGATAAATTAGATTAATATTAAATAAATCTTCTAATAATAATTTAATTGAATATCTATAGAGGTTACATTTTCCTCAATATGAGAAACAGATTTTCGGCTACAGCTTCTTTTATTTATTTTAAAGAAGCTTTTACAACTTATCAAAATGTTTATACAGAAGATAAATTGAATAGCTATTGTCAAATGATAAGATTGACTCATTTTATGTAATAAATGAAACAAAGAAATCGTATTTATTTACATCTTTTATCAAGTTGAAAGCTAAATTTTATCCACAGAAATTCATTTCAAACTAAGAGATATATTTTGTTATATAAACAATGTTTGATAATAAAGAAGATATAATATTAATTTTGGGTCCTTCAAAGTGTGGCAAAACTTCACTATTAAATGGTTATGATAAAATATACTATGAAACGTATGGATATATTTTTAATGAGTATAGTAGAAATAATATACCCTTATATATCTATGATATCGGGGGTAGAATGAAGAAATATTGGAAAGAATGGTGTCAATCAGAACATCGCGGAATAATTTATGTATTTGACGGTTCCATTAGTGAAAAAGGTTTAATAGAAGATTTGAAAGAATTGATCGCTATTTCTGGAAAATCAACACCTTTAATGATTTTACAAACTAAATCAGATCTATATCCAAAAATCACTTTTAATTTTGAAAGTATCATTGGGAATAGAAAGTATACATTTATAGAAACAAATGTATACAAATTTAATTTAAATATTATCAACTGGTTTTATGATTCAGAGTTTAAAATAGAACCAGTACTATTTTCTATATCTCATGCGATTATAAAAGAATTTTATCATGAAAATAGAAAATACAAGATTGATTAATGAAAGAATGTTCTTTTATGATTTATTACATTTTTAAAAATGTTCTACTTCCTAGCTGCGAAGAATGATTTAAAAAAGAATATTGAATTGAATCATGACTTCTATGATAAGATGATGGCCTATTATAAAAAAGAGATAACCAAAGAACAATTAGATTATGATTCATTCATAATATCAGAGAAATAATTAAGAATGATTGGGAACAATTGATTAATAAATGATAAAAGAAGTTGTAGAGATTGTAGATAGAGAAAGTAAAGTTCCTACTGAGGTATTCACAGCCATATTCAAATCATTTAGTTTTGGAAAATTTACTCATCAAGGTGAATTGAGAAGATGTCATCATTGCTTTATTACAAACTATTGTTGAATTAACAAAAAATCAACTTTATACTAAGTATTTCGATATTTTGTCGAAATCAAATCATCTTCATAAAGTTTTATTAGCAGCACATGACATTTATGAGGAGAAATTAGTTCATTTATGTGATATGTTAATTATAGATTTAGTCTGTGATAAATATGATCACAGACTAAATGCAAAATATGTTTATGATGTAAAAAGATGTATCTTAAAATCATTTTTCAACGCATTGACGAATATCATATTAAAATGATCTTGAAAGATTATCAAGAATATAATTTATTTTTAGAAGATATTATTGATAGTAAATATTAAATTAAGACTGGCCGCATTATGATATGATAAAATTAAATAATAGAATAATAGTTATTCGGGTTTTAAATGAGTCAAGTATTCCCTCCTCGTGTCAGACAGGAAGTCTGGAAGCGTGACAATGGAGATAGTTTAAGTGGTCTGTGTTTCGTCTGTAATTCTCCTCTTCAATTCGTTGAAGCTGAATTAGGTCATATCATAGCAAAGGCTAATGGAGGTGGCGATGAACTAAATAATCTCAAAGCTATTTGTTCCAGCTGCAACCGTTCAATGAAGACTCAAAATCTTTTTGATTATAAAAAGAAATATTACTCGGCTGGAAGTTCACGCAGTTCAATAGATCTTTTAACCGAGGATTTATCATCAATTAATCTCAATGATACCGAGAATAAACGTCGAAAACTTTTAGAAGCAGAGATGAAAAAACGAGGAGATAAAATTAAAGAAACTGAGAAACAAATCTCAGACACTGAAAAGCAAATTGCCGAGATGAAGAAGAAAATTGAGAAGATGCAAAAAGACCTTCTAGTGGAAGAGAAGAAGATTAGCCAATATGAAAAAGAAATTACAGCTTTACGGGTGCCTTTTTGTGATAAGATGAATGGAAATGTTCTATGTATGAAAATTAACTGTAAAGAACATGTTGTTGAACCTCTTATCGATCTACTCTCCAGTGAAAAACGTAATAGCTGCCCCTATATTAAGAGAAATGGTAAGAAATGTGATAAATTATCTCAACATGATACCGACTATTGTTCAGATCATCCGATGGGTATGACACGTGCCACTTATAAAAAGAAACTGGAAAAAGATAAAGATAAAGTTGAATCTTCTTCGAGTTCTGAAGAATTAGATGATGAAAAGATAAACCAAAATTGTAAATATGTTAAGAAAAATGGAGAATTATGTTATAATCGCCCAAAAGCTAATACTAATTTTTGTGCTTTACATCCTGAAGGAATGACCCTTAGTTCATACAAGAAGAAATCTGAAGAAATTAAAGTAGAAGAACCCGTGACAATGGAAAATATAATTAAGAAATTCTCCTTTGAACCGCTAAGTTTTGGCTATTTGAAAATTTTAGCCCCTGTTCAATTGAAGGGTTTGGCTGTTAAGACATTTAATTTAAATTCTTCTATTATATCATTTTATAAATCTGAAGATTTTGAACAGAGAAAGGAAGATATTCTTTCATTCTTCCCAAAAAGTGCAGGTTTTGAGATTAGAACAGAAATAACAATGTCTATGCATTTTGCGTTAGAAAAATATGGTGTATATTCTTACGGAGCTTATCTACAATATTCCCTAGATGTACTCCATTTTCTCTTCTCCCCCATTTATAACATGGATACAGTAAATAGTCTAGCCTATGGACATAATTTATTGGACTTTACCAGTTTCAATAATAGTTTTACAAAAGCGTTTAAGATGATTGATAAAGGCTGTAATTCAGAGTATGATAAAAATAAACGTCAAAAAGAAATGAAAACAACGCCTCTTTTATTCGTAGAAATAGAGAAATTAAAGAAAGAAGGTTATAGTTTTAATAATATTACCTTTATTAAGCCTTAATTTAATAAATTATTAGTAGCTGCGTTATCGAATATAAGTTACTTAATGTTTTCTACTAATATATGACTTTATTTTCAGAATCATTTCAATAAGAAATCTAACATTACTATCAAATTTCAGAATTATTCTTTAAAAAATTTTTTAAAGGAAATAGATTTGAAAAAAGTTTGTCTTTCTTCTTATTTTTTAATTTGATTATTTTTAATTAAATATATCGCTTCTTGAATTCGAATTCACTCGAAAATGAAGCGATCAAATTGAGGAGAAATTACAATTTGAATTTAATTTTTCATTAATAGAATCAAATATATAGATAAATTAATTGTTTCGTATCTAATTAGATACAAATATTCTTGAAAACATCTTTTGATGTCATAGGAAAGAAGCCAAATTACAATCATCTGACATTGCCCTTAATTCTAGAATAAGATTTTTATCTTTTGCCTTATACTTACCCTTACTTCTTTTTGACTTTAGAGTTTCAGGTACATTTGAAATACTATCATACAAACGTTTAAAAATATTTACACGAATTTTTACTTTTTCATTGTCAACGTGAATAGAAATGTAACGTGCTCTTGTAAGATTGAAACGTCTTTCAAGAATTTCTTGAATTTCTTCAATGTATTTCTCATAAGGCAAGAGATTCAACGTGTTAATATATGTATGCAATTCTGAAGTATTAACAACATATTCAGATTCTCCCTTATAAGTATAACAATCTCTAATTATCTTATATTTAATATTGTTATAATCCGCTCCAAAATATTTATTAAAGAAATTATGTGTAAGACGATCTTTTATAGGTAGATAATAATTCAATTCATCCGAAACTAAACAAATTACTTTATACGGAGCTTCTGTTTCAACCAAAATATTAAGACGAGAATAGCGAATGACTGCACGATTTGAATTTAACATTTTGTATTCAAACTTTTTGTAAGGAACTTGAGAAGAAGGAACTTGAGAAGAAGGAACTTGAGAAGAAGGAACTTGAGAAGAAGGAACTTGAGAAGAAGGAACTTGAGAAGAAGGAACTTGAGAAGAAGGAACTTGAGAAGAAGGAACTTGAGAAGAAGGAACTTGAGAAGAAGGAACTTGAGAAGAAGGAACTTGAGAAGAAGGAACTTGAAAATGTGTAAAATCATGTTCTTCATATCTAAGAGGATTTATTGAAGGAACAATCAAACGATCATTACATGATGCGTTTATACTGAAATAACAAGAAGCGCAAAGAATTTTGAAATACTCAATGGTGAAATATTCTTCTTCACGAAAGTTATCATAGTAGAAAGAATTTCGAAAAACTTTCTTCATGCAAATATTACATGTTCCCGCGGTTCTTTCTCCGTTACGAAATCGCCAAAGTCTCGAACTGAACGACATTTCCGTAAAATTTCTTCTAAAGTGAAGAATGAGTATTTACATCTTTTTTAAATAATTATTATTTTTATACAGGCAGTCTCTAAGAAATTTCATTTATATAATTTAACATGTTATTAAATTTCTTAATCAAATTAATATTGAATAAAAGAATAATGATGAACCGGAAATTTAAGTAAATATATTTTAATTTTAATTTAATATTGGATTATTTACTACATATAATAAATAAAAATGTTGAAGATTGTATTAAAAATAGTATTAAACTTTTTTCATATTAATATTAAATGACTAACAATTTTTTCATCAAATTTTCTAGACTGGCAAAAGATGAAACTTTTAGGAAAGTAGTAAGTCCGATCTTGTTAACAGTGACAGGTCTCTTTTTAGCAACAAAACGAGATATCAACACACTCAAAATTTCTTCAAAAAAGCACTCAAAGGACTTTAAGAGAAATGAAGACAATATAAAAAAGGTTGCAGAAGATCTAAAACAAAGTCAGAAGTCAACAGAAGATTTTATAAAATTAACCAAAGAACAAATACTTGTTCAAGCGGAGAAGAAAGATATTGAATTAAATTTCAAAATCGATAAATTACTTGAGAACAAAGAATTATTTGAATTAAAAATAGATAGTAAAATAGCCGCACATTCCAAAGAAGAAAAAATGTTCAATGTGATTTTCGGTGTTGTTATCGCTACTCTCGCAGTGTCAGCTAATATTTATATGACAAAATAAGATTTATTATTCACTCTAAATTTTATCAATATGATTAAGTTTAAACTTACGATATACTCTCAATTGAGGGTAGATCTTAGAATGATATTTATCCTAAATAAAATGATTCATTTTCTTAATATTCTCCCTTTTTTGTTCCAGAAGAAGAATATTAGTTTTATAGTCTTCTATCAATCTTTGCACGTCTGGATTGTATTTTTCATTAAAACGAGAAAAAGCCCAAATACATACAGTGAAAATTAGAGAAATGGATGAAAGATTTATACTTGTTATTCCGGCCATATGAACTATATTCAGGAAAACGAAAAAGAAAGTATATAGAAAAAGGAATAATGTATTAAAAGAATCTTCTTTTATTTTCATCATAATATAGGCTATTTTCTTTCCATATTTATTCTCGAATAACTTATTTTGTAAATCTTCAAATTCTTCGATACTTTTCCGATTTGATTCAATTTCTTCATCAATATTTCTAATATCTTGCAATTTACTAAATTTATATTTTAAAATTGAATCTATATAGAAATCTAAATCTCTCTCAATTACTTTTAGAGAGATTATTTTAATTCTTACTTCTTTCCTATAATTCACATCATTATGATTTTTATACCTCAATAATATAAAATTCATATATATAATAATCGTTTTCAATTTCTTCAGAATCTCTTCAGGAAAAAGAACCCAATTATTATTTAAATCACATTTAAAGATCTTTAACCAAATAAAATCTATATCTTCGTGTAGTTTTTCACCAGTGAAATTTCTTAATACTAATAAGTATCTTTCCAATATATTAATATTTTCTTGGTTATCTAACCTACAAAGAATATTCGAAAATGCTTCCTTTAATCTTGTTCGGCTGATAGGAATTTGATCTTTATTTCTAGAAATAAAATACGTAAGAAAGAAAGAATCTAAAGCTTTAGATGCGTATAAAATATTTTCCCATTTAGCTTTCCAGTAAACATATAAATTAAGAATATTATCATCATTGAATTCTTCTATGTTAATACTATTAAAATCTTCAATGATCCTAATAACATTATCTTCTTTAATTTCACCTACTCTTTCCAAATATAAGTCGATGAACTCCATTTTAATTTAAGTTAACAATTCCCCAAATATCCAAAACGAGATAGTCTTCAATTAATTAATTGAAGTTGAAAGAAATTATTTGTTTGCTAAAGTTTTCTCTAGTTCAGAAAGGAAATTTTCCAAACCGAAAAAATAATCAAATCTTGAACCTCCGGTTTGAATTTCGAAATCGTAGAATGATTCAAATTGTTTACGACCCATGATTTCTTGATAATCATTCAATTTCTTCTTATATGTCAGATAAAAATCTTTTAGAAATGAACTATAGTCTTGATAGTATCTCAACATATCAAGAATTTCAAACTTCATTCGTGTTGGAAGTTCAGTGATTTTGTGTTTATTCATAAAGATGTGATTAAAAAGATTATTGAAAGCGTTCTCAATTTCTATATGGTGAATATTTTCAATAATCTTTTCCTTGATGGGAAGATATCGAACCCAGAACTTAGCGCGATTATCCATTTTTGAAAACATTCTCAATTAAGAAAATTAAAATTAAAATTAATACAGTCTTAACTTAAACTCTATGAAAATATTTTTCTACTGTTCTAATATCACCATTAAGATATTTCATAGTTATGAAAAAATCTTTCTTTGAAAAAACGTATCTTACATTGTTTAAAACAATATCTCTTTCACCATTTTGAAACATCCATTCGGCTACTCTAATTCCGTGTTCTCTCCAAGAGGGCATCAAGAAAACCCGATAATTTGGTTTCTTATCTACAATTCCTAAATTTCCTCTCAAATTGTTATGTTCATAACACATGGGAACAATTCCTATTCCTATACTTTTAGTTCTATTAAATGTTTCAACATGTGCTCCAACATCTGCTTTATTATTACATTCCTTAACAATACATTTATCATAAAAATTATGATCTCTTATAACTTCAATGATTAAATTGATCCATCCCTTATTATAATCATCGAATTTTGTTCCTTCTATATTTCTCAACCTCGAAAAATTCCTATCAATTTTCCATTCTCTGAAGTTCATTTTACAAAAATTTTTGAAGATAATAATTTTCAAAATCTTGTCAATCTGTAGAAAGATATTTAACAGTTTGACTCAAGATTGAATTTTTATTTTTGAGTCGGGTTTTGAAAAATGTTTCGTTTTCTGAATTTGAATCTGTTAGAGAATGGAAGAATCGATCTGGAAAAAGCGGTTGAATTAAGTCATATTTTTTATGAAGAATTAATGTCTTATGAAAGAGAAACAATCACACGTGAACAATTGAATTATAATCTTAAGGATTCTGATTTCTTTGATGAAAATATTGATATTCGGACTATTCCCGGTCGTTGGGCTCGACATGTGAGAGAAATGATTGAATATGATTGGTATTGTTTATTATGTAGAACTGCTCCAAATATATCTGTATACGAACAAATGATAGAAATTATTGTTGATATTGCAAATGATAGAGAACAAATTAACATTGATGTCTTTAAAGCTATTTTCAACGCTTTCGAAAATAACGGTGTTGAATTTGTTTTCAAACAGGGGCGTTTTTATCGAATGCTCATCAAAAGTGAGCGAGAAGATATTATTCTTGCCCTTCTGAAAATGAATGACGAAAATATAGTATTAGATAATGAAGAATTATATAATAAATATTTTGATACTCTCTCATGTTCATATGAACTTAATGTAATTCTTAAAGTTTTATTGACAGAAAGAAACGTAGAAAAGGATCGTTTAATTAATGTCTGTGATTGTATGATTGAACGATGTAACGATGATTTTTATAACGGACAAAGAGAATTACTAGAAGAAATTATTAAGATTCTTCTTCAAAAAATTAGTGACGATGAATATAATAGAAGACTTATCATAAGTTTAGAGAATTATGAAGATGTTAAAATCTTCATTGAAACAATCATTAATACTCTCGAGAATATACAATAAGAATAACATTTTATATCTAATTAGATATAAACTAAGTTAGATTATTTTAATATTCCTTCTATCTGTTTTAGAAGTTTTATTCTATCTTCTGATAATTTATTTTTCTTATAATTTTGTTTTTGGTCATTTAGCCATGTGCCCAATTTAACACCTCTATATTCTTCTCTCTGTTTAGGTAATTTTCCCTTTTCTTCATAAAATTCTTTCAATAATTCATATGTTTTCTCCCAACCTAGTGCTTCTCTAAAGTTCCTCCACTCTTCCGTGATTTCATCCAGAAGATCTATTCTCTCTTCTGATAATTTACCTTTCTTATAATTCTGCTTTTGATTATCTACCCATTTACCTAATTTAACATTTTTATATTCTTCTCTCTGTTTAGGTAATTTTCCCTTTTCTTCATAAAATTTTATTAATAATTGATATTTATACTCCCAATCGCCACTCAGAAGATAATTGAAATTCGAATCTAAAATATCCTCATAGAGAAATTCGCTTTTTATTTCATTCTCGAGTGTATCAATAACAAATCGATGACTCTTTTCTCTTCTTGTTATTTCATTTCTAATCACTTCATCAGATGAGGCGAATGCTTTCATAAACTTCTTCAATTCATCATTACTTCCATAAGTTGGAATAATAATTTTAGCAATTTTCTTTCCAGGGGATAAACGAAGGACTCTTCCCACGCATTGAACAATAGAATAACAAGAGCTTCTAGGTTCTACGAATAAACAGGTATCCGCATTAACAAGATTAATACCCTCTCCTAGAATATTTACTGAAACAATAATTTTGATCTTTCCACTCTTAAAATTTTCAACAATTCTTTCTCTTTCTTTCTTTTTCGTATCACTTGTAAGAACGGCGGAGCTGAAGCCATTTTCAATTAATTTAGCATTAAAATTATTGGCACTTTCAATACGATTACAGAAAGCCAAAATTGATAGAAATTCTGGTTTTTCAATAAGATATTTAATTAATGAATCTTCATTATAAGTTGAGAAATAAGGAACTCTAATTTGATAATCACAGAGAATACCATCATTGATTCCTTGACGAACATTATATTCATAATTCACTTCACCAGATAGAGTAGCCGAAAGTTCAATGATTTTAAATTTCTTCATAGATGTTCTGATCAGATCATAATAAGTTTCTTTCTTCTCATCATATTCATCATCATCATCATCATCATCATCATATTCTTCTTCATCATTAACATCATATTCTTCTGATTCTTCTTCATCTTTATTTTCAAAATGATGGGCTTCATCTATGATTATATAATCCCAATCTTCATTTTGAACTTTTTCAAATGAATTATAAACGCATAGAACAACTCGTTCATTCAAATCTTCATCATAAACAGAAGAGTTAATATCCCACTCTTCCAACGTATTTTTCCATTGAAACATTAGAATAATTAGAGGAACCAAAATAAGAAAACGGGATTTTTTCTTTCTTCTAATAATAGAACAAATTGTATCAGTTTTACCTGAACCACAGCACATCTTAATTCTAATGTTGTTTCCCCATTCTTTAAGAATAATCTCTCGAGCTTCTTTTTGACACACTCTTAACTCGAATGTTTCCGGTTCGAC